>Ga0207899_1000069_pt1 | contig 51528 bp, 44 predicted proteins | sample MalvirmetaMSP134_FD_184235 | JGI IMG/M metagenome (GOLD analysis project Ga0207899, IMG submission 184235) | Marine viral communities from the Deep Pacific Ocean - MSP-134 (SPAdes) | ecosystem: Environmental > Aquatic > Marine > Oceanic | place: Pacific Ocean | collected 2011-06-28
CCCCCTCTGTCAGCCTAGTTGTCCAGTAGGCGGTTTCGTCTGAATTTAACCAATCAGGGGCGGCATGGGAGCATTTATGCCACGTTATTCCGAAGAACGAAAAGCCGCAGTGTTGAAGAAACTATTACCTCCGCAGAACCGAAGTGTCGTGTCGGTGGCGGCGGAGGAAGGCATATCCGATGTGACTCTGTATAGTTGGTTAAAACAGTGTCGACAACAAGGAATGCCCGTGCCAGGTAATCGCAATACCGGGGAAGACTGGTCCCCCGAAGCCAAGCTGGCCGTTGTAGTGGAAACGGCCTCGATGTCTGAAGCCGAACTCAGCGCCTATTGCCGCGAGAAAGGCTTGTATCCAGAACAGGTACAGCGCTGGAAAGAAGCCTGCCTCCAGGGTGCTGGCATGCAGGAAGACCGGGATAAAGCGGCTCAGAAGCAGAAACGAGAGTCCCGGAAAACCATCAAAAAGCTGAAGGCGGAAGTGCGCCGCAAAGACAAGGCTCTGGCTGAGACCACCTCATTGCTGGTGCTGTCAAAAAAGCTCGAAGCCTTGTACGGCGAAGATCCGGACAGCAGCGAGGACGACTGACGCCGCTGGACGAACGTGCAAGGCTTCTGGAGCTGTTTGATGAAGCTGTTGCCGGCGGTGCAGCCCGATGCAGGGCCGCAGAGCTGATGGATATCAGCGAGCGCACATTGAAGCGCTGGCGCAGTGCCGACGGTCGGGTGGCTGAAGATCGCCGGCCTGATGCGGAACGGGTTGAACAGCCCCATAAACTCACCCAGGCCGAGGAGTTGGCCATTCTGAGTGCATGCAATCAACCTCAGTACCGGAGTTCGCCACCGTCGCAGATCGTGCCGTCACTGGCTGATAAAGGCGTCTATCTGGCCTCTGAATCGTCGTTTTACCGGGTACTGAAGAAGCACCAGCAACAGAATTATCGGGGGCGCATGAAGCCGCCTCGCAAGGTGCCGGAGCCAACCAGCTTCACCGCGACAGGCCCGAACCAGGTGTGGAGTTGGGACATTAGTTTTTGCCCGTCAGCGGTGCGTGGCCAGCACTGGTATCTGTACCTGATCATGGACATCTACAGTCGTAAGATCATTGCCTGGGAGATCCATGAAGCAGAGTCCGGCGGGCTGGCCAAGAAGCTCGTTGAACGCGCTCTGTTGCGAGAGGGCTGTTGGCACAATCCGCCGGTGTTGCACTCTGACAATGGAGCGCCGATGACGTCTTACACTCTCAAAGCCAGACTGGCCGACCTGGGCATGCTGATGTCCCACAGCCGGCCGAGAGTCAGTAACGATAATCCTTATTCGGAGTCGTTGTTCCGGACGGTCAAATACTGTCCGGAGTGGCCTTCAAAGGGCTTTAAATCGCTCACGGCCGTGCGTGACTGGATGCTGGCGTTCGAGGATGCCTACAACGAACGGCACCTGCACAGTGGTATCCGGTTCGTAACACCGGCAGATCGGCATCGTGGTGTTGATCACGAACGCCTGGCGCACCGGAAAATAGTTTATGAAAGAGCAAAACGCCGGAATCCACGGCGCTGGTCTGGGACTACCCGAAACTGGGACGTTACCGGACCGGTATCGCTTAACCCTGGCAAGTTGCAGGAAATTGAGCGCAATAAACTGGCCGCTTAAACGCGGTCATTTGGACAACTGGGTTGAAAATCGCCGAGATGTGGCCTTGATCGAAAGCGCTATTTTCCTTGTCAACGTTCCTTTATTTCCATTCAATAACATAAAGTTGCTGCTTTTACCGACTTATTCAAAAGGGCATTAGTAGCGTTTAGTAACTCGAAATACTAAATCGATTTTCCTGCTATTGAGTCGGAATCGATGCCAACCAGATAATCACGGCATACATCAGCGAACTGTATAGGTTAGCGCTAGAGCAATGCTCGTACGTGTGCTGCGTCTCTTTAACGTCATCCACGAACGGCGGCATGGGAGCTCCAGAACCAGTATTGAATCCTGCTTCCAGGCTGAGATCGAAGTCACCTACGAATTGGCGAAGCATTCCAAGCTATAGATTTTCACCATCATAACAGTGGCTAGGGGGAACCACTGCAAGGCAATTCAACGTTGCACGCTTTGTGCAAACCCCAGATCATTTATTCTTAACCTTCGGCGGCAACCAAATGACGCAAACCTACGAGAAACAGGGGGTACGCAGTTTTAAGCACTTTGCGTGGAATATAAGTACTTTGTGTTGAAGCTTTAAGTACTTTGTGTGGACGTCTATCTAGCCGGGGCAAGTCATGAGACCGCAGGTATTTCCAATCAGTACTGCGCATAATGTATATTATGTTAAATACGATGCGACGTAGAAAAAAGGCTCACTAGTTTTTGGCGTAATACCCCCTCTCGCCTAGTAACTGTGAGCCTTCCTGCAACCGCCACTGAAACTTGTACCTTTCCTTTAGGCACCGTCTAAAAGACGACTCGCCCCTTGTCTACTAACGAGCATCAGAAAACATAAATGAAGCCAACACCTATCTCCGCTTCATAATCATTCCGGGATATTGGGCTATCTGAAACATCACTTCCATAGACTTCGTAAAGAGCTTCACCGAAGATCTGCCAGCTTTCGTTCAAGTAATTTCGATAGTTAACATTGACGCCAGTTGACCTATACCCGCTATCAACATCGGTTTCTGGAAGACCTGAATCTATGGATTGCTGTGTGTTAACACCGAAGTCGCGATTGGCTAGCTTACCATCGTGGAAAGTGGCAACAGCGCCAATTTCCCAGCCCGTGCCATCTGGCTGACAAGCCAGGCAAGTTCCTACGCCAAAAATTCCGAGCGTACCAATTTCTCCCGCTGAAACACGGCTATCCAGAAAGTAACGCCAGTCTTCTGCAAGTGCATAGCGCACCTCCAGCAGCACTGTCGCCCCTGAACTGGATTCACCAAGTCCATCCAGTCTACCATCTTCTGAATCACCTTCTTCACGGCCTTCTTCGTAGCCTACAGAGGCTTGAACCAACCAGTTATCCCTGGCCAAGGTTCGCCATCCAATTGCCTCACCTGCCCAGAAAAAGATGTGGTCACCCGTTCGCCACTGAACACCGCCGGCTGGATCGATCTCAACCTCGAATTCGTCCGACCCCTCATAAGCAGTCTCATATTCGACGCCTAGCCCAAGTCCAACGCCCCAACCATCGCCATTTGTAAAATCGCCGATAGAAGGAAGCGGAACAAGAGCGGTTCTGGTTTCCGTCGCATTTGCCGCTCCAAAACATGAAAGAGCGCCCATAACTGTGGCGACTTGAAAGACTATTTTTTTCACGGTTATTTCTCCAAGGAAGCAACGGACTTTATTACGATCTAACCATTACTTTGGATGATTGTTTTTAAGTCCCACTGCAGCGCTCTCAAGAAATGCCTTAGTCAAAGCTCAGCCGATCATCAAACTGGAACGTTACCTCAACGCCCTCTTCGATGACCGCTTCTGCGTCAGGATGCTCCGGATTAAAAACAAGGTTGTATTCCTGTGGCACAACACACGAACGGACCGCTAATGCGAGCGCTTCTCCGTCCATAAGAAAGTCAGTCCCTATTTCCTGAGTGCCCGCGGACACTCGTGTACCGTTCCAGTCTTTCGGGTAAGCGTCATCTGCCAGGACCATAACCTGATTGTCGGGCACGTCGATCTGGAACAGCACATAGTTCTTCAGGCTGTCTTCCTCACCCAGATTCACCAGAGTTTCCAACTGAGCAAGTGCGATGCTCTCGGACAGATACACTGCCGGGTAATTTGGGAGATTCCAGCGCCCTCCATATTGGCGCGCACCAAATCCGGAAAACGCGGTGTCCTTGTGCTTCCGTTTGGTGATCCGGTAAGCCTTCATGCGTACACGCCGTGCTCAAGCTGCCCGATCAGATCCCGTACCATACGAATACCAGCCTCGGTATCCAGCAGATCAATCGGGCACTGGTGCTCCAAAGCTCGCGCCGGACGCTTCAGCCAGCGCTGTGCCTTTTCCCGATCACCTTCAAACAGTTCCACGGCGTCACGCATCACCAGCTGTAAAGTGGCCACCCGGTCGAGTTCGGCCTTGTTGACGGTACCCTCTTCGCGCCGTCGGACCAGGGTGCGCGGCGAAATATCCAATAGTGTGCACAACGTGGCGTCGTCGATGTCGTATAGGGCCTTCAAGGCATCCAGGTCTTTGGCCTTGCCGCCGCGACGGATCTTTTTCACGCCCTGGACGCCGGAAAACAAAAACTTTCCCGTAGCGGTTCCGCGATGAGCTTTCGCGGCATCGCGCCCCGAGTACACGGCTTTTATATCTGCCTTGGCAGGCCCAACGTGCTTTTTGGGGCTTTGTTTTTTCTCGGTGATTGCTGACATAAAACCTCCCGACATTTGGCAAATTTATTTTACCACAATGGCGTCAACGTCTCACGGTATTGCCATTCACGTGATTAACCACCAACGTTTAAATTGCTCCCCAAACATACTACTCTGCATTGACTACTACTCAGGACGTCTCGATTTAATGACCTCTAAAAGGTACTTCCCACTGTTTGCGGCACTGCTGCTCCTCCTGTTGAGCCAGAGTTCGACCGCTGCCGAGAAAATAAAGATCTCCACCGGTCACTGGCCTCCTTATCTGAACCAGGCGCTGCCGGAAAACGGGTTTCTTGCGCAGATCGTCAGTGAATCATTCCGCAATCAAGGCTACGACGTTGAGTTGGTATTCCTTCCCTGGTCGCGATCACTGGCAATGGTCAAGGCGGGTCGTTACGCGGCGTCTGCGGTTTGGTCCTGTACTGAAGCCAGAAGCCGGGAGTTTTTGTACTCAGCGCCCATCCTGCCCTACCAGTATGTGTTCTATTACCGGGCTGATGAGGATTTCCAATGGTCGTCTTTTGACGATCTGAAAGGCAAAAGCGTCGGCCTGACTCAGGATTACAGCTACGGCACCACGCTCAGCGGTACCATCGACAGCGGCTTGATTACGGCAGATGTGACAACGTCTGATCTGGCAAATTTCAGGAAACTGCTACTCGGGCGCATCGACCTGTTCCCGATGGACCCGGTGGTCGGCGAAGCAATCATTAAAAATCAGCTTCCAGCCCGGTCTTTCCGGCTTGCGTTTCATCCAAAACCCCTGCGGCAGGCGTACTACCACCTGCTGTTTGATAAGGACTCTGCTAAAGCCCCCGAGCTGAGGCGCGCATTCAACCAGGGACTGGCCGAGCTTCGTGAAAGTGGGCGTTATGAAGCCATCATCGCCAACGCGATTGCCGCCAACAGCCAGCCAGCAACCGCGGCAATGCTGCGGCAGAAGCTGGTGGATTTCAGTGGTTTCGTTTCCATTTGCAACCCCGGCGATTAATGTCCACGGGATCGGTCGCCTTATTGATAACCGGCTGCCCAGCTGTTAAGGCCGAGGTCTGTGCCTCGCAAAACATCTGCTTCGGGAACCATGGAGATATCTCCAAGCTCCCTCACATCGTAATGAAAGACACACAGGCGCGACGCGAACTCAACAAAAGGCAGTGACGCCTCGCCGTAGCGTTCACCGTTACCCTGGGTCGAGCAGTTAATACCCTGCCCCCAGTCCTGGCCGCTGTCGTTGTTCGGGTTGAAGAAATACAGGCGCATCTGGTCATTTCGGTCGAGATTGACCCGGACAATGGTTATAGCATGTCGTCCGACCAGGCGCCCGCCACTATCAGTAACGGCGATACCGGCGGGCTGCGGATGGATAACCGGGATATTGCCGTTGTAATAGGGGTGATAACAGGCATAAAAGTGGCGGATAAAGTCCTCATATTCCTGGATTTTACCGGTTTCCCGGCTTATAACGCTGAGAAATCCGTGCCCGACCCACCAGCCATACATTTCCGGGTTGATCCAGCGGTGCAGGTCGTCATCACGCACGCCGCACAGCCGCCCCATTTCGCCATAGATCCGGTCCAGATGGGGGGTCAGAATCAGCGAGACCGGATCGACATCGGTCGGAGGTTCCTTCGCAAGGCCGGCCTCCAGGTACTGAGAGGCAATATGCTGCCCCTCAAAGCGCATTACCACGTCATCATCACGGGCGGCCCAGGCCACCAGCTGCAACAGGTAGTCCGCGTCGTTGAAGGACCACATGGAAAGACCGATAACTGACTGACAGGTTGGGTTATTGCCCTGACCAACACCCAGTGGCTGCCCTAGCAGGCTCATGACTCCGGCCAGCAGATACACCCGCGGGGCGTGCGCATCACCGAATACAGTGCTTATTTTCTCGGATGCAGTCTGGCACAGCGTTAATTCAATCTGGCGCCACAGGCCAGCCGCGACCGGCGGGGTAAACAGGGAGCCGCGCTCAAGAAACAGCGCCAGGCCATAAACGGCCTGACAGGTTTCCGGATGAACCACCTCATCAATCAGTCTGAGCACGATCTGCTGATAGCTCTGCAGAACATCGTTGCCGGTAATGCTCAGGCCCAGCGCCCGTGGTATCAGATCGTCCCGGTGGTGCCGCAAATGCCTTAGCAGCAGTGGATGGTAGGGCGAAACCATACCTGTTCCATGCATCCCGCTGGCAAAGCCCTGCGCCTCTTCCGTCAACCTGGATTCATCCATGGTGGTAAGGTGTTCACCGTAAACTTCAAAACCCGGATCGTCCCGGCATCCTTTCGTCGGGCCGAACAGGGCACTGACCAGTCTCGCTGCCTTGTGCATGCCCGTTGTTTCGATCTCGGGATCAAACAGGCATTTGGCAATCTGACTGACCATCTGTTTGATGCTGTCTGTCTGTATCGGCCGCTGGGCAAGCAGGCGCCCTACTTCGTCCACCAGACGGTCCAGAATGCTCTCATAACCCAGTCTGGTGAGCAGAAATTGATAAAGTGCATTGACGATTTCGCCCAGGCCGTCCGGTCGTTCCCGGTCGGCTTCGCTCATCTGGCCGGATAACAGATCCAGGTTCAGTGCCGTCACCTGGGTCAGAAAGTTTCTGGCTCGCTCTGCGGAAATTCCGGAATGGCGGTAATCGCCCATGGCTACGGCAAGCAGGCGCAGTTCGCTCAGGGCTTCGATGGCCGTGTAGTCAGGGGCTCCCTGGCGTAGGGTTCGCACTGCCAGTGCGGGTTGCAGAATGGCAGGTTTGCCCCAGTCGCTGTTAGCGACCAGGCCGTTGGCTTCCATTTCGGGCACACGGGCGTAAAGACCGTTCAGTCCGCCGGGGGCTACCATAACTTTCAGGGACGCTGCCAGCACCTCAGTGGTAGGCGCCGCAGCGTTGGCCTGGCGGGTAATTGCAAGTTCCTCAAGGGCCTTGTCAAAGGCCGCCAGTAAGGTATTGATCTCTTGGGTAGATTTGTTCGTACCCATGGTTGCTCCAAATTGTATGAATCGGCTGTCCATCGTAGGTCAACGATGCTCTTCAGGGGATCTGGTGGCAAACACTTCCGGACTTTTGTTTTCTATTTGTAACCACAGCGACTATATTGGTGAGGCTGATTGGGATTCATAAATCCACCAAAACGACATTTTCTAAACGCTCAGATTACCTGGCGCGCATTAATGTCGGCGCAACCAGTCCGGGTAGCCAGCAAGGAGAACATCGAATGTCGATAACACCAGCAAGTGAGCTATCTCCGGAAGTAGCAGCATGGCGTGATCCGGAAATGCCTTCGGTCAAAGGCACAGAGAAGCCGAAGGATCCGAACAAAGGCTACATCGCCCTGCTCGGCTGGAGCGTCAATGCAATCAAGGCGGCACAGAACTTTGACCGTCGCTATATTGTTGTTGCGCCGGAGTGGGCTACGGATTTTTGTACCGCCAACAACATACCGTTCATTCCATGGGATTTTATCCGGTTAAACGATCGCTCGATGGAGATCGCCGTACGGCTAAAAGAAGAAGGCGTTGATGTTGCCATCCCGCTCTTTGAAGAGACGGTGGAATGGTCCGGTGCGATCAATTCTGTTCTTATGGACAGCCCTCGTATGTACGGGCAGTCCATTCTGTTCCGCGACAAGGCCCTGATGAAGCGCCGTGCCCAGCTTGGCGGCATTCGTGTCGGCATCTTCGAGGAAGCTCACGAAAAAGAAGACATCGTCCGGTTTATGAAGCGAGTCAACCAGACCCTGCTCAAACTCGACGGTGATCCGGATGACCCGATTCACGTCAAGGCATTCGACAAGGCCGGCTGCCTGGGCCACCGTATGATCCGGACCTTGGAAGAAATCGAGCATATCCCGGCCGAGGAATATCCCCTGCTGATGGAAAGCCACCTGAGTGGCTGGGAATTCGCGGTCGAAGCCTGGATTCATGATGGCAAGATCCAGTTCCTCAATATTTCCGAGTACGTAACTCTGGGTTACTCGGTATTCGTGCCTGCAACCAAGGAGCTCGAGAGCTGGAGGAACGCAATCACCAAGCAGATCGAGCTGCTGATCAAAACCTTCGACATCAAGTTCGGTCTGATTCACCCTGAGTACTTCGTTACCGCAGACGGCGAGATGTACTTTGGTGAGGTGGCTTATCGTCCGCCGGGCTTCAAAGCTTTCGAATTGATTGAAAAAGCCTACGGCTTCAGTGCTTACCAGGCTTCCATGCTGGTCTTCGATCCGAAGAGTACAAAAGAGGAAGTCGCTGCGTTCTTCCCGAAAGAAGTCGAAGGCGCGAAAGGTTATGCGGGCTGCTTCGGTGTTTATCCCCGCCGTCGTGTGGTCAGCAAGCTGGAAATGCCGCCGGAGTGTGTGGACCACCCTTACTTCGAGTCCCACGAACTGGTGGCACCGACGGAAGAAACTGTTCCTGACCGGTCAGCCTTCGGTACTCACTGGGGTCTTGTGTTCTTCTTCGGAGACGATCCGATCAAGATGCGGGACTTGCTAAAAGCTCAGGAGGAGCTGGATTTCTACGTCTAGTGACCGGCACAGTGAATCAAGAAGTCAATAAGTTGTAGTAGTTAAGGCGCCCGTGATTCTGGTCAACAAGACTTCAGAATCACGGGCGTTCTTCGTTAAAGCAGCCCTTTTACTCGTCTTCATCACTGAAAGCGGAAAGGTGGAATTTCGCAGCCTCTTCCACTTCTTTTACACCCGCCTCGTACAACTCCGGCACATCTCCCCCCGAAAGTGTCTCAAGCACGACGTGAACGCCCTTTGCCAGAGATGTCAGGTTGTAGCCACCTTCCAGCACCAATGCCAGTTTGCCTTCGCAGTGCTTGTCAGCGACCTCCTGGATGATGCGCGTAATAACCTTGAAACCGTCGTAGGACAGATTCAGGGCCATATCATTACGGTGAGGATCGAATCCTGCCGAGACCAGCACCAGGTCGGGCTTAAAGTAATCGGCCGCCGGTACAAGTATTTCCCGGTATGCCTTTTCAAAAGCGATGTCTCCGGCTGATTCCGGAAGCGGTACGTTGACAGTGTAGCCCTCACCAAACCCGGCACCGACTTCGTCTATATCTCCGGAACCGGGATAGAATGGGGCGGCAACATGGGAATCAAAAAACAGGACGTCCGGGTCTGCCCAGAAGATACCCTGGGTACCATTACCGTGGTGTGCATCCCAGTCGATGATCAAAACCCGCTCGCAGCCGAGTTTTGCCTGGGCATGAGCTGCCGCTACAGCAACGTTATTCAGAACACAGAAGCCCCGCGCCCGAACCGGCTCAGCGTGATGGCCGGGCGGGCGCACCAGCGCGAATGCACTCTGACAATCACCTTTCACCACACTTTCAACCGCCGAAATGGCGTTGCCGGCTGCCGCCAGGGCCGCATTGATACTGTTGGGCGAGACTGCGGTGGTGTCCGAATCCAGCCAGGCACTCTGCCCTGCCAATGAAAAGATGTGATCAAGGTAAGACGCAGTGTGCACTCGGGCAAGCTGGTTATAGGTAGCGCTGCCTCCCTTCTTGAACTGGACACCGGGAATGGGATGTTGCTCCAGGTACTCTGTAATCGCCGTCAGGCGTCCAGGGTGCTCTGGATAACTCCAGGTGAAATCCAGGCCCTTGAGAATATGCCTGACCCGTTTTTCGACCCGGCTTGGCATAAACGGCAGGTCTACCTCTGGATTGTGGCCCAGCATGATTTCATCGGTAAAAACATCAACACTACGGTCGCCTATCACCACCCTCTCCTTCTTCCTTGCGAATCTGATTCAGTTCCGGCGCTATGGCCGGTTTGCCAGGGCTTCCTGCACTGAGCTTGTGAATGCAGCGGCACGCACACCAACCGTCTTGAAGCCCAGGCGGGACCAGGCGGCCTTCGCCTCTTTGTTGGACGCCGAGTATTCCAGGATGAGCTCGTAGGCACCCCTTGCTTCAGCGAATGCAACCAGCTTGCGCAGCAAATCCGGGAAAATGCCCAAGCTGCGGTAATCCGGCTCAACCCATACATCATCGATAAACGCAGACCGGAACTCAACGTGGCTGGTCTGCTCCCAGATGCCCTGGCTACGTATTACATAAATGTAGCCCATACCTACCAGACCTTCCCCGGGCACTTCCGCCACGACCAGTTGCTTGTTGCCATCAGGCAGAGAGGAGCGTAATACCTCGAGAAGCCGATCACTTTCGTCTTCCTTCAGGCTCTGGTGAGGCGCGCCGGACACGTGCAGGGCAAGCTTCGCGAGAAACTCTACCAACACTGGCAGGTCTTTTTCCTCGGCTTCCCGTATGAGATACCTCTTGGCTGACTGCTTCTCTTTTACCATTCAGACCCTCTAATTCACTATGGCTGGTTTTCCTTGGATTTCAAGCACATCAATAACATGATTGAGCCGGTGCCGCCGGGTCCGGCATCAGCTGTTGAAATCGGCGAAAGCCTCTTTCACGTAGGCGGTCAGCGCTTCGTTGATCGGGTTATTGCCACCGCGCACCAGTGAAATCTGATAGCTGCCCATCTCCGGCAGCAAGTCTTCCCCCAGCTTGCGTAATGGCGCCCGCACCAGGCCCAGCGGGAAAGGGGCGATGGCCAGATCGGCCAGCATGGCCGCCTCCTGCCCGGAAGAATGCTCGCAGGTGTAGGCAACGCGATAGGGTATGTCCGCTTGGTCCAGTGAATTCATGGCCATCCAGCGCCAGACGCAGCCCTGGTTTGCGACTGCCACCGGCAGAGGTCGTTGGTGCATGGCAATGCCACCCTCTAGTCCGGCCCAGACGAGCGGTTCGGAATGGACAATTTCGCCCCTGGTCTCCTGACCTTCGTTGCCAACCACAACCAGAGCCATATCCAGCTCACCGGCATCCACTTTCTGCTGGTTGGCCCTGCTACTGCCCACCACAACGTCAATCTGAACAGCCGGATAGGACCTGGAGAACTGTGACAAAAGGCGCGGAAGAATCCGCGTACCCACGTCGTCGGAAGTACCAAACCCGACCCTGCCCTCAAGCTTCGGGCTGAAAAATTGCTGCATGGCTTCTTCGTTCAGTTTCAGAAGCCGCCGGCCATAGCTGAGCAACACTTCGCCTTCGGCAGTCAATCTCACCTGTTTCGCGTCGCGAACAAACAGCGTTTTGCCCACCGTTTCTTCCAGGCGTTTGATCTGCATGCTGATTGCGGAGGGGGTACGGTGAACCTGCCGGGCGGCGCGGGTAAAGCTGCCATGCTCGGCAATCGCCACGAAGCTTTTCAGTAGGTCGTTGTCGAGTAATTGCATGACTGTGGCCCGTTCAATTTTGCTTAACCAGAGTATCAGTTCTTTTCGTTTGATTGAACTTTGACCATATCCCATCATAAGCACTGAAAAAGACAAACACATCAGCACGACAGGAGGCCCACCATGACCACTGCACAGCTTCACACTATGGGTCTTCACCCCAAAGCCATGTTCTCAGGAATGGTGCATGCGCCAGCAACCCTGGCCCGGCGAATGGCCCGCAGGCATGAATTCCGCAAGGCGTTCATTCCTCTGTTGGCAGAGCGCGACCAGATTCTGAACGATATCGGCTACCAGCGTTACGATATCCTTCGGGCGCTGCGGTTGCCTCTGAATGAAGACGCAATGGATTACATCGAGTGCAAGAGACTGACACGGCCTACAGAAGAGAGCCAGACCCGACTGACTCGTAAGATCTAATCGTCTAAGCAATTTCTGGCGTGTTCCCGAAGATCAGGGAAAAAGGACAGAAACAGCGATTCTAGCTTTTCATCCAGGGCCTTTATCTCTTCAATGATGCCGGCAAAGGAATGCCGGAATCGAATACGCCCTGCCACTCGATCCAGCGCATACCCAATATTGTCCAGATCCTGATAGGACCGGAACCAGTCATAGCGCACGATCTGGCTGGTTACCGCCTGCATCTTTTCAGGCATTACCTCACGGTTGTTCGTGAGTTCGCGGTAAACCTGTTCAATAAACTCGTCGGGCTCCACGGAGCTGAAACGGTCCCAGTGCCGCAGCAGGTAGTGGTCGTAGAGAATATCCAGCGCGACCCCGGCGAATCGCCGGCGCTGGTCCGAAAACAGGCGCTTGCTCGCGATCACGGCAGGATGCTGGTCGGTAAAGGCATCCACCGCCCGATGATGCCGTAAACCTTCATGGACGGAATGCGGTAGCGCTTGCGTGTTCAGACCCCGGGCAAAGTCTCCCATCAGGCTGCCGATCCGATGCGGCTCGCTATCCGGTGCAAGATACAGGTGCGCAAGATGATTCAACCGACCTCCTTATGAGTCGTGGTTACGTTGTCATGGTACTGCAAGTAGATGTATTCTGACGCCCTCTCTGTCAAGCCGGCTTGAGCATCCTTTGAGAAATCTGATTCCTGTCATATTCATTGTCAGCGTCATGTTTATACTTTTGAGTATTTTCATGGTGTTGCCTGTGCTACTTCTAGCTAATTCTGAAGCGCCAAACGCCCTAGCGTTTGCCGAGTCCGCTGCTATCTGTTTGGGCGCGGGTGTCATCGGCATTCTGCTGACCCGCGGAAGCGCCAGTGACCTCAAGCCCCGCTTCATGTTCGTACTGACGGTCTCAAGCTGGTTTATCCTGTCCATGCTCTCGGGCCTGCCCTTTTACCTGAGTGATCTGAATCTGACACTCGCCGAGGCTTTCTTTGAAAGCACCTCCGGCATTACGACGACCGGCGCCACGATTCTGTCCGGGCTGGATTCAATGGATCAGGATCTTCTGCTCTGGCGTTCGATACTACAGTGGCTGGGCGGGATCGGCATAATCGGCATGTTCGTTGCGGTTCTTCCGTTTCTGCGCGTAGGCGGCATGCGGCTTTTTGCCACTGAATCGTCGGAATGGACGGACAAGGCACTCCCGCGCATGAAAACGCTGAGCCGGGGCCTGTTGGTCGTCTACCTGGCCTTTTCCATCATTGCCGTGCTCACCTATTGGTTCTCCGGCATGACCCTGTTTGACGCGTTTAACCACGGTCTGACCAGCATTGCCACGGGCGGGTTCTCAACCTCCGACCTGTCCATGGGCAAATTCGACTCCAACCTCATCCTGCTGGAAGCAACATTCTTCATGATGCTCGGCAGCCTGCCGTTTTTTCTGTTTGTGCGGGAAATGCACGGCCAGCACGGGGTTCTGTTTAGGGATCAGCAAGTGCGACTGTTCCTGACCATCCTGCTGGTCATCCCCGCTTTGCTAACCGCTTACCGCTACACGATTTCGGACGGAAGCCTGAATCTGATCGATGGTTATGTCGAGACCCTGTTCAACGTCACCTCCGTGGTGACGACAACCGGGTATGCCTCAAGCGATTATTCGGCCTGGGGACCGCTGGCCTTTGTGGTGTTTTTCTTCCTGATGTTTGTGGGCGGCTGCTCGGGCTCAACCGCAGGCGGGATGAAGATATTCCGTTTCCAGCTATCCCTGATTGTTCTACGCGAACAGTTGATGCGGTTGCTGCATCCCCGCGCGGTGTTCACCAGAAACTACAACGGCAGGCCGGTCAGCGATGAAATCATTGCGTCTATGATCGCCTACACCTTTATCTTTCTGTTGAGTCTGCTGCTGATTACGCTGGCCATGGCGGCCCTGCAGCTGGATTTCATCACCAGCCTTACAAGTGCGCTTACCGTCCTGACAAACGTTGGCCCCGGGCTGGGCCCGATTGGTGGGCCAGCCACCAATTTCGCACCCATGCCGGAAATGGCGAAGTGGATTCTTTCTGTGGGGATGCTGATGGGCCGGCTTGAGATTATCAGCGTTGTTATTGTGCTCTCCCCGGCCTTCTGGCGGACCTGAAAATTACTTGAGCCAGAGTATTGCGGGGTTTTCGAGGGGCAGGTTCAGCCGATCATCACGCACGCGAATCCTGGGGGTATAGTGCCCCTCCGGCCGTGAGGGCACCTCACATTCGTAAACATAAGTGTGGGCAGAACCACTGAGCAGGCGTTTGATTGTCATAGCGGCTACGGTTCTTGGCCCATATTCGGATTGTTCCGCGACAAGCTCCACCGCAATCCGCTGCTCGTCGATTCCATCCAGATAGACCTCGACCGTGAAAGTCTGCCCTTCGGAGGCTTTGCTTGTCGTAAAGCTGTTGAATCGCAGCCGCGGCCAGTGCCGTTTTATGGTGTTGTATTCTTCCAGCAGTGCCTTCGAGGTTTCCTGCGTGCGTTTGCTGCCTTTTTCGGCCATGGGCAGATAAAACAGTTCCACATACTCACGCACCATTCGATTGGCAGAGTAAGCCGCGGTCAGCTGGTCCATGCTCGCTCGCATCCGCCTTAGCAATTGTCGCGGAATACCATCGCTGTCCACGTCGTAGAAGCCGGGAATGACCTCATTCTCCAGCAGGTCAAACAGCTCATCCCTGTCTGAAAGATCGTGATCGTGGTTGTTTGAACCACTGAGCTCATCGAAGGTAGCGCCGGGGCGAATGGCCCAGCCCACATCGGAATTCCAGGCCTCTGCCCACCAGCCATCGTACTGGGACAGGTTCAGGCCACCGTTAACCAGCACCTTCATACCACTGGTGCCACAGGCCTCCCAGGGGTGCCGTGGGCAGTTCAGCCAGACATCCACACCCTGGATCAGCTGGTTGGCCACGCCCAGGTCATAGTCTTCAATGAACACCACCTTGCCTTCCACATCCGGCCGTCGTGAGAACGCCTTCCACTGTCGGATGATTTCCTTGCCGGGGCGATCATAGGGGTGAGCCTTGCCAGCAAGCACAATCTGGATGGGGCGATCCCTGCTCCCGAGAAGCCCTAGCAACCTTTCCTGGTCTTTGAGCAGAAGATCCGGTCGTTTGTACTCGGTAAATCGCCGGGCAAAGCCCAGCGTCAGAGTCTCGTGATCCAGCAAGAGACCGCAGGCGGCTGCGTGATTAGTTCCCGGCTTCTGCTCGCAATGCTGGCTCGCGAGCCGTCGGCGCAGGTAAGCGACCAGTCGGGTCCGTTGCAGGCGCCTCATCTCCCACAAGGCGTCATCAGTGACGTCTGTCATCGGGCAGGATTTCTGGAGTGGTCGGCGCCAGCGGTCCTTGCCGCAGGCGCGGGTCCAGATAGCGTCGGATTCCGGTGAATCCCAGCTGGGCGTGTGGATGCCATTGGTCACATAGTCTGCTGGAATATCCGCGGCCGGCCAGCGCGGAAAGAACCGCTGAAAAATGGTCTGGGTAACCTTTTGGTGGATGCGGCTAACACCGTTGAACCGGCCACTCATATTCAGCGCCAGTAACGCCATGTTGAGCTGTGCGCTGTCGGAACTTTCACCGGTTTGACTGTGTTCGCTACCCAATGCCAGCAGCTGGTCGACATCAAGCTCGCGTCCGTCGAGCCAGGGCCCCAGGTACAAACGAAGCAGAGGCGGTGAAAAATGGTCGAATCCGGAGGCTACCGAGGTGTGTGTAGTGAACAGGTTGGTGGACCGGGTCGCAGTACGGGCCGTCTGGAAATCGCTCTGGCATTCATCCTGCCAGCTGAAAGCCCGCTCGATCAGCGCCAGGGCGCAATGGCCCTCATTGAGGTGGCATAAACCCGGCTGTCGGCCCAGCTGTTTCAGCAGGCGCCAGCCACCGATTCCGAGCACCATTTCCTGCTGCAGGCGCTTTTCCGGGTCGCCGGTGTACAGTTCGCTGGTAATACCGCGATCGCCGGGTTCATTTCTGGGGTCGTTGCTGTCGAGCAGCAGTAATTCGCTGCGTCCCACCTGAGCCTTCCAGGCTCGCAGTCGCACGTTGCGGCCGGGAAAAGGCACAACCACCCTCACCCACTCGCCGTCGTCATCACGCAGGGGGGAAACCGGTAACATCGTTGGATCGTTGTACGGGTAGAATTCGAGCTGTTCGCCGTCGGTACTGATGGCCTGGCGGAAATACCCCTGTTGGTAGAGCAACCCCACCGCCATCACGGGTACGCCAAGATCACTCGACGCCTTGAGGAAATCCCCGGCGAGTACACCCAGCCCGCCGCTGTAGAGCGGCAGGGATTCACTCAACCCGTATTCCATGCAGAAATAGGCAATGCCTTCGCCTAGGCCCCCCGGGCACTCGGATGAGTACCAGGTGTCCGCCTCGATAAACTCCTGATGCGCGGAGATCTGTGCCTTGTAGCTGTCCTGGAATTCCGGGTCAGCGGCGAGCTCTTCCAGCCTGTCACCAGACACACTATTAAGCACCAGCCAGGCGTTTCGGGTGGTATCCCAGATTTCGGCATCCAGGGCACGCCAGAGCTCGTCTGTGCCGTGGTGCCAGCTCCACCGCAGGTCCAGTGCCAGTTGAAACAATCCATTCAGGGATTCCGGCAAGGACCGGGGAGTGTAGGCTGCCAGGGTCAAGTTGATACTCCGGTCAGGTCTGTAAAAGCGTTAATGGGCGGTGTATCCGCCATCAATCACCAGTTCACTGCCGGTTACAAACTTGGATTCGTCCGAGGCGAGATAAACCGCACCCCAGGCAATGTCATCCGGTTCCCCCATATGACCAACCGGGTGAAGTGCCGCTGTCGCTTTTTTCGCCTCCTCCAGGTCCATTCCGGTTGTCTGGAGATGGGTTTCAACCAGCGGAGTCCAGATAAAGCCCGGATGAATGGAGTTGCACCGGATGTTCTCGGTGGCATACAGCAGGGCATCGGTTTTGGACATCAGTCGAACAGCACCCTTGGATGCATGATAGGGAGGGATATCAGGCGCACTGACCAGGCCATAGATGGAGGACAGATTGATAATGCTGCCAACGCCTGCTTTTTTCATGTGGGGAATGGCGTGCTTGGTGCAGAAAAACACACCTTTCACGTTCACATTCTGAACAAGATCCCACTCCTCCTCGGTCAGTTCATGGGTGGGCTTGTTCGCTCCCGCGATACCGGCATTGTTGACCAGAACCGTCAGGCTCCCAAAGGTATCGGCAACCTCATCCAGCGCTTTCTTTACTGCCTGTTCCCGGCTGACATCGCAGTGCCAGTAGGCTGCCTTCAGGCCCTTGTTGGTCAGCTGTTTTGCCAGCGCCTCGCCGTCCGGATCACGGCAATCAAGAATGGCCACGGCGGCGCCCTCTTCGGCCATCCGGGTCGCGGTCGCAGCCCCGATGCCAACGGAGCCGCCCGTGATCACGGCTACCTTACCTTTTAGTCGTTCCATGATAGTTCTCTCCCTGGTGGGATCAGTAGGCTTGCTGCCGGCGAACCGGGAAATAATTGACCGGCATATGGTGGCTTTTCAGCCAGTGCATCAGCGACGAGATGGTGAAACTGTCGTTCTCAACTCCTTCAAAATCGACACCCAGTCCCTTGTCTGATTTCCTTACCACGTGGGCTTTGAGGCGACGGAACCGCTTTTCCTGGGTATCAGGAAAGCGAAATTCCAGTTCTACGGTCTGGTTTAACTGAATATCGGTGTAATCTGTGGCAATAAATAACCCTCGCTTGGAGGCGTCCCGGATCAGACCGGTTGCCACGGGCATGCCGCGTTTATAGACCAACAAGCCAAGCTTTCCCTGTACGCGTTTACTGAGTCTGTGTTCCATATTCCCCCCTCGTGACTCATCAATAACGCCAATTGTTGATACTGCTTGTGTTTTATATCGAAGGTTTGGGAGCGACTCTTTGATGCTGATCAAGAAATGGTCAGTTTTAAGGAAGGCGCCCATGTCTCTGAACCGCTTCAGAGATAAGTTTTGACAGGTCTTCTTCAGGAAAATTCCAGTCAAGTTGCCAGATCCAGTTGTTAATCATCGTGCCCGGCGTGTTGAATCGCGCCTCTGTTCCCAGCGCAAGGAAATCCTGCATGGGTACAACAGCGAGAGAACAAACGGACCGGAATGCCGCCTCGATCACGGGCCATGGCATACCGTCACCAGTGGTTCCCAGGTAATCATTCACATAGCGTCGGGTATGATCGTCCAGGCTTTGGTACCAGCCCAGGGTCGTGTCGTTGTCATGGGTGCCGGTGTACACAAGATCCCGGGGATGGCGATTGTGCAGCAGGTGGGGATTGTTGGGGCTGCCGTCGAAACCAAACTGCGTCACGGTCATTCCTGGCAACCCAAACCGCTTGCGAAGCTCTTCCACATCTTCGCTGATGATGCCCAGGTTCTCGGCCACCAGCGGCAAATCCGGGAACCGGTCGAAGCAGGCCTGGAGAAAATGATCGGCTGGGCCGGGAACCCAGTAGCCAAATCTTGGTTGCGGCGTTTCGGCCGGAATTTCCCAGTAAGCTTGCAGACCGCGGAAATGATCAATACGGATCAGGTCGAAAAAATGGCGCTTGCTTTCGAGCCGTTCAAGCCACCATCGGTAACCATCTTCCGCCATGGCCTGCCAGTTGTAGTGCGGGTTGCCCCAGTGTTGGCCGTCGGACGAAAAGTAATCCGGCGGTACACCGGCAACGACCGTGGGCTCACCCTGGTCGTTCAGTTTGAACAGAGCTCGATTGGCCCAGACGTCGGCGCTGTCGTGCGCGACAAAAATAGGAATATCGCCAAAAAGCAGAATGCCCTTGCCGCGTGCATAATCGCGCAGTGCCTGCCACTGATGCTGAAAGAGAAACTGTTCGAACCGTATCCGGGCCAGCCGTTCCCGGTTCTGGTCAATAAAGGACTGCAGCGCGACCGAATCGCGATCTCTCAGCGCTTCTGGCCATTGCAGCCAGCCCGGCGACTCCTGAACCTCCCGGATTGCGACGAAAAGGCAGAAATCATCCAGCCAATAGTCGTTTTTTGCCCGGAACTCCTCGAAACCGGTCAGATCAAGACCGTGTCGGGCTACCCCCTTGCCATCGAAGAACCGTTGGGCAGCAATGTCCAGTAGCTGCTGGCGGGATTGGTCGATGGGCTTCGTGAGTTCCGTCTCCGCCAGCAGCCCGGCCTGCAGCACTTCCGACAAGTCGATAAAATCCTGATTGCCAGCATGAGCGCTTAGAGATTGATAGGGAGAAAGATCCCGATGGGTCGGGCCAATGGGGAGCGTCTGCCAAACGGTGATACCGCTGGCGGCCAGAAAATCGACGAAACGACGCGCGCTGGCCCCAAGTACACCCAGGGTACCGGGCAAACAGGTTGGATGCAGCAGCACACCCGCTCTCCTGACACTGAACAGATCGTTGCCGCTGCTCAATGTCATGCCGGTTTATCCACTTCGTGTCCCGGTCGCATGGTTCCGCCACGGGCCGGTTCTCCGCTGCCCTGGCTTAGTTGCTGGAATACCGAAGGCGGTGCCGGGTAGCCGATCATGTCATAGAGGTTCACGAGATGGCGGCGGTATAGATGCTCGAAGTCGCTGACAATCTGAGCAGGGTTGTAGTCGCCAAACCACCAGAACCAGTCGGATCCCTCGCAGATCGCCAGTTGTTGCATAGCGGCCTCTTTCTGTTCGGAGTTGAGGCTGCCGTTGTCCATCGCTCGGTCAAAGTGGGCTTTCGCTTCACACAGCAGATCCCAGGCACGGTTCTTGTCCGGATCGCCGATCCAGGTGGAGAAAGTTCCGTAAATCCAGCTACCGGCCACAAGGTGTGGCAAATGAGCCGGTTCGGCCGCCGGCTGGGCCACCAGATCGCTGTAGGTGGTCAGTTTCAGCTTCGGATGATGTGCGAGCACGTGATACAGCTCGTTCAGAAAGTGAAAGCCATTTTCCGGGTAGTACTCCCAGGCATTTTCGCCATCCATGATCACGGAAATGACTGGCCGGGCCTTGCCTTTGCCCTGCCCGGCGATGTTCTCCATGTGATGAACCAGGTCGCCAACGGCATCCTTGGCATGCCAGTCCGCGTAGGTAAACCCGATAAGGTCGGACAGGCCGTCGTCCCGAAAGAACACAGACGTACCCGATTCACCAAAGGTGTAGGGCCGGTGGATGCCATAGTCCGGTAATTCCGGGTCTGTTTCCCGGGCGCGGTTAAGGCTGTTGTGAACCACGGAATCCCCGCTGGCGGTCCAACGGAACTGATGGGCGTCGAGCAAGCCCAGAGTGGACTGGCTGAGACCGCCCTCGGAGGCCCAGCAGCCGGATGGATCCACGCCGAAGAACCGTTGGAATACGGCTTTTGCCTTCTGGAGTTGCCAGGCGGCGCGTTCTTCACCGCCCGGATAATGAGTGTGCGCCGGCAAGGCAATGTCTGGTATGGCTTCGCGGGCGGACGCAAGATCGATCAGCAATGGCAGCATGGCATGGGTATAGGGGCTCACAGACAGTTCCACCTGACCCTTCCGGGCAAGGTGTCGGTATCTGGGGCCGATACCGGACAACACGTCAAAGATCACATCCAATAGCGCTTGCCGATCATCCATCGAGAAATTATGGCCCTTCTCCTGAAGACTCTGGATGCAGTGGCTTTCCCGGCGTATGGTCTCTCCCATCCAGCCGAGGTGGTACCACACCAGCAAGTCCGACAGGAACCGGCTGGAAATGTACCTTTGAAGCTCCGGTTTACTGCGGTATACCTCGGCCAGCTCTGCCAGCCGTGCGTAGGCGGGATATCGATTGATAATCCGCTCTCGATTGGCGCGAAGAGCTTTTTCCATCAGACCAATAAAAGCCGGTGTACCGGTTTCTGGCAGCTCTTCCGCCACCAGTGCGGCCAGCAGAGGGTCGCCAATCTTCCCGGCGCCGTGGCGCCAACGCTCCATCTGGATCAGGTAGGTCTCAATCTGCTCAAGCAGAACAGGCGCAAAATTGACGACCGCCCTCGCCTCCGGATTGCCTTCAAGATGTGCCGCCATGTCGCTGTAATCTTTGATGGTATGCAGGTATACCCAGGGGAACAGAAACTGGTCGGTGCGCATATCCTGGTAAGACGGCTGATGCATGTGCCAGCACAAGACAACCGGCGTTTTTGTGTCAGAGGCCATGGGGGTAATCCTGCCCGAGCATCTCGGGCGTGATCAGCACAATACCTTTGGGGGAAACATAAAACCGCTTCCCGTCTTCAACGGCATCAAACCCGATGCGTGTGCCCTCAGGAATCCGGCATCCCCGATCAATCAACGCATTTCGGATATGGCAGTGGCGGCCAATATCCACGTCCGGATAGATAACAGAATCTGATACTTCACTGTAAGAATGAACTTTAACCTGCGAAAACAGAAGGGAATGTTTCACCACAGCGCCGGACACGATACAGCCACCGGCGACCATGGAATCCACCGCCATGCCACGCCGATCGTCATCGTCAAACACGAATTTTGCCGGTGGCAGCTGTTCCTGATAGGTCCAGATGGGCCAGTGGGAATCGTAGAGGTTCAGTTCCGGGCTGATGCCGATCAGCTCAAGATTCGCCTGCCAAAGGGCATCAACGGTTCCGACGTCCCGCCAGTAGGCGGGCTTGTTCTGAACGGGATTGCGGAATGGAAACGCAACCACGCGAAGGCGTTTGATCACGGACGGAATGATGTCCTTTCCGAAATCGTGGGAAGAGTTCCCATCCATTTGCTGGTCACGCATCAGTTCATCAAAAAGCACCTGAGTGCTGAACACGTAAATGCCCATGGAAGCCAGCGCCTTGCCAGGCTGACCGGGCATCGGCTGGGGCTGCTCCGGCTTTTCAACAAATTCTGTAACCCTGAGTTCATCATCGACCGACATAACGCCGAACGCAGAGGCCTCATCGATCGGCACTTGGATACAGCCAACGGTGATATCGGCATCATTTTCCACGTGATGGGCCAGCATGGTGCCGTAATCCATCTTGTAGACATGGTCGCCCGCCAGAATCAGCACGTACTCCGGCTTGTGGCTGCGAATGATGTCGAGGTTCTGCAGCACCGCATCGGCCGTTCCTTCATACCAGGAGGTTTCAATTCGCTGCTGGGCGGGCAACAGCTCCACGAATTCATCCAGCTCCCCCCTCAGAAAACCCCAGCCGCGCTGGATATGGCGGATCAGAGAATGGGATTTGTACTGGGTGATCACGCCAACCTGGCCTATGCCCGAGTTAATGCAGTTGGAAAGTGGGAAATCGATAATCCGGAACTTGCCGCCAAAGGGCACCGCCGGTTTGGCACGCCACTTGGTGAGATCGTGGAGTCGGGAGCCCCGCCCACCGGCAAGCACTAGGGCGAGAGTCTGGCGAGTGAGACGACTGACGAAACGCTTGGCCGTTTGCATAGCTGCTTCCCTGAAGAAAACCGTCCCTGAAACCAGTCTTTCAACCGCCAGGGATTGCCACGTTTTTGACGCCTTAAACTATATTAGAACACTAGCATGGAATTATGACGTAAAATTGTTTTGGGTCATTTTTTGAACAGGCTCGTTCGCGTCTAATGAACGAACGCCACATGCGCTCCACCTGGTCAGGAACAGCACGGTCTATGGACAGTCCAACGCTCAGCGAATTTGACCTACACCTCTTTGCCGAAGGCCGGCACTGGCATATCTACAACGTGCTTGGGGCTCATGTTTGCAAAAACCGCGGCGTTGCGGGAGTCAGATTTGCGGTTTGGGCACCACACGCCAAAGCCGTCAGCGTTATCGGGGATTTCAACCACTGGAATTCCAGCGCCCACGCAATGGCCCTTCACGATGGAACCGGTGTCTGGTCCTGCTTTATCGCCGGCATCGGTACTGGCGCACTCTACAAATTTGCTATTACCACGGAGAAAGGCAACCAGCTTCTGAAAACCGATCCCTATGGGCAGGCCTTCGAATTGAGACCGTCTACCGCCGCCATCGTGACTGAACGGGTCGATTTTGACTGGGACGACGGTGGTTGGATTGCCCGGCGGGGCCTATGGAACTGGCAGGATTCTCCCATCTCAATTTATGAGGTTCATGCCGCCTCCTGGCGCCATCACGGATCCGGCCGATGGCTGAACTACCGTGAGCTGGCAGACCAGTTGCTTCCCTACGTACAGGAAATGGGCTTCACCCACATCGAGCTGTTGCCGGTCACAGAGCACCCTTTGGACGAATCCTGGGGTTACCAGACCACCGGCTATTATGCGCCGACCAGCCGTTTCGGAAGCCCGGACGATCTGCGCTACCTGGTAGACCAGTGCCATCAACACAACATTGGCGTGATCCTGGACTGGGTGCCGGGACACTTTCCTACCGATGAACACGCACTCGCCCAATTTGATGGCAGCGCGCTATATGAGCATGCAGACCCCCGCAAAGGGCGCCATCAGGACTGGGGCACGCTCATTTATAATTACGGCCGGCATGAGGTTCGAAACTTCCTGATCGGCAGCGCCCTGTTCTGGCTGGATGCCTTCCATATTGACGGGCTGCGGGTGGATGCGGTGGCGTCCATGCTCTACCTCAACTACTCCCGCAAGGAAGGCGAGTGGTTGCCCAACGAGCATGGTGGCCATGAAAACCTTGAAGCAATAGAGTTTCTCAGGGAATTGAACCGGGTCTGCCAGAGCCGGTTCCCCGGAACGCTGGTCTGCGCGGAAGAATCCACCTCCTGGCCTCGTGTGACCCGGCCGCCGGAAATCGGCGGGCTGGGATTTAACCTGAAATGGAACATGGGCTGGATGCACGACACCCTGGATTATCTTGCGCAGGACCCGGTCTACCGCCAGTACCATCACGACAAGCTGACTTTCGGGCTGCTGTATGCGTTCTCGGAGAACTTCCTGCTGCCCCTGTCCCACGATGAAGTGGTTCATGGCAAGGGCAGCCTGATCAACAAGATGACCGGCGACGAATGGCAGCAGCGGGCCTCGCTACGGGTGCTCTTCACCTATATGTTCAGCTATCCCGGGGCCAAGCTGCTGTTTATGGGCGGTGAGTTTGGCCAGCGGCGGGAGTGGAGCGAATCCCGCGAGCTGGACTGGTCGCTGCTGTCGTATCCAGAGCATCAGGGCATCAAAAAACTGGTTCAGGACCTGAATGGCGTTTACCGGCGGGAAGTCTCGCTGCACGGTGCCTGCTTCACACCGGACGGTTTCGAATGGATCGATTGCCATGACTCTCCACAGTCGGTGATCAGTTTCCTGCGCACGGCCAAGGGCCAGACCTCGGTGATTGTCGTCAATTTCACGCCGATGCCCAGGCACCATTACCGGATCGGGCTTCCGCAGGGAGGCGACTGGCAGGAAATCTTCAATTCTGATTCCGAGTACTACGGTGGCAGTAACCTCGGTAACCCCTACGCTATGCCAGCTGACCAACAGCCCTGGATGAACCGTGACTGGTCGGTGGAACTGACCCTGCCTCCGCTGGGGGCAATCATCCTGAGGCCGGCGCTATGATCCGGGTTCTCTTCGCCACCAGTGAGGTCTACCCGCTGGTGAAAACCGGCGGCCTTGCCGACGTTTCGGCCAGCTTGCCGGAAGCTCTCTGCCGGCTTGAATACGATGTCCAGGTTCTGTTGCCCGGCTACCCGGATGCGCTCAAGGCTGCCAGAAAGGCCGGCTCCCGCAGAAAGGTCCGATTCCAGCTTGGGCAATACAATGTCAGCCTCTGGCAAACCAGGTTGCCGGGCACAGCGGTAACGCTCTGGCTCGTGGACTGCCCGCCCCTGTTTGACCGCCCGGGCAATCCCTACAAGAACGAGGAAGGGAAAGACTGGTGGGACAATGCCCACCGGTTTGAGCTGTTCGGCAAGGTGGGCGCCATGATTGCCACCGGTGAGGCCGGGTTGGCCTGGAAACCCGATCTGGTCCATTGCAATGACTGGCAGACCGGGCTGATTCCGGTCTTCCTGGAGCCCTATCCGGAAAGGCCGGGAACGGTATTTACCATTCACAATCTGGCCTACCAGGGGCTTTTCTCCCGCGAAATGTTCCGGGCCCTGGGCCTGCCGGACTCACTCTGGAATCTTGAGCAGCTGGAATTCTACAACCAGCTTTCGTTCATTAAGGGCGGCCTGGTGTTCAGTGACCGGATTACCACCGTGAGTCCCAGCTATGCCCGGGAGATACAGAGTCCGGAATTCGGCAATGGCCTGGATGGTTTACTCAGGCACCGACAGCACGCATTGAGCGGTATCCTCAACGGCATCGATACCCGGGTCTGGAACCCCGAGGATGACCCGGAACTGGCTTTCCATTACGGCCGGGATCACCTGAAGAACAAGGCCCAGTGCCAGGCCAGCCTGCAACAGGAACTTGGGCTGGAAGTAAACGGCGGCCCGTTGCTGGGTTTTATCGGCCGACTGGTGGAACAAAAGGGCGTGGACTGGTTGCTGTCCGTGATGCCGGAGCTGCTCGAACAGGGCTGCCAGTTTGTCATCCTCGGCTCCGGGGAGGAGCGCTATGAGGAACCCCTGAAACAATTGGCCAGGAAATGGCCGGGACAGATGTCCCTTACCCTTGGCTACAACGAGGGTTTGTCCCATCGCATCACCGCCGGCAGTGACCTGTTCCTCATGCCTTCAAGATTTGAACCCTGCGGGCTCAACCAGATGTACAGCCTCAGGTACGGGACGATTCCGGTGGTGCACGGTGTTGGCGGGCTGGCCGATACGGTTCAGGACCCTCATGAAGTGGGAATCGACAGGGCCAACGGATTTGTTTTTACCGGCGCCAGCGCCGAGTCGCTCCTCGCCACCGTGAACCGCGCACTGCTGGTTTTTGCCAAGCGCAAACAGTGGCGACAGTTGCAGGGAAACGGCATGGCAATCGACTATTCGTGGAAGCAACGGGCTCGTACCTATGGCGATCTGTATCAGCGCATTCTCAAAGAACGTGAACAACAACAGCTGGATTAGTGCGAGCGTTTGCCCGCCTGGAGGCAATCAACATGCATAAAGCAACGGAATTTCGACTTGAAGCCAACCCCCTGATTCCAGCGCCGCTGGAGCGACTGGAAGATCTTGCCAACGATCTGTTCTACAGTTGGGACCATGGGGTACGCAGCCTGTTTGCCAGGATTGACCTTCGGCTCTGGCAGAAGGTGGAGCACAACCCGAAGCTTTTCCTGCGCCGGGTCGCCCAGGACCGGCTCGATGAAGCATCCGAAGACCGGGCGTTTCTGGCCGAGTATCGCCGAGTGCTTAGCAGCTATGACTCCTATCTTGAGTCCGGGCCTGGCCCCGAAGTGACGGAAAAACTGGACCCGGGGCAGGCCCTGGTGGCCTACTTCTGTGCCGAGTTCGGTTTCCACGAGAGTTTTCCGATCTATTCCGGCGGCCTGGGCATTCTAGCCGGGGATCACTGTAAGGCGGCGAGTGATCTCGCCCTGCCTTTCGTTGCGGTCGGCCTGCTGTATCGACAGGGCTACTTTATTCAAAGTATCGACGCCCATGGCCAACAGATTGCGCGCTATCGGTCCCATTCAAGTGATGAACTGCCCATCACGCCCCTGGAGATAAACGGCCAGGTACTCAAAGTTTCGGTTCCCTTCCCCGGTCGCGATGTCGTTGCGCGGGTCTGGGAAGCCCGCGTTGGCCATATCCGGCTGTACCTGCTGGACAGCTATACCGAGGAAAACAGCCCCGAGGATCAGGACCTCACGCTGCAACTGTATGGTGGCGACGAATCCACCCGTATCAGCCAGGAAATGCTGCTGGGCATCGGCGGCACCCGGGTACTGGAAGCCCTGAGTCTGACGCCGACGGTCTGGCATATCAACGAAGGCCATGCGGCCTTTCAGATTCTTGAGCGTTGCCGGCAAACCATGACGTCCGGGCTGGCGTTCGACGCTGCGCTGGAAGCGGTTGCCGGCGCGACCCTGTTCACTACCCATACACCCGTTGCCGCCGGACACGACATTTTTCCACGCTCCCTGGTTCAACATGCCCTTGGTCGTTTTCTGGAAGAGTCCGGGCTGGATTTCGAGCAGGTGTTCAATCTCGGCTCAAAGGACGGCGGGGACAGCTTCAATATGACCAGTCTCGGGCTCCGCGGCTCGCGTTTTCACAATGGTGTCAGCCGCATTCACGGGGGTGTCGCGTCGCTTATGGAAGGCGATATCTGGCCGCAGGTGCCGCCCGGGGAGAATCCCATTGGTTACATCACCAATGGCGTGCATGTGCCCACCTTTCTGGCACCGGAATGGTCCAGTCTGTTTGACATACAGGCGCCCACCTGGAAAAGCGAACTGAGGAATCCGGAATTCTGGGAATTTATCGACCAGATTCCGGATTATCATTACTGGAGCGTACACAAGGCCCTGAAACAGCAAATGGGCGAGTACATCGTCCGGCGCCTGAAGCGCCAGCACAAACGTAATGGCACCGGCCACTCCGTGACAGACCGGATGACTCGCCAGTTGGTTTCTTCGGAAAAAGACACGTTGGTGATCGGTTTTGCCCGGCGGTTCGCTACCTACAAGCGAGCGACGCTTGTCTTTTCAGATCTGGAGCGGCTGGAGCAGATTTTCACCAATCCGGATCGCCCGGTGGTACTGGTTTTCGCCGGCAAGGCCCACCCGAAAGACAAACCCGGGCAGCAATTGATCAAGGTTATCCATGATCTGTCCATGCACCCCGCATTGATGGGGCACGTGATCCTGCTGGAGGATTATGACCAGGCCATGGCTCGCCGGCTACTCAGTGGCGTAGATGTCTGGTTGAATACCCCGGAATACCCGAAGGAAGCCAGTGGCACCTCTGGCGAAAAAGCCGCGCTGAACGGTGCCCTCAACTTAAGCGTACTGGATGGCTGGTGGGGCGAAGGCTATGACGGCAAGAACGGCTGGGGCATTCCGCCAAGAGACACCGAACTGGATCCGGAGTTCCGGAATGAAGAAGAAGCCCGGGACCTGATTGATCTGATCGAATTCGAAGTGGTGCCCCTGTATTACGATCGTGCCTCCCAGGGTTTTTCGAAGGGCTGGGTAAAACGCTCCAAGGCCTCAATGAAATCCATTACGCCCCGGTTCAATGCCCAGCGCATGGTGATGGACTACGTGAATAACTATTACCAGCCGGCTTCAAGTCAGGGAGCGCTTCTTATAGCCGACGGCGGCCAGGTAGCGATCGGGCTCGCAGACTGGAAGGCAAGGGTAAGGCGCGCTTGGCCCGGTGTTGAACTGCGGGTCGTTGGCTGCGTGGCGTCTTCCTGTCCGCATGACGGTGCCGTGGAACTTCGGGTAGAGGCTGCACTCAACGGCCTGTCAGTGGATGATGTTCGGGTGGAATGCCTGGTCAGCCCAGAATGCACCGGCACCCACAGCAGCCCCGGGCCTGACAGCTTCCTACTCGAGAAAGAGAGCGAGGCAGAAGGTCGAACCGTATTCGCCACTCGCGTTCAGCCACCCTATCCCGGCCTGCAGACCCTCAGGTTGCGGATGTATCCGCATCATGAATCGTTGACTCATCCATTGGAAATGGGCGCCATGCTCTGGGCCTGACTCCAGAGCATGGCGGAATGTCAAAGCAGCTGTCGGCGAAGGAACTGGCCGATGTCCTGTATTTCCTCAAGGCAGACGCTATGTTCCATTGGATAGGTCTGATAAGACGGGGCGTATCCAAGTTCCTTCAATTGGTCGACACTCAGGCGCCCAAGCGATTCAGGTACCATAGGGTCAAAAGTTCCGTGATACACCTTGATAGGAATTTCGCGGTTTGCCTCCGACAGCGTCACTGTTTTGGCTGTGGTGAAATAAGTAGACAGCGCCAGAATACCTGCAAGCCGTTTCGGGTAGCTCAACCCTAGTTCATAGGCAACCGCCCCGCCCTGGGAAAAGCCGGCGATCACAATATTTCCACTGTTCACGCCACGCTCGATTTCCTGGTCTACAAGCCGGGCCACAGCATCAGACGACTCCATCAACTGCTCTTTATCAACCACACGGTCAATATCCATGGCCTTGATGTCGTACCAGGCAGGCATGCGCATGCCGCCGTTAATGGTTACCGGCAGATTCGGGGCATGGGGAAAGATAAACCGCACCGCCGCATCCTCTGGCAGGCCCAGCTCCGGCACCACCGGTTCAAAATCATGGCCGCTGGCGCCCAGGCCGTGAAGCCAGATCACAGAAGCCGTCGGGTTCGGGTTGGTCTCGATTTCAATGTATTTCAGGTCTTGCACGGATACCTCGGCTCTCAGTTAGAAGAATCACTGGGTGGCTGACTGCGCTGGTTAGCTTCAAGCGCCGAAACCACCGGGTTAGCGTACATGTCCAGCAGGTATGGCCTCGCTTCGGGGGTACAGGCGTCAAGCCTGCGTTCGATCTCCGCCTCTGCCGCGTCGATGTCTGCCGGCGAAAAGGTTTCCGCGGTAACGATCGAGCTGCTCTCCGACCCCTCGGTCAAGTGGGACTGGGGGTGGATCGACCGCTGCTGGTAAGCCACCAGGTTGGACGAATGCAGGTGGTAGTTGGCGTGCATTTCGTGGTCGATTCGGGCCGAAAGCGCCCTGGGGTCGTCCTCGGCGTCTGCGATCGGCTGACCGAAATGCACGTGAACGTGGCCTTTAAAGCCCGTCAGGCCCTTCATGATGGACTCTGTGTCCTCATCTTTGGTCTTGGCGTACTGGCCGGTGCGGGCGCGGGTTTCAAGCTCACGGGCCTTGTCCAGATCGCAGGGATCGTATTCATAGGCGATGGACACCGGCACGATATGGAGCCGATTCATTGCCTCTGCGAAACTCAGCCCGCTTTTCTTCCGGCTCATGTAGAACATCTTGATAATGGCCGGGTCGGTAACATCCAGGCCATCTTTCGCCCGCCCTTCCCGCTGGGCTATCCAGATGCTCTCGTTGCTATCGATGCTGTGATTGATGAACCCCGAAAGCATCAGGTAGGCATCCCGCATTTCCCGCGGGCTGGTCATATTGCGGCGAACGACGAAGCTCTTGTTCAGCCGCATCATTTCCGCAAACACGCGGTTGGACAGCAGGTTGTCGCCAATGGCGATGCGGGTGGTATTGAATCCGTTGGCGAACAGCAGGTAATTCACCACCATCGGATCAAACACAATATCCCGGTGGTTGGAGATAAACAGGTAGGCGCCGGACTTGTTCAGGTTTTCCAGGCCACTCTGGGTCACACGGCTGGTAGTGCTGCCAATCAGTTCGGCGACATAGCCCGAGAGCTTGGCCTGAAGGTCATTGATCCGGGTTACATTGCCGAAACGACGGACCAGCCAGCGCCGTACCCATGCTCGAAGCGGCGCAGGCGCCCACCTGGCAAGAGTCGGTGTTTTGAAGCGACCGACCATATCGAGAAATTCGCGGTCTCTGACCAGTTGACCGATTGCGGCCCCGGTTTCTTCGTCGCTGTAAGGACGAATAGCATCGAATTCCTGCATGAATATCCTGTCAGTTGGTTGCAGAAAAAACCGGTATTGTAGACTCCAAACCACCTGCCTGTCTTTGAAACTGTTTTCGGTATTCATCCCGGTCATGGACTCGGCGGTCATTATGGTGCTCTTGTTTCTGGTACTATTGCGCCCTTATTCGGCACCTGCAATTAACGCACTCTGGCTGGAAGCATTTTGACTGAATCCTGGCATTCTATGGACTTTGAGCAGTTAAGCACCGTTCGCCCTGAAACCTCTGGTCAGACACCGGAAGAGGTTCTGCACCGGGTATTCGGCTATGAAAACTTTCGTCTGCTTCAGGGCGACATCATCCATGAGGTGGTTAGTGGTGGCGATGCCCTCGTTCTGATGCCTACCGGCGGTGGTAAATCCCTGTGCTACCAGGTGCCTGCCCTGGTGCGTACCGGCACAGCCGTGGTTATTTCACCCCTGATTGCCCTGATGCAGGACCAGGTGGCAGCGCTGAAGGAGCTGGGCGTCAGGGCGGCGTTCCTGAATTCCACCATGGATTTTCATCAGGCCCAGGAAACTGAAAACCTCCTGATGACCGGCGAGTTAGACCTGCTGTACTGCGCTCCCGAGCGCCTGATTCAACCCCGTACCCTGAACCTTCTCAAAGACGCCTCTCTGTCCCTTTTTGCCATAGACGAGGCGCACTGTGTGTCCCAGTGGGGCCACGATTTCCGTTCCGACTACCTGGAACTCAGCCGCCTGGCGACGGAGTTCCCCGGCGTACCGCGGATCGCACTGACGGCCACCGCCGACGAACGCACCCGCAAGGAAATTGCCGAACGCCTTTCCCTTACCCGGGCCCGGCACTTCATCAGCAGCTTCGACCGGCCCAATATCCAGTACCGGATTGCCCCGAAAACCAACGCAAACAGACAGTTGCTTGATTTTATTGGCACTGAGCACAGCGGCGATTGCGGCATTGTGTACTGCCTGTCCCGTAACAAAGTGGACGCCACGGCCAAGCTTTTGCAGAAGCAGGGCTATAACGCCCTTCCCTACCATGCCGGCCTTGACGGCGTGACACGCTCCCGGCACCAGGAACGGTTCCTGCGGGAAGATGGCGTGATTATTGTGGCAACCATTGCCTTCGGCATGGGCATCGACAAGCCGGATGTTCGCTTTGTGGCCCATCTGGATCTGCCCAAAAGCCTGGAAGCCTACTATCAGGAAACCGGCCGTGCCGGCCGTGACGGCAAGCCCTCGACCGCCTGGATGGTGTACGGGTTGCAGGACGTCATAAAGCTGCGGCAAATGCTGGAAGCCTCTCAGGGCAACGACCAGTTCAAACGGGTTGAGCGCCAGAAACTGGACGCCATGCTGGGGCTATGTGAAGTCACCCAGTGCCGGCGCCAGGTGCTGCTGCGGTATTTCGGCGACACCCTCGACCAGCCCTGCGGCAACTGCGACACCTGTCTGAACCCGCCAGAAACCTGGGATGGCAAGGTGGCGGTCCAGAAGGCCCTTTCCTGCGTGTTCCGCACCGGGCAACGGTTCGGCGTGACCTACCTCATTGACGTGCTGCGGGGGTCTGAAAACGAACGCATTCTGCAGTTTGGCCACCAGGCCGTCTCCACCTATGGCATAGGCCAGGAGCTGTCCGCCAACGAGTGGAAATCCGTCTTCCGGCAGCTGGTGGCCAACGGCTACTTGCGGGCAGACCCGGAGGGCTACGGTGCGCTGCAACTGACGGAAGACTGTCGCCCATTGCTGAAAGGCGAAGTGGCCATCGAACTGCGCAAAGATCCCATCCAGAAAGCGGGCCAGGCCAAAGGCGGCGCCGGAAAGGCCGGCGGCTCAAACCGCGGGCGCAAGTTCGCGGACGAGGTGGAAGACAAGGACGCCTGGGAAGCCCTGCGGGCCTGTCGCAAGGCCCTGGCGGACGAGAAAGGCGTGCCGCCCTACGTGATATTCCACGATGCCACGCTGTTCGAGATTCTCGCGAAACAGCCGGCATCACTGTCGGATATGGCGGAAATCACCGGGGTTGGCGCCGCCAAGCTGGAGAAGTATGGCGATCAGTTCCTGGCGGCGTTGAAACCCTTTTTACGCACGCGGTAATGGCCTATTGACGTCGCCACGTGGTTGCCCTCTTTATCGTACATCAGGCCCTCCAGCTCAAAGGCCGCGCGGCCTGTCTTGTCAGCTTCCGCTTTGATGGCTTCCACGGTCTGTTCATCCAGTGAGAATTCCACCACCACATCGGAATTGGCCGATTGCAGGAACTGCAGTGTCATCTCCTTGAGGATGGGGGTGTAGGCAGGGCCCAGATCGAACAGAGTCAGTACGCCCCCCGGAATTTCCGCCACCAGAAAGTAGGCCCCGGCATAGAGGCTGCCAAAATGGTTCTTGTTGCCCTTCAGCGGAATCTGCGCCTTCACGTAACCCGGTCTTAACTCAATAACCCGGAACCCGTTGCGGGGTGCAAATGGAATCGCCATTCCTATAATACGGTTGACTGCAGCGTAGCTGCTGGTCTTGCGCAGCCAACGAAGTGGCGAGCCCAGGCTCGCATCGGGATCGGATCCTGATACCCACTGGCCTGTCGCGCCAATGAGACTGTCTATCAATGCCATGTTGCCTCTCCGGTAAACAATGATTTACAAAATGGCCCTGGTGCTGTGCAGATTGTGATCTAGACTGCTAACGTAAGCCAGAGCGGAATAATCCCGGGTTTCGGGCACAGGAAGCAAGAGTTGTGAAAGGATGAAGTTTCGGCGACCGGTGATTTACCTCTTGACGGCTTTTTTTCTGCAGGCCGCAGTGCCACCACTGGCACTGGGAGCGGGCACCGCAGCCAGCGACCAGCCCGAAAACCGACTGTTACTCTGGTATCGGAACTACGACAGCCCGCCGATCCGCTCCCTAGTATCGCTCGCACTCCAGAAGACTCCGGAATATCCCCCTTATATTCTTACCAGAAGTCCGGAAATGTCCCAGGGACGAGTTGTCCGGGAACTGAGCAAACCAGACTCGAAACTGTTGGATATTGCCAATATTGCCAGCAATACCGAGCGGGAAAAGAAGCTAACTGCCGTGCCAATTCCGATTGATGGCGGCCTGCTGGGTCTGCGAGTGTGCGTTGTTCGCAAGGAGGACTTACCAAAATTCGACGGCATCACCACACTCAAGGACCTTGCCGAAAGCGGAATCCGTATTGGCCAGGGCACCCACTGGCCGGACTCCAGCATTCTGCAGGTTAACGGCATCGAGGTTGTCACCCACTCCCGTTACGAAATCCTGTTCAGAATGCTGGATAACGACCGCTTTGAGTGTTTCGCCCGCGGCGTGAGCGAAGTGCTCTATGACCTGAGGCTGAAGAGCAACCCGGAATACGTGATCGAACCCGATCTACTGCTGGCCTATGCCATGCCCTCATTCTTCTTTGTAAACAAAGGCAATGAGAGCCTCGCCCATCGGCTTCAGCTGGGCATGGAGAGAGCCATTCTTGACGGCAGCTTTGCCGCCTATCTCGACCGATTCTATGGAAAACCAATTCGGGAGCTCAATCTCGGGGCGCGCCACATTCTGGTTCTGGACAACCCCTTCCTGAGCAGGGATTCCTGGCAGGTCGGCCAACGAACACTTCAGGATTTGCGAACCCGTATCCACCGCATGCGGGACTGACGGTCTGCGCCACACCATAGGTGATTGTCCGGCGCTGTATGCGAACTCTTCGGTGCTATCTGTTAAAATCGCCTGTCTTATCATTTATCTTTGCTGATTGGTCCCCAATCACCTGACTGGAGCTGCCCATATGGCCCACGAAGAACTGCACCTCAATCTTCGTAACCTGGAAGTCGACGATTACCCTCAACTTCAGGTCCTGATGGACCGAATTTACGATGATATTGGCGGTTCTTGGCCGGAAGACACCATCAAGGCTCTGGTAGACCAGTTTCCCGATGGCCAGATCTGCATTGAGGAATCCGGTGAGCTGGTGGCGGTAGCGCTGACTGTGTGCGTCAAGTATGAAAGGTTCAGCAACCCCCACACCTACGATGACCTGATTCTGCGCAATGAGAAAATCTGGCACAACGCTGAAGGTGATTCTCTCTACGGGCTGGATGTATTGGTTCACCCGGAATACCGGGGATACCGCCTTGGCCGTCGACTCTACGAAGCCCGCAAGGAGCTTTGCCGGTCAATGAACCTGCGGGCCATCCTTGCCGGGGGGCGAATTCCCGGCTACTTCAAGTACGCTGACCAGTACTCTCCCGAAGAATACATTCAGCGGGTCGATCGTAAAGACATTTACGATCCGATTCTGAGCTTCCAGCTATCGAACGATTTTCAGGTCACCCGCCTGATGCACAAATATCTGCCGGAGGATGAAAAATCTCAGGGCTACGCCACGCTGCTGGAATGGCGGAACATTCTCTACACACCGCCATCCGCAGTGCTTAATGTCAAAAAAACACAGGTCCGGCTGGGCGCGGTCCAGTGGCAGATGCGGGAATTCACCTCGGTTGATGAAGTACTTGAGCAGGTCGAGTATTTCGTGGATGCGCTGTCAGATTACAAAAGCGATTTCGCCATATTTCCCGAATTCTTCAACGCGCCACTGATGGGCCTGACTGACCAGGTGGATCAGACTCGTGCTGTTCGCTTCCTGGCCGGTTTTACCGAGCAGTTCCGCAACGAAATGTCCGAGATGGCGGTCAGCTACAACATCAACATTATTACCGGCTCCATGCCGTTGCTGGAGAACGACCGGGTATACAACGTGTCCTACCTTTGCCATCGGGATGGTCGCGTGGATGAGCAGCGCAAGGTTCACATCACACCCCACGAGCGCCGCGACTGGGTTATCGAGGGCGGCGACAAGTTTGAGGTGTTTGACACCGATGCCGGCCGCGTTGCCATCATGATCTGCTATGACATTGAGTTCCCGGAACTCGGGCGCCTGGCGGCCAGCGAAGAAGTGGACATCATCATGGTCCCCTTCTGGACGGATACCAAGAACGGCTATTTGCGCGTCAGGCATTGTGCCCAGGCCCGTGCCATTGAAAACGAATGCTACGTGGTGATCACCGGCAGCGTCGGCAACCTGCCCAAGGTTGAAAACCTCGACGTTCAGTATGCCCAGTCATCGGTATTCTCACCGTCCGACTTCGCCTTCCCCCACGATGCGGTCATGGCGGAAACCACGCCGAATACCGAAATGATCATGTTCTCGGACATGGATCTGGAAAAACTGAAGCTGGTTCGAAACGAAGGGTCGGTGACAAACCTGAAAGACCGGCGCACGGATATTTACGACATCAACAAGCGAACCAAAAGTGAATAAAACAGGCGGGACTTAAAAACCGAATGAAACACTGTTCGTATACTGCTGAATGAATTGCCAAACTTCCGCAGTATGGCTATTGTTTAAGCAATACCCGTCGATCACTTGCGGTTCCATGGTTTTAATGGAACTGAAACAGGATATCTGTAGATCAGGAATATGTTGAGTCTGAAGGAAGCATTACCAGATCTCTTCGCACAGTTCAGCGTGAAGCAGGGCCTGTTCCGCCGTGAACGGGTACAGGCGGCGCTGTTCGAACTGGACGATTATGGTTGCGTCATAAAAACGGACAAACAGTTCGAACCGGGGGATACCATTGTGTTTGACCTGGTCATGCAGATGCCGTTTGATGACATCCGTGCCGATGGTATTAGCGGACTTGTCACAGAGCGTAGAAAGCACTGTAGCAATTTCTTCTACTCCGTTGATTTTTCAAAGATCAGCACTGGGGATGACACCGGATTTTCAGGCAAGCTCCGTCGTATCAGGGACGTTCTTCGCAAGAAGCAGTCTCTGAAATCGAGGCGCTCATCCGGACCATCTTCCAGCGTTCGTCACACGGCCTGAAACGCCATCATGAAATAATCACTGTACGTTTAACCGGACTATCAACTGACATATCAGGAGAGATCTCTCATGGGCAAGAAAGCCAGCAAGCAGAACGTCGATAAAGTGGTTGAAAAGGTCAACAAAGAGTTTGAGAAAACGTCGCAGCGGATCGAAAAGCTGATGAACGATGCCATCAAGCAGTTTGACGGTGTCCAGAACCAGGTACAGGAGCCGGTAAGAAAGCTGCTGAAGGAAATTGACGAACTGCGCGAGCGCGAGGTGAAGCGCTTCACCGACGAGTTTGACCGTCGTATGGACGAGTTCCACGAACTCCAGAATAGCGTCATGGAGCGTCTGGGCCTTTCCAGCGGTAAGTCCGGCGCCAGCAAAAAGACAGCTCCCAAAAAATCCTCGGCCAAAAAGCCGGCCGCCAAACAGACGGCTGCGAAAAAAACCGCCACCAAAAAGCCAGCAGCTAAACCGGCGGCCAAAAAGCCCGCTGCAAAGAAGACGGCTGCCAAAAAGCCGGCATCAACAGCACGCAAGCCAGCGACAGCCGCCAAAAAACCTGCAGCGGCGGCAAAAGCAGCGGACAGCAGCGATCTGACCCGCGTGAAAGGCATTGGCCCTGCAACGGCCAAGAAGATGAAAGATGCCGGTATTAACGACATCTCGCAGATTGCTAACCCTTCCGCGGATGATCAGGCAAAACTTTCTGCCTTCAGCAATGTTAAAGGCTTCAGCACCTTCAGCGCGGAGGCTAAGAAAGTTCTTTAATGCAACAAAATGACCAGCCTGTATTACGGGACATTGTCCTGATAGGAGGTGGGCACAGCCACGTAGGGGTTCTGAAGCGCTTTGCCATGAACCCCGTGCCCGGTGTCCGCCTGACCCTCATCTGCCGTGACACCCACACGCCCTATTCCGGAATGCTGCCCGGCTATGTTGCCGGGCATTACAGCTATGACGAGGTCCATATAGACCTGAGCCGTCTGGCTGAATTCGCCGGCGCCCGGTTTTACCGGGATGAGGCAATCGGTATCGACCGCGATTCCAAAAAGGTTATCTGTCGGTCCCGACCGGATGTGCCCTACGACCTTCTATCGATCAATATCGGCTCCTCCCCCCGGGTCAGCGATGTAGCAGGTGCAAGCGAGCATGCGGTGCCGGTGAAGCCCATCAACGGCTTCAACCAGAGGTGGTTATCCCTGCTGTCCCGGCTTGAAAACCATGACGGCCCCCTGAGTATCGCGGTGGTTGGCGCGGGCGCCGGTGGCGTCGAGCTGACACTGGCGATGCAGTTCCGCCTCCGGAACGAGCTAAAAAAACGCGGCCACGACCCCGCTCAGCTTCAGTTCCACCTGCTGGACGCCCAACCGCAGATATTGCCCACGCACAATGCCGATGTTCGCCAGCTTTTCGAAAAAACGTTGAAAGAACGGGGCGTGAAGATCCATCTTGGCTCGGCGGTATCCCAGGTAGAGTCGGGCACCCTGAAAACCGATAACGGCGACACCGTGGAAGCCGACCAGGTTCTGTGGGTCACTCGTGCCGGCGGGCCTGAATGGCTCAAAAACACAGGGCTGGCGCTGGACGATGGTGGATTTATCAGGGTTCGGGACACATTGCAGACCGAAACCGATGATTCAATCTTTGCGGCAGGCGATATTGCCAACGTGATCAATTACCCCCGGGAAAAAGCGGGCGTGTTTGCGGTTCGCCAGGGCCCTCCCCTGGCCGATAACCTCAAACGGCTGGCTCTCGGGAAGACGCCAAAGCCGTTCCGGCCCCAGAAAAAATGGCTGGCGCTGATCAGTACAGGCGACAAGTACGCGATTGCCTCCCGGGGAGACCGGTCTTTCTCCGGCGCCTGGGTGTGGCGCTGGAAAAACTGGATCGACCACCGGTTTATGGCGAAGTTCAACGACTTGCCTCCGATGGAAGAATCCACTGCCCTGCCGGATACCGGCGCGGCCCAGAATCCCGAAGAGGCCTCCCAGGCCATTTCAGCCGTTGCCATGCGCTGTGGTGGTTGTGGAGCCAAGGTTGGCAGCACGGTACTTTCCCGAGCACTCGGCGAGCTGAGGCCGATCGAACGGGACGACATTATTATCGGCCTGCACGCACCGGACGACGCCGCTGTACTTGAAGTGCCGCCAGGCAAGGCCGTGGTTCACACAGTGGATTTTTTCCGGGCGTTTATCGACGACCCCTACACCTTCGGCAAGGTTGCGGCCAATCATGCCCTGGGTGACGTCTTTGCCATGGGCGCGGAAGCCCAGAGTGCCACGGCCGTCGCCACTGTGCCCTACGGCATTGAATCCAAGGTCGAGGATGTCGTGTTCCAGATGATGTCCGGTGCGGTCGAGGTGCTCAACGAAGCGGGCTGTGCCTTGGTTGGCGGCCACACCGGCGAAGGCAAGGAGCTGGCGCTGGGCTTTGCGGTGAACGGCCTGATCGACCCCAAGGAAGTGATGAGCAAAGGCGGACTTCGCGCCGGCGACGCCCTGATTCTGACCAAACCCATTGGCACGGGCACCCTGTTTGCGGCCCACGCCAAGCTTGAAGCCAAGGGCCGATGGATCGACAGCGCGCTGGCGTCAATGATCCAGTCCAACAAGGCCGCGGCCGAGTGCCTGCACCGATTCGGTTCAAAAGCCTGTACTGACGTAACCGGTTTTGGTCTGCTGGGGCATCTGGTGGAAATGACCCGCCCTTCCGGGGTCGACGCCGAACTGAACCTCAGCGCCCTGCCCATTCTTCCAGGCGCGGAGGAAACGGCGGCGGCAGGCATTCTAAGCTCGCTACAGCCGGCCAATATCCGCCTGCGCCGGGGCATTCGGGATCAGGATAAATGGGTCAATCATCCCCGCTATCCGCTGATCTTCGATCCTCAGACCGCCGGTGGACTGCTCGCCAGCGTTGCGGCGGACAAGGCGGAGGAATGCGTGCGGGAGCTGAAGGCCCTGGGCTATCCTCATACGGCCATTATCGGCCGCATCACCGCCCAGGACGAAACCGGTCCCATCGAGCCAGTCAGCTTGATTGAATAGAGCTTGCCTGACGCGCTGCCAACGCCTTTTTCAGGGCCCTGGCCAGCGCCGCCTGCTCCCGTTCCGGAGTGAAGTTCACAGCAAGCTCTCCGACTTTTGCGGCCAGGTCTGCCAGGAACTCCGGGGAACTCTCCGCCTGCCATAACAGGCGGGCAAGCTCTTCTTCGCGGCCCGCCTTGAAGTAACCCGGATAGTCGTCGCCAAGCAGGCCGATGTTTCCGGAAATATCCGACGCAAGAACCGGTAACCCAATCCGACAGGCTTCTGACACCACGTTGGCACCACCCTCCATGATCGAACTGATCACCATCGCATCGGCGCTCAGCATAAGAGCCTGAACCTCTTCCCTGGAAACTTCCCCAAGCCATTCAAAACGCGGATTAGTGGCCAGCTCTTCCCGTGCCAGACTCTCCCACTCTTCGTTATGGGGTTTGCCAGCATTGATCACTCGAAGCGTTGATTCGGCGGGAACAAGGTGCGCCGCGAGGGCTGCACGGAGGGGATCTTTCTCGGTCCTGAGGTGGCCGATGACACATACGCGGAAATCAGCGTGCGCCTGGCCTGTCGGTCTTTGAAGCTTTTCTGCTGACTGCAGAACCGTGACCAGCTTGTTTCTGAAGCGATTCGGAATGTCGCTTGCCACACGGCGATGAAGACCGATCAGGCAGTCTGCCTGCTCCATGGTTTCAAGCGTCTGTTCCGGAAAACGGTGTTGATGGTCATAGATATCCGTGCCTGTCAGCGCAACGATCAACGGGGTATCAGGAAAAGCTTCGCGAAAACGCCTGACCGCCCGATGGCTCCGCCAGGCGTGCAGCGCAATTAAAAGATCACAGGGCTCATCCTGAAAGTCGGTGACAATGCTGACATGATGGCCTTCCCGTTCCAACAATTTGCCCCAGCGCTCCGCCGTCGCCCTGTTACCGGCTCTTGAGCCGGCAGACGCTGGCGTAATCAGAACGATGTTCATGGGCGCGATGCTCCAACACAAAGGTCAGTTTGATAACGGGAAAACCCGATTTGCTGAACAGATCGTATAGCTGTTCCGGGTACGCGTAAATAACGGTATCCTGTTGGCGCCTTTGGTTTACGGCATTTAATACCGAACTCAAACACATGCATCCCCACGTGAAGGATACTCAATATGGCTTTGAATCTTATATGGAAATTGGCCACTGCAAGTCTGTTGCTGTTTGCTGCATCGGCTACGGTTTCAGCCCAGACGCTGGTATTTACAGCCATCCCCGACGAAGACGAAACCAAACTGGTTGAACGCTTCCGTGGCATTGCCGACTATCTGGAAGAAAAGCTGGAAGTGGATGTTCGCTACGTACCGGTAAAATCCTACGCAGCTGCCATTTCCGCGTTCCGCAACAATCAGGTCCAGCTTGCCTGGTTTGGCGGACTATCCGGCGTTCAGGCACGGTCTCTGGTTCCGGGCTCCCAGGCTATTGCCCAGGGCGTGGAAGACCAGTCATTTAACTCCTACTTCATTGCGCATAAGAGCACTGGTCTGGAAGAAAGTGAAGACCTGCCAGAAGAGCTTCGTGGCAAGACGTTCACTTTCGGTTCGAAGGGATCCACGTCCGGACGCCTGATTCCGGAGTACTACATCCGCGAAGCGTTTAACGAGGCGCCCCAGGATGTTTTTTCACGTGTTGGCTTCAGTGGAAACCACACCAAGACACTGCGTCTGGTGGAGTCAGGCACCTATGATGTTGGTGCCATCAACTACTCTGTCTGGACCAAAGAGCTCGAAAACGGCAACATCGATACCGATGCGGTAAAAGTAATCTGGACGACGCCAAGCTACCCGAACTATCAGTGGACCATCCGCGGTGATGTGAATGAGCGTTTCGGCGATGGTTTCATGCAGCGCGTCCAGGAAGCACTGCTATCAATGGAAGACAAAGAGCTTCTCAACAGCTTCCCGCGTTCCGGGTTTATTCCTGTCTCGAATGACGCTTACAAGCCTATTGAAGTCGTAGGGAAACAGATCGGAATCATTGATTAATGTCAGGATTTGATCTGGATGCCCTAACAGCATCTTTCAGTGGAGAGCGGGTGATTGGCCCGCTCTCTCTGAATGTGAAAGACGGTGAACGTGTCGGCCTCGTTGGTCGCAGTGGCGCGGGCAAGTCCACGCTCATTAACCTGATCCATCAGCGGGTTGGTCGCAACTCATCCCTGGTGCCCCAGGACCTCGGTCTGGTCAATGCGCTCCCTGTATTCCACAACGTGTTCATGGGACAGCTGGATGCCCATCCGGTCTGGTACAACACGGTGACTCTGATTCGTCCGTTTTCGAAAGACGCAGCGACAGTACGCAGTCTGCTCAAAGAGTTGTCCATGCCTGAAAAGATCTGGATGCCTGCGGCTTCCCTGTCCGGCGGCCAGCGTCAGCGGGTTGCCATCGCCCGGGCATTGTTTCGGCAGTCTCCCCTGCTGCTTGCGGACGAACCTGTGTCGGCCCTGGATGGCCCCACAGCACACCTGGTTATGAAGCTACTCAGTGAGCGCTTCTCTACCAGTGTCATCGCATTGCACGATGTGGAATTGGCACTTAAGTACTGTTCCCGCATCGTCGGTATTCAGGACGGTCAGGTTGCGCTGGATGAAACCAGTGACAGGCTGGCGCCTTCAGACATCACGCCTCTTTACTGATGTCCCTCATGTTCTCTTCACCCACGGTACGAGTCAGTCTTCTTTTCCTTGCCATTGCCATTATCGGGCTGGCATTTGCTGATATCGCGATTACGGCCGCAAACCCCTGGAGAGATCTGGGGCGTTTCTTCATGGGCGTTTTAACGCCGGATTTTTTCAGCTCTGAGGGTGTCGCGGTCGCCCTTCTCAGGACCGTCGCGTTTGCCTTCGTGGGTGTCGCCCTGGGCAGTGTATGCGGTTTCCTTCTGTCGCTGGTGTACCGCAACGTTGTCGTGAGGACCTTTTGCGCCTTCATCCGGGCCATCCACGAGCTCTTTTGGGCGTTGATCTTTCTGCAGTTCTTTGGCTTTCATCCCCTGACCGGGGTGCTGGCAATCGCTATTCCCTACTCGGGTATTTTTGCCAAGGTCTATTCCGAGATTCTTGACGAGGCCGATCCCACGCCGGGCAGGCTGCTGCCACCCGGTACCGGTGTTGTCTCGGCGTTTCTGTTCACGCGTATCCCCGACTGCTGGGTGCAGTTGAGAACCTACACAGCCTATCGCCTGGAATGCGGCCTGCGCTCAAGCGCAATTCTCGGGTTTGTGGGTCTGCCGACACTTGGTTTTTTCCTCGAGTCTGCCTTTTCGCAGGGGCACTATTCCGAAGCCGGCGCCATGCTCATCCTGTTCTATGTGCTCATCGCCACCATGCCGCTCTGGGTCAGACCCAAACTCTTGCCCGTCTATGTATTGGGTGCACCGTTTTTTCTCGGCGAGGGTTTTCCCATTGTCTGGGGCAACGTAGAGCGATTCTTTACCCAGGACATCGTGCCGTCACCCATTAAAAACAATGAAGGGCTGTCGGGCCTGATGACCTGGTTGAACGATCTGATGGTGACCGAGGCACTGCCAGGCATTGTCAACACAGTGGTGTTAACGCAGATCGCTCTGGTGGCCACCGGAATCCTATCGCTTCTGGCTTTTCCGCTGATTTCCACGCACTTCGGGGGTCCGGTAAGGCGTACTAGCGGCCATATAGTTCTGGTTATCGCCCGTTCAACTCCGGAGTATATCCTTGCCTATATCATGCTCCAGCTTTGGGGGCCGTCAATGTTGCCGGCCATTGTCGCGCTGGCGCTCCACAATGGCGGTATTATCGGGCACCTGATTGGCCGTCAATCCAGTGCCATCGGGCTTCGACCGGATGCACCCGTCGGCTTCAACCGCTACACCTATGAGCTGGTACCAAGAGTTTACCGGTCGTTCCTTGCGTTTCTGTTCTATCGCTGGGAAATCATCATGCGTGAGACCGCCATTCTCGGCATTCTGGGTATTTACACCCTGGGTTTCTATGTCGACAGCGCCATTCAGAACATACAGTTCGACCGTGCCATGGTATTGATCGTCATCACCGCTCTTCTGAACATCGGTGTCGATATTCTCGGCCGCTATATCCGCCGAAAATTGGCCCTTCAGACCATGCCTACGTGCTAAGCCTGCCTACCCCATCACAGTTCCGGAGATTGTAAGCGTCATTCAGGCCAATAGTATTTCTTGGCCCGAGAAACATTTGGTTACAATTGGTTTCCAGCGTTTACATTCGACGCCGATGCTTTCTTCCAACGAACGCCTGCTTGAGTAAAAAGCAGTCAGGATACTCTGATGCTAAGTAGTCTGATCATTCTTCTGGAACTGGGGCTTTTTTCGCTTTTGCTGCTTCTGGCTTTTCGAGTGCTGAGCCTGAATCGCAGTGAACCGCTGGTACCGGCTGTGTCTTCCGAGCAGCCCCGCGATCAATTCCAGTCCGCATCCAGCAGAGTGGCTTCCGGGTTCAGGGACTACGGCGCAAAAATTCCCTCGCCGGGGCCTTCATCAGCAAAACATAAGCTGGACAGGTGCGAGTTGATTTCCCAGTTACATATTCTGGCCAGCCTTCAGGAGCGGGACTGCAAACAACAGGGACTTGAAATCGAGGCGGCCCATCTGGCCATTCGGGAATACGCGGTTTGCTGGCTTTACGGGGCGGCCTGCGCCCTGAGCCGGCCTGGCAGCCGGAATGCCGATCTGCTGGCAATGACCGTAAGTCAGTTTGCAAGCCGAAAGGTGGGAATCAAACAGCCGGATGCCTTGGTGGTCATTTCAACGCTGACACGCCACTCAACGTTCCTTGCCTGTTTCAGAAGCGGGGTTGAAGGCGCGGAATTCTGGAAAACCCATCAATTCGTACCCCGTGAGAAGAGCCTTTTCGACGCCATCACGTCGAACGCCTTTATCTAATCCGTTTTTACCAGTTCCCAACCGTTACCCAAACCCTGCACATCCGACTCGTCGCTCGAGCTTTCGGGTATACCGGCCACGTCCGGCTTGCCAAAGCTGCCGTCTTCATTCCTTATCATTGAGTCAACATCCACCGAACGGATCAGATAGGTCACGCCGTCAACGATCACTTTTGAACGGTGACTCAGTCCGAAGATGAAGCGGCAGTAGTCGAGTTTCAGCTGAACCAGGTCCTGCTCGGCCTTCTGAATTTTCCGCAACAGAACTTTTTGTACGCTATCGCCGTAATCCATGGTCTGGCTTTCCCCTTTTCGGAGATCTCTGATTGGAGATCCGTTTCTGTGATTGCAGAATTTTACACAATCTGCCGGATTCTTTGCGGTAATTCTTCACCAATTGCAAAGCTTCCTATATGAACAGTGGGCATGAGAAACTAGCCTGCTTTTAACCCGCAGCCACAGGATAACCCAGTGCAACCGGACATTTCCGTAAAACACCTGAACAAAACCTATGGTGACGGCTTTCGGGCCCTTAAAGACATCAATCTGGACATCGAAAGCGGCGAGATCTTTGCCCTGCTTGGCCCCAACGGTGCCGGTAAAACCACGCTGATCAGCATTATCTGCGGCATCGTGAACCTCTCCTCCGGCGTGGTAAAAGCGGCCGGATACGATATTATCCGCGACTACCGCCAGGCCCGGCAGAGCATCGGGCTTGTGCCCCAGGAACTGAATACCGATTCTTTCGAAACTGTCTGGGATACGGTCTCCTTTAGCCGCGGCCTGTTTGGCAAGGCGCCCTCGCCCGCTCACATTGAACAGGTACTTCGTGACCTGTCGCTTTGGGACAAACGCAACAACCGGATCATGTCCCTGTCCGGCGGCATGAAACGCCGGGTAATGATCGCCAAGGCTCTGTCTCACGAACCCAAGATCCTGTTTCTGGACGAGCCGACCGCCGGAGTGGACGTTGAGCTGCGCCGGGACATGTGGAACATGGTGCGAAAGCTCCGGGAGAACGGGGTCACCATCATCCTCACCACCCATTACATCGAGGAAGCCGAGGAAATGGCGGATCGCATCGGCGTAATCCGGGACGGCGAGATTATCCTGGTGGAAGAGAAAACCAGTCTGATGAGCAAACTGGGCAAGAAGGAGCTCCGGCTCCACCTCCAGAAACCGCTGGAACAGCTGCCTGGCGAGCTACTGCTTGAACCGGTGGAACTGTCTGCCGATGGCTACGAGTTGATTTACTCCTTCGACTCTCAGGAAGAACAGGCCGGCGTTGCCAGGCTGCTCAGAAAGCTCAGCGAAATTGGTCTGGAATACCGGGACCTGCAGACCCGGGAAAGTTCCCTGGAAGACATCTTCGTCGACCTGGTTCACGAATAACCTCAACCATCAAGGAGCCCTGTCCTCATGAACCTTCATGGTGTGAGTGCAATCTACAGATTCGAAATGGCCCGCATGCGTCGCACCCTGATGCAGAGTGTGGCTTCCCCGGTAATTTCCACCTGCCTGTATTTCGTGGTGTTCGGTTCCGCCATTGGCAGCCGCATGGGCGATATCGACAACATCAGCTACGCCGCCTACATCATCCCCGGGCTGGTCATGCTGTCCCTGCTGATGCAGAGCATTTCCAATGCCTCCTTTGGCATCTACATGCCAAAGTTCTCCGGCACCATCTATGAAGTGCTGTCGGCGCCTGTGTCCTATATGGAAGTGGTGTTGGGGTATGTTGGCGCTGCCGCCACCAAATCGGTGATTCTGGGCGTGATTATCCTGATTACCGCCCGGCTGTTCGTGGATTACAGCGTACTGCACCCCTTCTGGATGTTTGCCTTCCTGGTGCTGACCGCCGTCACTTTCAGCCTGTTCGGCTTTATTATCGGCATCTGGGCCGACGGGTTTGAAAAACTCCAAATTGTTCCGCTGATGATCGTCACACCGCTGGTATTCCTTGGCGGGACTTTCTATTCCATCGATATGCTTCCGGAAGCCTGGCAGACCGTCAGCCTGTTCAACCCCGTGGTCTATCTGATCAGCGGCTTCCGCTGGGCCTTCTACGGGGTTTCTGACGTGCATGTCGGCATCAGCGTGGGCATGACCTTCTTCTTCCTCACAGCCTGCATGGTGGGTGTCTGGTGGATTTTCAAAACCGGCTACCGGCTGCGTTCGTGAAACGAGGCCTGCTTCCGCTTACCTGCCTGCTGTTTTCAGGCTGCCTGGCGGCGCTGCCGGCTGGCGAATCCCTGCCGGTGGAACAGGCGTGCCTGCTCGGCTCTGGGCAGGCCATGCCGATCACCATTGAAATCGCGGCAACTCCCGCCCAGCGCAGCCAGGGGCTGATGGAAAGACAGACACTGGCGCCAGACGCCGGAATGCTGTTCGTCTATACCAGCGAGCGCCAGCCCAGCCAGAGCTTCTGGATGTACAAGACACTGATACCGCTGGATATCGCCTACCTGGATGATCAGGGCGTCATCCGCGCGGTAAAACAGATGCCGCCCTGCCCGCCCGCAAAAGGCGACGACTGCCCCACCTTCCCCGCCGGAGTTCACTACTTCCAGGCTCTGGAAATGAACCAGGGCTTCTTTGAGGCCAATGGATTCGGCATCGACGACCGGCTTTCCCGTAACCCTTCGGATTGTCGCTAGGCGACCTGCACGGGCCTCCTGATGTACCCTGTGGGTTATGAAAAACACCAGAAAACAACGTCGTGACCTGGAGAAGCAACTGACCAGGGCGACCTCTTACGATCAGTGGTACGACATCGCCAGCCAGCTTGATGAGTTGGAAGGTGCACTGGCGTGGCGTGCAGAGGGTGGTTGCGAGCTCTTACATGAAACCCTGATACGCGACCATATCGACGCCATGAGACGGTGCCGCGAAAAAGGCGACACCAGGGCCCTTACGCGGGTGCTTCAGGAAAGCCTCTATCGTCACCTGGGTGAAATCGCCAATCCGGACCTTTACGCCGTTGCCTGGACGGGCACCAAATACCTGATCACCGAGTTTCTGGATGAAGTGGAAAACTCCATGAACTTCATCTGTGACCACGACATGCCCGGTGTCAGCGAACAGCAGAAACTGCGCCTCTTCCGGGATGCGGAAAGGGTGTATGGGCGCCCCGCGCTGATGCTCAGCGGCGGCGCCGCTTTCGGGATTTACCACATTGGCGTTACCCGCGCCCTGTGGCGCCAGGGCCTGCTGCCGGATGTGATCGCCGGCTCCAGCATGGGGGCGATTGTCGCTGGTGCTATCTGCACCCGGAACAACCGGCAGCTGGAGAGCTTCTTCAACGAGCCCGGCGAGATTCATCTGGAAGCCTTTCGCTGGCTGGAACCAGGGCGGATCTGGCGCAAGCGCCACGCCATGGACCAGTCGCAACTGCTCCACCATATCCACACCAATATTGGCAGCACCAGTTTCCAGGAGGCGGCCGCTCACAGCGGTCGCACCCTGAATATATCCGTGTCCCCCACCAGAACCCGCCAGAAGCCCAGGCTGCTGAATAATCTGGCCTCTCCCGAGGTGCTGGTGGATTCTGCCATTCTGGCGTCCTGTGCGGTGCCGGGCATCTACCCGCCGGTTACCCTGCAGGCCAGGGATAGTGATCGTGGCGAGAGCGGCCATAAACCCTATATGCCCACAGAACGCTGGATCGACGGCAGTGTGCATGGCGATCTGCCACTGATGCGCATGGCCCGGCTCCACAACGTTAACCGCACCATCGTCAGCCAGGCCAACCCTCACGTACTGCCGTTTATCAGTCATCACCACCAGCGTGGTCCCCGGGCCTCCGCAAAACAGGCGGCGGCATCACTGATGCACGCCCAGGTGGCCACAACACTGAAACTCACCCGCAACAGCTGGTCGTCGACTATACTGCGTCCGTTACTGGAACAGGCACATGCAATGGCCACGCAGACCTACCTCGGGGATATCAACGTGCAGTTTCCGTTTCGGCCATTGATGTACCGCAAGCTACTTGCCAATCCGGACAGCGATGACCTGGAAACCTATATCCGCCTTGGCGAACAGGCCACCTGGCCGCGCCTGGCCATGATTCGCGATCAGACCCGCATCAGCCGCACCTTCAGCGACTGCATCGCACGGCTGGAACAAGCCTGCGCAGCCAACAACACAGCCCCGGAGTGAACCTTTGGACAACACGCGGGTAAAAGGCCTGTCCATTGCTGCCCTGGGCGTCCTGTTTATTCTTCCGGACGCCCTGCTGGTAAAAATCACCACCGTTGACCCGGTGGTGTTTCTGTTCTGGCGCGGCCTGCTCCTGGCCACCAGTTTCCTTCTGATCAGTGCGGCACGGTATCCCGGCCGCCTGGGCGTCGAAATCCGCAAGTGCGGTCGCAAAGGGATTTACTGCGCCGTGGCCTTTTCACTCAGCACGCTCGGCTTTGTGATGGGCATGAAGAACACCGCCGCCGGCAACGTGCTGGTCATCCTGAACATGGCCCCCATGATTGCCGCGCTCATTGCCTGGCTTGTGTGGAAAGAGACCCTGCCCTGGCGAACCTGGGTGGTGATTATTGTTTGCGTTGCAGGGGCCACCTTGATGGCCATCAGCGAATGGGGACGGGGCGACCCTATTGGTCTGATCATGGCTGGTGTCGCAGCCACGGCTCTGGCTACCAACCTGAACGTCGCTCGCTCAAAACCGGAAGCGGACATGAGCGTGATGCTGATGTTTGGCGCATCCCTGGTCGCCGTGGTTGCGGCACTGCTGGGCGGCGCCGTCCTGCCCTCGACCCGGGACCTGCTGTTCATCGCCCTGCTCTGCCTGGTGTTTCTGCCGGTGTCCAGCATCATGATCCAGATCGGCCCCCGCTACATTCCCGCAGCGGAAGTGAGCCTGATGCTGCTGATGGAAACCGTCTTTGGTTCGCTTCTGGTGTGGATTTTCCTCGGCGAGGTGCCGCCGGAAATGAGCTTTGTGGGCGGGGCGATCATCTTTACGGCGTTGGCCATACACGGCTGGCTTGAAGTACGGCGGTACCGTACGGCCAAACGGTTACAGCTTGAACTGGGCGGCGACGCTCGCGGACGGAGCTGAACCCACCGCCCCAATAGCTGGTTTGCGCCATTTCCCAGCCCATTTCAGTAACGCATCGCCCGGGATCGGCCGGGATAACCAGTAGCCCTGGCCGAAATCACACTCCAGATCAATCAACACATCGTAGTGTTCGGACGTCTCAACGCCTTCAGCAATCACCGGCAGATTGAAGGACTTGGCCAGGCCAAGAACGCCCCGCACAATCGACAGGTCGTCCGGGTTCTCCAGCATGCCGCGCACAAAGCTCATATCGATCTTGAGGTAGTCCAGGGGCAGCTGGCGCAGATAGGTCAGTGACGAGTAGCCGGTACCAAAATCGTCCAGCCCGAAGGCCACGCCCAGGCCACGACACTGCTCGATCACCTCGGACACCGACTGGAAATCCTCCAGCGAGGAGGTTTCCACGATCTCGATTTCAAAATCCCCCGGCCGCAGCTCCGGAAACCCCGCCAGGATACCTTTTAGTCGCTCAACGAAGTCCTTCTGGGCCAGGTGAAACGGGTCAATATTCACGCTGACGGACAGGCTCAGCCCCTGCCGCCGCCATTCCATTGACTGCTCTAACGCTGTCCGGATCACCCACTCTCCCACCGCGTTACCAAGCGAGTGCCGCTCGATCACCGGCAGGAATTGGTCGGGTGATAGCAGGCCACGGACCGGGTGCTGCCAGCGAATCAGCGCTTCCACACCGATCAGTTCACCGGTTTTCAGATTGACCTTGGGTTGATAGAAAAGAACGAACTCGTCGTTTATCAGCCCCCCTTCTACCCGTTTCAGATCGTCGAACAGATCACGCACCGCCCGTTCGCTGTCGGCATCGTAGAAGCAGCACTGGTTTTTCCCGCTCTGCTTGGCCGAATACATGGCCTGGTCAGCCTGGCGAAGAAGCTGCTCGGCATCCAGGGATTCTGTTTGGGGGTAGACCGTAGCGCCAATACTGGCCGTCAGGCAGATATCCTCGCCGAAGATCCGGCTTTCCCGGGACACCGCGGTCAGTATGCGGTCCAGAAGCAGCTGACAGGACTTCACGCCGAACGACAGGGGCACTACTACCACAAACTCATCACCACCAAATCTCGCCAGGGTATCCCCTTCACGCATGACGCCTTTCAGTCGACTGGCAACGGATTTCAGTAATTCGTCACCAACCGCATGGCCGTGGCCATCATTAACCTGCTTGAAGCCGTCCAGATCGATGAACAGGACCGCCAGTTCCGATCCGATGCGGTCGCAATGAATCATGGCCTGCTGAAGACGGTCACTCAACAACGCCCGGTTTGGCAGTTTCGTCAGTGGATCAAACTTGGCCATGCTTTCCAGCTGGCTCTGGTATTCCTTCAGCTCGCTGATGTCGTTCAGGATGTACACGTAACGGTGGATCTCACCGTGCTTGTTTTTCACAGAGCTGATGCTCTGACGAACACAGTTGGTTTTGCCGTTCTTGTGGCGTATCCAGGTGTCGGTAACCCATTGATCCCTGGGCAGGCTACCTTCGAATCTGGGGCTGAAATCAGACACCGCTTCCAGCTCGGAGAGTAGCTCCTTGACCTGTCGACCACGGGTCTCATCCAGGCTGAAACCGGTGATCGAGGTAAAGGCGGCGTTACAGTCCACCACAATGCCCGAGGCGTCCGTCAGAATGATGCCCTCGTTCGCGCAGCGGAACACGCTGGCAGACTCCCGCAACTTGTATTCGGCGTAATAGCGCTCAATGATGACAGACACAATAGTGGCTGCCCGCTTGACCACTTCAAGGTCATTTGGGGACCACTGGCAACCGTCGCGGTAAAACGAGTGCACGGTGCCAATGGGTACTTTGCCGGAGTCCACAATATTGGTGGAGGCCGGTGGGCATAGCATGTAATGGCGTAACGGTTGCCCACTGACGTCCACGAAACAGGCAAAGTGTAGATTGCAGTTCGTCTCCATCACCACAGAGCGTAACTCGATAGCGCAACGCATTCCGGGGACCAGCGATTCCACCTTTCGGGCGAGGCCCACCAGAATCTCATCTAGGAGTCTGCGCGGCAGAAACGTTTTGAGCCCTCGTTTCCGCCAGACCGGATCATTGTCTGGCCGGAAGGAGTGTTCGCGATATCGGATCGGCTCC
>Ga0207899_1000070_pt1 | contig 51413 bp, 48 predicted proteins | sample MalvirmetaMSP134_FD_184235 | JGI IMG/M metagenome (GOLD analysis project Ga0207899, IMG submission 184235) | Marine viral communities from the Deep Pacific Ocean - MSP-134 (SPAdes) | ecosystem: Environmental > Aquatic > Marine > Oceanic | place: Pacific Ocean | collected 2011-06-28
TCAAGGTGGCGTATTCTACATCGTGTCGCCGCCTTGTCAACCGTTTATTTTCAATGTCTTCCGTCTCCGGAAAGCGCCGAAAATCAACCGGCTTACTGCCTGTTTCGAGAGGCGCATTCTACAGCGAATCGAGCCTCTGTCAACCGCTTTCTGAAGAATTTTGAAACTCAATTTCTTCAACAATTTCAAACGGTTGCCCTCTTCGGGTGCCGCTGTGTCAGTGGCTTGTCCCTCAGAAGTGGTGCGCATTCTACAGGCGTCAGGAAAACTGTCAACGCGCTTTGTGAAGAAAATTCGAAAACTACGGGTTTCCACGCATTAGGTAGGTCAAAAACCGCACAAATTGAACGGTGTGCAACCAATATCACCCCTTTTTCAGAGGGACCAGGCTGGACCAGCCTGACCAATAACCTCGCACGCCCAACAAAATAGCCAATAACAGGCCGTAAATCACCATTTCACCCAGATCACTTCTTGCTTGCCAGAGGAAATGAACCCAGGCAACAACCACAGCCAGATAGATCAACTTGTGCAGAGGCTTCCAATAAGAGCCCAACCTGCGCATCGCACTCACTGGCGACGTTGCAGCCAACGGCACCAGACACAGGAACGCCACCGCACCGGCAATAATGTAGGGCCGCTTGGTAAAGGTGGCCCACAAATCCGACCAACCAAGGATGAATTGCAGAAAAGCCAGAACATGAAGCACCGCATAGAAGAAGGCGAACAGACCGAGCATGCGCCGCACCCGTAGCCAGCCGCCCCAACCGGTCCAGCGTCGAAGCGGCGTCATCGCCAAAGTTGCTAACAGGAGCTGGAAGGCGGCAAGGCCAAGTGCCTCGGTAATGATCTGACCGGGATCCGGCCCCACAGCTCCGCTGGCCATATCCCCAACCAGCAACAATAGAGGCAAAGATGCCAACGCAGCCATCAGCCAGCGAAACGCCAACAGCACCCCTGCGCTTCGGCGCCACTCAATACCCAGCACTCCCGGCATTAATAGAACTTCCGCAAGTCCATGCCCTTATAGAGGCTAGCGACCTGATCACCATAACCATTGAACTTTTCGGTCTCGATCCAGTTTGGTGAAAACAACCCCGATGGCAAGCGACGTTCCCGCTTCTGACTCCAGCGCGGGTGGTCGACCTCAGGATTCACATTGGCATAGAAGCCATACTCACTGGGAGCAATTCGTTCCCACGTGGTCTTCGGCCGCCTTTCCTGAAACCGAATCCTGACAATAGACTTGATACTCTTGAATCCGTATTTCCAGGGCAATACCAATCGAATCGGTGCGCCATTCTGTTTAGGCAGAGCCTTGCCATACAGGCCGACAGCCAGAAACGCCAATTCGTTCATGGCCTCATCCAGCCGCAACCCTTCCCGATACGGCCAATCGATGGTACTGAATATCGACTGCTGTCCCCGCATCTGTTCTGGGTCCTCCAGGGTTTCAAAGTAGAGATACTTGGCCTTGGACGTTGGCTCCAGGCGCTTCACTACATCGGCAAGCGGTACCCCAACCCAGGGAATCACCATGGACCAGGCCTCCACGCACCGTAACCGGTAAACCCGCTCCTCATAGTCATGGGGCTGAAGCAGGTCTTCGAGGGCATAGGTACCCGGATTGCCACACTCGCCATCCACAATCACGGACCAGGGATCGACCGACATGGCGTCGGCATACTTGGCCGGATCGTCCTTTCCGGTTCCAAACTCATAGAAGTTGTTGTAGCGGATAACGTCTTCAAACGGGGTCTTTTCTTCGTCGGTTGAGAACTGGGGCGCAGGGATGAAATTGAGCGATTCGCCCTGAACCGGGGCCTCCGCCGCAGACAGTAGCCCAGGCATGGCGAGGCCGGCTGCACCAGCAGCAATACCAGACATGAATCGGCGACGGTTCAGATAGATGTGTTCGGGGGTAACGTGGCTGTGGGACAGTGCCCAGGAGGGGCGACTCTTGATCAACATCGAAACTCTCCGCTCAACTCGCCCGAGCATCGGGCGCTGGTAGGGTTGACCGGAGGTTTCGCATTAAATTCCCGGGCCTCAGGGGCCCGGGACTCAATACCTTACGCAGACTCCTCCGGGCTACGCTTGGGCTTGCCTCTGAAGATCGCCCGCACGGGACCCGACAGGGCATACAGCAGAAACCCGGTAAACAATACGGTCGCCGGATCAAGCGCGATCACGACAAAGATCAGGACCACGAGCAGGATTGCCGCAAACGGCACCCGGCCACGCATATCGAGATCCTTGAAACTGCGGTACAGGATATTGCTGACCATCATAACGCCGGTACCGCCAACCACAACAATCGTCAGCAGCGTCAGCCAGGACGAAGGCTCGAATTCGTGAAAGCACCACACCAGGCCAGCCACGCACGCAGCCGCAGCCGGACTCGCCAGGCCAACGAAAAACTTCTTGTCGACGGAGCCAATCTGGGTGTTGAAGCGGGCCAAACGGAGGGCCGCGCCAGCCACATAGATAAAGGTTATTGCCCAGCCTACTTTACCCAGGCCATTAAGGGACCAGAAAAATGCCACCAAACCAGGGGCAACACCAAATGCCACCATGTCGGCCAAGGAGTCATACTCTTCGCCGAATTTGCTTTGGGTGTTGGTCATGCGTGCGACGCGGCCATCGAGCCCGTCAAGAATCATGGACACGAAAATCGCGATAGCGGCGTTATCGAACATGCCGTTGGCCGCGGACACGATGGCATAGAAACCCGAAAACAGGGACGCTGTCGTGAGTGCGTTCGGCAGAAGGTAGATGCCCTTGCGGCGGACAGGGGCTCCCTCTACCAGTTCTTCTTCAACCACTTCGCCGGCTTCCACTTCATACTCTGAAGCCTGATCGTGCTTTTTCTCCGACGCCACGCGCTGGGCATCGGCATCGGCAGTCTTTTTTTCGTCAGTCATTCCCATAACTCCGGAAAGCATTTGGGCGGAGTATATACGAAAAACGCGGCCTCCCGGGCCGCGTTTCTCAAGAACCAGTCAGAAATCTGATCAGTTCTTATCTTTATCCACGATCTTATTCGCGGAAATCCACGGCATCATGCCACGGAGCTTTTCACCCACGGTTTCAATATCGTGAGCCGCGTTCTGGCGACGACGAGCCGTCATGGACGGGTAATTGAGAGCGCCTTCAGAGATAAACATCTTGGCGTACTCACCGCTCTGGATGCGCTTCAGGGCGTTGCGCATGGCTTCGCGAGACTGCTCGTTGATGACTTCCGGGCCAGTCACGTACTCACCATACTCCGCGTTGTTGGAGATGGAGTAGTTCATGTTGGCGATGCCACCTTCGTACATCAGGTCAACAATCAGCTTCAGCTCGTGCAGGCACTCGAAGTACGCCATTTCCGGCGCGTAGCCCGCTTCAGTCAGGGTCTCGAAACCGGCCTTGACCAGTTCAACGGCACCACCACACAGAACGGCCTGCTCACCGAACAGATCGGTTTCGGTTTCGTCCTTGAAGGTGGTTTCGATGATGCCGGTACGACCACCGCCGATGCCACTGGCGTAGGACAGGGCAACGTTCTTGGCGGTGCCGGACGCGTCCTGGAAGATGGCGATCAGGTCAGGAATACCACCGCCGTTGGCAAATTCGGTGCGCACAGTGTGACCCGGAGCCTTCGGAGCGACCATGATCACATCCAGATCTTTCCGCGGGACGATCTGGTTGTAGTGGATAGCAAAACCGTGGGCAAACGCCAGTGTGGCACCCTGCTTCAGGTTCGGCTCGATCTCGGCCTTGTACAGCTGAGACTGGAATTCGTCCGGGGTCAGAACCATGACCACGTCAGCAGCAGCAACGGCGGAAGGCACGTCGCTGGTCTTCAGGCCATAAGCTTCAGCCTTAGCGATGGACGACGAACCCGGGCGCAAACCAACGGTGACGTCAACGCCGGACTCTTTCAGGTTGCACGCGTGAGCGTGGCCCTGGGAACCGAAACCGATAACGGCAACTTTCTTGCCCTGGATGATGGAAAGATCGCAATCCTTATCGTAGTAAACCTGCATGACAAAACCTCTGTTATTTGTAATGGCCCTATCAGGCCATGATGTTCAATTCGTATCAATAGCCGTTAAAGGCTGAGAACCTTTTCGCCGCGGGCAATACCGGAGACACCGGTACGCACCACTTCGAGGACACCGGAGGTGCCAACCGCCTGGATAAATCCGTCAAGCTTCTCACTGTCACCCGCCAGCTGCACGGTATAAACCGAACTTGTGACGTCGACAATCTGGCCCCGGAAGATGTCCACGGTACGCTTGATCTCAGCTCGCTGGGAACCGGTGGCCTTCAGCTTGACCAACATCAATTCACGCTCGATGTGGGAGCCTTCGGTCAGGTCCACCAGCTTGACCACTTCAATCAGCTTGTTGAGCTGCTTGGTGATCTGCTCGATGACCTTGTCCGACCCGGTGGTGGTCACCGTCAGACGGGACAGGGTCTCGTCCTCGGTGGGCGCCACGGTCAGCGTCTCGATGTTGTAGTTACGCTGAGAGAACAGGCCAACAACACGGGACAGTGCGCCCGGTTCGTTTTCTAGCAAAACAGAAATGATTCGACGCATGATCACACCCTCTCCGTTTTGCTGAGCCACATGTCCTTCATGGACCCACGGGCTACTTGCATCGGATAGACGTGCTCAAAGCGATCAACGTAGATGTCGACAAACACCAACTCGTCTTTCATCGCCAACACTTCTTTCAGCTTGGATTCCAGATCGGCCTTCTTGTCGATCACCACGCCCTTATGGCCATACGCCTCTGCCAGCTTAGTAAAGTCCGGCAGCGACTCCATGTAGGACTGGGAGTGACGGGACTCGTAGTTCATGTCCTGCCACTGCTTGACCATGCCCAGGGCCTGGTTGTTGAGGTTGATGATCTTCACCGGCAGGTTGTACTGCTTACAGGTGGACAGCTCCTGAATGTTCATCTGGATACTGCCTTCACCGGTGATGCACAGCACTTCATCGTCCGGGTGCGTCAACTTGACGCCCATAGCCGCGGGCAATCCAAAGCCCATGGTGCCCAGGCCGCCGGAGTTGATCCAGCGATTGGGTTTGTCGAACTTGTAGTACTGGGCCGCAAACATCTGGTGCTGACCCACATCGGAAGTCACGTAGGCTTCACCGTTGGTGAGCCTGCACAGCATCTCGATGACTTCCTGGGGCTTGATCACATCGTCACTGGTTTCGTAGCGCATGCCGTGGAAGGCCCGCCACTCGTCGATCTGCTTCCACCAGGCAGCGATCGCATCCGCGTCCGGCTTTTCCTTGCTTTCTTTCACCAGCGCCTGCATTTCTTTCAGCACCGCATCAACCGGCCCCACGATGGGAACGTCAGCATCCACAGTCTTAGAGATGGACGCCGGATCGATATCGATGTGAATGATGCGGGCGCCCGGACAGAACTTCTCGGTCGCGTTGGTGACCCGGTCGTCAAACCGCGCCCCGACACAGAGAATCAGGTCCGAGTGGTGCATCGCCATGTTGGCTTCGTAGGTGCCGTGCATGCCCAGCCAGCCAAGGTGCTGCTTGTCGCTGGCTGGATAACAGCCGATGCCCATGAGCGTGTTGGTGATCGGGTAACCAAGAGTGCGGACCAGTTCGGTCAGCTGCTCAGAGGCCTTACCCAGAATGACACCGCCACCGGCATAGATGATCGGACGACGGGCCGCCAGCATCATGTCGACCGCTTTCTTGATCTGACCGGCGTGGCCGCGAATGGCCGGGTTGTAGGAGCGCAGCTTGACCTTTTTGGGGTACGAATATTCGTAACGCTCGTTCGGCGTCGTCATATCCTTGGGGATATCGACCACAACCGGGCCGGGACGGCCTGTGGCGGCAATGTAATAGGCCTTGCGGATCACCTCGGGAATTTCTTCCGGGTGACGCACGCTGAGGTTGTGTTTAACCACCGGACGGGAAACACCGATCATATCGGTTTCCTGGAAGGCATCCTCGCCAATTAGAGTGGACGCAACCTGACCGCACAGCACCACCATGGGGATGGAATCCATAAAGGCGGTGGCAATTCCGGTAATAGTGTTGGTGGCTCCAGGACCCGAGGTCACCAGTACGGTACCCGGTTTCCCGGTCGCACGGGCGTAGCCGTCGGCCATATGGACCGCAGCCTGCTCATGCCTGACCAGAATATGTTTGACCTTGTCCTGTCTGAACAGCGCGTCATATATATGAAGGGCTGCACCACCCGGATAGCCGTAAACGTATTCGATCCCTTCATCTTGCAAGGAACGAATGAGCATGTCGGCGCCAGACAATAACTCCACGATTTTCTACCCTCTTCCTACGAGTGAATGAGCCGGGGTACACCCGGTTGCCTGGATTCACGGTTTCCATGCTTCTTGTGAAAGCGGAACCGGCTGCTCCTCCACACTTTATGAGAGGTTGTCTCCTGGCCAGCCGCCCTCCTGAGGGTTGCGGAGAACGGCCAATCAACGGGTTGCACGTAAGCAACAACCATCCCGCGACGACGGCGCGGTGCGTTCAGTGTGGTGATTAACGGGGGTTACTCGCTCGGGATTGCCTGCCGTATTGACCCCAGTCTTCAGGCAATCGGTAATTCTGACAGCGGGAAACTCCCTGTCAATAGCCGTCACGCCTTTATTGCTCCCCGATCGCACCCCGAAAAAGACGCCGGGCAGCATTGTCTTGCGGAGTTTTGAACCAAACGGAAGAAAATTACTGACACCGGTGGCATGATGACCTTGAATATGTACTAAGACCAAGATGAATCCGGTTACCAGGTTTTGACCTGCCCCGGGTGCAGTGAACCTATGATGAGTGGACTCATGAATAAAAAAATCCTGACGCTGAGCTTATTACTGGCCGTTGTACCGGGTGTCTCGATGGGCGCATCTGTCTATAAATGGACCGACGAGAACGGTGTTACGCACTTTGGTGACCGCCAACCGACCGGTACGCAATCTGAAAAGGTAAATGTGCGGTCGGGGAGCGCGTCGCCAGCAGCATCCAGCCGCCCAAGCCCAACGGAACGGGTCAATGCGCTGGAAGAACAAGAGCAGGAAGCGGCAGAGCAACGACGCCAGTCAGCGGCTGAAGAGGCCCGCCAAAAGCAGCGAGAAGCCAATTGCTCGACGGCCCAAGCCAATCTTGACGTGATGGCCAGAAATGCCCGCATCCGGATTGAGGAAAACGGTGAGCAACGGTATTTAACGCAGGAAGAGATCGCGGAGAAGCGTACTCAATTTGAAGAGATCGTCGCCGAGAACTGCGGGCCTGAAGAAGGCTAATAAACCGCTAGCGTTAGAAAAGAGATGGGGACCGGATCAATACCGATCCGGTCCCTACCCCGCTCAGATTTTGGCAAACACCAGCTGATGATCCTGAACCGTGGCCTGGATAGTGTCCCCGGGCACGAAGTCTCCGCGCAGAAGCTTCTGTGCCAACGGATTCTCGATCATCCGCTGGATGGCACGCTTCAAAGGCCGCGCGCCGTAGACCGGATCGTAGCCAACCTCCGCCAGCAATTCCATAGCGGCGTCGTCTAGCTCCAGCCTCATTTCCTGATCCTTCAGACGCTTGCCAAGAGCCTCGATCTGAATCTTGGCAATGCCCTGGATCTGGTTCTCCGCCAGCGGATGGAACACCACCACTTCGTCGACCCGGTTAATGAACTCGGGGCGGAAATGGGTGCCTACCACCTCCATCACGGCCGTCTTCATGGCCTCGTAATTTTCTTCACCGGCTTTTTGCTGAATGATGTCCGAGCCCAGGTTTGAGGTCATCACGATGACGGTGTTCCGGAAATCGACAGTGCGGCCCTGACCGTCGGTCAGCCGGCCATCCTCCAACACCTGCAACAGGATGTTGAAGACATCCGGGTGGGCCTTTTCCACCTCATCCAGCAGCAAAACCGAATAGGGCCGGCGACGTACGGCTTCGGTCAGATAACCGCCTTCCTCATAGCCAACATACCCCGGAGGGGCACCAATCAGCCGGGCCACAGAGTGTTTCTCCATGAACTCCGACATGTCGATGCGGACCATAGCCTCTTCGGTATCGAACAGGAACGACGCCAGCGACTTGCACAGCTCGGTCTTACCGACACCGGTGGGGCCCAGGAACAGGAACGAGCCGTTAGGCCGGTTGGGGTCAGACAGGCCGGCCCGGGAGCGGCGCACGGCGTTGGACACGGCTTCGACCGCCTCATCCTGACCAATGACGCGATCGTGCAGCGCCTCTTCCATGCGCATCAGCTTGTCGCGCTCCCCTTCCAGCATTTTCGATACTGGGATGCCGGTCCATTTGGAGACAATCTCGGCAATCTCCTCATCGGTCACCCGGTTGCGAAGCAGCTTCATCTCCATCATTTCGGCCTGGCTGGCCATATCGAGCTGACGTTCAAGCTCCGGAATCTGGCCATACTGAAGCTCCGACATCTTGCCCAGATCGCCGGCCCGGCGGGCGTTTTCAAGATCAATCCGGGCCTGTTCCAGCCGACTCTTGATCTTCTGGGAGCCGTGCAAGGCCGCCTTCTCGGTGTTCCAGACTTCTTCCAGGTCGGCGTATTCGCGCTCGACACCGGTAATGACACCAGACAACTCTTCCAGCCGCTTCTTGGAGGCAGCGTCGGTTTCCTTTTTCAGCGCTTCCCGCTCGATCTTGAGCTGGATCAGCCGGCGCTCGAGGCGGTCGAGGGCCTCGGGCTTGGAGTCCATCTCCATGCGGATCTGGCTCGCTGCCTCATCCACCAGATCAATGGCCTTGTCCGGCAACTGGCGATCGGCGATATAACGGTGCGACAGCTTGGCGGCAGCAATAATGGCACCGTCGGTCACCTCAACCCCGTGGTGTACCTCATAGCGCTCTTTGAGCCCCCGCAGGATGGCGATGGTGTCTTCCTCGTTGGGCTCGCTGACCAGCACCTTCTGGAACCGACGCTCCAGCGCGGCGTCTTTCTCAATGTTCTCGCGGTATTCATCCAGGGTGGTGGCTCCCACACAATGCAGCTCACCGCGGGCCAACGCTGGTTTCAGCATGTTGCCGGCGTCCATGGAGCCTTCGGCCTTGCCGGCGCCGACCATGGTGTGAATTTCATCGATGAACAGAATGATTTGCCCCTCTTGCTTGGACAGCTCATTCAGAACCGCCTTCAGGCGTTCCTCGAACTCGCCCCGGAACTTTGCACCGGCGATCAGGGCGCCCATGTCGAGGGACAGCACCTTCTTGTCTTTCAGGCCGTCGGGCACTTCGCCATTAACGATGCGCTGAGCCAGACCCTCGACAATAGCGGTCTTACCAACACCGGGCTCACCAATCAGCACCGGGTTGTTCTTGCGCCGGCGCTGTAGCACCTGAATAGTGCGACGAATCTCGTCGTCCCGGCCAATCACCGGGTCCAGCTTGCCCTCCTCGGCACGCTCGGTGAGGTCAATAGTGTACTTGGACAGCGCTTGCCGGTTCTCCTCGGCGCTGGCGTCGTTCACGGCCTCGCCGCCGCGGGCCTCATCGATGGCCTGTTCCAGAGCTGCCTTGTCGACACCCTGCTCGCGCAGCACCCGCCCCAGCGTGCCGCGATCTTCCAAGGCCGCCAGCAGCATCAGTTCGCTGGAAATGAACTGATCCTTGCGCTTCTGGGCAAGCTTGTCGGCAATATTGAACAGACGCCCCATGTCGTTGGACATGGAAACATCCCCGGCCGAGCCCTGAACTTCCGGAAGATGCTCAAGCTCACGGGCGATGGCCTGACGGATACGCCCGGGCTCTGCCCCGGCCTGTTTCAGCAGCGGCTGTATAGCACTGCCGTCCTGGTCCAGTAGCGCCTGCATCAGGTGCACCGGCTCAATAAAGTTGTGATCCTTGCCCACCGCAAGCGATTGAGCATCCGCAAGAGCGGTCTGCAACCGGCTGGTCAGCTTATCGATTCTCATAGGTTCTGTTCCCCAATTCGTAGGTCCGGGATGTCGGCCGAGTTCTGGACTGAACCAACATCCGCACTGCTCTGAAGTTAAATGTAGGGGCAAGCGCGGGGACTTCAAGCGGTCAGGTCATCAAGCCATCAGGAAGTTGACCGGGATCATCCAACCCCGGCAACGAAGTTTCAGGATTCGAGCCAGATCAGGGTTGCCATACGACCAGTCTGGCCGTCGCGGCGGTAGGAGTAGAAACGCTGGGGATCGGAGACCGTGCATAGATCGCCGCCGTAAACGGCACTGACACCAGCCTTTTCGAGTCGCTGCCGGGCCAGGCAATAGATATCAGCCATGAAATGGCCAGGGCGGGCACCGGATGTCGAAAAAGCTTCGGCGGCACGGTCGCCCGTCGCAATAAATGCATCCCGGACTTCTGGCCCCACCTCAAATTGCCCGGGACCAATGGCCGGACCCAGCCAAGCAACAATTTCCCCTGCCGGTGCGGTGAAGCTGGCTACGACCTGTTCCAGAATCCCGGCACACAGACCACGCCAACCGGCATGGGCCGCGGCCACTTGGGTACCGGCACGGTCACAGAACAGTACCGGGAGACAGTCGGCGGTCAGAATAGCGCACACCTGGCCGGCCTGAGTCGTGGTGGAAGCGTCCGCCACCGGAACACCATCAACCGGCAGGGTTACGAGCTCTGTGCCATGCACCTGGGACAGCCAGCCAAAGTCAGCCTGTTCAAGTGCCAATTCGCTGGCCAGCCGGCCTCGATTCTCGGTGACGTGTTGCGGATCGTCCTCCACATGCGTACCTAGATTCAGCGAGTGCCAGGGTGGCTGACTCACGCCGCCAAGCCGGGTGGTACTGACGGCCCGAACCCGAGCGGGCGCAGGCCAGTCCGGCTGGATCAGGTCCAGCTTAGAAGTCATGGTTTTCAAGGTCCTGGACGTGCTTTCGCAGCGCCCCCATTAGTTCGACCATATCCTCAGGCACAGGCACCTCCCAGGACATCGTCTCTCCGGTTTCCGGATGCTCCAGGGTGAGCAGACGAGCGTGCAGGGCTTGCCGGTTGAAGGCTGCCAGAGCTTCCCGAAGCTCCTCGGTGGTGCCTTTGGGCAAACGTAGTCGACCGCCGTACATCGGATCGCCCACCAGGGGATGTTTCACATGAGCCATGTGTACCCGAATCTGGTGAGTACGGCCGCTCTCAAGTTTGCACCGAATGTGGGTGTGCGCGGCAAATCGCTCAACCAGCCGGTAATGGGTCACGGCCGATTTGCCGCCGGGGACCACCGCCATTTTCTTACGCTCACGGGGATGACGGCTAATCGGCGCGTCCACGGTTGCCCCACCGGTCAGGGTACCCACTACAACGGCGTCGTATTCCCGGCCCATGGTCCGGGTCTGCAACTGGCCCACCAGGGAGGTGTGGGCGATCAGACTGCGCGCCGCCACCATAACCCCAGAGGTGTCTTTATCCAGGCGGTGCACGATACCGGCCCGGGGCAGGTTCTCCACTTCCGGCGCGTAGTTAAGCAGTGCGTTCACCAGGGTGCCATCGGCGTGGCCCGCGGCCGGATGCACCACCAAGCCAGCCGGTTTGTTGATCACCAGCAGGTGTTCGTCTTCATAGACGATGTCCAGCGTGATTTCCTCGGCCTGCCAGCTCACCTGGGCTTCGGGCTCGGCATCCAGCTCCAGGCGGTCATCAAGCATGACCTTGTCCCGGGGCTTGCGACTCTCCCCATTGACAGTCAGTGCACCGCTCTTGATCCAGGTTTGCAGCCGCGACCGGGAATGCTCGGGCATCAGCTCAGCCGCGGCCTGATCCAGACGCCGGTCACTCAGCTCTGGTGGAACCAGAAAACTGGCGGTAATTCGATTATCAGATGACATTAAGCCCCCGGGGCCGGTGTGTGTTACGTTTCACAAAGAATTTTTCGAACAATCTTTCAAACATTCTTTCAAAGAAAGAGGCACAGTCTGCACATGCGGCGTCTTCCCCGCTACAATGGCGGCTCTTTTGAACTTATCGACATTATACGGGAATCCGGCATGAGATCAGTTGTCCGTTTACTGCTACTGACCACTCTGATGGTTTTGGTCAGTGCCTGCGCCTCCAACAAGCAGGAAGAAGTACTGCCGGAAGAGACCTATTACGAGAATGCCCGCGAAGCCATGAACTCTGGCAACTTCAACGAAGCCGAGGAAAATCTCGACGCGCTGGAGACCTACTACCCGTTCGGACGTTATGCCGAGCAGGCCCAACTGGACCTGATTTACGCCCGCTTCCAGAATCTTGATCTGGAAGGTGCCCGAGCCGCGGCCGACCGTTTCCTGCGCCTTAACCCGCAGAGCGAGCATGCCGATTATGCATTGTTCATGCGTGGGTTGGCGTCCTACAACCTGGACCTTGGCCTGGCCGCCCGCTACTTCCCGGTCGACGTCTCCGCGCGGGATCCTGGTGAGCAAACCCAGGCCTTCCGGGACTTTTCCGAACTGCTGAATCGCTACCCGGACAGCGAGTACGTGGCCGATGCCCGCCAGCGCATGATTGCTATCCGAAACCGAATGGCAGCACTGGAAATACACGCGGCACGTTACTACATCAAGCGTGAGGCCTACATTGCTGCCAACAACCGGGCACGCTACGTGGTTGAGAACTACCCGACGTCACCGGTGGTCGAAGAGGCGCTGATTATTCTGGCCGAGACTTTCCGCTTCCTGGATCTGAAGAAAGGTGCGCGGGATGCCATTGCCCTGCTGCAGACCAACTTCCCCGACAGCGAGGCGTTCAACGAAGACGGCGAGTTTGTAGCCGACGTTCTGAAAAGAGAAGACCGGTCACTGACCAGCGTCATTACTTTCGGCCTTATGGGCGACGAGTAACCTCACCGCCCGCCCCTTGCGTTACTTGCCGCTCTTCCATCCATTGGTGATGGGATAGCGGCGATCCTTGCCAAAGCCCCGCTCAGTAATCCGCACGCCAATCGGCGCCTGCCGACGCTTGTACTCGTTGATATCCACCAGCCGGATCACCCGGTCCACATCGGCGCGCTCAAACCCTTCGGCGACAATGGCATCGGCGCTAAAATCCCGTTCGACGTATAGATTCAGGATCTGGTCCAACACATCGTAGCCAGGCAGGCTGTCTTCATCTTTCTGGTCCGGCGCCAGTTCCGCCGACGGCGGACGGGTAATGACCCTTTCCGGAATCACCGGTGACACGGTGTTTCGGTAGGTCGCCAGTCGGAATACCAGGGTCTTGGGCACATCCTTCAGCACATCGAAACCGCCAGCCATGTCCCCGTAGAGCGTGGAGTACCCCACCGCCATCTCACTCTTGTTGCCAGTGGTCAGAACCAGTGAGCCAAACTTGTTGGACAGTGACATCAGCAGCACGCCACGCAAACGCGCCTGAAGGTTCTCCTCGGTCGTGTCCGGGCTGGTGCCCTCAAACGGCCCGGCCAGGCTGAACATAAACGCATCGTACATCGGTTCGATAGAGAACACGTCGTACTGGACCCCAAGCGCCAATGCCTCGGCTTCGGCATCCTCCAGACTCATACTGGAGGTGTAGCGGAACGGCATCATCACCGCCCGGACCCGATCCTTACCCAGGGCATCCACGGCCACCGCCAGAGTCACCGCGGAATCGATACCGCCGGACAGTCCGAGCACCACCGAGCGGAAACCATTCTTGTTCACATAATCCCGGACACCGGTCACCAGCGCACTGTAAACATTGGCCTCCAGGGTGGGCTCGGCCGGCAACGGCTGGGACACCGGCTGGCAATGGTGCTCACACAGGAAATCAACCGGGAACAGACCGTTGCTGAATTGCGGCGCCTCACAGGCCAGTTCACCGGAGTGGTCAAACACCATGGAGCCACCATCGAACACCAACTCATCCTGGCCGCCAACCAGGTTGACGTACACGATGCTGACCTGATTCTCCCGGGACTTACGCTCCAGCAGGGCCTTGCGACGTGTCTGTTTGTCGATGTCATAGGGCGATGCGTTCAGGTTCAGGATCAGCTTGGCACCGGCAGCCGCGGCCTCTTCCACCGGGCCACCTTTCCAGATGTCCTCACAGACCGTGATACCCACCGGCACCCCACGAATATCCAGGGTGACCACATCGCGGCCTTCGGCAAAGTAGCGCTTCTCGTCGAACACCTGGTAATTAGGCGGAAAACGTTTGAAATAGCGGCCAGTCATCGCGCCCTCATCAATCACCACAGCGGCGTTGTATAATAGTGCGCCCTCCCGCAACGGGGCTCCAATGACAATGGCCGGCGCCAGATTCTCATTCTGCAGGCGTTCCAGGGCCTCAAACACCCGCACTTCCAAGCTTGGCCGAAGCAGCAAATCCTCCGGTGGGTACCCGGTTAAACACAGCTCGGGAAACACCACGACATCCGCCTGGTGCTCGGTGGCAGCACGCTGAGTGGCCTCGATCACCAGGTCCGTATTTCCGGGTATGTCGCCCACCAGAAAATCCAGCTGCGCCATAACCACCCGGAGTTTCTTGGGGGAAAGTTGAGGGGAAGATACACTCCCGGAAACGGACATAAATCGGCTCCTGTAACTCATTGCCACGAAAAGGCTATTATAACCCCGCAAGCGCGAGGATTTCTTCCGAACACCAGCGGATTCCGGCAAATCATGACAGCAACACAACAACCAACAACTGAACTCGGCTTCGTTTCCCCGGCCGATCAGCAACAGCAGAAGCTGTTCCGCATTTACAATCATTACCGCCTGGTCGTCAGCCTGATACTGCTGGGACTGTTGTTCGTAGACCCGGTCAATCTGGACTCCCGTTTTCGACTGCTGGACTACTACCAGGCCGGAGTGGCCGGCTATTTCGGCCTGAATGCATTCGTCGCGCTTCTGATCCTGGCCGGGTTCCAACCCAGTCGCCGCCACATCACACTTTCAATTCTGCTCGATGTTCTGGTCATGCATTGGCTGCTGCTGACCAGCACCGGTATTACCAATGGCCTGGCCAACCTGGTGATCGTGTCCGTGGCTGCCGGTAATATCCTGACGCCAGGCAGAATGGGTTTTTTCTACGCGGCACTTGCGGCCATTTGCTCACTCGGCATTTCCGGGTGGTCAGTGCTGGTGCTGGAGGCGCCCGCGGATGACATTGTGCGAGCCGGCTCGCTGGGTATTCTCTACTTCGCAGCGGCATTTGTGCTGCAATCCATTTCCAAACGCATGCGAAGCAGTGAAGCCCTGGCTAGTAGCCGCGCCCAGAGCCTCGCGGAACTCGAACGAATCAACCAGCAGATCATTCAGCGCATGCGCACAGGCATTTTGTTACTGGACCGCTACGGCCAGATCCGGCTGGCAAACGCTGCGGCCGAAGAACTGCTGTTTGGCGAACCCTCCGCTGACCGATCTGAACAGACGGCGGGAGCCCGCGTGCTCCCCCAGCCGCTAAAACTGGGCCTGGAGTCCTGGCTTAAAGACCCGACACGCCGCATCGATCCGTTCCGGCCTTTCCAGACCTCACCCATGCTGCAGGTCAACTTCACCCAGCTCGACCAGGAACGGGGCGACCAGATCCTGGTGTTCATCGAAGATATGAGCAAAATCACCCAGCAGGCCCAACAAATGAAACTGGCCTCCCTAGGTCGCCTGACCGCCGGTATCGCCCACGAGATCCGCAACCCTCTCGGAGCAATCAGCCACGCCGCGCAATTGATGGAGGAATCGCCGCATCTGGACCACGGTGACCAGCAGATGCTGGACATCATCCGGCGTCACTCTCGGCGGGTGAACGGCATTGTGGAAAATGTTCTGGATCTGTCACGCCGACGCACCGCCAATGCCGATCTGATTGACGTATCGGGCTGGCTGAAGGAATTCAAGGCGGATTACCTGCAAACCCAGGACGAATCGGCCAGGTCAGTCATTGACCTGAGCCTCGCTCCCAACATCCCTCCCGCCCGTTTCGACAAAAGCCAGATCGAGCAGGTGATGGTCAATCTGTGCGACAACGGCCTGCGCTACAGTCAGCAACAAACCGGCCAGCGCCGAATAGAAATTCGCGCTGGCGCTACCGTGGATGGTGAACGAGCCTATCTGGATGTTCGAGACACCGGCCCCGGCATTTCCCAGGAACACCAAGGCTCCGTTTTCGAGCCGTTCTTTACCACCGACAAAAGCGGAACCGGCCTCGGCCTTTATCTGGCCCGGGAACTGTGCGAGGCTAATCAGGCCCACCTGTCGATGGTGAACGACAATCAGCCCGGCTGCTGTTTTCGCATCACTTTTGCGCACCCCGGGCGGCTGATTTAACAGGGCGTCTTCGGATATTGCGCGCCTGCACAATAACAGGGAAACGACACACGACGATGACCACTCACACCGCGCTGATTGTTGACGACGAACCAGATATTCGAGACTTGCTTGAAATTACTCTTACCCGCATGGGTATCAACGCGAAGACCGCTTCGGACCTGACCAGTGCCCGAAAGCTACTGGACGAACAAAGTTTTCATCTGTGCCTCACCGACATGAACCTTCCGGACGGCAATGGCATCGACCTGGTGCAGTGGATCCAGCAGCACGCACCTGCCACCCCGGTTGCGGTTATCACCGCCTACGGCAATATGGATACGGCTATTCAGTCCCTGAAAGCCGGCGCGTTCGACTTCGTATCCAAACCAGTGGAACTGCCCCGCCTGCGGGAACTGGTGAACAGCGCCCTGCGACTGTCGCAGCCGAAACCCGACCAGGACGACTCCGCCGATGAGCCCGGATTGCTGCTGGGCAACTCGCCGCAGATCAAGAAACTGCGCAACCAGACCCGCAAGCTGGCGCGCAGCCAGGCGCCCGTGTTCATCAGTGGTGAATCCGGTAGCGGTAAGGAATTGGTCGCCCGAATGATTCACCTGCAGGGGCCACGACGTGAGGGGCCTTTCATTGCGGTGAACTGTGGCGCGATTCCATCGGAGCTGATGGAGAGTGAGTTTTTTGGGCATAAGAAGGGAAGTTTTACTGGCGCCATCGAAAACAAAGACGGTCTGTTTCGGTCAGCAAGCGGCGGCACCCTCTTCCTGGACGAAGTCGCGGATCTCCCGCTGGCGATGCAGGTCAAACTGCTGCGCGCGATACAAGAGAAGGCAGTCAGGCCAGTAGGTGACACCAAAGAGGTGGCAGTGGATATCCGGGTACTCAGTGCTACCCATAAAAACCTTCCGGATCTGGTACAGGAGGGCAGCTTCCGCCAAGACCTTTACTACCGAATCAACGTCATTGAACTGGCGGTGCCGCCACTGCGGGACCGTACTGATGACATTGCGCTGCTTGCGAGCCACATTCTAGAGCGAATTGCCCGGGAATATGAGTGTAATCCGGCCAGCCTTACCAAGGCTGCACTGCAACATCTACAGAGCTACGACTTCCCTGGCAACGTGCGAGAACTTGAGAACATACTGGAGCGCGCGTTCACGTTGTGTGATGACGATGCGATCGATGCGGACGATCTTCATCTTGGAAATGGAACCCCGTCATCTGCCCCAACCCTTAATGGCGATACCGGATCAGTAGGCGACAGCAGCATCTCGGTGCCGGAAGGCGAGATTGACCTGGAAGGCTATCTCGAAACGATCGAGCGACAGACCATTGAAAAAGCTCTGGAGGCTACCCGTTGGAACAAGACAGCGGCGGCCAAGCGACTTGGCATCAGCTTCAGGGCGCTTAGATACCGGCTTAAAAAACTAGGGATGGAATAACCCTTCCCTAATCATTATGGCCTGCAAGCTAGCGACGTTACGGAATATAACTTAAGGTTTCAGGCCCCGCTTCACAGGATGTGAAGCATTTACAAAAACGAAACTGGACAAGGATGTCATGAACAAAGAAACAAGACCTAATGGCGGTTTTACACTGCCAGAGCTCATTATTACCATTGCAATCGCCGCCATACTCTTGGGTATAGCAACTCCAATATGGCACAAATGGACTGAACACGCGGCACATAGAACGGCGGTCAATCAATACCACACGCTATTTTCCTTTGCACGCTGGTCAGCAGCAAGCCGGCACTTACTGGTAACCGTCTGCCCTCTATCGGCTCAGGGAAGATGCACCGATAACTGGCAAAACCCTATTTCTGTTTTCTTTGACGCAAATAACGATAAAAAGCCTGATAATGGCACCATTCTACGATCCTTCTCTTTTGATGGCGCCAGATTTCGGATTCGGTCACGAACCGGAGGAAAGGGGTATCTTCAGTTTAACGCGCGAGGCATGATTCATGGCGCAACAGGAAGTGTCATCCTTTGCCCCAAGAGTGCAAATGGAACCGCCATGAGCTACATGGCAGTTAATAAAGGCGGACGATTCAGGGTTGAGCACGATACCGACGGTGATGGCATTATCAAACTGCCATGGGGAGTAAACATTAGCTGCAACGCCTGACGATGCTGACTGTCCAGCGAGCCCAGCCCGCTGGACAGGCAAACCAGAACTATCAGCTCTCCCAGGTATTTTCAGCGGCACTGAAGCCACCGCTGTTATCCTGATCCCAGCGCCTTACCCCAGTGGAATCCAGCTCCAAGATGCCGTCACCCGCCTGAACGCCCTTTGGCGTAGCACGCAAGGTGAACGAATTCCCATCCGCTGCCTGAATAGTCAGGTCATAATATTTCTGATTACCATCCAGGGGCGCTTCATCTGGGTAAATGGAGGGCGCGCCAGTATCAGCGCCGCCAGCTCCGGCGCCTTCATAGGAACTGTTCGCCGCGTAATGCCTTTCCATTGCGGCGGAAAGCCCCATCAAAGCTCCGGTCGCATCTGAGCGCCGGGTTCGATCGACATAGTCTGTGTAATTCGGGTAGGCAATAGCTGCAATAATTCCGATAATTGCAACAACAATCATCAACTCGATGAGAGTGAAGCCTGCCGACTTTCGGTTCCTTGTCATCAAGGCCTTAATCCTCATACCAATAGGTTTCAACGACGCCTTTCAGGGTGTCAACGGTCTTACACTCAGCACCTACGCAGACAACATCAGTATCATCTACGCGCATGCGCTGAGGGTCAGGCGGCAAGCCGATTGTGCTCAAAGCGACTTCGCGGTCTGGGCGAGTCAAAGCATCATCTTCGCCTAAACCATCATAATTATAAACCGCTGCAGCATTCAGCACGTTGATGTGATAGAGCCGCGATTTACCCGCTGCAGGCACACAAATATTTGTACTCGGAGTCGGCTCGTACGTTGTGATGAAAGTTTCACCATTGATGGTTTGACTGGTCGACAGGACTTTTTCCCCATCATTGGTCAGACGGATGTACCACCCCTTTTTGGTCCCGATAGCCGCTGCCGCCTCATTTTGCTGATCGGCCGTTCCCTGCTGCACGAGGTTTTCAGTGGCATCGTAAAGATCAGATTCACCCATTGCGGTGTATAAGACATTGCCTTGATCATCTAGAGGCGGCTGTGTGACCTCTGGAATTCGAATCATATAAATACGGTCGTCAATGACGTTGTTCAGGGGATGAGCCTGATATCCGGAGCCAATTACCAAGCCCAGGTTGCGGGCACCACCAAACTTCAGGCCAAACAAATCGGGTGCATGGAAAAAGCGGCGGGCGCTCGCAGCACTGCTATTTGAAGCGAACTCGGCAATGCGCCCGCCAGTCACCAGACCCGCAGCGCTAATCCTGGTGTTTGCATCGTTCGTGATGTCAAAACGTAAGATCTGGCCACCCATGTCGCCCACATAGACCTGATTCGCAAAACCATCACCAGTAAGATCCAGTACCTTCGGTGCTGACGGAATACTGTACTTCAAGTCCGCCACTTCCAGGTCAGCGCCGCTATTGGCCGGCCCAGCCCACCAGAGGCGCTCACCAGTACTCGCATCGACGATATAGAGGGCACGCCCAACGTCATCTACGGTGCGTGTCGTTGCGTTATCCTGATCCACGTCATAGCCACCGCCGAAAATCAGGACTTCCCGGACAGTTTTCTCCAGGACGATCTTGGTTTTGACAGGTTTGGACCAGGTCTGTCCCAGCTCAGCAAAATCACCGCTACCGCCCTGAATGCTCCATTGGAATTGCGGAGAATCTGGATCAGTGACATTGAGGGCATAGTAATTAGAGCCACCACGGCGCATACCGGAGTAGATATAGGCAAAATCACCGTCACCGGCGACAATATTGCCATCGCGGTTGTCGTCTTTCACCCAACTGACCACCGCTCCATCCATACCATAAACCTTGGCCCCGGCCGTCGCATTGGCCCGAAGCGTGCTCTGGTTAACCAGCAAATCTTTGGGAATGAAAGAAAAGTGGGTAGCACCTGTTTCTCCATCTATTCCATGTATGAAGCCTTGGTTATCTCCAAAAAAAACGGAGGTGTCGGGTGCTACTTCGCTACCACCATAGACAATCAGATGTGGTACCGAATGCAAAGGATCTGCCACGAACTTTCGTGAGTCTGACGTTAAACCATCAGTGTCTCCGTCGGTAATATCCATGCCGCGGGTCCAGTTAATCAAAGCCTCTAGGGTGGCGTCGCTCATACTGCTATCGCCAAACATTGCCTTGGTGATTTGATTGTTGGAAGTCACCAAAGCGTTGGCTGAGTTTGTTAAGTCCGCTTGCTGAGCACTTAAGTTCGAATAAACCTTTCGGTCTGAATTGGCATCCTTGTGCTGAGAAGAAACGCCACTGGCCGTCACATCACGACCATCCTGAACGCCACCCCACCAGCTTTGAGCCCCTTCTTTGAAAAAACCGGTCGCAGGATCCACAGCGGCTCTGCCGGCGGCATCCACGACCACGGCTTCTTTGAGGCCCGTAGTCTGATTCTCCTGAATAGCCAGTTTGTAGCGCTTTAAATTACCCGCCCAGCGAGGACCATTAGCAGGCTGAAACAATGAAAAATACAAAGCGTCCAGATGATTCAAGCGGTCAAAGGTGTTCACCGCAATACCAGGAGCGGAGTAGGTAGCCGAGGTCGCGAGTATGTCGGTGTAGATATTCTTAAATGCTTCTTTCAGTGAATCCGTGTCGTTAGCTAACAGGTATTTCCCGCCACCATTATCGGCAGTATTCGACAATAACGTCTGATCCGTTGCAAAGCCTACCGTATACGTCCGAACTGCCTGAGGACCGCGCTGCTCCGAACTCATGTCGTTATTGAACATATGCAGGGAAATCTCATCAAGGCAGTTCCCACTGCAGGCTCCGACAGTTCCCTCGATGGTTTCGTTGTGGTTCGTATCTCGAGTCGGCTGACCGTCCGTTAACAGTACGATATTGCTCGGCTGGCACTCATACTCAATCGGACTGTTATATTTGCCGCCAGTCATGACTCCACTGACATTTGAGTCACGAATAAAACTGGAGCCACCCTGAAAATACCTCATGGCTTCAAAGGTCGATTCAGCAAGAGGGGTATTGCCACCGGCGCTGAGATTATTAATGCTGGTCTTCAAGGATGAGCGCACTAAATCGATATCTTTGACAGCCGACAAGAAATAACCGCCTTCATTGCCGCCGAAATACATCGCCCCAACGTTGACATCTGTCATAGTATCCAAGAGGTCACTCATGACTTTCTGCATAACATCGAGACGAGATTCGTTGTTACTGACCTCCGTCCCCATACTGCCAGATTTGTCCAGTATAAAGAGTATATTGGGCTGCACTACGCCGCCTGTGTCAGTGAAAAAGATCTCTGTATCGTCCGCCGCTGCGTGCAATGTGGCCAAGCTAAAAAACATCGAGATTAACGAGCAGCTTAGTTTCCGTAGCGAAGAGTTCATTTGCCGTTCTCCTCATTCTGCACATAGAACATGACTGACGTGGCAAAACCATTGCGCGAATCAACCATGACGGTTCCGGGCATACCAGAGTATCGGCGAAAATTGTTGGCACTAACCTCATCCCGGCCAACTCTGACGTAAAAACCCTGAGAGGGAAGGAAGCGGGGCGAGGCGCATAGTTCACACCCCTCGGTTACCACCTGAACGACTTCCGAAGATGAATTAATGACCAGCTCTATATTTGTTGCCTCAAACCCATTAATCGGGCTATCGATCACCCGGGCACCTGACTCGTCTGCCTGGGCGGTGATGACCAAACCGCAAAAACCCAGTATGACTGACATTAATCGCACTAACTTATCCATTCTCGCCTCCTCAGCCAGCACTCAGCTGACTCTCAGTAATACTCGATTCCTGTAAAAACGGTAGACGCCGCACCTGTACCGTCCATTGTTGCAGTACCGCGGAGTTCGTAACGAAACCCCTTCAATAGCGTGGAGCTTTCATTTGCATCCATGGAGCTGCCACTGGTGATGATCACTTCACCCAAATATTCGGCCTGGTACGTAGCCGTGATGCCATTGGCCGCATCCGCGGTGAACGTCTTGACGCTACTTTTATCGTTGGCATCTTTCATCGACTCTCTCAACAGCGTCAGGTCGTCGGCGTATAGTTCGTCTGCCAGTGCTCTTACCGAACTCTCTGCCGCCTGAAACGCACGATTAGAGTTCTGGGCGTTCACAGCCATTCGTTCCTGCAGGACCGAGGTGTTCATCCCCGCTATGCCGATCAGGGTCAGAACCAGCAGTATGATGAGGCTGACAATCAGGACAGCACCCTGCTGACGCCCTGCTAGATTCGGAAGTTCAGTCTGATTCATTATCAATTTACCTCTTTGAAACAGCAGCTAGTCGCGATTCCTGAGCATAACGGTCGAAGTAAAAGACCGACGCAAACGGTTATCCTCTGGATGTGTTACAGCACCAGCGGCTGCTCCCGTTACCGCTTCGACGACTTCCCCGGGCAGTGCGTAATCTGCCAGGTCTGCATCGTCCCGTACTGCATCAGCGTCACTCAGCAACATACCTAGGCGTAAAGCAATTACGTTCGCCATATCTCCAACGTTGTCTGCGGTCCGGTAGCGCACATTGTTGGTGGCTAATACCTCTCCATATTCGATTTGAAGACTTTCCACCCCTTCAACCAGTTCATCGATTTGAAATACCGGCGCACCAGCGTTGGCCAGGGTGTTGTTGGCCCGGTACAGGGCCCTGATATCGTTACCACCAGCATCGTCACGACCTGTATCCGCAACGAAGTAGACCGAAGAGGTAAACTGGAAGATTCGCGCCGCGTCGTTATACGCCTGACTCAGGCGATTGCTGGAATTGACATTTTGGGCATGGGCCCAGGTTCCCGAATCGGGGTTACTCGAAATCCTGAACAGATCCGCACTTTCGCAGTCGGAAATCAGCACTATGCCATTCTGACTAAACCTGTCCGTATCGGTTCCGGCGACCTGAATATTGGCGTTGGTAGCCGACATATTACCAGTCACTTCAATATCGACGGTTTCGCCACGCTGGACAGCGACAACGTCACTGCCAATTAGCGCACTGGCTTCGATGGGTGTCCCATCAAACTCGGTTCCATCCGCCCAGTTGGCAGCGGTTACTTCCCAACCACGCAAGTTAGTCGCAAAAAAGTCATTGGTGGGAGGATTGTTGGCAATTACATTCATGGTCACATCATCTGGATCAGCACAGCCTTGAAAGCCAACCATTCTCATGTCTCTCGCCATGATTTCAGTGGCAATTCGCCCGCCTTCCTGTATGCGGGCAAGAGAAGAACTCATGCGTGAGGTTTGGTTCGAATCCAGATAAACAGTAAAAATACCCAATATCAAAGACGCACTAAGCGCCAACGCAATCATCAACTCGACCAACGACAGGCCAGCCTGAGGCGAATGAGATTTACGCATGATGGATTTCTTGATTTCTATCATCGAACACCTCATAGCGAGAACCGAAGCGCATAGGCGTTATCACCGGCAATCTGCTCACCTGCATCACCCTCACGCTCGATCTCATCCCACTGGATTGAGACCGTAAAGGTTCCAGTCGCGCCATCGAACTGAATGGTTCCAACACCCCCAGGCAACATCGGCATGTCGCTACCGAAACTCTGAATCTGTCGAGCCCACTCAGCTTTATCAAGATCAGCCTGTTGAGCAGAGCTACATCCTCCGGCCTGCGAAGCGCATGCTGGGAGATTGGTGCTCGCTCCCTCAGTTGTGAAACCGGAGTAGGAGCCACTCTCAGCCTCGTCGCGGTTGGCTCTCATTCGATCGGCTATGTCATAGGCTAATATGCTTGCTTGAGTTCTCAGGTACGCGCCCTGGTTATTACGCATTCCCTCGACCAGTAACCCAGCCAAGCCAAGTAAACCTATTGCCAGGATAAACAGAGTGACCAGAATCTCGATCAAGGTGAAACCACGCTGATCCCGGGCGGAGCCACTAGTCAAGCCCCATTTTTGGTGTAAATGCACGGGTCTATTCATTCGCTCAACGCCTCTCAAGGGCATGTGATGTCATCATCATTACCATCACCGTTGGTATCATTTCCGTTCAATGGAGCTGTTCCATCCGTATTTCTTGCCAAACGGACCTGGCCCGCAACACCTACAACGATCGCACGTGCCCAGTCGGCCCCTCTTGAGTCGCAAATCATGATTGTGCCCGCCGCAGAGCTGCCAGCGGGAGGGACCGGAAAACCGTTACTTGCAAACTGGATGAAATTGCCACCGTTGCTGGTCAGTCCACGTATCCGGAAAGTGTTGCCTCCCGCTAACGGACCACTGACTTTTAGCAATTGATCCACACCGGCATCAATTGTTCTGTCAGCATCGACATCTCTGAACACTATCCAACCGGTTTCCCATGTGCCTGCTCCGCTACAGCTGGCGCTATCAGCACTCGCGCAAACCGTGACTACGCCGTCCTGAAGTTTTGCAGCCTCTCCCCGTGCGTAGCTCATTAAACTTGAAGCTTCATTGATCTGAGCCGCTAGCCGATTGTTCATGACAGTTTGCTGAAAAGATGGAACCGCAAAGGCAGCCACTATTGCCAACACAACAATCGTGATTATTAATTCAAGGAGTGTGAAACCACCCGCTCGCTGAACATCAGACATAGAAATTCCCTATTTCGGCATGCTTGAAGAGTATGGCGATAAAATACGAGAAGCGAGATGGTTACGACAAACGGCAAGAAATTATTGATGGGCGGTCTATCGATGGCTCGAAAACAAAGATACGGGGCGGGGGGACGGCGTAGAGATAGAGTAATGAAAAAGGCACCGAAATCGGTGCCCAAACTTATGTAACGTCTACCGCATCAATCCTTAACTCTTTCGGCATTGAGAACACGATGTTCTCCTCGCGCCCAGATATTTCCTGGGGAACCTTACCTCCGAGCTCCCTCAATCGAGCAATAACGTCGTTCACCAACACCTCAGGCGCAGACGCCCCCGCCGTAACCCCCACCGATGTCTTACCATCCAACCACTCCGGCTCAATCTGTGCCGCCTCATCAATAAGGTAAGCCGGTGTCCCCATACGTTCCGCCAGCTCGCGTAGGCGGTTGGAGTTGGAGCTGTTCGGAGAGCCAACAACCAGCATAAGGTCGCAGTCACCTGCAAGCTGCTTTACCGCATCCTGCCGATTCTGGGTGGCGTAGCAGATGTCGTCTTTGCGCGGGCCTTCAATCTGCGGGAATTTTGCGCGCAGGGAGTCGATCACTCGAGCAGTGTCATCCATGGACAATGTCGTCTGGGTAACGTAGGAAAGACGGCTGGCGTCTTTTACATCGAGCTTGGCAACATCCGCCTCGTCTTCAACCAGATAGATATCACCGCCGTTGCTGTGATCGTACTGGCCCATGGTGCCTTCCACCTCGGGATGCCCATGGTGGCCGATCAGGATGCACTCGCGGCCATCCCGGCTGTAGCGCATAACTTCCATGTGTACCTTGGTCACCAGCGGACAGGTGGCATCGAAAACTTTAAGGCCACGGCGGGCGGCTTCATTCTGAACGGCCTGGGATACTCCGTGAGCGCTGAAAATCACCAGCTTGTCATCCGGCACCTCGTCCAGCTCGTCCACGAAGATGGCGCCGCGATTACGCAGGTTATCCACCACAAACTTGTTGTGGACCACTTCGTGACGCACATAAATGGGTGCTCCGAACACATCGAGGGCACGATTGACGATTTCGATGGCGCGGTCCACGCCGGCGCAAAAGCCACGTGGATTGGCGAGTCGGATCTGCATGCTGGGTTCCCGCTGGTATAGAATGAGCCGTGCCGACGTCAGTGCGTCGGTTTCGCCAGTTCGACGTCGATAATTTGCACTTCAAAGGTCAGTGTACGCCCCGCCAGCGGATGGTTGAAGTCCACTTCGACTTCGTCTCCCTCGACGCGACTCACCACCCCCGGCAGCTCGCTCTGGCGAGCATCCGCGAAGGAAATCATCACGCCAGGCTCGAGCACCATGTCGGCGCTGAACTCGTGGCGCTTGAAGGTTTGCAGGTTGTTCGGATTGTGCTGGCCGAAGGCCTTTTCGGGCGGCACTTCGTAACTAGCGCGCTCCCCTGCCTTCATCCCCATCAAATAAGCTTCAAAATTTTCCGGTAGGTTATCATCGCCGATTTCCAGCGTGGCCGGCTCTTTTTCAAAGGTGGAATCAATCACTTCTCCGTCCGGGAACTTCAGTGCAAAATGCAATTTAACACGGGTTCCCTTGTCTACGGGCAATTCATTCATGAGCGTTAGTCACTCCTGTCGGCATCGCCGCCAGAACTGGCGGGCGAGCGAAACGTATCAATGATCATCATGGCGGCACCGACAGTAATAGCCGTGTCTGCCAGGTTGAAGGCGGGGAAGTGCCAGTCCTGCCAGTAGAAATGCAGGAAATCGACAACGTAGCCATGAACTACACGGTCATAGACATTGCCGAGGGCGCCGCCAAGAATCAGTACGATGGCAATGGCGGTCCAGGTTTCATGGTGCTGGAGTTTTCTCAACCAGATCACCAGCACGCAGCTCACCACCAGCGCCAGGGCCACAAAGAACCAGCGCTGCCAACCGGCGGCCTGCGCCAGGAAGCTAAAGGCCGCGCCGGTGTTGTGCAGCAATGTCAGATTGAACATCGGCACGACCGGCACCGGATCGCCATAGGTCAACATGGCGGTGGCCAGGGCTTTGGTGCCCAGATCGAGCACTATCACCAGCACCGCCAGCCACAGCCACTTCATTTTTGAGCCGGTTTCCGCTTCCGCCATCACAGAGTCCATCAGGCGAACGCGCGGGCTTCGCCTGGCCCTTCCAGATTGGCCACACAGCGACCACAGAGATCGGTGTACTGGGTATTGGAACCGACGTCTTCACGGTGGTGCCAGCAGCGCTCACACTTGGCGTGCGCGGCCGGTGTTACCGCCACCCGCAGCCCCTCGTAGGCTGTCAGCTCGGCTTCGCCGGCTTCTGAAGCCGGCTTCACGGTGGCCTCGGAAGTAATCAGAACAAAGCGCAGTTCTTCGCCGAGGTGCTTCAGATTAGCGGCCAGATCGCCTTCGCAGAACAGAGTCACTTCCGCGCTCAACGAGCCCTTGATTTCACCACGGGCACGGGCGTCTTCCAGGCACTTGTTGACCGCCTCTTTCACGCTGAAGATTTCGCGCCAGTACTCACGGCCCAGCTCAGCGGTTTCCGGCAGCTCGGTCAGACCGTCGTACCAGGTTTCATAGAACACTGTGTCGCCACGCTTACCCGGCAGGTGCTGCCAGATTTCGTCGGCGGTGAAGCTCAGGATCGGCGCAATCCAACGCACCAGCGCCTCGGCTACATGGTAGAGCGCGGTCTGGCAGGAGCGTCGTGCCAGGCTGTCTGCCGGTGTGGTGTACTGGCGGTCCTTGATGATGTCCAGATAGAAACCACCCAGGGTCGACTCGCAGAAGTTGTAAACCTTCTGGTAGATGCGCAGGAACGCGTAGTTCTGGTAATCCTCTTGGAGCTCGTTCTGCAATTGCAGCGCCCGGTCCACCATCCAGCGGTCAAGGGCAATCATGTCTTCCGGCGCAACGGTGTGCTGTTCCGGATCGAAGCCACTGAGGTTGCTGAGCAGGAAGCGTGAGGTGTTGCGAATCCGGCGATAGCCATCGGCAGTCTGGCGCAGGATATCCTTGGACACCGTCATCTCACCGCTGTAATCGGTCGCAGCGACCCACAACCGCAGGATATCGGCACCCAGTTCGTTCATGACTTCCTGGGGCGCGATTACGTTACCCAGCGACTTGGACATCTTGTGCCCCTTGCCGTCCACGGTAAACCCGTGGGTCAGCACCTGGCGATACGGCGCCTCGCCGTTCATGGCGATAGAGGTTTTCAGGGACGACTGGAACCAGCCGCGATGCTGATCCGAACCTTCCAGGTAGATGTCCGCCGGGAACTCGCCCAGCTCGTCCCGCACCCGCAAAACGGATTCGTGGGTAACCCCGGAATCAAACCAGACGTCCAGCGTGTCAGTGACCTTGTCGTACTCATCGGCGTCGTCACCCAGCAGAGACTTGGTTTCGATGTCGTACCAGGCATCGATACCATCCACTTCGATGTGCTTGGCCACCTTCTCGATCAGCGCCTGGGTATCCGGGTGCAGCTCCTGGGTTTCCTTATGGATAAACAGGGTGATCGGCACGCCCCAGGTACGCTGGCGCGAGATACACCAGTCCGGGGATTGCTGGAACATGGCTTCAATACGGTTCTGACCCCAGGACGGCACCCAGCGTACGCCCTTGATAGCCTCAAGCGCGTCGGCCCGAAGATTTTGCTTATCCATGCTGATAAACCACTGCGGCGTGGCGCGATAGATCAGCGGTGTTTTGGTGCGCCAGCAATGCGGGTAGCTGTGCCGGAACTTCTCGGAGCGCACCAGCTTGCCTTCGCGCTCCAGGGCCGCGCAGACAGGTTCATCGGCTTTGTACACGTGCACGCCCGCCAATTCGCCAGCGGCACTGGTGTAGGTACCGTCAGCCTGAACCAGGTTGATGGTGCCGATGTTGTAGGCCTTGCCCACTTCAAAGTCTTCCATGCCGTGGTCGGGCGCGGTATGCACAGCACCGGTACCGGCCTCAGTCGACACGTGGTCACCAAGGATGATCGGTACCTGCTTGTCGTAGAACGGATGCTGCAACGCCAGGTTCTCAAGTTCGGAACCGGTACAGGTGCCCAGCACCTCGTACTGCCCGACTTCCCAGCGACTCATTACGCCCTCGACCATATCGGCGGACAGAATAAGTCGCTCCTGCCCCAGGCCGAGATCAGCCTGAACCAGTGCGTACTGAAGCTCGGCATTGAGCGACACCGCCTGGTTGGCAGGAATGGTCCAGGGCGTGGTGGTCCAGATCACGACGGAAACAGCACCCTCACCGCTGTCTGTTCCAAACGGCGCCAGGGCCTTGCCTTGATCCACAGCGGTGAAACGCACATCAATCTGTGTGGACGTCTTGTCCTGGTATTCAACTTCGGCCTCTGCCAGTGCGGACTGACCCACCACACTCCAGTAGACCGGTTTGTAACCACGTACCAGGTGGCCCTTGGCAACAATCTTGCCGAGCGCGCGGACAATACCGGCCTCTACCTTTGGATCCATGGTCAGGTAGGGCTTGTCCCACTGGCCCATGACGCCCAGGCGAATAAAATCTGCCTTCTGACCTTCAATCTGTTTGGCCGCGTAGTCACGACAGGCCTGGCGGAAGGTCTTGTAATCCACCTTGACGCCGGCCTTGCCGATTTCCTGCTCGACCTTATGTTCGATCGGCAGACCGTGGCAATCCCAGCCCGGCACATAGGGGGCGTCATAACCCATGAAGCCCTGAGACTTCACGATCATGTCTTTCAGAATCTTGTTGACCGCATGACCAATATGAATGCTGCCGTTGGCATAAGGAGGCCCGTCATGAAGAACGAACTTTTCCCGCCCTTCGCGCTGCTTGCGCAGATTGCCGTAGACATCCAGATCCTGCCAGCGTTTGAGCATCTCCGGCTCGCGCTTGGCCAGGTTACCGCGCATGGGAAAGGCGGTTTCCGGCAGATTCAGGGTATGCTTGTAGTCGCTCATGGTCTGTGTGCGTGCTCTTTTGGTCAGTTTGGGTCAGTAATCACTAATGTGTGGGCCGAAGCCGCCGGTTTTCAATGCGCTGTCCGACAGGATCGGTTTTTGGACAGCCAATCCCGGGCATCGTCAAAATCGTTGGCGATCTGTTCTTTCAGGGCGTCCACGGAGCTGAATTTGATCTCCTCACGCAGAGCCTCACGAAACACAACGTCGATTTGACGACCGTAGAGTGTGCCAGCAAAGTCAAACAGGTGCACTTCCAGCGCCGGCTGCTTGCCATCAACCGTTGGCCTCAGGCCGATATTGGCGACGCCATCGTAGGTCAAACCGTCATCAAGCGTCGTGCTGACGACGTAAACGCCCTTCAGGGGCGCCATGCGCTTAAGCAGAATATTGGCTGTTGGCGCCCCGATTTCGCGCCCGAGTTGACGTCCGTAGACTACTCGACCGGTGATCCGGTAAGCATGGCCCAGAAGCGCTTCCGCTTCGGCCAGTCGGTTCAGGGCCAATCGATCGCGAATCCGGGTACTGCTCACCCGCTCCCCGTCGATGGTCACCGTGCGGGTATTCTCTACCGTGAAGCCCTGGCTCTCACCGGTTTCCCGCAGCAGCATGAAATCACCAGTGCGGTCACAGCCGAATCGAAAATCATCGCCCACCACCAGGTGGCGTACGCCAAGTCCATTGACCAGAACGGCGTCAATAAATTCCCGACTTGTTAAGCAACGGAATCGGCTGTTGAAATGCAGACACAGCACGTAATCAATACCTGCCGCTGTCAGAGCCTCAAATTTCTGCCGAAACGACATCAGCCTGGGAGGCGCTTCCTTGCCCTGAAAAAACTCCCTGGGCTGAGGCTCAAAGACCATGACCACCGACGGCAACCCCAGGCTGGCCGCTTTCTCTTTGACCTGCTCCAGGATGGTTCGATGCCCAATGTGCACCCCGTCGAAATTTCCAATGGTCGCGACACAGCCACCAGCAAGGGGAGAATTCTCCCGCCGGGACAGCAGAGTCAGGTTGGTCAGGCCTCGGATCAGACGCATGCAATGCGAACCTTCAGTTACCAGCTGGCTTTCAGCTCCCCGCATCATCCAGGGCAAATACGCGTGGTTTTGCCGGACCGAGGATCACTGGTGAGAAAACGCGCGATTATACCTTACCTGTGGCGGAAATGTCTTACCCTCACCCCGGTCAACGCCAGCACCAGGAAGTAAACTGCCACGCCAACGCCAACCAGCACAGCCATATCGGCAGCTCGCTGGAAGCCACCGGCCGCCAGCCAGTCGCTCACGGGCGCCTTGAGCCAGACAATGCTCGCCGCCAGCGCCAGGTTCGCACTGACAATCTGGAGCAGGAAACGGCCCCACCCGGGCTGGCTGCGCCAGGCACCCTGATCGCGCAACCCGCGCCAGAGCAGGTAGCCATTGAGCCAGGCAGACAAGGAGGTCGCCAGCGCAAGGCCGGCATGGGCCAGAGGGATGACCAGCATGAGGTTGAAGGCCATATTGGCAACCATGGCAATCACACCGATCTTGACCGGTGTGCGGGTGTCCTGCCGGGCAAAGAATCCCGGCGCCAAAACCTTGATCAGCATGAACGCGAGCAGGCCAGCGGAGTAGGCACGCAGACTCTGGGCCGACATCAACACGTCACGATCGGTCACTTCCCCGTAATGGAACAAAGTGGCAATGAGAGGCTCCGCCAGCAGCGCAAGTGCCACCGCAGCCGGCAGACCGATCAGCAGGACGGCACGCACGGCCCAGTCGAGGGTAGCGGCAAACTGATCCACGGACTCCGCCGCGTGTTTGCGGGACAAGCTGGGCAGGATGACAGTGGCAATGGCGATGCCGAACACGCCCAGAGGCAGCTCCGACAGCCGGTCCGAGTAGTACAGCCAGGACACACTGCCGGTCTGGAGAAAGGAAGCCAGCACGGTATCCAGCAGCAGGTTAATCTGACTCACTGACACCCCGAACAACGCCGGTGCCATCAACCGGAGAATACGGCCAACCCCTTCATGCTTGTAATCGACCCGGGGGCGCGGCAACAGGCCCAGGCGCATCAGGAACGGCAACTGGAAGAACAGCTGCAGGGCACCGGCGATGAACACACCCCAGGCCAGCGCCATAACCGGCTCGGCCATCAACGGCGTCAGGTAAATGGCGGCGCCAATCATCGCCAGATTAAGCAAAACCGGGGTAAAGGCGGGCACCGCAAAACGGTCGTAGCTATTCAGTATGCCACCGGCAAACGCCGTCAATGAGATCAGCAGCAGATACGGAAAGGTGATTCGCAGCATGTCGCTGGCCAGGGCGAACTTAACCTCATCCTCAAGGAAGCCGGGCGCAAAGACTGCCGTCAGCACCGGGGCACCCAGCATGGCCACCAGGGTGACCGCCAACAGAATCAGCCCCAGCGAACCGGCCACCGCGTCCACCAGTCGCTTGACCTCCGACACCGGCTGATGCTCGCGATAGGAGGACAGCACCGGCACAAACGCCTGGGAAAAAGCGCCCTCGGCAAACAGGCGGCGGAGGAAATTGGGAATCTTGAACGCCACAAAGAATGCATCTGCACCGGCGCCTGCGCCGAAATAGCGGGCAATAACCATATCCCTGACCAGGCCCAGCACCCGGGACAACATGGTCATGGCACCAACAAGCCCGGAGGAACGTAACAGTCCCGGGGCCTTTGGCAGGCTTTTTTGCTCGGTCTTGGTTTCGGGTTCCGATGACATGCAGGTACTGATCTGGCGTTAGACTGCGATACGGCAAGGCGTCTCGGAAACTACTAGCTCAGCCCGGACACCCTCACCCAATGAGCGGCGAGTTTAGCACAGGCCTCTCGTGCCGGGGGATGACCGGGTGATGAAATGACCAATGGTCTTGACATTTCAGGGTTTCAGCGGCATAGTTCCGCGTCATTTATTTCGACGCGCTGGTTTTGGCGCGCCCGCGATGTAACGAATCATTCAGCAACGAATTTGAGATTTTCAGGAGTTTTACGGTGGCAAATACCCCGCAAGCCAAAAAGCGCGCACGTCAGAACGAGAAGAACCGCAAGCACAACGCAAGCCTGCGTTCTATGGCTCGTACCTACATGAAAAAAATCCAGACCAAGATTGAGTCCGGCAACTACGAAGAAGCCCAGGCTGCTTTCAAGCAGGCTCAGCCGATTCTGGACAGCATGGTCAACAAAGGCATCTTTGCCAAAAGCAAAGTCGCTCGTCATAAGAGCCGCCTGAGTGCCAAGATCAAGTCTCTGAAGAGCGCGTAAGCGGAATTATCTTCGGAAACGAAAAAACCGGCCAACTGGCCGGTTTTTTTACGCCTGCACTTTTTATATCTGCACTTCGGATCTACACGAGAACCAGATTATCCCGATGAATCATCTCGTCACCTGAGACATAGCCCAACACCTCGGCAATCCGATCACTGGAGCGCCCTGCGATCGCCCTGGCCTCATCCGCGTCGTAATTGACCAGACCCCGGGCAACCTCTTTGCCCATCGAATCGACACAGGACACCATCTCGCCCCGACGAAACTGACCGACAACCTCACGCACCCCAACCGGCAGTAGACTTCGACCACCCAGACAGACAACCTTGACCGCACCATCGTCCAGGCTCAGCTTGCCCCGGGTCTGTAGATGACTCGCCAGCCACTGCTTGCGAGCCGCCACCCTTCCCTGCTCAGGTAGCAGCAACGTGCCAACCACATCGCCCTGACGCAGACGGGCAATCACACCTTCAATCCGCCCGCCGATAATGACGGTAAACGCACCGGAACGGGCCGCCAGACGGGCTGCACGAACCTTGGTCAACATGCCACCACGCCCGAGCGCACCGGCACCACCGCCAGCCATAGCATCAAGCGCCGGATCACCGGCCTTACTCTCTGCCACCAGCGAGGCATCGGCGTGCTTACGCGGATCTTTATCGAACAAGCCCATCTGATCGGTCAGGATGATCAGGCCATCGGCCTCGATCAGGTTGGCAACCAGGGCGCCGAGGGTATCGTTGTCGCCAAACCGGATCTCGTCGGTAACCACCGTGTCGTTTTCGTTCACGATAGGCACAACGCCAAGATCCAAGAGCGCCCGCAAGGTGCTGCGACCGTTCAGGTAGCGCTTGCGATCGGAAAGATCGTCGTGGGTCAGCAATATCTGTGCGGCGTGCAATCCGTGGCGCCGGAACTGGGCCTCCCAGGTTTGCACCAGCCCCATCTGCCCTACAGCGGCGGCGGCCTGGAGTTCATGCAGGTGTTGCGGCCGTGCTTTCCAGCCGAGCCGGCTCATGCCCTCGGCCACGGAACCAGACGACACGATCACAACCTCCACACCCTCTTCAATCAACCCGGCGATCTGATCGACCCACAACCCCAACGAGGCCACATCCAGACCTTTGCCGTCGTTGGTCAGCAGGGCACTTCCGATTTTGATGACCAGGCGCTTGGCCCGACGCAGATGGGTGCGCTCACTCATGATCCGTGCAACTCTCTTCGTTTACTCAGGGGCGTAGACCACTTCGACATCGTAATCATCGTCATCGAAGTCGTCGTCATCATCGTCGTCCTGACGGGCAGCGCGGCGCGCCTGACGCTCCGCTTCGATCCGAACACGGGCCTCCTCATCCATCCGGCGCTGGCGAGCAGCTTCGCGCTCGGCCACCTCAGGATTTTGAGCCTCTTCCTCGGCCTGCTGTTCTATCCAGCGCATAACGGCCTGGGTCAACGGCTTGGTACCTTCACCGCTGAGCGCGGAGATCCAGAACACCGGCCCCTTCCAGCCCAACTCGTCGACAATGGCCTGACAGTGGGCATCGCGATCTTCCTCGGCGACCATATCCACCTTGTTCAGCACCAGCCAGCGCTCACGCTCAGCCAGGGTTTCACTGAACTTCTCCAGCTCATGCTCGATCGCACGCACCGCCTCGACCGGTGATGAGCCGTCATAAGGAGCCACATCCACCAGATGCAAGAGCAAACGGGTACGAACCAGGTGCTTGAGGAAACGGATGCCAAGGCCAGCACCCTCTGCCGCACCTTCAATCAAGCCGGGAATATCGGCGATCACAAAACTCTGATGCGCCTGCACACTGACCACACCAAGATTGGGTACCAGCGTGGTAAACGGATAGTCGGCCACTTTGGGCCGCGCCGCCGAGACCGAACGGATAAATGTGGACTTGCCGGCATTGGGCATACCAAGAAGACCAACGTCCGCCAGCACTTTCAGCTCAAGACGGAGATTTCGCAACTCACCCTCGGAACCCTTGGTGGTCTGCCGGGGCGCCCGGTTCACCGAGGACTTGAAACGAGTATTGCCAAGGCCATGAAAGCCGGCCTGGGCCACTTTCAGACGCTCGCCGGCGCGGGTCAGATCACCCAACACCTCATGGGTATCCATATCCACCACGGTGGTTCCCACCGGCACCGGCAACACCAGGTCTTCACCCTTGTTGCCTGTACAATTACGACCCGAACCAGGCTCGCCATTCTGGGCCTTGTGCTTACGCTGGAACCGATAATCGATCAGCGTATTCAACGCACTCTCGGCTTCCAGATACACGGAGCCACCGTCACCACCGTCGCCGCCGTCAGGACCGCCCTTTGGCACGTATTTCTCGCGCCGAAAACTGAGGCAACCATGCCCGCCTTTTCCAGCCTCAACGATGATGGTGGCTTCGTCTACGAATTTCATTGATAAACCCTTTGCGCCTCGCGCATAAACTAAAAAGCCCCGCAGCCTCTAGGAAGCTTTGCGGGGCTCCTGGCAACTCTGATATCTGATGATATCAGGGCCACCTAAGGTTCGACAGAACCGGATCGCCGCTGCTTACGCAGCAGGAACGATGCTCACGAACTTACGGCTCTGCGGGCCTTTGACCTCGAACTTCACCTGACCTTCCGCTTTCGCGAACAGGGTGTGGTCCTTGCCAATGCCTACATTGTTACCAGCGTGGAAACGGGTTCCGCGCTGACGAACGATGATGCTGCCTGCAGATACATTTTCGCCGCCATAGCGCTTCACACCAAGTCGTTTCGACTCGGAATCGCGACCGTTACGGGTACTACCTGCTGCTTTTTTGTGAGCCATTACCAGCCTCCTTCTCTAAGGGGTAATTCGAGAGCCTCAGCCCTTGATACCCGTGATCTTGACTTCAGTAAACCACTGACGGTGGCCCTGACGCTTCATGGAATGCTTCCGACGACGGAACTTGATGATCTGAACCTTGTCGTGACGACCGTGGCTGACCACTTCCGCAGTCACTTTGGCGCCATCTACAACCGGCGCACCTACCTGAACCTTGTCGCCGTCGGAGACCAGCAGAACGCGATCGAACTCAACGTTACCACCAGTTTCAACTTCCAGCTTTTCCAGCTTCAGTGTTTCGCCTTCTTTTACACGGTGCTGTTTACCACCGCTAACAATAACTGCGTACATTAACCTTCTCCGCGATTGACCCATCCCTGCTCTTATCCACCTGGTTCTAAGGGAAGCTCTTTGGCAACCCTATAGCAGGGAGCGCAGGTTGGGATGAGTTGGGCGCGTGATTGTACGAAAAGGTGCCGCGCAATACAAGCCAAGTTGACACTGTAGGCAGCAATACCTAGCATTGCCGCGACCTGCCCGAAATATCACTGACCGCTTTCATCAAACAGCAGCCATCAAATAGCAATGAGGGATCAACAAGCCGCATGACAGCCCAGCGCATTTACGACACCGTGGCCGATGACTTCAGTCGCGTCAACGAACTGATCATCCAGCGGCTGTCCTCAGACGTTCCCTTGGTGGAAAAGATTGCCCAGTACATCATTGAAAGCGGGGGCAAGCGCCTGCGCCCCCTACTGGTTCTGCTTTCCAGCCAGGCCACAGGCTACGCCGGAAACAATCACCTGAAACTGGCTGCAGTGATCGAATTCCTGCACACCGCCACCCTGCTCCATGACGACGTAGTCGACACGTCGGACATGCGCCGGGGCCGGAGCACCGCCAATGCCCGCTGGGGCAACGCACCCAGCGTTCTGGTAGGGGATTTCCTCTACGCCCGGGCATTCGAGATGATGGTGGAGCTGGAAAGCCTGCCGATCATGAACGTGCTCTCACACGCCACCGCGGTGATTGCCGAAGGCGAAGTGATGCAGCTGATGAACGTCAAGAACCCGGATCTTACCGAAGAGCAGTACATGAAGGTCATTCACAACAAGACCGCCATGCTGTTTGAAGCTGCGTCCCACTCCGGCGCCCTGCTGGCCGGCGCTAGCCAACAGCAGGAGAAAGCACTGCAGGACTACGGCAAACACCTGGGCCTGGCGTTCCAGCTGGTGGACGACGTACTGGATTACCGTGGCGATGCCGACACCATGGGCAAGAACGTCGGTGACGATCTGGCGGAAGGCAAGGCCACGCTGCCACTGATTCACGCCATGGCCAACGGCAGTGACGAAGAGCGCCAGCTCATTCGTCAGGCCATTCGCAAAGGTGGTCTTGATGATTTATCCCAGATTCTGGCCGTTGTCGACAGTTCTGGCGCCCTGGAATACACCATGGCTCGGGCCCGTGCTGAGGCAGCACAGGCCGCCAAGTGCCTGTCCGGCCTTGTGGATTCCAGCCACAAGACCGCCCTCACCCTGCTAACCGAAGTAGCCGTGGCCCGGGTTAGCTAAGCGCTTCCCGGCCGTGGGGAGCATCCAGCTCGACCTTGGGGCCGACCGGAACCACCTGGGTCGGGTTAATGGTGCGCTGGCTGACGTAATAGTGGCGCTTGATCTGCTCCAGATCCACTGTCTCGGCAACACCGGCTACCTGATAAAGATCCCGCACGTAAGCTGACAAGGCCGGGAAATCGGCGATCCGCTGGCGATTGCATTTGAAGTGACTGAAATAGACCACATCAAACCGGATCAAGGTTGTGAACAACCGCCAATCTGCTTCGGTCAATCGATGCCCAACCAGATAGCGCTGGGTCGACAACCGGTCTTCCAGCCAATCCAGCGACCGAAACAGTTCGAAATAGGCCTCTTCGTACTTGTCCTGCGCAGTCGCGAAGCCGGCTTTATACACCCCATTATTAACGGTGTGATAGACCCGCTCATTAACGACTTCTATGTCTGAACGAAGCTCGCTCGGGTAAAAGTCCAAACCCTCCTTGACCCCGTCTAGGCCGTCAAAAGCGGAATTCAGCATTCTGATGATGTCCGCCGACTCATTACTGACGATGGTCTGCTTCTGGGTATCCCAAAGCACCGGCACCGTTACCCGGCCAGAATAGGTGGGTGCAGCCCGGGTGTAGAGCTGGTGCATAAACCGGTAGTTATGCAGGTCGTCCCGGTGTATCTCATCGTCCGGCCGGAATTCCCAGCCGTTCTCCACCATATCCGGATGCACAACGGACACAGCGATGTGCTGCTCCAGCCCCTTGAGCTTCCGGAAAATCAGGGTCCGGTGCGCCCAGGGACAGGCCATGGAGACATACAGATGGTAACGACCGGACTCGGCCTGGAAGCCACCCTCGCCCTGAGGCCCAGGTGCTCCGTCCGCAGTGACCCAGTTGCGAAAGCGGGCGGCTTCTCGCTCAAATTTGCCACCGGTTTTACCAGTGTCGTACCACTTGTCGTGCCACTTGCCGTCTACAAGAAGACCCATCGATACACTCCCGTTAAAATTTCTGATCGTGACGGACCGGCTGGCTAGGTGGCATTAAACTCCCACCGGGCCAGTCCACATTTAACGGGAAGAATAACGAGGACCCTGCTACCCTCTCAAACAAGCATTTCTGGCCAACAACCTCAGATATTTCGAACATGCACACAGCCATCACCATCGACGCCCTAAAAGTTCTCGACGCCATTGACCGCAAAGGCAGCTTCGCCGGCGCCGCCAATGAGCTGTTCCGGGTTCCCTCGGCCATCAGCTACACCGTGCAAAAGCTGGAAGAAGACCTGAACGTTGCCATTTTCGACCGCAGTGGACACCGGGCCAGCCTGACACCGGCCGGACGTTACCTGCTAGAGGAAGGCCGCACGCTTCTGGAGGCGGCTGAGAATCTTGCCCATACCACCAAACAGGTCGCCCAAGGTTGGGAAACGCGCCTGCGCATCGGCTTCAATTCGCTGCTGCCAGCAATGTGCCTGTTTCCAGCGGTTCGCGAATTCTACGAGCTGGGCGTGCCGGTTGATGTACAGATTGTCGAAGAGGTTTTTGCCGGCTCCTGGGATGCCCTGCAGGACCGTCGCGTCGACCTTATTCTCGGTGCCGACCAATACAGCAAACCCGCCGGCAATTTCACTACCCAAGCCCTGGGCACCATGCCCTTTGTCTTCGCGGTCGCCCCCGACCACCCGCTGGCAGGAATCAGCGAAGTTCTGACTGAGGACGATATCACCCAGTACCCGGCCGCCGTGGCAGCCGACACCTCGCGCTCGCTCCCGCCTGGTCACGCCGGCATTTTCCGACGCCAGCGTACATTGACCGTCGCCAACGTCGACCAAAAGATTGCCATCCAGGAATCCGGCCTTGGCGTCGGATGGCTGCCACTGCCCCGGATTCGGGAACAACTCAAACAAGGTAGCCTCATCACCAAGCAGGTGCATGAGCCCAGATCGCCGATAATGCTTCATATCGCCCGGCACGCGGATGATCAGGGCAAGGCGCTGATGTGGTTTTGGGACCGGCTGACCACCGATGGCTCAATCAAGGAATGGCTCGCCAACTGAAGGGGCCAGGATGGTAATGTGACCGGGGGAAAGGCTGGACCCTGGCGGCACAGCCAACGGGAAAACCCCGATGTTCGCGTATACTCGGCGAACCTAAGCGCCAAGGGAGTCTATTAATGCGGCAATTGTCGGAACTGGATGCCTCGTTTTTGTACCTGGAATCTGAGACCACGCCCATGCACATTGGGGGCATCTACCTATTCGACGCCAGCGAGCAGAAAACACCCCTGGCGTTCAGCACGTTCGTCGCCTACCTCAGAAGCCGCCTGCACGTAGTCCCGGTCTTCCGCCAGCGCTTGAAAGAAATCCCCATTCGCCTGGGCCGCCCCTACTGGATTGACGATCCGAACTTCAGCATTGAGCGCCACCTGGCCTACGTTAACCTGGGGGAAAATGGCCAAAGGGATACCTTGATGACCCTGGCCTCAAAGATTCTGGAAGAGCCCCTGAAACGGGACCGGCCGTTGTGGCACATCACCTTTGTGGACGGTTTCCGACTGGATAACGATGATCCCGACAGTCAGGGCTTCGCCCTCATCGTCAAGCTGCACCACGCCGCCATCGACGCATTCAGTGGTGAGGACATCCTGAGCAATCTACTGGAGTACACCCCGGAGCCCCGTCCGATTCACGCACCCCGGCCCTGGCACCCTCGACCTGCGCCGTCAGAAGAGCGCGTTATCCTTCAGGCCGGCGCCAACATCCTCAAGACACCGGTGCAGTTTACCGCCCTGGCGGTTAATGCCGCCCAGGCCACCGCACGAGGTCTGATCCAGAAGCAATTGCGCAAGCTGCCCATGCCCTTCCCGCTGTTCGCAGCGCCACACAGCCCGTTCAATCGACAGATCACGGCTAATCGACAAATTGTATCCTCCAATGTCGATCTGGCCCGGCTCAAGGCGGTGAAGGCCATGTTGGGCGACGTCACGCTTAACGATGTAGTTTTGGGTCTGTGCGCCGAAACCCTTCGCCGATACACCGCAGATCATGATGGCGACACCCGGAAATCGCTGATCGCCATGACGCCGATTTCAGTTCGCTCCAACAGCCTGCGCAGGGCTACGGGCAACCAGATGTCGGCCATGCTGCTTGATTTATCCACCTGCGAACCGGACCCAGCTCTGCGAATACGCCGGATTCACTGGAACGCGGTTGCCTCGGAGCCCTACCGCGAAGCCATTGCTGCCGATCGACTGACCGAACTCCTGCCTTCGACCATGCTGGCGCTGTCTGCGCGGCTGTACTCGGAACTGCAGATCGCACAACGCTATCAGCCGGCGTTCAACCTCCCCATAACCAATGTTCCCGGGCCCCAGGTTCCGCTTTACCTACAGGGCGCGCGACTGGTCCAGCAGTACAACACTGCGCCACTGTTCGACAGCATGGGACTGGTAATCGTCGCGGTCAGCTACCAGGGCAGTCTGACGTTGAATTTTACCCTGTGCCCGGATGTGGTCGCCAATGGCGCCTCCCTGGCCGACTACGTCGAGAAAAGTTTGGACGCGATCGAAACTGCGGCGAATTCACTGGAACCCGACGAAGACCCGGAGGAGGGCTCGGCGTCATCACACCAAACCTTGACCGACGATGTGCTGACCGCACTGGAAGGGGTTCTGAAAAAGGCGCTGCACCGCTTTCGCGCCTGAGGAATCACCAGCCTGCGCAAGGGCAGGCCGGTGGTTAGCTATTGGCCATTATTCGAAGGCCCAGCGTAGGAAGGCTTTTTTCTCATCTTCGGTGGCGGTTGCCCAAACCGCCTTCAGCCTGTCCAGCGCACTGTCATCAGCAGAACCTTCCGCGCGGCTTGCAGGGATAGGCGTGCGATCAGAGGCCTGTTGAGGCGTCCAGGACTTTGAATCGGCTACTGCCTGACCGTCTTCGGTAACAACTGTGGCCATGAACGTCTCCGCCATTTGCTCGGCCTCGGCACGGGATTTCGGCTCAGGGAAGCGGAAGCGATACACTTCGTCCTGCTCCGCATTAAAACGAACAACTTGAGGTTCACTCAAGTACACGTGCACCTTTGATTCGCCATTTTCAACCACACCGGATTTGGCCCAGATGGTCTTGTGGGTGAACACCACTTCGTTCTCACCGGGCAGCAAGGCATAGTCCAGCGCCAGGTCGTCCATCAGGAAGTTGCTCATATTGCGGCCGTTAACCTGGGTGACTTTAATGTCGCCAGGCGCTTTCAGGGTAGCCGCCTGGCTTGCCGCTTCCGGTTCGCCTTCCCAGGTCTCAACCCGCGTCATCGAGGATGCGCAGCCAGCCAGCGCAATGACCAAAACACTCGCAAACAGTGAACGCGAAACCCGCTTGATTGAACGACCAAACGCCGGCTTAGACAACGAAGCTTGCTTGATACCCATGAAATCTCCTTGATGTGAAGGGAAAAGGCCCTGAGGTTAGCACCCGTTTGATTGCATTCTGACGAGTGCGCCCAGTCACGGCAAGCCAACCCGCCCAATCAGCTATGCCGGAACCGTTGGAGATTTTGCCGATCTTAATAGCGATAGATACAGCGGGATCATAAAAAAGTGTTGAATTCCGGCAGAATTGGATTAATTTTATACAGATTGGCCAAAAAAACGTTGCGGCTGATGTAAATCAGCCGTCAGCGGGCACAGGAGACGTTATGGATACCCAAATCAGATCGGGTGAAGCTGGGCCCGTTCCCTTCAGAAGTAGCCGGTTCTTCTGCGTTGGCAGCAAGTGGTATTTCACCACGAGGGAAGGCTTTGACAGCGGACCTTTCGCCTCCAGGGAGCGCGCCGAAACCGGGCTGCGCCGGTTCCTGCACGTCGTGAGACTGCTGCCAGAGGAACAGCAGCTGCATTGACTTGCCTGATCAGGGCAAATGCCGACTCAGACAATGAAGGGCAGCAACCATCGATCAATGGCGAGCATGGAAAGCATCGCCATCAAGCCTGCCACCACGTCATCCACCATGATCCCCAGCCCTCCCGGCAGACGATCGTCTAGCCAGTTAATCGGCCATGGCTTCAAGACATCAAACAGCCTGAACAAGGTAAATGCCAGCAAGACACCGACTATCTGCTCCGGGAACAGGCCCAGGGCGATCCACATGCCCACGAACTCGTCCCAGACGATGCCACCATGATCATGAACTTTCAGGTCCCGGGCGGTCTGGCCACACAGCCAGATACCAACCAGGAAAGCCACCAGGACTATGGCCCAGTAAACCGGCCCCGGCAGCCATGCGAAGGTGTACCACAAGGGGATGGCGGCCAGACTGCCCCAGGTTCCGGGCGCCCGTGCCGCCGCCCCACTGCCAAACCCAAACGCCAGGAGATGCACCGGATTCTTCAAAAACCCCGGCGGCAACAGCGCCTGCGGCAAATCCGGCTCGGGAAAATCGTCCTGACTCATGCCTTGCTCCTGAAATGGTCGAAACCAGTGGTCGGCCTGTCGGTGTGGCCGGGGCTATCCTTGATGTGCAACCCGGCGTCCTGATTCACGGTGCCGATAACAGTCATCTGGCTGCGGATCGCGTCCGAAGCGACCTGCCAGATCGCCTCGGGTACGGTAACGCAGAGCTCGTAATCGTCTCCGGCGTGTAAAGCGTAGTCCACCGCGCGCGCGCCCTTAAGCCTGGACAACGCAGGCGACAGCGGGATCAAGGCCTGATCGATGGTGGCACCGGCCCCAGAGGCCTCCAAAATGTGCCCCAGATCAGCCATCAAACCATCGGATATATCAATGGCTGCTGTTGCTAGCCCGGATAACGACTCACCGAGCTCCAGACGCGGGCTCGGATGATGGTAACGCTCAAGCACCTGAGCCATGTCGTCGGTGGGCTGCGCCTCCTCGAGGTAGTCCAGAGCCGCGCCCGCGTCGCCCAATGTGCCAGACACGCAAATCAAATCCCCTGCCCGGGCTCCGGAACGTCTCAAGCCACGACCTTCTGCCACCGTGCCATGAACCTGAACACTCAATGACAATGGCCCGCGGGTGGTATCGCCACCGGCCAGCGCCAATCGGAAAATGTGGCTGGCATCGGCGAGTCCACGAGCAAAGCCTGTAAGCCAGTCATCGTCGGCCGCCGGCAGCGTCAGGGCCAGGGTAAAGCAGGCCGGCGCAGCGCCCATGGCGGCCAAGTCACTGGCAGCCGCCGCGAGGGCACGCCAGGCAAGGTATTCGGGAGGATAGGATGCGGGGAAGTGGATGCCCTCCACCATGGTATCGATGGAGAACACCAGATCATGGCCGGCGGGAATGCGCTGAATCGCACAGTCATCTCCAGGCCCCAGTACCAGTGCACCGTTGGAAACGGAACCGGCCAAGGGCAGGAAATGCTTTTGGATCAGCTCAAACTCGCCCATGCCCTAGCGGGGACGTGTCTCTGCCAGCCGCAAACGACGGCAGAGCTTGTCCAGAACACTGTTGACGAACTTGTGACCTTCAGTCCCGCCAAAGCGCTTTGCCATTTCAATGCCTTCGTTGATTACCACCTTGTACGGCACATCCAGGCGATGCTTCAACTCGTAGGCACCGATGCGAACGATGGCCAGTTCGATGGCATCCACCTCCTGCAGTGGGCGGTCCAGGTAAGGCTCCAACAGCTGGTCCAGATCGGCCTGCTCCCGGTGCACGCCCCGCAACAGGTCGCGGAAATACAGCAGATCCACCTTGGCCATGTCGTTATCAACCATGAACTCGGCCTCAATGTCCGAAATCGAGCTCTTGCTGAAGTGGCGCTGGTACAGCCCCTGCAAGGCCAGGGCCCGGGCGCGGCGACGATCGCCGGCTTTGGGCTGACCGCTCGGGGCTGGCTGTGGGGTGTTGTCGTCAATTGCGCTCATTACTCACCCAGCTTCTTGAACAGGCTGACCATTTCCAGCGCGGTAATGGCCGCTTCCGCGCCCTTGTTACCGGCCTTGGTGCCTGAACGTTCGATAGCCTGTTCGATAGAATCCACTGTCAACACGCCAAAGGTGACCGGTACGTCGGTTTCCAGGCTGACCGCGCCCAGACCACTGGAGGCTTCACCGGCAACATACTCGAAATGAGGCGTACCACCACGAATCACCGCTCCCAGAGCAATGATTGCGTCGTAGTTGGAGGTCTCGGCAACACGTTTAACCGCCAGCGGCATCTCGTAAGCGCCGGGCACACGGATAATGGTGATGTCATCGTCTGAAATGCCGTGGCGACGCAGTGTATCCACCGCTCCGTCCACCAGACTTTCAACCACGAAGCCGTTAAAACGGCCGACGACCAACGCGTACCGCCCACTGCACTGGGTAAAATCACCTTCAATTACTTTGATATCTGCCATGCATGGCTCCTTCACGGGTCACGACGCGTTGGTCATGACCGGGTTAATCAATTAGGGGTATAGGGAACGTATTCAACCACTTCCAGATCAAATCCGGAGATGGCGGAGAACTTGATCGGCGGACTTAACAGGCGCATTTTACCAACGCCGATGTCCCGCAGAATCTGGGAGCCGGTACCCACGGTGAAATAAACACCGGAGCTGCCCTTTCCAGCGGAGCCTTTCCCTTCATCAAAGAACTCGTGAATACGGTCTTCCAGGTTGTAGCTGTCCTCAGCACTGTTCAGCAACACGACGACGCCCCGGCCCTCGGCTGCCACTTTCTCCAGGGCGTGGTGCAGTGGCCAGCTGCGTGAATCCTTGCGGCGCGCACCAAGCAGGTCGCGCAGGGTGTCGGTAATGTGCACACGCACATGAACCGGCTCTTCAGCACGGATATCACCCATGACCATGGCCAGGTGGGTAGCACCCTGGATGTTGTCACGGTAGGTGCGCAGGTTGAACTTGCCGTACTCGGTGTCCAGCGTGTTCTCTTCCACACACTCAATGGTGCGCTCATTCATGGTGCGGTAGTGGATCAGGTCGGCAATGGTGCCAATCTTCAGATCGTGCTCCTCGGCAAACCGCTCAAGATCTTCCCGACGGGCCATGGAGCCGTCGTCGTTCATGATCTCGCAGATCACACCAGCGGGCTCCGATCCGGCCAATGCAGCCAGGTCGCAGGACGCCTCGGTGTGCCCGGCTCGGCTGAGTACGCCACCGGGATCCGCCATCAGCGGGAAGATATGGCCCGGCTGGACCAGATCCGACGCCTTGGCATCCCGGGCCACGGCGGCCTGAACCGTGCGGGCGCGATCGGCAGCGGAAATACCGGTGGTCACACCCTCTTTCGCTTCAATCGACAGCGTGAACTTGGTGCCAAAACCAGAGGCATTCTGATGCACCATTAGCGGCAGGCCCAGCTGATCACACCGATCGCGGGTCATGGGCATGCAGATCAGGCCACGACCGAAACGGGCCATAAAGTTAATGGCTTCGGCGGAACAGTGTTCAGCCGCCATCACCAGATCGCCTTCGTTTTCGCGATCCTCATCATCCATCAGGATGACCATCTTGCCCTGACGGATATCTTCGATGATTTCTTCAATGCTGTTCAGTGCCATACAGTTTTGCACCCTTGCGGTTTGCCGGCAGCCTCGGGTTGCCGGGACACCGTGAATTTAATAATTACTGGCGCGCCAGGATCAGTCGCTGATCCTCACCCACCTGACGTCGATCAAGCACTTTCCACTGCACTTTGTCTGCCATGGACTCCAGTGGCAGATGCGCAGTCGGACGCCCGGTGCTGCCCAGAAACACCGGCGCCTGGTAGAGCCAGAGTTCGTCGACCAGGCCTTCGCTGATGAAGGTGCCCGCGAGTGTTGGCCCGGCTTCCACCAGCAGTTCGTTGATGCCCAGCTCACCCAGGGAATCCAGCAACTCCGCCACGTCGATGCCGTTATCTTTCCAGGCAACCCCGTTGATGCTTATCCCCAGGGCCGCCAAATCCTGCGCCGGCGCGGTCGCCAGGGTCGACGAAGCACAGAACACCTGCACGTTGCCGCCCTTGAGGATGGTTGCCGAGGCCGGGGTACGGGCGTCCCGATCCGCAATAACTCGCAGCGGCTGCCGGGATGGCTCCGTGGCGTCGCCGATATCCCCCAGTTCTTCCCGGCGGACGGTGAGCGATGGATCGTCTGCCAATACTGTGCCGACACCGGTAACGATGGCGTCACTGATAGCTCGCAAACGCTGAACATCCTGACGCGCCTCGACGCCTGTAATCCATTGACTCTCCCCTGACGCCATCGCGGTTCGACCATCCAGGCTGGCCGCCATCTTCAAGCGAACCCAGGGGCGCCCGGTGTTCATGCGCTTCATGAAGCCCGGGTTCAGGCGTGCCGCTTCTTCCGCCAGTACACCTTCGGTGACCTGAATGCCCGCCTCGCGCAGCAATTCCAGGCCGCGCCCGGATACCGACGGATTGGGATCTTTGGTTGCCGCAAAAACGTGTGCCACACCGGCATCAATCAGTGCCCGCGCGCACGGCGGTGTGCGGCCGAAGTGACTGCACGGTTCAAGCGTGACATAGGCCGTTGCCCCACGGGCCGACGGACCGGCCTGACTCAGTGCCCGGATCTCCGCGTGCGCCTCACCGGCGCGTTCGTGCCAGCCTTCGCCCAGAATCTGATCGCCCTTTGCAATGACACATCCCACCCTCGGATTCGGATGGGTTGAGTAGCGGCCACGCCAGGCAAGCTGGACCGCGCGCGCCATCATGGCCCGGTCACGGACGTCGATCATACGTTTCCTTTCGAGGATTGGTTGTCAGCCAGCGCCTTCGCTACGTCTACCGCACTCTCGCCATTGCTCGCCGACAACCGTTCGATCTCTTCCTTGAACTCATTGATGTCCTGGAAGCTGCGATAAACCGAGGCAAACCGGACGTAGGCGACCTTGTCCAACTGCCGGAGCTCGGTCATCACTTCCTCACCCAACTGCATCGACTTGACCTCTCGCTCACCGGTAGCGCGAAGCCGGTACTTGATACGGTTCAACGCCGCATCAATCTGCTCGATACTCACCGGCCGTTTTTCCAGTGCCTTCATGATGCCGGACCGCAGCTTTTCTTCATCGAAGGGCTGACGAATCCCGTCCTGCTTGACCACGCGGGGCATGACCAGCTCAGCACTCTCGAAGGTGGTAAAGCGTTCGTGGCAGGACAAGCACTCCCTGCGGCGACGCACCTGATCGCCCTCGGCCACCAGGCGCGAGTCGATCACCTTGGTATCTGCTTCACCACAAAAGGGACAATGCATAATCAAAGACTCCGGAAAGGAGCCGGCTCCGGTCGCGTTCATACGCGGACGGAGCCGGCGGGTCTTGCCTGTAGTTTAGCCGTAGACCGGGAAACGGGCACACAGAGCAGCAACCTGCTCGCGTACGCGGTCGTTTACGGCGTCGTCTTCGAGGTTATCGAGGATGTCACAAATCCAGCCGGCCAGATCCCGGGACTCGGACTCACCGAATCCACGAGTGGTAATGGCCGGTGTGCCGATACGCAGACCGGAAGTGACGAACGGTGAACGCGGGTCGTTGGGAACCGCGTTCTTGTTGACGGTGATGTGAGCACGGCCCAAGGCGGCGTCCGCGTCTTTACCGGTGATGTCCTGCTTGATCAGGCTGACCAGGAACAGGTGGTTCTTGGTGCCACCGGAAACCACATCGTATCCGCGCTCAATAAACACCTGAGCCATCGCGCTGGCGTTCTTGACCACCTGCTTCTGATAGCTCTTGAACTCGTCGCTCATGGCTTCCTTGAAGCAGATGGCCTTGGCGGCAATCACGTGCATCAGCGGGCCACCCTGGCCGCCCGGGAAAACCGCAGAATTCAGCTTCTTCTGCAGATCAGCGTCGTCGCAGGCCAGGATCAGGCCGCCACGAGGACCGCGCAGGGTCTTGTGGGTGGTGGTGGCAACGACATGGGCATGCGGCACCGGATCCGGGTAGACACCGGCGGCGACCAGACCAGCCACGTGCGCCATGTCGACAAACAGGTAAGCACCCACTTTATCAGCGATGGCACGGAAACGGGCGAAATCCAGCTCCTGGGAGTAAGCGGAGAAGCCTGCAATGATCATCTTCGGCTTGTGTTCAACCGCCAGAGCTTCCACTTCGTCGTAATCGATCAGACCGGTCTCCGGGTTCAGGCCATACTGGACTGCGTTATAGATCTTGCCGGAAAAGTTGACGCTGGCGCCGTGGGTCAGGTGACCACCGTGGGCCAAGCTCATGCCCAGAACGGTATCGCCCGGCTTCAGCAGTGCCATAAATACCGCAGAGTTGGCCTGGGAGCCGGAGTGCGGCTGAACGTTGGCGTAAGCGGCACCGAACAGTTCTTTGGCACGTTCGATAGCCAGATCTTCGGCGATGTCGACGAACTCACAACCGCCGTAGTAACGCTTGCCCGGATAGCCTTCGGCGTACTTGTTAGTCAGCAGACTGCCTTGGGCCTCCATCACTCGGGGGCTGGTGTAGTTTTCGGATGCAATCAGCTCAATGTGAGCTTCCTGACGCTTCTCTTCCGCCTGGATGGCATTCCAGAGTTCGTCATCAAAGCCGGCTATTTTCATTTCACGATTAAACATGGATGCGCTGCCCCTGTGTGCTTGACTGGCCCGGAGAGCTTTGGAATTCTCCGCAGGCTCCCTGAAAAATTGGGCCGCTATTCTATCTTACAAATGGGTAAAAAATCATCTTTTATAGGCCTCACAGGCCCTCCGCAGAAACCGGCACGCCGCAATCTGCGATTTTCCCTCAATTGCTATCGTTTTCCGGTTTCGCTACCTTACGTGGCTTATCTGCGAGTTCCTTTTATTTACCTCCGATTACCACAGAGGACCTACCCTGTTATGGCCCAATACGTATACTCAATGAACCGCGTGGGCAAAGTGGTCCCGCCCAAGCGCGAAATCCTCAAGGACATTTCCCTGAGCTTCTTCCCAGGCGCCAAGATCGGCGTACTCGGCTTGAACGGCGCCGGTAAGTCCACCCTCCTGCGGATTATGGCGGGCGTGGACCAGGATTACATCGGCGAAGCCAGACCCCAGCCCGGCATCCAGGTCGGTTACCTGCCCCAGGAGCCTGAACTGGATGACGAGAAGACCGTCAAGGAAATCGTCGACGAATCGGTTTCTGGTGTGCACGACGCCCTGGCCGAACTGGATAAAGTTTACACCGCCTACGCTGAACCGGATGCCGATTTCGATGCCCTGGCCAAGAAGCAGGGTGAGCTGGAAGCCTACATCCAGGCCACCGACGGCCACGACATTGAACGCAAAATGGAAGTGGCGGCGGATGCGCTGCGCCTGCCGGCCTGGGATCAGAAGGTAAAACTGCTCTCAGGTGGTGAACGCCGCCGTGTTGCTCTTTGCCGCCTGCTTCTGTCCGGCCCGGACATGCTGCTGCTGGACGAGCCCACTAACCACCTGGACGCCGAGTCGGTAGCCTGGCTCGAACGCTTCCTGCATGACTACGAAGGCACCGTGGTTGCCATTACCCACGATCGGTACTTCCTGGATAACGTTGCTGGCTGGATTCTGGAACTGGACCGGGGCCAGGGCATTCCGTTTGAAGGTAACTACAGCCAGTGGCTGGAGAACAAGGAAAAACGCCTGGCGATGGAATCCAAGCAGGAAGCCTCGCACCAGAAAGCGATTAAGCAGGAACTGGAATGGGTTCGCAGCAATGCCAAGGGTCGCCAGTCCAAGAGCAAGGCCCGTCTGGCCCGCTTCGAGGAGATGAGCTCACAGGAATTCCAGAAGCGCAACGAAACCAACGAGTTGTACATCCCGCCCGGACCCCGCCTGGGCAACAAGGTGATCGAGGTGGACGGCATCAGCAAGTCCTTCGATGATCGCCTGCTGTATGAAGACGTGTCCTTTAGCGTACCGCCGGGCGCCATTGTTGGCATCATCGGTGGTAACGGTGCCGGTAAATCCACCCTGTTCAAGATGATCGGCGGCTATGACAAGCCCGATGCCGGCGACATCGTGGTGGGTGAAACCGTGGAACTGGCTTACGTCGACCAGGTGCGCGACCTGGACGGCAGCAAGACCGTGTGGGAAGAGCTCTCCGATGGTAACGACATCATCAAGGTGGGCAACTACGAAACACCGTCCCGCGCTTACGTTGGCCGCTTCAACTTCAAGGGCAGCGACCAGCAGAAGCGCGTTGCCGACTTGTCCGGTGGTGAGCGTAACCGACTGCACCTGGCCAAGCTGCTGAAACAGGGCGGCAACGTCCTGATGCTGGACGAACCGACCAACGACCTGGACGTGGAAACCCTGCGCGCGCTGGAAGAGGCGCTGCTGAACTTCCCGGGTGCCGCACTGGTTATCTCGCACGACCGCTGGTTCCTTGACCGTGTTGCCACCCACATCCTGGCGTTCGAGGACGATGGCGAGGTGGTGTACTTCGAGGGCAACTTCAGCGAATACGACGAGGACCACAAGAAGCGCAAGGGCGACTCAGCCATGGTGCCCCAGCGTATGAAATACAAGAAGCTGGCCTGATGGCAAAGACGAAGACCGCTTACGTCTGCACCGAGTGCGGTTCAGACTATTCCAAATGGCAGGGCCAGTGCACGGCCTGTCAGGCCTGGAACACCGTCAGCGAGGTTCGCGGCGTTAGCGCCAATAACAGCGGCGCACGCGGTGCCCGCTTCGAAGGGTTCGCTGGCAGTCTGTCGGAAGTCCAGAGTCTGGACGACGTTAGCCTGGCCGAGCAACCCCGGATCAGCACAGGCATGATGGAGTTCGACCGCGTGCTCGGCGGCGGGCTGGTCGAAGGTTCGGCGGTGCTGATGGGCGGCCACCCTGGCGCCGGCAAAAGCACCCTGCTTTTGCAGGCAGTCTGCCATCTCGCGGCCAGCGTTTCAGCGCTGTATGTGACCGGTGAGGAAT
>Ga0207899_1000079_pt1 | contig 47439 bp, 46 predicted proteins | sample MalvirmetaMSP134_FD_184235 | JGI IMG/M metagenome (GOLD analysis project Ga0207899, IMG submission 184235) | Marine viral communities from the Deep Pacific Ocean - MSP-134 (SPAdes) | ecosystem: Environmental > Aquatic > Marine > Oceanic | place: Pacific Ocean | collected 2011-06-28
CCTGGAAGAAACAGTTATTCCCCCCACGTTTGCCGAACTCCAGGCCCTGCTGACCCCAGCGTCCGGCGCGGCCGTCAGCGGCGAGGCCGCTGGAGTAAGTGGCACCACGGAGCCGCTGCCCACACTGATGCCGGTCGCCGGCAGGTTGAACACAGGTTCGGGTGGCAAACCGGGACAGGCCGGGCAGGCGGTCCAGAGCACCCCGGGACTGACCGCCGGACTGCAACTGACAGAGGCGCTGGCAACCACCGTTGGCTCCGAAACCAGTCGGCCTACTGATCCTGCCAGCCTGATTGCCTCTGGCCGATTCCAGTCCAGTCTGGAAGTAGCTGGCCAGCAGGTCGCGAATGCTGCCACGGCCAAGGTTCCTGCTGAGGCTGCCGTGCCACTGAGAAGCTACGCCACCTCCATCGACACCCCGGTTGGCCAGGCCGACTGGGGCGACAAGCTGGTGGGCAAGCTCAGTTGGTTGACCGCCAGAAATATGTCGGTGGCGGAAATCCATCTGACACCGGCGGACATGGGGCCGATGGAGGTGAAAGTTCGGGTGCAGAACGAGCAGGCCAACATCACCGTGCACTCAGCCAACCCGATTGTCCGGGATCAATTGGAGCAGCAGTCCCATCGACTCCGTGACATGTTGGGAGAGCAGGGCCTGAACCTGGCCCGGTTCGATGTCTCCGATTCGCCCCAGCAGCACAGTGGTGAACAGACCTCTGGCGAGGAGCAGGCCAGTGGCAAGGGTGGCAATTCAGGCGATTCCCTGTTGGCTGACGCCGAAGAGGCCGACATTCAAACCGGTAATCTGGACCTGAGCTGGAAAGGCGAAGTCGACGTCTTCGCCTGATGGCGAAGGAGTCGTTCTCCGCCCTGACCTGTAAGTGATTCCTTCTTTTAAGAATTCTCTCCAATCTGTTTTGCCCATCTTCCCGCGCAACGCTAAACTGCTGTTCTTAACGGCAGGAGTGGGTTTTCTGGCCCACCCTTTGCATCGAATTCATAAAAGTCGCGGAAAAACCCTCCGTCTGACGGATTTCTGGCAAAGCAAAGACTATGGCTAAAAATAACGAACCTGCAGCGGAACCGGCCCCAAAAGGCAAACTGAAAATGATCGTCATGCTGGTGATCATTGTTGTGCTGGCCATCGCGCTTTCGATCGTGGGCACGCTCTGGTTTCTCGGCGGCAGTCTTCCGGGTATGGCCAGCGACGAGGGTGAAGCCACCGAAGAAACGGTGGAAGAGACGTTCGTGCCCAGCACCTACGTGAAGTTAAATAAAGCCGTGGTGACTACGGTGCAGGCCAGTGATGGGCGCCAGCGATACGCTCAGGTTTACCTGGCCCTCGAGGCGACTGACCCGCAGGCCTTGGCGGCGGCAGAATTGCACATGCCGCTGATCCGGAGTCAGCTAGTGACGGTTCTGGGTAGCAGTAAGTTTGAGGATTTGCAGACGCCGGAAGGGCGCCAAGGCCTGGCTGAGCGGATGTCGACGTCGGTCAACCAGGTACTGGAACAGGAAGGCGAGCCCGCCATCAAGCGGGTATTGTTCAGAAATTTTGTGGTGCAATAGGACCCCAAGCGGGTAAGGCATTTCAGGGGCAGGACTACGTATGCAGGACTTGTTGTCACAGGATGAAATCGATGCCCTCCTCCATGGTGTGGACGATGGGGATATCGATACCTATGAAGAGACCGACGATACCGGCGTAAAGTCCTATGACCTTGCCAGCCAGGATCGTATCGTCCGTGGCCGGATGCCGACTCTGGAGATGATCAACGAACGTTTCGCCCGTTACACCCGGATTAGTCTGTTCAATCTCATGCGTCGCAACGCCGATGTCTCTACCGGTGGCGTGCAGATCATGAAGTTTGGTGAGTACATCCATACCCTGTATGTCCCCACCAGCCTTAATCTGTGCAAGGTTCGCCCGTTGCGTGGCGCGGGGCTGTTCGTACTCGATGCCAAGCTGGTGTTCAAGCTGGTCGATAACTTCTTTGGTGGTGAAGGTCGGCACGCCAAGATCGAAGGCCGGGAATTCACCCCGACCGAAACCCGCATTGTGCAGATGGTGCTGGATCAGGTCTTCACCGACATGAAAGAAGCCTGGCAGGCCGTTCTGAAGGTGGATTTTGAGTACCTCAGTTCAGAGGTGAATCCGGCCATGGCCAACATTGTCAGCCCCAGTGAAGTGGTGGTGGTCAGCACTTTCCACATCGAACTGGACGGTGGCGGTGGCGAGCTTCATTTTGCGTTGCCGTATTCGATGATCGAACCCATTCGTGATGTGCTTGATGCGGGTGTTCAAAGCGATATCGACGACGTGGATGAGCGTTGGGTTAATGCCCTGCAGGAAGACATCCAGGATGTGAACGTGCCGGTGAACACCACCGTGTGCCGGCGCCGGATTTCATTGCGGGACATTGCCAAGATGAAGGCAGGCGACATTATCCCTGTGGAGATCCCCGAACATCTGACGGTGACCGCAAATGGTATTCCGGTTTACAAGGCCACCATGGGCACGCGCGACGGCAAGTTGGCCCTTCGCATTCAAGAGCGGGCATCGCTGCCCAAGGTCAAGAAACAACTGAAGGTGGGACGCAATGGCTGACGACAGCAAAGACGAACAGCAGCTCAGCGAAGACGAAAAGCTGGCGGCCGAGTGGGAAGCGGCCATGGAAGAGTCCGGTGACGACGGTGATTCTGCCGAGGACGAGTGGGCGGCGGCTATGGCCGAAGCTGGCGAAACCGAAAAAGACGACGATGTTCAGGCTGCGCCCATGGAAGAATTCGATCACGTTAACCAGCCGTCTCAGGGCAACGGGCCGGCCCCGGACATGGACGTGATTCTGGACATTCCGGTGACCATCTCCATGGAAGTCGGTAACACCCAGATTCCGATCCGCAACCTGCTGCAACTCAACCAGGGCTCGGTGATCGAACTGGACCGGCTGGCGGGCGAACCGCTGGACGTGCTGGTGAACGGTACCCTGATTGCCCACGGTGAAGTGGTTATGGTGAATGAAAAATTCGGTATTCGCCTGACCGACGTCATCAGTCCGGGCGAGCGCATCAAACGGTTGCAGAAATAACATGTGGTCGAAGCTGGTCGGTCTGACTGCGCTCACGCTGGCGAGTCCAATGTGGGCGGAAGAGGCCGGAAAAACGGTCCAGGAACTACCGGCCCGCGCCCCGGATACCATGGGTACCCTGGTCAGCCTGGGCCTAGGTCTGATTGCCGTGATTGCGCTCATCTACGGCTGCGCCTGGATTATCCGGCGCATGAACGGCATGACCGGCATGAACAACAATGCCATTAAAGTGGTGTCGGTTATGGCCTTGGGCGCCCGCGAGCGCCTGGCGCTGATTGAAGTGGGCGGCCAGCAGATTCTGTTGGGCATTACACCCTCTGCCATTCGCACGCTGCATGTGTTTGATGAGCCGGTGGTTGATGCCAACAATCCGCCTTCCGGTGAGTTCGCTCGCCGACTTCAGGGCATGATTGGTAAATCCTGGACTTCGCCCGCAAGGAAAGACTGACTCCATGCCTGCTTTGCTTCTCAAACGGTTTATCCCGGTATTGGTGTTTTTGCTCGGCGTTGTCTGGGCACCGCTGTCTATGGCTCAGGAGTCCGGCGGTATTCCCGGCATTCCGGCCTTTACCGTCGAGCCCGGTGAAGGTGAGGGCGTTCAGGAATACTCGGTAACCCTGCAGATACTGGCGCTGATGACGGCGCTGACCTTCCTGCCGGCGATGCTGATGATGATGACCTCGTTCACCCGGATCATCGTGGTGTTCGCCATTCTTCGCCAGGCCCTTGGCCTCCAGGCGACACCCTCTAGCCAGATTCTGCTCGGGCTGGCGCTGTTTCTCAGTATCTTCATCATGAAGCCGGTTTTGGAAGAGGCCAACCGCGTTGGTTTGCAACCCTACCTGCAGGAGGAGGTGACTTCCCTGGAGGCGGTCGAACTGGCCAGCGTTCCGTTTAAAAAGTTCATGCTGGAGCAGACCCGGGAAAGTGATCTGGCGCTGTTCATGCGGATGGCCGATGAGCAGTACCAGACCCCCGACGACGTGTCCTTCTGGGTGCTGATGCCGGCCTTCGTCACCAGTGAGCTGAAGACCGCATTCCAGATCGGCTTTATCCTGTTTATCCCGTTCCTGATCATCGACATGGTGGTCGCCAGTGTCCTGATGGCCATGGGTATGATGATGCTGTCACCGATCATCATCTCACTGCCGTTCAAGATCATGCTGTTTGTACTGGTGGATGGCTGGGCCCTGATCATGGGCACGCTAGCCGCCAGTTACGGAATATAGGGGGCGCAATGACTCCGGAAACTGTCATCGATATTCTTCGTGAGGCGCTGTGGATGATCGTGCTGCTGGCGTCGGTCATTATCGTGCCGGGTTTGCTCATCGGTCTGGTGGTCAGTACCTTCCAGGCCGCGACCCAGATCAACGAACAGACGCTCAGTTTCCTGCCGCGGCTGTTGGTAACCCTGATCGTCATTATTGTTGCCGGGCCCTGGATGCTGACCAAGTTGCTGGACCATGCCAACCAGCTGATCTCCAGCATTCCCTACCTGATTGGCTAACGGATGATACCAGCGGAATTCAGTGCGGATCTGCTGGGGCAGTGGGTAGGCCAGCACCTGTGGCCGTTGTTCCGGCTGGCGAGTTTCCTGATGGTGATTCCCATCTTCGGCACCCAACTCGTGCCGGCCCGGGTTCGTCTGGGCCTGGCCCTGCTGATGACCATCCTGATTGTTCCGCTGATTCCGCCGGTACCCCAGGTTGAAGCGCTCAGTGCCGACGCCGTGGTGATCACATTGCAGCAGATTCTGATTGGTGTGGGCCTGGGCTTTGCCTTAACGGCCCTGTGGCAGTTATTTGTTGTTGCCGGCCAGATGATCGCCATGCAGATGGGCCTTGGTTTTGCATCCATGGTGGACCCGGCCAACGGCGTCAACGTTCCTGTTCTGTCGCAGATCTACACCATCACCATCACGCTGCTGTTCCTGGCGATGAATGGGCACCTGGCCGTTTTCGAAGTATTCATTGAAAGTTTCCGGACCTTGCCCATCGGCCTGGAAGGCCTGGGACAGGGCGGGTTGTGGGATTTGGCTCATCGCATCAGCTGGATGTTCACCTCCGCCATGCTGCTGGCGCTGCCTGCGGTTACCGCCGTGCTCATCGTCAGCATCTCCTTCGGCGTGATGACCCGCGCAGCGCCCCAGATGAACATCTTTGCCCTGGGTTTCCCGATTGGCCTGATTTTTGGATTATTTTCCATCTGGGTACTGCACGCCAACTTTCTGCCGCACTTCGATCAGTACACGCGGGAGACGTTTGAATTCATGAGGCAGTTGCAGGGGCAGCCGTAAACGCCTGTCCACCTGTGGCGCCCGAAGACGCTGAACCATGGCCGAAGAGAACGACAACAGTCAGGAAAAAACGGAAGAGGCCACGCCCCGAAGGCTTGAAAAAGCCAAGGACGAGGGCCAGACCGCCCGTTCCCGTGAGCTGGCCACCATGGCTGTGCTGATGGCAGGCGCTGGCGGCCTGCTAATGTTCGGCTCCAGTCTGGGTGCCAGCCTGGAAGCCATCATGCGCGACAGTTTTGTTCTGGAGCGCTCGGCCATCTTTGATACCCGCCACATGAGCATTCAGCTCATGGCTTCCGCGAAAGAAGCAGCCTGGGCGTTATCACCGATACTGGTGGTCTTGTTGATTGCCGCCATCTTCGGCTCCATCGGCATCGGCGGGCTGCTGTTCAGCGGCAAGGCAATCGCGCCCAAGCTGAGCCGGATGAACCCCATCAAGGGCCTGGGCCGCATGTTTTCCGCCCGTTCGCTGATTGAGCTGGTGAAGGCCATCGCCAAGGTCGGCCTGGTGATGTCAGTAGCCGTTCTTATCCTGAATCTCAGAACCGAAGACCTGCTCAGTATCGCCGAGGAACCAGCGGTACCGGCCATGGAGCACGTTTTGTGGACCCTGGGCTGGAGTTTCTTCCTGCTCTCCTGCGCCACCATCATCATTTCGCTGATTGACGTGCCGTTCCAGATCTACGACCACCAGAAAAAACTCCGAATGACCAAGCAGGAGGTGAAGGACGAGTACAAGGACACCGAGGGCAAGCCGGAAGTTAAAGGCAAGATCCGGCAGTTGCAGCGCGAGATGGCCCAGCGCCGCATGATGCAGGATGTACCGACCGCCGACGTGGTGATCACCAACCCGACCCACTATGCGGTGGCGCTGAAGTACGATCAAAAATCCATGGCGGCGCCGGTAGTGGTGGCCAAGGGAGCCGACGAGGTGGCCTTCAAAATCATGGAGATCGCCCGCGAGCACAAGGTGGAAGTGCTGCGCACGCCTCCGCTCACTCGGGCTGCTTATCACAACACCGACATTGGCGACGAGATCCCCGACGGCCTCTACATGGCCATCGCCCAGGTCCTGGCCTACGTGTTCCAGCTCCGACAGTTCCGCAAGGGGCGTGGTGCGAAACCAGGTATGCCTGAGTTCCCGATTCCTTCCGACTTGCGGCGCGATGTTTAGCTCTTGAACACCTAGCCTTCGAAGTTAGTGCCAGTGGACGTGCGGGAAGGCTTTCCAAAACCCGCTCAAGCACGTCCATGTGACGCTTGAGCTCCGCCATCCATGGCTCCGCACAGTTTTGGAAAGCCTTCCCGCACCTCCACCTCGGACTCACTGCGTTATATCAGCAAGACTCCCGCTGGTGAACGGATCGATCTTTTTAGCGATATCGGTGGTGCTAAAAGGTGCTTGTGGGCTGCCCTCCCAAAAATGTTGGAGGCCAAGGATGGCCGGAAACAAGCGCACATGGACGTGCTCGTAGCGGTTTTTGGGAGGGCAGCCCACAAACGCCATACTCCTCAGCTATCAGGCTAGGGTATCAGTGTGACGGTTCTGCTCCGGAGCTACAGGCAATAACCCGAACCATAGGCTCCCCGCGGCTCTCGGGTATCGGCAGTGTGCCGTACCAGGCCCGTGGATCATGGACGCTGGCTGAGTCGAAACCACACGACAGGAAATGGCGCTGGGCCTCGTCGTCAGTTTGAAAGTGGAACGATACCTGGCTGCGGGTGGCGGTGCCGAGCAGGGCGCCCAGTGTCTTGAGGGTGCCGTTGAGCAAGGGCTGTCTGGGGCGGTAGTAGCTTTCGGTGATGTAGAGCGAACCGGGGCGATTAGCCATTACCTTTGCCAGGCGGCGCCAGAAGTCGCTGATAACATCCAGTGAGAAGTAGCTGGTCAGGCCCTCGGTGACGATGATCACCGGCTTGGCGTTGTCGAACACGCGATTAATGACTTTTTCGATCTGGTATTCGCCGTGGTCGGCCAAGATATCGATGGGCGTAACCTGGTGATGCTCGCCCAGGCGGCCCGCCGCCAGAAGTCGCATGGCCTTGCGGCCGGCCATGTCCGGAAGGTCAGCTTCCACCATGTGCACCAGGGGATGCCGTTGCCGCAATCGAAGTCCTCTGGGAGACATGCCGCAGGCTATTTCCAGAACCTGGGTAGTGCCGGTGTCTTGAATCGCCTGATCAATCAGGTGATCCATGATCAAATGGCGTTGCAGCAGGAAGGTTCGGATATTGCCGCCGATGGCCGCCTTGCTGGCGGATTCGAACGGGGTCATCAGGCGGTAGAGCCAGCGGCCCTGTTCAGTGGCGAGGATGTCGTCGGAGAGACCATACCGGTGCCAGACGGCACCGGTATAGAGGGCGGTGAAACTGATGCCGGAGCTATCAGTCGGCTTGCTGCTCATACACCGCTTTGCCCCAAGCCTCGCGGCTGCCGGGCAGGATCAGGTTCAGGATGATGGCCGCGACGGCACACAGGGCGATGCCTTCCAAGTGGCCCAGCACCATGCCGCCAATACCGAACACGAGGGTCACACCCACAATTACCAGGTTGCGTGACTGGGACAGATCCACCTGATGGCGAATCAGCGTGTTCAGACCCACCACTGCGATGGAGCCAAACAGCAGGCACAGGATGCCGCCCATGACAGGAACCGGAATGGTCTGCAGGGCGGCGCCAAACTTACCAACGAATGCCAGCACGATGGCAACCACAGCGGCCCACCACATGACCCGCGGGTTGAAGTTCTTGGTGAGCATGACCGCACCGGTAACTTCCGAGTAGGTGGTGTTGGGTGGTCCACCCAGGGCTGCTGCCGCACTGGTGGCCAGGCCGTCGCCCAGTAGTGTGCGGTGCAGCCCGGGCTTTTCCAGGAAGTTCTTGCGGGTGACGTTGCCGATGGCCAGAACATCACCGATGTGCTCAATGGCCGGGGCGATGGCCACCGGAATCATGAACATGATAGCGCCCCAGCTGAACTCAGGCGCGACAAAGTTCGGTACCGCCAGCCAGGGAGCTTCCTGGATGGGCGTGGTGTCGACGATGCCGGCAAAAGCGGACAGCACGTAGCCGGTGATGACACCAAACATGATCGGGATCAGGCGGAAGATGCCCTTCGCCCATACTGACATGATGATGGTCACGGCCAGGGAAATCATCGCGATCCAGATGGCGGTATCGTAGGGAATCAACTGGCTGGAACCGTCGCCGGTGCGGCCGGAGGCCATGTGGACGGCAACGGGTGCCAGGCCCAGGCCGATGGTCATGATAACTGGGCCGATGACCACGGGCGGCAGCAAAGCGCGCACAAAGCCTGTGCCACGAAGGCGAACCAAACCACTTAATAAGATGTAGAGAATACCCGCTGCCATCAGGCCGCCCAGGGTTTCTTCCATGCCGAATCGGCCCTTGGAGGCAATGACCGGGGCAATAAAGGCAAACGACGACGCCAGAAAGATCGGGATCTGGCCGCCGGTGACGATGTGGAACACGATGGTGCCCATGCCGGCGGTGAACAGGGCGACGTTCGGATCAAGCCCGGTAATCAGTGGCATCAGCACCAGGGCGCCAAAGGCAACCAGCAGCATCTGGGAACCGGCTAGCGCCTGTTTCCAGGTTGGTTCATTAGTGTGTTCCAGCATGCTTAAAGGTCCTTCTGCTTGGTGCCGAAGATCTTGTCACCAGCATCACCCAGACCAGGCAGGATGTAGCCTTTCTCGTTCAGGCGCTCGTCGACAGAGGCGGTGTAGATGGAGACGTCCGGATGGGCTTCAAGCACTTTTTCAACGCCTTCAGGCGCCGCAACCAGGATCAGCGCACGGATTTCGGTGCTACCGGCTTTTTTCAGCAGATCGATGGTCGAAATCATTGAGCCGCCAGTGGCAAGCATCGGGTCCACGATCAGTGCCATACGCTGGTCCAGTTCGCCCACCAGTTTCTCCAGGTAGGTGCTGGCTTCCAGGGTTTCTTCGTTACGGATCTGGCCGACCACGCTCACCCGGGCGACCGGGATCAGGCTCAGAACGCCGTCCAGCATGCCAAGGCCGGCACGCAGGATCGGGACAATGGTGATCTTCTTGCCGTGGATCTGTTCAACGTTGACCGGTCCGGCCCAGCCTTCGATGGTCTTTTCCTGCAGGTTGAAATCTTTCGTCGCTTCGTAAGTCAGCAGGGCGCCAACTTCTTGTGCCAGCTCACGGAAATTCTTGGTGCTGATGTCCGACCGGCGCATCAGGCCGAGTTTGTGTTGGATCAGGGGATGTTTGACCTCGTGAATTGGCATGAGTCACCTGTGAGTCTGGTTGGTCTTAAATGGATTTGCGGCGCGTTCAAATGGCGCAAGGATACCGCATCTGGACGGGTACGTCAGGCGACACGCCTCGAAAGCACATGGAAATCGAGTAAGGAGTGGTACGGATCTTGCCACACCAGTCTGAAACGACGCCTTTGCGTCAGGTTTTCGACCCTGAGCACGCGGTCACGCACAGCCAATCGGAGAAGTATCCGGCATGGACAGAGCTTTAGTCCTTAATAACGTCAAATCCCTGACGCGGGGAAATCTGGGTGTCCCGGTCATGCTGATGGGGTTGCTGGGCATGATGATCCTGCCCATGCCGGCCTTCCTGCTGGACGTCTTCTTTACCTTCAACATTACCCTGTCCATCGTCATCCTGCTGGTGTGTGTCTACGCCATGCGTCCGATGGAGTTCGCCTCATTCCCGACCGTACTGTTGGTGGCAACGCTGCTGCGACTTGCTCTGAATGTGGCCTCGACCCGGATCGTGCTGTTAGAGGGGCACGAGGGTGGCGACGCCGCCGGTAAGGTCATCGAATCCTTTGGTGAAGTGCTGATTGGTGGCAACTACGCGGTTGGTCTGGTGGTGTTTGCCATCCTGATGATCATCAACTTTCTGGTTGTGACCAAAGGTGCTGGGCGAGTCTCCGAAGTCAGCGCCCGCTTTACCCTCGACGCTATGCCCGGCAAGCAGATGGCCATTGATGCCGACCTGAACGCCGGCCTGATCAATCAGGACGAAGCCAAACACCGCCGTTCGGAAATCGCCCAGGAAGCCGACTTCTACGGTTCTATGGACGGTGCCTCGAAATTCGTTAAAGGCGATGCAGTTGCCGGCCTGCTTATCCTGGCCATCAACATTATTGGTGGTGTCGCCATCGGCATGCTGCAACACGATCTGGACTTTGGTCTGGCCATGCAGCGTTACGCCTTGCTGACCATTGGTGACGGCCTGGTCGCCCAGATTCCGTCGCTGCTGCTCTCCACCTCCGCCGCCATCATGGTGACCCGGGTAACGTCCAGTCAGGACATGGGCGGGCAGATTCTGAGTCAGATGTTCAGCGCGCCCAAGGCCCTGGCCATCGCCGCTGGCATCCTGATTATCCTGGGTCTGATTCCGGGTATGCCCCACGTTGCCTTCCTGGGACTCGGCAGCCTTGCCGCCGGCGCGGCCTGGTATATCTGGAAGCACGATCGCCAAACCGTCGAGGAAGACGGAGCCTTTCCGGTGCGGGGTGGTTCCGGTGGCATGCCTCGGTCGGCAGGTGGTGACTTGCCCCCGGGCGGCGATGGCGATCATGGCCGAGAGCTGCCAGCGCCAAGTGAGACCAAGGAATTGGGTTGGGATGACGTCGCCACCGTCGACATCGTAGGACTGGAGGTTGGCTATCGGCTGATTCCACTGGTTGATAAATCCCAGGGTGGTCAGCTGTTGAGCCGGATTAAGGGCGTGCGCAAGAAATTGTCCCAGGATCTGGGCTTCCTGATGCCGTCGGTTCATATTCGCGACAATCTGGACCTGATGCCCAACGTTTATCGCATTACCCTGATGGGCGTCACCATTGCCGAGGCTGAAATTCATCCGGAGCGGGAGCTGGCTATCGACCCGGGTCAGGTGTTCGGCAAGATTGAAGGCATTGAAGGAAAGGATCCGGCCTTTGGCCTGGACGCCAGCTGGATCGAGCAGGACAAGAAAGATCAGGCCCAGACTCTCGGCTACACCGTAGTGGATGCCAGCACTGTGGTGGCAACCCATCTCAATCAGGTCCTGCAGAAGCACGCCCACGAGCTGCTCGGTCACGAAGAAGTCCAGAAGTGGCTGGACCAGTTGGAGAAAGTGTCACCCAAACTGGCCGAGGAACTGGTGCCAACCACCGTGTCCATCAGTCTGCTGCTGAAGGTACTGCAGAACCTGCTGAAAGAAGAGGTGCCAATCCGGGATATGCGCTCCATTGCCGAGGCAGTGGTCAACGTGCACCCGAAGAGTCAGGACCCGAAATTGCTGACCACGGCAGCCCGCCAATCCCTGCGTCGCATGATTGTTCAGAGTATCTGCGGCAACGAGGCTGAGATACCGGTTATTACTCTGGATCCAGATCTGGAACAGTTATTGCTGAAGTCTGTTCAACAGAGTCAACAATCCGGCGGTCAGGATGACATTGGGTTGGTTCTCGAGCCGAACATGGTGGAAAAACTGCAGCGCTCCCTTCAGGAAAGCGTGCAGCGCCAGGAAATGCTTGGGAAGCCGGCCATCCTGCTGGTCTCGGGGCCGCTTCGGCCGGTTCTGGCGCGGTTTGCGAGTTACGGAGTCGAGCGTTTGCACGTGCTCTCGTACCAGGAAATCCCGGATAACAAACAGATCACTATCGTGGCGTCCGTTGGCCAGTAAGCACACGGACCCCAGTACGGACAACGCCCAGGCGGCGGTGCCGGTGGAGGATGAGGCAGCATGAAAGTAAAACGGTTTTTTGCGCAGAGCATGTCAGAGGCGCTGAAGCAGGTCAGTGAACAGATGGGCCCGGATGCCGTAATTCTTTCCAATCGCCGTGTCGAAGGCGGCGTCGAAATCGTGACGGCGCTGGACTACGACGAGAATATGGCGCGTCAGCGTCTTGGCGAGCAGGCTGAGACCGCCACCAACGGATCGCGACTGGCGGAAATGCAGGCCGATCAGCATCGTCGCCTGGAAGACGAACTGGGCCGGTCGCGGGATCGCATTCGTGACGTCCGCGAGAAGCGGTCGAAAGCGGGCGCGGGCTATGCCGGCGCTTCGTTCGCTGAGCTGAGCGACGCGGCCATGGTCGATACTGAAGAGCCGACTACCCGATCAGCAGGCGGCACTTCCGGCTATTCGGATGAGCTGGCTCAGATGCGAGCGGAAATCAGTTCGTTGCGAGATTTGATGCATGGTCGGGCGGCTGAGCCTGCCAGCAACGCCGTGCAGCAGCGGCTGGCAGAGCGCCTGCAGGAGTTTGGTTTGAGCAGCGATCTGGCGGCGTCTCTGTCACGCCGGCATAAAGGCGGCCGGCTCGATGAGGGCTGGAAACAATCCCTGAAGATGCTCGCCACCGGTGTGCGCACGGCTCGTGAGGAATGGCTGGACGAGGGTGGAGTTTACGCTCTGGTGGGCCCCACTGGGTCCGGCAAGACCACCACCATTGGAAAACTGGCGGCTCGCTACGTACTTCGGCACGGGGCTGATTCGCTGGCGCTGGTGACCACTGACCGATACCGGGTTGCCGCCCACGAGCAGCTGTTCGTATTTGGGCGCATTCTCAATGTGCCGGTGCGGGTAGTCGATGAAAGCCACTCGCTGGATTCCATCCTGGATGAATTGTCCGACCGCCACATGGTGCTTATCGATACCGCAGGCCTGACCAGCTCAGATAAAGGCTATGAAGAGCAGTTGTCCGAATTGGCGCAGAGTCATCACAACATTCGCACCCATTTGGTGGTGTCCGCCACCAGCCAGCCGCGCATCATGAAATCCGTTTGGCATTGCTATAAGATGGCAAATCTTGCGGGCTGCGTGATGACTAAGATTGACGAAGCCCTTACCCTGGGCGAATCTCTGGGGTTTGTCATGGAAACCGGGTTGCCGGTGGCCTATTACACGGATGGACAGAAAATCCCCGAGGACCTGCATCACGCAGAAGCCGTTCCCCTGGTTCGCTTAGGTGTGGTGCGTTTAAAAAATATTCAGCAACAGCAATCGGTGGCTGAAGGGGCTTGAGTATAGTGACACCTGTATCGGATGATGGAGTATCCGGCGTGTAGAACGGGCGCCGTTTGGTAAGACGAGCCTTCGACGAAACTGGCGAGAGACAAGAGTCAACATGAGCAGAGCAAATCCGGTACAGGTGATTGCGGTATCTGGCGGAAAGGGTGGGGTCGGCAAAAGTAATGTGTCGGTTAACCTCGGTATCGCCCTCGCACAGAAAGGCCGTCGCGTGGTGATCCTGGATGCCGACCTGGGTTTGGCCAACATTGACGTGCTGCTCGGAATTACCTCCAATCGCAACATCGCCGATGTGCTCTCGGGTGAGTGTGACCTGAAGGACGTTTTGGTCAATGGCCCCAGTGGCATCAAAATTGTTCCGGCCTCCTCCGGGACCCAGCGCATGACCCACCTGAGCCCCATGGAACACGCGGGCCTGATCAACGCCTTCAGTGAACTGAGTGACCAGATCGACGTGTTGATCGTTGATACCGCCGCCGGTATTTCCGAGTCGGTGGTCAGTTTCCTGCGCGCGTCCCAGGAGCTGTTGTTCGTGGTATGCGACGAACCTACCTCCATTACTGACGCCTACGCACTCATCAAACTCATGAACCGGGAGTACGGCACCAACCGTTTTCGTATTCTCGCCAATCAGGTGCGTAACGAACAGGAAGGACGCCATCTGTTCGATAAACTGACCCGGGTCACCGAACGATTTCTTGATGTTGCCCTGCAATACGTGGGCATGGTGCCCTACGACGAGGCCGTCAAGAAATCAGTGCAGCGCCAGCGCGCTGTGCTGGATGCCTACCCCCGCGCCAAGGCCTCACTGGCAATCAAGGCCTTGGCAGATAAAGTTGACAGCTGGCCGTTACCTTCATCCCCTCGGGGACATCTTGAGTTTTTTGTGGAGCGGCTCGTCGAAGTCTGAATCTGATCCAATCATAACAACACCGGATACATGACATTGACGAATAACCTGGGAATCTACCAGCAGGCCGGCGCCTCTGGTCAGGCCAGTCTCATTGAAGAGCAGGCCCCGCTGGTCAAGAAAATAGCGCTGCACCTGATGGCCAGGCTACCGGCTTCAGTGCAGTTGGAAGACCTTATACAGGCCGGCATGATTGGTCTGCTTGAGGCTGCCCAACGCTACAGCTCCGCAAAAGGCGCTACCTTCGAAACCTATGCCGGAATCCGCATCCGCGGCGCCATGGTGGATGAAATCCGCAAGGGCGACTGGGTGCCCCGGTCCGTGCACCGCAACGCCCGCCGTATCTCCCAGGCGATTAAGGCCGTGGAAGACCGCGAAGGCCGTGAAGCCCAGGATCTTGAAGTGGCCGAAGAGTTGGGTATGGAGCTGTCGGAGTATCACGCCTCGCTATCGGACGCTAACAGCGGACGACTTTTTAGCCTTGATGAGCTCAATGAATCTGGAGAGCTGCCGATAGAAGGATCAGAGACCAGTGATAATCCTCTGGATGGCCTGGCTTCCGACGCCTTCCGACGCAACCTGGCGCACGCCATTGAAGAATTACCGGAGCGCGAAAAACTGGTTTTGAGTCTGTATTACCAGGAAGAGCTGAACCTGAAAGAAATCGGCGCCGTCCTCGGGGTAAGCGAAAGCAGGGTCAGTCAGATTCACAGCCAGGCCGCACTGCGACTGCGTGGGCGGCTGGCCGACTGGCAGCGGGATGCCAACGATTGATAACAAATAAGGTGTGTCCGGATCATAGCGCTGTGTAGTTTTTGGTAACCGGCGCTTTACATGGTCATCAAAGATCAGACAATACGTGGTTTAAAAGACGGCCCGTTAGGTTTCGAGCTCAACGGTCAAACGAATTCCGGGTGTGACTAACTGGAGGTCCCATTGGACAAGAACATGAAAATCCTGATCGTGGATGATTTTTCCACGATGCGACGGATCATCAAGAACCTGCTGCGCGATCTTGGGTTCAGCAACACCGACGAAGCAGACGACGGCAATACCGCGCTGCCGATGCTGAAAAGTGGCAAGTACGATTTCCTGGTGACCGATTGGAACATGCCGGGCATGTCCGGTTTCGATCTCCTGAAAGCCGTCCGCGCGGACGAAAGCCTGAAGACCTTGCCGGTGCTGATGGTGACCGCAGAAGCCAAGCGCGACCAGATTGTCGCCGCCGCCCAGGCCGGTGTGAATGGCTATGTGGTCAAGCCATTTACGGCCGCTGTGCTTAAAGAAAAGATTGAGAAAATCTTCGAACGTATTCAGTAACCAGAGGTCGGATGGCTCTCATGAGCAATAGCAAGACGAACCATCAGAGCCTCGATCCGGAGGTGACTGAAAAGCTCCAGCGTCAGAGTGAAGAGTTGGCCAAGAGTGTGCAGGCCGGCGATTTTGCCCAAGCGATGACGGTGATTAACGAGCTGAGCGAGGTCAGGGATCAAAGCCTGTACCGTGAGGTTGGACGCCTCACCCGGAGTCTTCATGAAGCGATCCGGAATTTCCAGATAGATCCGCGCAGTGCCGAGCAGCAGGAAGCGCTGTCGAAAATGACCGACGCCTCTGATCGCCTGGAATACGTCGTGCAGATGACCAGCCAGGCTGCCAATCGCACCATGGATCTGGTTGAAGAGACCATGCCGGTGGCGAATGCGGTCCGCAATGAAGCCACGGAACTCCGGGACGAATGGCAACGCCTGCGTCGGCGCGAGATGCAGCCGGCAGAATTTCGAGAGCTGTATGGCCGTATTGATCGGTTCTTCGTGAGCCTGACCGCTGATGCCGACAGCATGTACAACAGCTTGTCGGAAATTCTGCTGGCCCAGGATTTCCAGGACCTCACCGGTCAGGTAATCCAGAAGGTCACCGCGCTGGTGAAGGAAGTTGAAGAACAGATGCTGAGTCTCGTGGTGATGGCGAGCCACGTAGACCAGCTGACTGGCACCGTGCACAGGATTGATGAAACCGAGGTTTCGGCAGAGCAGGGTGTAGGGCCACAGATCAAGGCCGAAGAACGTGAAGATGTAGTTTCGGGGCAGGATGACGTTGATGATCTGCTGTCCAGTCTCGGTTTCTGAACTAATGAGGGTTGCCCATGGCGTTTGATGCCGATGATGAGATTCTCCAGGACTTCCTGGTGGAAGCCGGTGAGATTCTTGAAAAACTGTCAGAACAGTTGGTAGACCTTGAGCAAAATCCTGATGACAGTGATCTGCTCAACGCCATCTTCCGCGGTTTTCACACCGTCAAGGGCGGTGCCGGATTCCTGCAGCTTGAGGCCCTGGTCAACTGCTGCCACTCGGCTGAGAACGTTTTCGATATCTTGCGGAACCACAAGCGCAAAGTGGATTCCGAGCTTATGGATGTGGTGTTGGAGACCCTCGACCACGTCAATTCGATGTTTGATCAGGTCAGGAATGGCCAAGCGTTAACACCGGCCCCTGACCAGCTCATTGCCTCCCTCGACGCTTTTGCAGAGCCCGCAGGCGAAATGCAGCCCCGTGAAGACGCACCAGCGACGGCGCCGCAAGCGGCAGACGACGGTGGCGATATTACCGATGACGAGTTCGAGCAGTTGCTGGATGCGCTGCAGGACGGAAGCGCTGCCCCGGAATCCCCAGCGGTCGCTGATGAACCGGCCAAAGCCGACTCGGCATCAGACAGAGGCTCCGGCGATGACGACATCACCGACGATGAATTTGAGGCTCTGTTGGATCAGCTCCACGGTAAAGGCCAGTTTGCCGGTGCAGTGGCTGCCGATGAGTCTGCGCCTGCGGCTGATACTGGTGCGGCAGCGAGCGGCAGCGAATCAGCCGCTGGTGGTGACGATCTGATCACCGACGATGAATTTGAAAAGCTGTTGGATGAGCTGCATGGCAAAGGCGGCGCGCCAACCACCGCGGGTGCCGGCGAGACCGGAACGCCAGCTGCGGAACCGGCGGCCGCTCCGAAGAGTGAGCCAAAGAAAGTCGAGCCAAAGAAAACCGAGCCGAAGAAGGCTGAAGCCAAGCCGACGGCCGCCGCAGCCCCTGCGCCTGCCCGAGACACGTCGCCGGTTGCTGAGACTACCGTGCGTGTAGACACCAAGCGCCTGGACGACATCATGAATATGGTGGGCGAACTGGTGCTCGTGCGTAACCGGTTGCAGCGCCTGGGTGCGTCCAGCGAAGACGAGCATATGCACAAGGCCGTCTCCAACCTCGACGTGGTCACCACCGATCTGCAAGCGGCGGTCATGCAAACCCGCATGCAGCCGATCAAGAAAGTGTTTGGCCGTTTCCCGCGCGTGGTTCGGGATCTGGCTCGCAGCCTGAAGAAAGAAGTGAACCTCGTGATGCACGGGGAAGACACGGATCTCGACAAAAACCTGGTGGAAGCCCTGTCCGATCCGCTGGTTCACCTGGTACGGAACTCCGTGGACCACGGTATCGAAGCGCCTGACGTTCGGGAAAAAGCCGGCAAGCCGCGCCAGGGCACCGTCACTCTGTCCGCCGAGCAGGAGGGCGATCATATCCTGCTGGCCATTGAGGACGATGGTGCCGGCATGGATCCCGAGGTGCTGCGCCGCAAAGCCGTCGAGAAGGGCGTTTACGAACAGGACGCCGCCGATCGGCTCACCGAGAACGAGTGTTTCAACCTGATCTTCGCCGCCGGTTTTTCCACCAAGGAGCAGATCTCGGATGTCTCCGGACGTGGTGTTGGCATGGATGTGGTCAAGACCAAGATTGGTCAGCTCAACGGCCAGATCAGCATTGTCTCTAAGCTGGGCAAAGGTTCCAGAATCATCATCAAGGTGCCGCTGACCCTCGCGATCATGCCGACCCTGATGATCATGCTGGGCGACCAGTCGTTCGCGCTGCCGCTGGTCAATGTGGTGGAAATTTTCCACCTGGATCTTACCAAGACCAATATTGTCGATGGTCGCGAATGCATCGTCGTGCGGGACAAAGTATTCCCGCTGTTCCACATCAAGCGTTGGCTGGTGGGCAAGGGTAAGGGTCAGGAAGAGCCTGCCAACGCCCATGTGGTGATCGTAGCCATGGGAACCAAGCAGGTGGGCTTTGTGGTGGATCAGCTGGTGGGCCAGGAAGAAGTGGTTATCAAGCCGCTGGGCAGGGCGCTCCAGGGTACTCCAGGCATGGCGGGAGCCACCATTACGGGCGATGGCCGTATTGCCCTGATTATTGACGTTCCCAGCCTGCTGCAGCACTACAGTTGACGCCGGTCCGGCTCGGACGTGGAAGCGGAATTCGTTAGGAGAAATGGATGACAGTTTCTGTCCTGGTCGTGGATGATTCAGGTTTCTTTCGCAAACGGCTGACGGAAATTCTGACAAGCTCCGGCCAGATCAAAGTAATAGGCGTGGCCACCAATGGCCGCGAGGGTGTCGAGCTGGCGGCAAAATTGCGGCCGGACGTCATCACCATGGATTACGAGATGCCGGTGATGGATGGTATCTCGGCAGTCCGGGAAATCATGAAAAAGCACCCAACACCGGTGCTGATGTTTTCGTCGCTCACTTATGAAGGCGCCCGGGTAACCCTGGATGCGCTGGAAGCCGGAGCGGTGGATTTCCTGCCTAAGAATTTCGAAGAAATTGCCCGAGACGGCAGTCAACTCCAGCGCATCCTGATCGATCGCATTCTCGATGTTGCCCGTAGCCGGCCCGGCGTCCGGCCGACCTCAGCTCCGATAAGCAAGCCAGCGCCAGGAACCGCTCGAGACAACACCGCAGCGCGTACTCGCGCACCGTTACCCTCCGCACCGCGCTCATCCCCGGTTCGGCGCACGCCGGAGGCTGCCGCAGAAGCGGAAGTCAGCCGACGTTCGTACCGGCGTGGACCGGCCAAGCACTACAACGTAGTCGGCATCGGGACTTCCACCGGAGGTCCGGTAGCCCTGCAACGGGTGTTGACGGCATTACCGGCGTCCTTCCCGCGGCCTATTGTGTTGATTCAGCACATGCCCGCCAGTTTTACCCCGGCCTTTGCCGAGCGCCTGAACAAGTTGTGCCAGATTGAGGTTCGCCAGGCCGAAGACGGCGACCTGCTCAAGCCGGGCCTGGCGTTACTGGCGCCCGGTGGCAAACAGATGATGATCGAAAATCGCGGGGGCCAGGGCCGGGTTCGCATCCTGCCCGGCGATGAGCGCCTGAACTACAAGCCCTGTGTTGATGTTACCTTCGGTTCACTGGCGCGCAGTTTCCCCGGGAAGACTCTGGGTGTGATTCTCACCGGCATGGGGGCGGACGGTAAGGAAGGGTGCCGGATGATGAAGCAGAGCGGATCCGATGTCTGGTCCCAGGATGAAAAATCCTCGGTCATCTATGGCATGCCCATGGCGGTCGCAAAAGCCGGTCTCAGTGATGAAATTCTGGCGCTCGAAGAGATTGGGCCACGCCTGGTAGAAGGCGTTTCCTGATGGATATTCTGAGTCTTCTGGGCATCGTACTTGCGTTTGCCGCCATACTGGGCGGCAATCTGCTTGAGGGTGGGGCGCTCAGTTCTCTGTTCAACGCTCCGGCTGCCCTGATCGTGGTGGGCGGCACTCTTGCGGCAACGATCCTACAAACCTCCTGGCCGATTCTGAAGCGGGCATTCCAGCAGGTGCGCTGGGTGCTGGTGCCACCGTTCATCAGCATGGAAGACGGCATTGGCAAAGTGATTGATTGGAGCGTAAAGGCCCGCAAGCAGGGGCTGCTTGGGCTGGAAGGCCTGGCCGAGCGGGAGCCTGAACTGTTCGCCCGTAAGGGCCTGCAGTTGCTGGTGGACGGTGCCGAAACCGAAACCATTCGCGGGATCATGGAAGTGGATCTGGAATCCCGGGAGCAGCGCGATCTGGAGTCAGCCCAGGTTTTCGAAGCCATGGGCGGGTATTCGCCCACCATCGGAATCATCGGCGCGGTCATGGGCCTGATTCAGGTGATGACCAATCTGGAAGATCCGCAATCCCTGGGCAGCGGAATTGCCACCGCCTTTGTTGCGACCATTTACGGGGTGGCGCTCGCTAACCTCCTGTTCTTTCCGGTTGCCAACAAGCTTCGAGGCATTGTCCGGGAGCGCACCCGGTATCAGGACATGATGATCGACGGCATCATTGCCATCGCCGAGGGGGAAAACCCCAAATCCATCGAAATGCGACTGCGGGGTTTCCTGCAGTAACCATGATCGGGGCATCGTATGCGACGCCGTAGGCAGTCCCAGCAAGATCTTCACAACAAGGAGCGGTGGCTGATTTCCTATGCGGATTTCATTACCTTGCTGTTCGCTTTTTTTGTGGTGATGTATTCGGTGTCGTCAGTGAACCAGGGCAAGTACAAAGTGCTCTCGGAAACTCTGACTGGCGTGTTTAATGCGCCCCAGCGCTCCTTTCAGCCCATCGAGGTGGGGGATCAGCCACAGCAACTGACCAACGATGCGGTCATTTCCTTGCCGGTAACCGAAGCGCGCGGCAATCCGGAGCGCGAAGCGGAGGTGCGGAGCAGGGCGCTCAGTGCCATGGCGGATCAGTTGTCCCTGGAATTTGAAGAATTGATCAGTCAGGGCGTCATTAACTTGGAATCCAGTGATCGCTGGCTGGAACTGAACCTTCCTAACAGCCTGCTGTTCGGAAGCGGTGATGCCGAACCGCACTACGATGCCTTCGCCGTGATCGAGAAGATTGCCACGGTGCTGCGAAATCGTGATAACGCCGTTAAGGTCGAAGGGTTCACCGATAACCAGCCCATCAGCAGCCAGCGTTTTCCCTCCAACTGGGAGCTGTCGACAGCTCGCGCCGCGGCGGTGGTGCGCATGTTGTCGATGGAGGGTATTGAGCCTGAACGATTGGCCGCAGTGGGTTACGGTCGGTTCCAGCCGGTTGCCCGCAACGACACTGATGAGGGACGTCGGCGTAACCGCCGGGTGGTCCTGCTAATTTCTCGTGATGCCAGTGTGCGCGGGGCCATGCGCTGACAGCGCAGATCCGCGACACATGCGTATGGCGGCGTTGGCACGGTTCCTGTATTAACTCATGGCAGTAGTTTTCCCGGCAACCGATTGCCGTTGCAGCTGGTTTGCGGTGAGTCATCGGTGTTCAAGTTGCCGGGCAAGTGGCCGATAAACCGGAATGCAGCAGCGTCCACCGCTGCTGCCATGGCGTTTTCTTTGGAGAGACATACGTGCGAATCTGGGCAGTAGCCAATCAGAAGGGTGGTGTTGGCAAAACCACATCCGTGGTTGCGTTGGGCGGAATGCTGGCCGAGCGCGGTAAGCGGGTGTTGGTCGTGGATCTGGATCCGCACGGGTCACTCACGAGCTGGTTCGGTTACGATCCGGATACCATTGCGCACAGTGTGTTTGATCTGTTTCAGCATCAGGGCAAGGTGCCCGAGGGGCTGCCGGCCCAGCTCATCACCGAGACCAGCTGCCGCGGCCTTTCGTTGCTGCCCGCGAGTACCGCGCTGGCAACGCTGGAGCGTCGGATGGTCGGCGTGGAGGGCATGGGGCTGATCATGTCCCGGGCTCTGGCCCAGTTGTGGGACGATTTTGACTACGTCATTCTCGACAATACGCCGTCGCTGGGCGTTTTGATGGTCAATGCCCTGGCGGCTGCTCAGCATCTGGTAATTCCGGTACAGACCGAATTTCTCGCCATCAAGGGTCTGGAGCGCATGCTGCATACCCTGAAGATGATCATGCGGTCCCAGAAGAACGAATTGACCTACACTATTGTTCCGACTTTGTATGATCGCCGTACCCAGGCGTCGGTCAAGAGTCTGAACCTGTTGCGAAAAACTTACCCGGATACACTGTGGCGCTTTGCAATACCAGTCGACACCAAATTCCGGGACGCCAGCCAGGCTGGTATAGTTCCCTCGGCCGTGGATGCCACCACCCACGGCGTTCGCGCCTACACCAAACTGCTTGACGATCTTTTGACGCGGACTGGGTCGGTCAAGGAGCGTCAGCATGCCTGACGAAAAAATGACAAAGCTGGCGGACCCGGCCAGTGCCATTGCCAGTTACCTGGACGATTTGCTGCACACAGCGACGGACTCCGCGCTGCGTGAAGAGGTTGACGTGTTGGCGCCGGAGCAGCAGGTGGAAGCCCGGCCGATCGAGCAGCCGGTGGCAGCACCGGTTCTGGAACCGGAACCTGAGCCAGAGCCAGAGCCAGAGCCAGAGCCAGAGCCGCCCTCACCGGTGGTGGAAGAGTCTGCACCTCCGGAGCCTGTAACGGCTGAGCCCGAGGTGGAAGTCCGTCATGCACCGGAGCCAAAGCCTGCAGAGCAGGCGCCATTGGCCCGTCCCGATTGGTCAGAGGCGCCCTTCGAATGCCTGATTTTTACCGTTGCCGGGCTTCAGTTAGCGGTGCCACTGATTTTGCTGGGCGCCATTCATCGGGTAGAGGATGAAAGCGAGATTCGACCGATTCCGGGCAGTCCGCGCTGGTACATGGGCATGCGCCCGGATCGTGATCAGAATCTGCGGGTAGTGGATACGGCCGAATGGATCATGGCTGGACGAGTCCCCGAGAATGCCCGGGACAACTACCGGTTTGTGATTCGTCTGGATAACAGCGAGTGGGGCCTGGCCTGTGACGACGTGGCCCAGTCGTTTACCCTCCGGCCGGACGAAGTGCGTTGGCGCAGTGCGCGCAGCAAGCGGCCCTGGTTGGCCGGAACCGTGATTGATCATATGTGTGCACTCATTGATGTGCGCACTATGGCCGACCTTCTGGTGCGGGCCGAACGCGAACAACATCTCGATCTGAGCTGACGAAAGCGTCAGTTACTGATTGAAACCGTGCCACGCTGGCACGGTTTGTGCCCTTAACTATAGTATTGGGCACTGATGATGACTTTTTGACGATCAGGTTGCCCGCCGGGCAGCCACAGAGGAGATACAGTGCTATGGCTTCCCCGAGCGGACAACACAATCAGGTCCAGGACGATCAGGTACTGCAGTACGTGACCTTCCGATTGGATGACGAGACCTACGGTCTGGATGTTATGCAGATTCAGGAGGTGCTGAGATACACGGAAATTGCTCCGGTCCCCGGTGCACCCGATTACGTGCTCGGCATCATTAATCTGCGGGGTAACGTGGTCACGGTGATCGATACCCGTCGCCGGTTCGGTCTGGCGGATGCCGAAGTGACCGACTCAACGCGGGTTGTGGTGATGGAATCGGCCAATCAGGTCATGGGAATTCTGGTGGATTCCGTGGCCGAGGTGGTGTACCTGAAGTCCAGTGAAATAGAAACTGCACCGAACGTGGGTAACGAGGAAAGTGCCAAGTTTATCCAGGGCGTGTGCAACAAGGATGGTGAGCTGATCATCCTGGTTGAATTCGACAAAATGTTGTCTGAAAACGAATGGGCGGAAATCGCCGCACTGTGAGAAAAAGGCCCTTGGGGCCACAGTGCTACGGATGGACGCCTTTCGAGTTAAATCACGGGAGACGTCCGTCATGTTTGCAGAAATTCCTTCCTACCTTCCCTGGGCACTGACCGCCGGTGTTGTCGCGTTGTTGGTCATTCAGGGCTTTGTCCATGGTCGCCAGATTCGGCAGTTGAAAGCGTCTCTTAAAGACCGCTGCGATACCCTGGGTCGAGAGCTACATGCCACCACGAGTGGCAGTGTGGGGATTGGTCAACGGCTGGTGGGCTGTGAGCGGCAGCTGCATGAACTCCGAACTACGCTTGATGAAATGCGCCAGAACGATCCGCTGCGGATCTCTTATGACGAGGCCTCGCGCCTGGTGGATCTGGGAGCAGACATCGAGGACTTGATGAACACCTGCGGCATCTCCCGCCCGGAAGCGGAGCTGGTCTCGGCTCTGAAGAAGCGGCAGGCGGCTTAAGCAAGAAGCTCACGGCAATCCCGTGGCCTGTTAAATGGCCGCGGAATCATCTTTGCGGCCGGCGTCTTCGGGCGTGCGGCCGCGGATGTGAAAGGCAAACGCCAGAATTTCGGCAATCACCCGATACAGGCTCTCCGGGATCTCCTCGTTCAGTGAGAGTCGAGCCAGGATGCTGGCCAATTCCGCATTCTCGTACAGCGGCACGCCGTGATCCCGCGCTATCCTGACGATCTCCTGCGCCATCTCCTCGGTGCCGGTAGCCGCAATCGTGGGTGCCTGTTCACCATCGTATTTCAATGCAACAGCCGCATGAGTGGTCTGGTGTGACGAACGTTCGGTCATGCTTGGGTATCCACTAATCTGTGCTCTAGTCGAGTGACGGAGCCTTCCGGGCTGCCTCGCCGGCATTCCAGCTCGGTCACATCCAGGCCGAGGTCGGTCAGGCTTTGTCGTAGCAGGGGCAGTTCCTCGTTCACCTGGCGAAGAGTGCTTTGTTTGTCTGCCCAGACCCTGGCACTGACCGAGTGTTGACGCAACGCCACGTCGAAGTGCAGGGGGCCGGCATCGTCCAGGTCCATGGCCAGCGAGAGTCGCCACTCGCTGGTCGCCGCTTTCTGAGGATCCCGCTTGTCACCTCGTTCGTCCGGGTGCTGGTCGATGCGCAATTGCGCCACTTTCGGTTCGTTCTGGGGCGTCACCCAAGGCAGTTCCAGCAGGACCGTCGTCAGTGGCGCTTGTGCGTCGCCGCCACTCCGGGCCGCCAGTACCTGACTGTGCAACTGGTTAACGGTAATTCGGTTGAGCATGCCGGCCAGCAGCCGCAGCATCTGTCCCACAGTGGTAGGTTCGCTGCTAGTCGGTGCGGGCGAGGGCCTCACTGGCTGCGGGAATTGCAGCGGGGCCTGAACCAGCTCGGGGCTGGCCAGCGGGGTGATGCGGGTGAACTGTTCCGGACCCTGGCCTTGCTGTGCCAGCAGGGCGGTGATCACCCGGCCGATGGCCAGTTTCAGGTCGGGGACGTTGGCCGAAGGATTCTGCGCCAGCCGGGATTCGGCGAACACGCCGCTCTCGGCGATCCACTGTTTAACCTGCTGCAGCGGCTGCTCCTGGCCTCCGCTGCCTGGTTTTAAACTGGTGGCAGTGGGCAGGCTCGCCAGCACCTGTTGAATGCTCTGCCGGGCCGCTTCCGGCAGCGGTTGCGCCACGCGAGCGGATGGCAACTGGCCCGGGCTCGGGTCTGGTTTCAGGCCCTGGTTCAGGCTCGCCAGCATCCGGCTCAGGCCGCTCTCCAGGTTTTGTTGCCAGGGAAGGTGCTGGGCCAGTGCCTTGGCGACTGCGGGTGCCTGGGCCGGTGCCAGCTTCCCCATCAACTGCAGTTCGTTGCCGGCCCGCATGATCTTTACCCAATCTCCCGGTTGCAGACGGGTGTTGCCAATGGCTGCGTCCACCGTCAGGGATTTGCCGCGCACATCGAGCAGCAGTTCCGATCGTTCTCCGGACTGACGAATGATTACTTCGGCGACTCTGGCCAGTGTGGTTTGCCGATTGGCGAGCTGCAGGGCGTCGAGTTGCTGACGGGCCGAGGCCGGCAGATCGGCTGTGGCCTTCTGGCTCGCCGCCGTGCTTGAAGGCTGCGAGGTAGAAGACGGCGCAGTGGGCTGAGTCGGCTGAGGGCCAGTCGGTAGTTTCATCGCAATTGGTTTGGTGTCGGGCGATTTGATGTTGGGCAAGAGTAATCCGCCCGGGGTTTCGTTATAATACGCCGCGCCGGTGGGTCTTGCCGTGAAAAAATGTCTGCACCCGCCATGTCCGTGTTGAATGCATCCGATGCTGCGTGTGCGCGCATCGTCCTGGTTACGGGGCCCTGATGTCTGAGCCGATCCTACAGGCGACCAATCTTCAGTGTGAACGAGATGAGCGGATGCTGTTCCGTGACCTTTCATTTTCCATACTGCCCGGTACGGTTACCCGTGTCGAGGGGGCAAACGGAACCGGCAAAACCACCTTGCTGAGAATCCTGGCGGGCATCAACGATGCCTGGTCCGGCGAGCTATTGTGGTGCGGAAAGTCACGCAACTGGCACCGCGAGGAATTCCTGCGCAATGTGCTGTACCTCGGGCATCGCCCGGGCATCAAGGCGCTGCTGACTCCGATGGAGAATCTGCGCGCCTTGGTGGCGCCCCGTCGCCCTGTCGCCGATTCCGTGCTACACCAGGCGCTTTCTGGGACCGGGCTGGACGGCTTTCACGATGTTCCCTGTCGACGCCTGTCCGCTGGTCAGCAGCGACGTGTCGCTCTGGCCCGATTGCTGATCGCCGACGAACCGCTGTGGTTGCTTGATGAGGTGTTCACCGCCATCGACGCCAAGGGTGTCAGCGCCATTGAAGCATTGCTACAGCAGCGCGCCGCTGAGGGCGGGGCCGTGGTGGTCACCACGCACCACGAGTTGCAGTTGCCCGGCATGCGGAGCATTAAGCTGGGTGAGGTGGCTGCGCAATGAACGCTGAAACCCGTCCGCTGATCAAACCCCAGGAATCTGCCGTAAGTACTGTTGCCGCCATGAGGGCGGTTTTCAGCCGGGATATGAAAGTGGCCTTCCGGCAGCGCCAGGATCTGCTCAATCCCCTGCTGTTTTTTGTCATGGTGGTGACACTGTTCCCACTGGGAGTTAGTCCGGAAGTGTCATTCCTGCGCGAGGCGGGAGCGGGTATCCTGTGGGTGGCCGCGCTTTTGTCCGTGTTGCTGTCCCTGGACCACCTGTTTCGCCACGATTTTGACGACGGCACTCTTGAGCAGTTGGTGCTGCAACCGCAGCCGCTGTTCCTGCTGGTGCTGGCGAAAACCCTGGCGCATTGGGTGCTGACCGGCTTGCCGTTGGTGCTGTTGGCGCCGGTACTGGGGGTAATGGTGCACCTCGACGGGAACTCCATCGCAGTTTTGTGTCTAACGCTGCTGATCGGAACACCAGTGCTGAGCCTGATCGGCGCCATCGGCGCGGCACTGACCCTGGGGCTGCGCTCCGCCGGTGTGCTCTTGTCTCTGCTGATCATCCCACTGTACATTCCGGTGCTGATCTTTGGCACTGGCACAGTGGCCGCAGCAACGGAGGGCGCTCCGGTAGGAGCCTACGTGGCCCTCATGGGAGCGTTTCTGGTCCTGGCGATAACACTGGCACCGTTTGCGGCCGCGGCAGCGCTGAAAATCAGCCTGTCGAACAGCTAGGAATAATTGATGATGCTTAGGGTATCCGTCTGATGTGGCAGATTTTTCATAAACTGGGTTCGCCCAAATGGTTCTTCGGGATCGCAACCCGGCTGATGCCGTGGTTGCTGGCGGGCGCACTGGCCCTGCTGGCCGTGGGTCTGGTCTGGGGCCTGGCCTTTGCACCCAAGGATTACCTTCAGGGCAACAGTTACCGGATTATCTTCATTCACGTACCCTCGGCGTTCCTGGCGCAGTCGGTGTACATCATGATGGCGACGGCCGGCGTAGTGACGCTGGTCTGGCGGATGAAGCTGGCGGATGTCTTCGTCAAGGCGGTTGCGCCGGTTGGCCTGGTGCTGACTTTTCTGGCCCTGTTTACCGGCGCGGTCTGGGGCAAGCCGACCTGGGGCACCTGGTGGATCTGGGATGCCCGGCTCACCTCCATGCTGATCCTGCTATTTCTCTACGGCGGGGCGATTGCCCTGGACCGGGCCATCAATGATGAAAAGTCCGCGGCTCGGGCGGTTGCGGTACTGGTGTTGGTCGGGGTGGTCAATATCCCTATCATCAAGTACTCCGTGGAATGGTGGAATACCCTGCATCAGCCCGCGACATTCAAGCTGACCGAAAAACCGTCCATGCCGGCGGAAATGTGGGTGCCCCTGTTGCTGTCGGTGCTGGGCCTGTACCTGCTGTTCGGCTGGCTGGCCTGCTTGCGCATGCAGACAGAAATCCTCGCACGTGAGCAGCGCACGCGCTGGGTCAAAGAACATGTACTGGCGCGGAGGGCCGGTTAAATGGCGTTCGACTCGTTTACCGCCTTTATCTTAATGGATGGCCACGGCCCCTATGTTTGGGTCTGTTACGGCGTCTTTGTAGTGCTCATCGCGGGCATGATGCTCTGGTCATGGCGCCGACACCGGGCGGTTTTGCAAGCCTGCCGCCGGGTGCACGAAACCACAGACGAAAGCGGGCGCGGCTCGGCGCAACCGGCGCTGGCGACGTTTACCCGGGTAAAAGTTTCCCAAGACTGAATGGCAGATACTGAATGCATCCTATCCGTAAAAAACGACTGACCATCGTCCTGTTTCTGATCGCAGGTATCGCGGTGGCGGTCGGCTTGACCACTTACGCGTTGCGCCAGAACATTAACCTGTTCTATGACCCAAGCCAGATCTCTGCCGGAGAAGCGCCAGTGGATGTCCGCATCCGCGCTGGTGGTATGGTCGAGGAAGGCTCTGTCCTGCGTGACCCAGAGAGCCTTCAGGTGGAGTTCCGGGTGACCGACTTCAGCGCCTCGGTTCCGGTTGTGTATGTCGGTATCCTGCCGGACCTGTTTGCCGAAGGGCAGGGTGTGGTTGCGATGGGTAAGCTTGACGGTAAGGGCCGGTTTGTTGCCGACCAGGTACTGGCGAAACACGATGAGAATTATATGCCACCGGAGGTGGCGGATGCGCTGGCGAAGTCCGCCAAGGATCGGGCGGAATACGGAGCAAAATACGGTGAAGGCTCCAGCAACGCACCTACGTACTGATTTTCAAACTACAAACGGCCAAGTGGCCAGAGGGCTCTGATGTATCCGGAACTCGGACAGCTCGCACTAATTCTCTCGCTGTTGTTGGCAGTGCTCCTTTCCGTGATTCCACTGGTGGGGTCGATTGCCGGACGGGATAACCTGCAGGCGTTTGCCCGCCCGCTGGCGTCCGGCATGTTTGTCTTTGTCGCCCTGGCGTTCGCGGTACTTACCCACGCCTTTCTCACCGACGACTTTTCCGTGGCCTACGTCGCCAATAACAGCAACAGCCTGTTGCCCTGGTACTTCAAATTCAGCGCCGTCTGGGGCGGCCACGAAGGCTCGCTGCTGTTGTGGATTCTGATGCTGGCGGGCTGGACCCTGGCGGTGGCAGTGTTCAGTCGCCGCTTGCCGTCGGTGGTGGTGTCCCAAGTGCTGTCCATCCTCGGCATGGTCACCGTTGGCTTCCTGCTGTTTATCCTGATTACTTCCAATCCCTTTGATCGCCTGTTGCCCAACGTGCCTGCGGACGGCGCTGACCTGAACCCACTGCTGCAGGATTTCGGCCTGATCGTGCACCCTCCGATGCTGTACATGGGGTATGTTGGCTTTGCCGTGGCCTTTGCTTTTGCCATCGCCGCGCTCATCAACGGCCGTCTGGATGCGGCCTGGGCCCGCTGGTCCCGGCCCTGGACCACTGTAGCCTGGTCGTTCCTGTCCATCGGTATTGCGCTTGGCAGCTGGTGGGCCTATTACGAGCTGGGCTGGGGCGGCTGGTGGTTCTGGGATCCGGTCGAGAATGCCTCGCTGCTGCCCTGGTTGTCCGGTACGGCACTTATGCATTCCCTGGCGGTGACCGAAAAGCGCGGTGTCTTCAAAAGCTGGACCGTTCTGCTGGCCATTGTCACCTTTGCGCTCAGCCTGCTGGGAACCTTCCTGGTGCGCTCCGGCGTGCTGACCTCAGTGCATGCCTTCGCCTCTGATCCCGAGCGCGGTGTGTTCCTGCTGGCTCTGCTGGCCGTGACCGTGATCGCCAGCCTGACCCTTTACGCGTTCCGGGCGCCGGTGGTGCATGTCCGTGCCAGGTACGGATCGATGTCCCGGGAAATCTTCCTGCTGCTTAACAACGTGATGCTGGTTTCCGCCACGCTGCTGGTGGCCGTCGGCACCCTGTACCCGCTGGTGCTGGATTATCTGGAAATGGGCAAGTTGTCCATTGGCGAGCCGTTCTTCAATATCACCTTCAGCCCGCTGGCAGTAGCAACCGGCCTGCTGATGGGCGCTGGTATCTTCTCCCGCTGGAAAAAGACCGATGGCGGCTGGCTCGGGCGCAAGTTGCTGTGGCCGCTGGCGATCAGCCTGGTGGTAACCGCGGCGGTTCTGGTTGGCTACGGTGGCTTTACGCCCTGGGCCTGTGCCGGTGTGTTTACTGCCGTGTGGGTGGCGGTGGCGACCTTCTGGGACCTGTGGGAAAAATCCGCGTCTCGCAAAGGCCGGCTGCACGGCCTGAAGCGCCAGTCTCGCAGCTACTACGGCATGGTCCTCGGTCATCTGGGCCTGGCCATCACCATGGCGGGTGCCACCATTGTCTCCAACTACGGCATTGAGCGGGATGTGCGCATGGTGCCAGGTGATGTGGCCACCGTGGGCGATTACCAGTTTGTGTTCCGGGATATTGGCGAGCGCCGGGGCGCCAATTTTACCGCCCAGTACGGCAGCTTTGATGTGCTGGTGGACGGCGAGAAGATTGCCGACCTGCACCCGGAGAAGCGTCAGTACTCCGTAGGTATGAGTGTAATGACCGAGGCGGATATTGACGCCGGCCTGTTCCGCGACATCTTCGTGGCCGTTGGCGAGCGGATTTCCGACAACGCCTGGGCCATTCGGTTGCAGTACAAGCCTCTGGTGCGCTGGCTGTGGCTGGGTGCCATCTTCATGGCGGCTGGTGGTTTTCTGGCCATTTCCGACCGTCGCTACCGAGTGCGTGAACGCTCGGCCCAGAAAAGCAACGCCGGTGTCCCTTCCGGCAACGCCACCGAATCCGCTGGAGCCGTATCATGAAGCGTTTTTTCCTGTTTCTGCCGTTGCTGATTGCCGTAGTGTTGGGCGTGGTGCTGTTCGCCGGTATCGGGAAAGACCCCACGAAACTGGAATCGGCGCTGATCGGCAAGCCTGTGCCGGCGTTCAGTCTGAAGGATTTGAACACCCCGGATACTCTGCTGGACCAGTCACTGTTCAAGGGCAAGGTGCAACTGCTGAACGTGTGGGGCACCTGGTGTCCTGCCTGTCGCGACGAGCACGACGATCTGATGTGGCTGGCCCAAGACAAGGGCGTGTCCATCATTGGCCTGAACTACAAGGATAACCGGGAGGATGCCCTGGTATGGCTGGAGCGGCTCGGTGATCCTTACAGCACGTCAATCTACGATCCCAGGGGCACCCTGGGGTTCGATCTGGGGGTCTATGGCGCGCCGGAGACCTTCGTGATTGATGAACAGGGTGTGGTGCGCTATCGGCACGTGGGTGTGGTCAACGAGAAGGTCTGGCAGGAAACCCTGCTGCCGGTGATCAACGATATCCAGGAGAATGGCTGATGGCCCGCTTTGCCCTCGTGGCCGCACTGCTGATGCTGGCCCCCATGGCCAGTGCGCAGGTGGCCGATGTCTACAACTTCGAGACCACACAGCAAGAGCAACGCTTTCAGGATCTGATCGAGGAGCTGCGCTGTCCGAAGTGTCAGAACCAGAACATTGCCGATTCCAACTCGCCCATCTCCAAGGATATGCGCGCAGAGGTTTATCGCCGCATGCGCGCGGGCGAGAGCAACGACGAGATCGTCGATGCCCTGGTAGACCGCTTTGGCGAATTTATCCTGTACCGGCCTCAGGTCGAGAAACGCACCATCCTGCTGTGGGCAACGCCGGCCATTGCCGTGCTAGGCGGTTTGCTGGTGGTGATCGGTGTCATCGTACGCTCCCGGCGGCAAACTGACGAGACACCGGAGCTGACCGCCGAAGAGAAAGCCCTCGTGACCAAGATTCTTGCAGAAGACGATCAGGACAATCGAGCCTGATCGCTTCTTCTCTGCTGCACTCATGACTGAACCTGTGACGATATCTCCATGACTGAAACCTTCTGGATTGCCGCAACGGTACTCATCATCCTGGCCCTTGCGTTTGTGTTGTATCCGGTGCTTTTTCACAGCTCAGCGGCGAGAGAGCGAGCTGACTTCAGAAACCAGAACCTGATGGCCTATCGGAGCCGGATGAAGGAACTGGACGCCGAGTACGAGGCGGGAATATTGGACGACGACAACTACCGGCAGCTGAAAGAAGAGCTCGCCGGTGCCATGCTCGATGATGTCCCGGATGAGACTGTGATGGGGCCAGCCCTGAGTGGCCGAAAAAGTGCCATTGCGGTGGGTTTGGTGGCCATTCTGCTGGTGCCGGTCGCAACCTATTTCCTTTACCAGGAGTGGGGCGCCATGGACGACGTGGAACAGCTCATCACCATGCAGGCCATGGGGCAGACTGACAGCGCCCGCCAGAACCAAATGGCCGAGCTTACCGACCAGCTTCGGGAAAAGCTTGAAGCCAGCCCTGACAATCCCGATGGCTGGGCCATGTTGGGACAGAGCTACATGCGTCTGGAGCGATACCAGGCTGCGGCTTCGGCCTTCCGGCGCCTGTCGGAATACGCGCCCAATGAAAACGCACGTGCCGTTGCCCTCGGCCTGGCGGCACAGGCCCAGTTCTTCCGCAGCCAGGGGGCCATGACCGCTGAGGTGAGGGCGGCCATTGAAGCGGCTCGTGAACTGAATCCCGATGAAGTGAACGCCCTGGGCCTACTGGGCATTTACGCCTTCAGCCAGGAAAACTACCGGGAAGCGATCAAGTACTGGGAACGGATTGTGGCAGTGGCGCCGGATCATCCCCAACTGGCTTCGATTCAGGGTGGTATTCAGGAAGCTTACGGGCGTCTGGGTGAAACGCCACCCAGTTTCGAAACTGCCGAGGCAGAAGGCCCGGGCGTGACGGTTCGGGTGAGCTTGTCCGAGGCATTTCGGGATCAGGTACCTGCAGACACCGTGCTGTTTGTGTTCGCCCGTGGTCAGGGAGGTGCTGGTGGCCCGCCCCTGGCGATCACCCGCCTGACGGCGGGTGCTCTGCCGGCCGAGGTACGGTTGGATGACAGCAAGTCGATGTCGCCGGAGGCGAAAATCTCCAGCGCCGAGGCGGTCATGGTGACCGCCCGGCTGAGCCGCTCAGGCAACGCTATCGCCCAACCCGGCGACTGGCAGGGCAGCCTGGAAGTGCCGGCAGAGGTCAGTGATGACGCTGGTGAGCCGGTCGAGTTGGTGATTGATCAGCAGCTCACTCAGTAACGGCAACACCTCCTAATATGAGCCTCAGATAACTGAAACTGGTTTCGCCACGCTTATGCCGAGAGGCTGTCGGGGTAGAGTGGCGGCAGTTCGGAGCCTTGGGGCTCGACAGAATTCCGCTGCTCGCGCACCTGTTGTAGTGCCTTGGCCAGGGCGCGGCCGTCCCAATCCTCCGCAGTATCATTGCCCGGCGCAAACAGCCGCGCCTGCAGGCGCCGAAGTTCGGCGCTCAGGGTGGCATTATTCAACCCCGCCATAACCTCCGACGCGGTCCGGAAGTTTTTTCCGGCAAAGCGCTGGTTCGCCCACTGCACCAGCAGCGCCGGGGTTGAGGCCGATCCCTTGCGGGCGGCTTGAATCAGCTGCTCGAACAGGGCGCTTTCCCGATGGTCCGGCGCAGCCCGCTGTGACTTGGGCGTGTTACCCCCGTTTCGGGCCCGCCACCACAACACCAGAGTTGCCAGCCAGAGTGCAGCCAGAGCCAGGCTCAGCCATTGCCAATTGGATGTGTCATTGTTCGAAGTCCTGGGCTCTGACGTGCCCGTGGTGGCGCCCGTATCGTTATCGGTGCCAGAAGGTGTTGTTGAGGCATTAACCTGCGCCGAAGCACCACCCACCTGCAACGTTTTGGCCGGAATGACGGCTACCTGCTCGCTGTCGCTGGCGGTGTCCCACCAGGTGATCCGAATTTCGGGCAGGGTCAGCGGGCCGGATTGCACCGGCACCAGGGCACGGGTCTGACTCAGGCTCGAGGTCAGGCCGGCCGGGGTTATGTCGGTTTTCCGTTCCGGCGCCTCGGGGTAGCTGCGCAGGCCCTCTGGAGCGAGTTCTGGCAGCGGGGGCAGGGCTTCGGCCGGTAACCCGGCCGCCCGCAGGGTGATGTTGCGGGTCAGGTTTTCGCCGGTTTCCACCTGCAAGGACTCGGGCAGCCCGGACTCATCCAGTGTCAGGGCGCTGGCGGGCAGCCAGGTATCGCCGGTATAGCTGGCGGGGACATCGTTCACCGGAACGGTGTAGAGCTGCTCGCTGTCGCGTAGGAAAATCAGCTTGCCGCTGGCGTCGCGGGCCTGTCCCTCAAAGCGGATCGGTGGCAGGGTCAGTTCGCCCGGTTGTTGCGGGAACAGCGCGTAGCGGCGTTCCACCACGCGGTAGCGGACACCGTCGCGGTAGCGGGAGTATTCCTTCTGCTTGCCCAGAGGCTCGATGATCGCATCCGGATGTTCCGGCTCCGACAGCTCGCCTCGCACCAGATTGCCGCTGAAGAACAGGCGGATGGTCATGGTCAGCTGTTCCTGCACGTATACTTCGGCCTTGTCCGCTGACAACTCGATGAAACTGTCCCGGCTGGCGGCCACGTTCTGATCCGGCGGGTTTCCGCTGACGACCTCAATGTTGACCGGTTTCGAGGTTGAGTCCTTGAAGCTGAGTGACGGAATGGTCAGCTTGCCGCTGCGCTGGGGCGCCAGTTGGTAAGTCCAGGTGATCTCACCCACCATGTCGTTGTTCACGGTGCGAATGCTGTAGCGCTGATTTTTCGCCAGTACCTCGAATGCCGGTTCCACCTTTTCGATGTCGGGCGAGGGCAGGTTGGACAGGTCCAGATTGAAGAGATTGCTCAGGTTGATATCCAGTTTCATGGAGCCGGTCACGGTCAGGGTCAGCACCTCGCCCTCATAAAGCCGAGTGCGATCCGGTTCGACCTTGAGCTCCCCGGCGTAAAGAAAGGTAGCCATCGCCATCAGAACCAATACGCGAATGGCAGAGATCATTAGCCGGTTTACCATGGTGTATCGCCCTCATCGGATGGTGTCTGGCGTTCCTGATACTGTTGCAGGAATTTGCGCTTCAGCAGGCCGCCGGGATTATCCGGGACCCGGCGCAGCCATTGTTCCTGGCCCTGGGACAGGGGTTGCTCGGAAATCTGGGCCGGTGCTTCCACCTGGCCGCTACCGTCCGTACCTTCGCGGGATTGCGCCTGCTGCTGTTGGTCCCCGGTGTTGTCCTGGGAGTCGCTGGCGTTGCTGTCGGTCTCGTTGGCGCCGTTGTTGGACGACTGCTCCGACGGCTGGCCCTGGTCCTGGCTGTTCCCGGATTGGCCGGATTCCTGGGGTTGCTCCTGACCCTGATTGCCGGGGGACTGATCGGACGAGCCGTTCTGCGAATCACCATTCTCTTGCTGCTGCGACTCCTGCCCCTGGTTTTGTTGCTGGCCTTTCTGCTGTTGCTGTTGATCGAGTAATTGTCTGACCAGTTCCTGGTTCTCGCGGGCGTCGGTCATGTCGGGGGCTTGTTCAAGGGCCTGGTCGTAGGCAGCCAGGGCCTGCTCCAGCTGGCCGGCCCGGGCCAGGGCATTGGCCCGGTTGTAATCCGCACGCGCGCCCTGGGCGGCGGCAAAGGCCTCGGCGGCCTGTTCGTACTGCCCCGACCGGTACAGGGCGCTTCCACGCCACTCCGGATCGTCCAGATGGTTGGCGGCGTCAGCCGGGTCTTCACGAATCAGCTCGGGGGCTCGTTGGTCTTCCCGTTGCCAGAGTTCCCCCCACTCCATTGCCTGGGCCGGCTGCGGCGTCAGCGGCAGCACGGTGAGGGCAAGCACGGTAAAGGCGCCCCGGCGCCAGCCCAGCAGCAACAGTGGCAGAACCAGCCAGAGCAGCCAGTAGCCGTCATCCTGCCAGCGGTTCACCGTGACGCCAGAGTCGGTCTCCTGCCAGTCATCGCTTTCCGTGGGTTCCAGCTTCAGGGCCTGGATATCACTTTCATCCAGCGTGAGTTGCTCGCTTGCGCCTCCGTTCTGCTGGGCCAGGCTGGCCAGGGAGTCGGGGTTGGCACGGGTGATGACGATATCGCCGTTCTCGCGGATAAAGCCCCGCTTGGCCAGGGGAATGGGGCCACCCTGTTCGGTGCCGACCACCAGGGTATCCAGGGACAGGTCGGTGCCTTCCAGGGTTTGTGAAATACTGGCGTGGTAGCGCGTGGGCACATCGTCGGTGATCAGCAGGATCCGCCCCTTGCCCGGTGCACCCTGTTGCAGGAGATTACGGGCCCGGGCAATGGCAAGATCGGCCCGGTTGCCCGGGGCCGGCATGATCACCGGCTCCAGGACATCCAGCATGCCTTCAATAGTCTTGCCGTCGTCGGTCAGCGGCGCAACCACGTGGGCGTCGGCGGCGAATACAATCAGCCCGTTTAAGCTGCCCTCACGGGCGTCCAGAATATCGCGGATCTTGCGTTTTGCCAGTGTCAGCCTATCTGGCTCCAGATCGGTGGCGAGCATGGATAGCGACAGGTCCAGCACGATGACCAGGCTATCGCCCGGCTGTTTCAGTGGCGTGGGTGCCTCACGCCAGGCGGGACCGGCAAGGGCAATGGACAGGGCGATCACCGCCAGGGACACCGGCAGCATCGGCGACCCGTGCTGTGTGCCGGAGGTGCCATCATGGCGGATGACCGGCGCCAACAATCGCTCAGGAATGATCCTTGCCCAGCCGCTGTCGCCAAGACGCAGGTGTCGGAGCGTGAAAATCAGTATGGGTAGGCTCAGTATCAGCAGCAGCCAGAACGGACGGAGAAAATGGAAATCAGCCATTGGTTTCCCTCTTCGTCGCCGGCTGGCGAGATTTCACCAGCGAGGAGCCGTGGCGGAGCAGTAGCAGGGCCAGCCACAGCAGTGCCGCCAAGCCCGCCGGCCAGGCAAAAAGTTCGGTGACTGGTCGGTAGAACTTGCCCTCCAGTTCAATCGGCTCCAACTGGTTGATGCTTTCGTAGATCAGTTCCAGTTCCGGCAGGCTCCGGGCCCGGAAGTAGCGGCCGCCGGTCTGCTCCGCCATGCGCGTCAACAGGGCCTCGTCCAGATCCCGCGACGGATTCACCCGCCGCGAGCCCAGGAAACCGCGCTGTATCATGGATTCGGCACCGATACCGATGGTGTAGAGCCGGACACTGGCCGCTTCAGCAATCTCGGTGGCTTTGTCCGGGGTGATTTCGCCGGCGGTGTTGGCGCCATCGGTGAGCAGGATGACCACGCGCTGGTCCTGTGGCCGGTCCCGCAGCCGCTTGATCGATAAGCCCACCGCGTCGCCGATGGCGGTGGCTCGGCCCGCCATGCCCAGGCCTGATTCCCGCATCAGGGTCTTCACGGTTGCCAGGTCAAAGGTCAGGGGCACCTGCACATAGGGTTGGGTGCCAAACAGGATCAGCCCGAGGCGGTCGCCTTTGCGTTGGCTGATGAAATCGTCCAGCACTACCTTCACCGCCTGCAGCCGGTTGATGCTGCGGCCCTGAACGACCATGTCCTGTTCGTCCATACTCGGGGAGATGTCTACCACCAGCATCAGGTCGCGACCGGATACCGGCAGTTGTACCCGCTCGCCAACATGCTGTGGCCGCGCCAGCGCCACCACCAACAGACACCAGATCACGAACAGCAATAGTTTCTGCCACAGTGGGGTGGCGCTGCCGTGACGGCTTACGCCGGGTAGGTCAGACAGCCAGTGGCCAACCGGCAGCATCGGTGCATCCACCGACTGTCCCGCGGGTCGCCGCCACTGCAGCAGCAGCGGTACCAGCACAAGCAGCATCAGCCAAGGATAAGCGAGACTTACCATGCCTGACCTCCCAGCCAGGAGCGGGCAAATTCCGTGGCCTGTCGGGGGTCGGCACTGGCCTTGGGTTGCCAGCTACTGTGCACAATCGCTTCAACGATTGGCCGCGAAGCAATTCGGTCGTTCGGCGCTGTCGAAAGCAAAAATGCTACCCAGGCCTCGCCACTCAGAGACTCCGGGTGTTTGTCCGGATAACGCTGGCGCGCCGCCCGTTTCAGCAGGCTGTTCAACTGGGCAAACCAGTGGGGTTCCGGGCTGGCCTGATGTTCCAAGGCGGACAGTTCGGATTTGGCCAAGCGCAGCCAGCGATTGCGACGACGGCGCCGGTGCACAAGCCAGAACAGCCCGGCAAGCGCCAGCAGCAGAATCAAGGCCAGTAGCCACCAGCCCGGTGCCGGTGGCCAGAAGCCCCCGGTTGCAGGCAGGTGAATGTCTTTCAGTTGGCTCAGTGGGTCCTGCGGGTTCATCCGATCCGGCCTCCCGGCCCCAGCAGCGCTTTCAGCGCCACTGCAGGTTCCTCGCCGGTGGACACCATGGCCGAGGCCACGCCCGAGGTGCGGAAACAGTGTTCCAGGCGGGCCTCATGGGCATCCACCTTGCGTCGCCAGGCTTGTTGGAACCGGGTATTGGCGGCATCAAACCAGACCGGGCCGTCGGGGCCTGCGACGGCAAAGCGGCCGCTACTGGGCAGCGCGCGTTCCAGGGGATCCACGATGCGGATGGCACTGACCGAATTGTGACGGGCCAGGGCGCCCAACAGAGTCGGGGTGTCTTCCGTGATGCCAAGGAAGTCGCTGATCACAAAAATGCGGCTGCCGGTGTGGGCTACCCGGCGGGCTTCGGCCAGCGCTTGGTCGAGGCCATTGGTGTCGGTGTCTTCGGCGGGAGTGTTGGCTTTGGCTCCCGGCTGTTGCTGGTGGTCGGCCAGGGTATCCAGCAGGCGCAGCACGGATTTCTTGCGCCGGGCCGGGCGCAGCACGCTCAGTGACCGGTCGTTGAAGACAATACCGCCGACCTGATCACCGGCCCAGAGCGCCAGCCAGGCCAGCAGGCTGGCAACCTGCGCCGACCGCACCTGTTTGTAGGCACCGGTACTGGCAAAGAACAGGGTCGGGCCCAAATCGCAGAGCAACAGCACCGGGCGTTCCCGCTCCTCCTCATACAGCTTGGTGTGGGGCGCCTGGCGTCTTGCAGTTACGCGCCAGTCGATGCTGCGGATGTCGTCACCGGGCTGGTATTGGCGAACCTCCGCGAATGCCATGCCTCGGCCCCGTTGCGGTGACCGCTGCAAACCGGCCTGGCGTGTTTTCGCCGGGCGGGCCGAGGGCAGCTTCAACGCACGTGCATCGGCCTGCAGGCGGATCAGGTCCGGCAGGCTGATGTGGGTTAGAGCGTCGGAGTCAGCCATGGTGGCGGTGTCAGTCTGTCGCATCGGTGAAGATCATCAGGCGGTGACCGGTACTCGCTCAATCAGGCGCTCGATAACCGCGTCAGCGGTCATGCCCTCGGCCTCGGCCTCAAAGGTCAGCAGAATCCGATGCCGGAGCACATCATAAGCCATGGCTCGGACGTCGTCCGGGGTCACGTAGTCCCGGCCGTCGAGCCAGGCCAGGGCCCGGGCGCAGCGGTCCAGGGCAATGGTGCCGCGCGGGCTGGCGCCAAAGGCGGTCCAGCGCGCCAGCTCAGGGTCCAGGCTGCCGGCATCGCGGCTGGCCAGTACCAGCGCCAGTAGATACTGTTCCACCGGTTCGGCCATGTAGATATCGGCGACCTCGTTGCGGGCGTCGAACACCTGGTCCGCGGTCAGTCGAACATCGGTCTGGGGCTGGCCCTGGCGATAGTCATTGCGCGCCAGGTGCAGAATGGCTTTCTCGGCCTCGGCCGAGGGGTAATCAATCACCACGTGCATCAGGAAACGGTCGAGCTGGGCTTCGGGCAGGGGATAGGTGCCTTCCTGCTCAATGGGGTTCTGGGTGGCCATCACCATGAACAGGCGGTCGAGCGGAAAGGTACGCAGGCCCACACTGACCTGGCGCTCGCCCATGGCTTCGAGCAGAGCGGACTGTACCTTGGCCGGAGCCCTGTTGATCTCATCGGCCAACACCAGGTTGTGAAAGATCGGCCCGCGCTGGAATTCGAAGGTCCCGGTTTCAGCCCGGTAGATTTCACTGCCGGTTACGTCGGAGGGCAGCAGGTCCGGGGTGAACTGGATGCGGTGGAAATCACCGTCCAGGTGATCGGCCAGTGCCTTGATCGCGGTGGTCTTTGCCAGGCCCGGGGCACCCTCCACCAGAAGGTGGCCATCGGCGAGGAGGGCAATCAGCAATCGGTCCACCAATTTTTCCTGTCCGATTATCCTTTTTGCCAACTGCGACCTGAGTTCACCGAACGTATGCTGTAGCGACATTGAAAGGAACTGCTCCGATTCTCTAGGGTTCATCTTAGAACGTCTTTTCGTGCGTAAGTAGTTGCCGCAGTTTTGGTGTCTGCCCGGCAAAAATCAAGGGTTTGACTATGCTTATGTGACAATAAGACGATTACGTTTACTTCACACTAACCGAGGTCGATCATGAATGCGCTGACAGTAGCCAGCAAGGATCAGTTTTTTGAACAACTGGCTGATGCGTTCGCCCAGAAAATTGCCAAGACAGAGGCAAACAAGATCTGCGAATTTGCCAAGCAGCATTATGCCCATATTCCTCTTGAGGAGCTGGTCAGTCGACGATTTTCAGACACCTACGGTGCAGTTCTCGCGGCCTGGCAGTTTCTTCAGAAGCGGACCGCCGACGAGACACCGGTGTCAGTGTTCAACCCTGACCTCGAAAGCGATGGCTGGCAGTCGACCCACACGGTCATTTTCATTCTGCACCCGAACATCCCGTTTCTGATCGACTCCCTGCGGATTGCCATCAATCAGCGCGAGATCGGAACCCACTCCATCCAGCATTCCATCCTTCAGGTAGAGCGTACTGAGGACGGCAAGCTAAGCAAGCTGCTGCCCAACAAGCGCGCCAGCAAGAATTCCCAATTCGAAGCCTTCATCGTGCTGGAGATCGACCGGCACAGCGATCCGGCCGACCTGAGCGAGTTGGAGGAAACACTGCAAACGGTGTTGCACGAAGTGCGCATCGCTGTCTCAGATTTCCCGATTGTCACCGAAAAGGTTTGCGAGATCCTGGACGAGTTGGATACCACCTCCGCCGGAATCGACGATGAACAGAAAGAAGAGGCGCGAGCCTTCCTGAACTGGCTGGTACAGGACCACTTTACGTTCCTGGGTTACGACGAGTACGACTTTGCCAAAGACAAGAGCGGCATGGTGGTGCGCCGGGTTGAGAACTCAGAGCTTGGCATCCTGCGGGTCAATAACGAGCGTCCGGACCGGGTTCGGCTGAACGAGTTACCCCAGCGCACGCGCCATGAAATGACGCGCACCGACGATATCTTTATTTTCGCCAAATCCGCCCAGCGCTCGCGGGTGCATCGTCCGGCCTACCCAGACTACATCGCGGTCAAGAAGTTCAACAGCAAGGGTGAAGTGGTTGGCGAGCGTCGCTTCCTGGGTCTGTACACCTCCCGCGTTTACAACGAGCGCCCGGATGAGATCCCGCTCCTGCGCCGGAAATTCCAGAGTGTCATCAAACGATCCGGATTCTTGCGCGACGATTACGCCGGCAAAGAGCTGGACCAGATTCTCACGGTCTATCCCCGGGACGAACTGTTTCAGATTGAAAGCAAAGATCTTCTGAAGGTGGCCAAGAACATTCTGTACATCCAGGAGCGCCGCCGCATTGAGCTGTTCATGCGTGAGGATGTGTACGGCCAGTTTGTGACCTGTCTGGCGTTCTTTCCCCGAGATATCTATAACACCGAGCTTCGGCAAAAGGTCGAACAGGTCCTGCTTGACCGGCTGGAAGCCGAGGACATCGAATTTGTCACCCACTTCTCCGAATCGGTGCTGGCCCGCGTGCAGTTCACTATCCGGGTGCCCCAGGTTGAGAATCGGCAGCTGCCCATCGCCGAAATTCGTGAAAAAGTCATTGAGATGGCACAGTCCTGGCGGGATGGCCTTTACGAGGCTCTGAGCGAGGCCTACGGCGAGGAACAAGGCAATGAGCTGTCGCGGCTGTGGTCCGGCGGTTTTCCGGCCAGCTACACCGACATGTTCTCGCCGCGCCGCGCTGCTATCGATCTGGAGCACATTTCCGGCGCCGCCAAACGCAGCGATCTGACCATGAGCTTCTACCGGGCCCTGGAAGAGGATGAAAGCACCTTGCATTTCAAGCTCTTTTACCCGGATCAGCCGCTGCCGCTGTCCGACGTGATGCCGATCTTCGACAACCTGGGTTTCAGGGTGCTGGGCGAGCATCCATTTGAAGTCACTGACCGCCACGGCAAGTCGGTGTGGATTCACGACTTCACGTTGCAGGCTCACACCGGCCGAGTGGTGGACATCCATCGCATACGTCCGATCTTCGAGGACCTGTTCCGGAGGGTCTGGCACGGCAACGCCGAAAACGATGCCTTCAACCGGATGCTGCTGACGTCGTACATGAGCTGGCGCGAGATTGCATTGTTGCGGACCTTTGCTCGTTATATGCGCCAGATCCGTTTCTCCAACAGTCAGACTTTCATTTCCAATACCCTGGTCAACCATGTGGATCTGGCCAGGTTGCTGCTTGAGTATTTCGAGGTGCGCTTCAACCCGGACCGTTTTCAGAGTGAAGGCCAGAGCAAGGCGGCCCAGCAGAAACTGGAAATCGAGTTCAACGCCGGTTTGGACGGCGTTGATAACCTCAGTGAGGATAGGGTGCTGCGGCTTTACATGGAGCTGATGCAGGCGACGCTGCGCACCAACTTCTACCAGCATGATGAGGATGGCGGGCCCAAGCCGTACATCAGCGTGAAATTCGATCCGTCTCAAATTCCGGATGTGCCGCTGCCACTGCCGATGTTTGAGATCTTTGTCTATTCTCCGCGGGTGGAAGGTGTGCATTTGCGGGGGGGCAAGGTTGCCCGTGGAGGCCTGCGCTGGTCGGACCGGTTCGAGGACTACCGCACCGAAATTCTCGGACTGGTGAAAGCCCAGCAGGTGAAGAACGCAGTCATCGTTCCGGTCGGGGCCAAGGGTGGTTTTGTGGCCAAGCGCCTGCCCGATCCGTCGGATCGTGAGGCATTCCAGGCAGAGGGTATTGAGGCCTACAAGACCTTCATCCGCGGCCTGCTGGATATCACCGACAATCTGGTGGATGCCGGCATTCAGCCACCAGAGCGGGTGGTGCGCCACGACGACGATGATCACTACCTGGTTGTGGCGGCCGACAAGGGCACCGCGACTTTCTCAGACATCGCCAACGGCTTGTCTGCGGACTACGGCTTCTGGATGGGCGATGCCTTCGCCTCCGGTGGCAGTAACGGCTACGACCACAAGAAGATGGGCATCACTGCCCGTGGTGCCTGGGTATCAGTGGAACGTCACTTCCGGGAGATGGGTATCAACCCGGCCCTGGATGAGTTCACGGCCATTGGCATCGGCGACATGGGCGGGGATGTGTTCGGCAACGGCATGCTGTGTTCCGAAAAGACCAAACTGGTGGCGGCCTTCAACCACATCCACATCTTCATCGACCCGACTCCGGATCCGGACAAGAGCTTCAAGGAGCGCAAGCGGCTGTTTGAACTGCCCCGTTCGGCCTGGACGGATTACGACACCAAGCTGATCTCCAAGGGCGGTGGTGTGTTCAGTCGCAACGCCAAGTCCATTCCAGTCAGTGCCGAAATGAAAAAGCTGCTGGGTATCAAGTCGGATCGGGTACCCCCGAACATGCTGATTTCCCACATTCTCAAGGCCCAGGTAGACCTGCTTTGGGTCGGCGGCATTGGCACCTATGTGAAGTCCGCGGGCGAGTCCCATAGCGACGTTGGCGACAAGGCCAACGATGGCCTGCGGGTTAACGGTTCCGAGCTGCGCTGCAAGGTCGTGGGTGAGGGCGGTAACCTTGGCCTGACTCAGCTCGGGCGGATTGAGTTCGCGCTTCGGGGCGGACGCATGAACACTGACTTCATCGACAACTCCGGTGGCGTTGACTGTTCGGACCACGAAGTGAACATGAAAATCCTGCTGAACCAGGCCGTTGCCGTGGGCGATCTGACCGGCAAGCAGCGCAACGTCATGCTGGAGGAAATGACCGACGATGTCGCCGATCTGGTGTTGAAGAACAACTACCGGCAGACCCAGGCCATCAGTATTGCCAGCGAGGATGCTGCCATCCGGCTGGAGGAATACCGCCGGCTGATGAACACCATGGAGAACGAAGGCAAACTCAACCGGTCGCTGGAGTTTCTGCCCGACGATGAAACCCTGTCGGAGCGGAAACTCGACAAGAAGGGCCTGACCCGGCCGGAACTGTCGGTGCTGATCTCCTACGTGAAAGGCGATCTGAAGCAGACCCTCATCAACAGCACGCTGCCGGATGAGCCCCTGCTGGCTGGTGAGATGTATAAAGTATTCCCGCGCGGGCTAACCCAGAAGTTCTCCAAGGAGCTGGGCGAGCACCAACTGCGGCGGGAAATCATCGCCACCCAGATTGCCAACGACATGGTCAATCACATGGGGATCACCTTTGTTGAGCGGCTGAATCAGTCCACCGGTGCCGACGCGGCGTCCATCGCCCTGGCCTGGATCATTGCCCGGGATGTGTTCCGCATCGACAACTGGTGGGACAAGATTGAGGATCAGGATTTCAACGTGCCGGCCCAGTTGCAAATGGAGCTGATGCAGGACCTGATGCGGCTGATGCGTCGCTCCGTTCGGTGGTTGCTGCGCAATCGTCGGGCTGAACTCAGCATCCAGAACCACATCGAGCGCTTCGCCGACAATGTCTGGGCCATCACCGCCGGTCTGCCGGACTACCTCGGTGAACACGCGCGCACAGCCTGGCAGAAACGGCATCAGGGGCTCGTCGAGGCCGGTCTGCCAACAGAGCTGGCATCGGTGGTGTCGGGTACCGACTATCTGTACTCGTCACTGGGCATTATTGAGGCCCAGGAAGCGTCCGGCATGCCGCTGAAAACGGTCGCCAATCTGTACTATGAACTGGGTGACAAGCTGGACCTGAACTGGTTTGCCCGGGCCATTGCCTCACTGGCACCGGCCTCGCACTGGCAGGCCCTGGCCCGGGAGAGTTTCCGGGAGGATCTGGAGTGGCAGCAGCGAGCACTCACCACCGGCGTACTCCGGTTGGCTGGCAAGCCGGACGATGTACCGGTTTGTGTCGATGCCTGGCTTGAACGGCATGTGGGAATGATCCAGCGCTGGAAGTCCATGCTGGCGGAGCTCAAGAGCGTACGTGAGCCTGAATACGCCATGTTCTCCGTGGCCCTGCGAGAGCTACTGGATCTTGCCCAGAGCACCATGCATTCCGGTCACCTTGATGCCGACAGTGAGACCGAGAGTGAGGCAGAGAGTGGTAGCGCGAATGGGGGGCAAAATGCTGGAGAAATTGCCGGATCGAGTGCTGGCGACATTGCTGCCCAGAGCTCAACAGCGAATGCGACCACTTGAGTATTGCTTTGGTAAAACAGATGCCTTTCAATTTGAAGGGTCAAAAGATTAAAAGGGAGTGTGTCGATGGGTCAGCTTGACCGTCTACTTGAGAAAAACCAGGCCTGGGCGGCTGGGATCAAATCGGAAGATCCGCAGTTCTTCGACCGCCTGTCCAGTCAGCAGGCGCCGGAGTACTTGTGGATTGGCTGCGCAGACAGCCGGGTACCGGCAAACCAGATTGTTGATCTGATGCCAGGGGAATTGTTCGTGCACCGGAACGTTGCCAACGTCGTGGTGCACACCGATTTCAACTGCTTGTCAGTGCTTCAGTTCGCAGTTGAGGTGTTGAAGGTCAAGCATGTCATGGTAGTCGGCCATTATGGCTGTGGAGGTGTCCGTGCCGCGCTGCTGAACGAGGGCTCCGGCCTGATCACCAACTGGCTTCGGCATGTTCAGGATGTGCGTGACCGCCACCAGCCGATCCTTGACCAGATCAGCGACGTTCAGGATCGTGTGGACCGGCTGTGTGAGCTCAATGTGGTGGAGCAGGTAAATCATGTGAGCCAGAACAGCATTGTTCAGGATGCGTGGAAGCGCGGCCAGCCCCTCACGGTGCACGGCTTCGTCTACGCACTCCGTGACGGCGTTCTGCGGGATATGGGGCTGTCCATTTCCAGCGACGATGAGCGCGAGTCGGTCAGAAGCCGAACCATTGAGGAGCTGGCAGCGAGGCCAGTCCGATCTGGTCGCCAGGAAAACGCCTGACGCTGAGATTTCGACGCTGAAGTAGTCGTATCGGCCCGCAAGGTACGCCAGTTCTGGCGGGACTTGCGGGCCGATTCCAGTTAAAGTAGCCCGTTTCCAGAACCAGAAACGGGGTCCGCCTGCCGATGTCCGCACTGCCAAAATCCCATGAAGCCCTGCTTCGGAATCGTTCCCTGTTGAAAGGTCGTGTAGCCTTGCTGGGGGCAAGTTCCGGCGCCTTGTTGCCAGAGCTGCCTTCCGGGGGCTTGGCAATGAGCGAGCATGCAGGCTACGCCGAGGAGCTGGCAGGGCCAGCGAACTGGCAGGTGGGTTTTGGTTACGATAATCCCGAACTCACGGCTTCCAGTTTCGACACGGTGGTGGTGTTTTTGCCCAAGGCCCGGGCCGAGCTTGATCTAAGGTTGGCGCTGGCGCGCTGGATCGCGGCACCGAATGCTGCCTTGATCCTGATGGGTGAGAAGAAAGAAGGCATCGCCGGTGCGGTGAAGCAGCTCAAGAGCATTGATCGGGATGCGGCCAAGGTTGATAGCGCCCGGCATTGTCAGGTTTGGGTGGCCAGTAGCCTGGCACCGCTGTCGCACTTTGACGTGGCAGACTGGATGCAGTGGCACTCGATAACCAATGCCGGCAGCACCGTTGAGGTCTGTGGCTTGCCCGGTATCTTCAGCCAGGGCGAGCTGGATGCAGGCACGTCGATGTTGCTGGACAGCCTGGTCAACACGCCACTGAAAGCCAATCGGGTACTGGATTTCGCCTGTGGCGCAGGCGTGATCGGCTCCTGGCATCAAACCTGGCAACGAGATCAGGGCCGGCCGGTGGCGCCGGTGGATGGGGTGGACGTTCAATCCCAGGCGGTAATCTGTGCCCGTGCGACCTACGAACGGGCAGGGGCGACCGGCGAAATTATCGCCTCGGATGGTCTGGCCGGTGTCGAGGGTGTCTGGCCTGCGATCGTGACCAACCCGCCATTCCACGCTGGTGTGAGAACCGACACCTCCATGACCGAAGATTTCCTGCGGTCGGTGGCTCGCCATCTCAAGACCAGAGGCGAGCTGAGGCTGGTTGCCAACACCTTCCTGCCATACGAAAACCTGATTAAACGCTTCGTGGGACCGGTGGAGCGCCTGACTGAAGATCGCCGCTTCACGGTGTACCGTGCCACCCGCCGTTAAGTACCGGCGCTGGCCCAAGCGCTAAACGCCAG
>Ga0207899_1000080_pt1 | contig 47232 bp, 29 predicted proteins | sample MalvirmetaMSP134_FD_184235 | JGI IMG/M metagenome (GOLD analysis project Ga0207899, IMG submission 184235) | Marine viral communities from the Deep Pacific Ocean - MSP-134 (SPAdes) | ecosystem: Environmental > Aquatic > Marine > Oceanic | place: Pacific Ocean | collected 2011-06-28
CGACCCAATATGGGACTCGGAGGAATTACTCCTCAACAGAAGTTGGCCATGCTGGCCTGAGATCTACTTTTGAACCCCGTTAAAAATGGGGGGATTACCCTGGGACGAATCGTTTTGCCTTTAATATCTTGCCACCTAACACCTGGGCTTTTACGGGAAGGGCGCTGCAACCGGTCGTACTGAGTTGCTACTCGCAGTCGACCCTCGTAGAAGAACTCATTTGAAAAGTTGATGATATCGGCGTGAGAACGGTGATGATCTTTCAGGTTTACAATGTCCTCAGCATTGGCGTAAGAGCTGGTGGTATCGAACAGTGAATTCCAAGAGTAGGCCCACTGGATAAAATCCTGCGTCAGATCGAACCGGTCCAGCAACTGCATATCCTGCGATTTGTGAATACTGCTGATATGTGGGAGCTGCTTTGGATCGCCGATTACGACTGCCGACTTTGCTCGGTATAACAGTGGCAGCGCTGAGGCTACGTCACACTGACTGGCTTCATCGAATACGACGAGATCGTAGTAGCCCGCTGTAAAGGGAAGTTTCCCGCGAGCAGAGAGCGACGTGACAGCCCAGCAGGGAAGGAGATGAGAAACCTTTTCCGTCAGTTCATAGTATTGTTTCCAAACATTCCTCTGAACTTTGCCGCCGCCGGAGTCCGTTATCATCTGAAGTACCGAAACGTATCGGGACAATAGTGTTCGGTCACTCGCGGTTAGTTTGGCTGGGCTAACCTTGAGCCAGCCTTTCCAGAGCTTGTCTGAATTTGCCGAGATGCTTTCATACAGTTTCAGTTGTCGTGTATTGATCTCTTCAAGAGAGGTTCCTTGCTGCAATTCAGTCAGTGCTGAAAAGTACTTTTTAATCCGACTGATTCTGCCTGATAACTCGCTGATATTGCTGCTGACGTCGGCCCATTGCGTGACATGTTCGTCGTCAACGACCGACGGCGGAGCCTTTAGCTCAAGAGCCTCGGTGAACGTCTGAAAGCCGGTAATCGCTTCGTTGAGCTGCTCGAATCTTTTTTTCCTAGCGTTGTTCCAGAACAGGCGTGTAAAAAATCCTTGCTGGGTCTTGTCAGCCTGCCGTACTGCTTTTTCCAGGCCTCGGTGCTGGTTTTCGAAAGCCTCCAGATCCAAAGACCGCACGCGCGCAAACACCTTTTCACCCAGCTCTTCTCGATATTCTTCGATAGATTGCTCAAGCTTGTCGACGGTATTGCGATGAGCTATGAAATCAGCCTGCTTTTTCTTAAGCGATTCAGACTGCTGAATCAAAGCATCGTGCGCCTCAACACAGTGGTCATATTCAAGCTTCTCGTCTTCTGATGCTGCGGCAGAGAGCAGGGCCTGCAGGTACTCTTTGAGTTTCAGCTGATAAGCGTTGGAGCCCATTCTCAGCAACAAAGGTCGTGGACCAAGGGTATTTACCCTGGTCTCAACAACATCGACGGCTTTGTTGTTTTTACTGGCAAATAGTACTTTCTTGCCTTGCCAGGCGGCATTGATTAAGAGGTTGGTGACCACCTGAGATTTGCCGGTGCCGGGAGGTCCGGTGATGATCGTGAGTTGTTTTGAAAGGGCTTGGCCAACGGCCATTCGCTGTTCCAGGTTCATGGGCAGAACTTCAAGCAGTGTTTTATCAAGAGGCGGTTCCTCCTCCCTGTTGAAGCGATTGCCTACCAGTTGCCCGAGCGCGGTGCCCTCATACTGTTCTTCTTTGAGAACCGCCAGATCTCGCAGTTCTGTCTCCAAACCTTGAGTGTAAGGCTTACGCTCGGCTAGCATCAGAACAGCCTGATTGTAGATGCCTGGTTCGCTCAGGGTTGGTATGGGTTGTGATGCCGACAGTTCCTCTGGGTTGCAGACCTCTCTCCAAGGCCACTCGGTGCGAAGTGCCTGTAACCTTGGTACAACCTCGTCCAGTTCTGGAACCTCTGCCCCATCGCTAAAGCCCAGCTCATCCTCCAAGCTGAGGAGCTCATCCATTAGCGAATCCCGATCGGCATTTGTAAAACGTTTCAGAACCGCGGTGTTTAGAATCGGGAAGTCATTTGAAAGCGAGGCCATTCCACGGTTGTTGGCTCCTTCAAACTGAACTGGTATGAGAAATAATGGCTCCAGACGATAGATATCGTTTCCCGCTTTGGAGGTGAACCGGTTAATGGCAATCGGATAACCAAGGTAAAGAATTTTGGCATTTCTATCCCGATGCATTTTATTGGTTAACTGGCTACCGGCCGGCGTCTGGAGATGGGCATTGATGTCATCATCCGGTAGAGAGGGGAGAGGCACGTAATCGAAATCGTTCTGGAATGGCCTTGCCCAAGTGCTTACTTCACCGATGTCGTCTTGACTCAGGCAAGCCAAATAATACCTAGCCAGGCGAGATAGCGAAGTGTTTGTAAACGAGGCCTCACCAGGTCCGGAGCCTGGTTTGCTTGAGGCGCCTTTTAGAGGCCACCAACAGTATCGGGAGTCTTGTGAGTACTGGGCGCTCAGTGGCCCATACAGAAGGCTGTTTACCTCCCTTTTATCGACACCAAGTTTTGTCGCCAGCTGAACGGCCTTCTGGCCCGGCCTCAGATTCAGTTCATCGACTAATCTTTGTTGTAACGACATCTGACGAAAACTCCTGTAATACGTATCCTCAGGGTTCCAGAGTAGACAGACCCTTATGGCGGGGAAAACGGTCGATTCTACGCAAACGAACGTGTCGTTTGCTACCCATCAATATCCACCTACCAACCAAAAGTCCGAGTCTTTTGTAGCAGTGGTGACGCTCTAAAAGTTTTGGTAGCCACTAACTGTCCCAACTTTCCGTAAACTCAGACCGAAGCTGGCTCAAAGGTTCTGGCAGCTGTTGATTACAGGTCATCCCCAAATACGTGGCAGCCCGGGTGAAGCCAACGTACAGATACTTGTCGAAGAGATCAGGAACCAATTCGGCGAGCTCATCGACTCCCACGAAAAAGACCGCTTCAAATTCTAGGCCTTTGATATGTTCAATTGAGAAAACGCGCACGTTGTTTCCTTCTCCCAATGATTTGCCGCCGACGCAAGCCTCGGCGCGCAGGTTGAAGTCCTCTAGCTTTTCATTGAGTGCCTCAGCCATTTGTTCTGCCTGATCATCATTCTGAACCAGTACAGCGGTGGTGGGGAGCGGCGGTGTTAACGACTCGATCTCACGGATTCGTTCAGCTAGCCAAGCACTGGTGGAGTCAATATCCGAACAGTGCTCGATCAGCGTAGGCATCAGACCATCGTGTACAGTAGATTCTGGTAATTCGCCAAGGGCAGATAAGTCGCCCCCAGTCGCAGTTAGCAGCTCACCTGCCAAGCGATTCAATGTACGGCTTTGCCGGTATACGGCATTGATGTTCTGAACCGTAAGATCTTTGGCCAACCAATTTAACTGGGCCTTGGATCGGATGCCTTCACCAGTGATTCGCTGGTTGAAGTCGCCACAGGCGCAGTAGGACTCTGCGTTAAGACTCGATAGATTTTTCATTGCCGCCAACTGGAGCACTGAAAAATCGGTGGCCTCGTCCACGAGTATTTGGTTAAGGAACATTGTTGAATGATTCTGTAGGAACGAGGGCAAGGAGCCGTTGTTGCTCCTTGAAATAACCGGCTCTGCTATGAGCTTCCGAGTATTCTCCAGCGCAAGAAGTACAACTGCGTCCAGCTCATAGGCAGAAATATGTTTGGGTTTTTCCGGAGCCTTGATATAAAAAGATGTTTCCGAGCATGCTTTTTTCCGGAAGGCTTTGTAGCTGGCAGGCACATCCCGGACGAAGCGGCGATAGGGTCTGCTGAAGCGATTGAGGGCATTGCGAATGGAAGCGCGCTCGCCGACAATCAAAAGTTCTTCATTTGTCGGGACTCGCTCATTAAGCCATTCGACGATCGCATAAGTCCTACCTGTTTTAGGAAGCGAGCGCTTTTGATATCGCGAGCGGCCAAGAGAGCGAATAGCCTTCTTGTAAGCGTTGAAAGCCTCTTTATTACTCGTATTACCAGTAGCTGATTCTGATTCAGTGTTGATTTCAGGTTCATCTTCTCCATCAAAAACGGAGTCGTCCTCTTCTTCATCATCCTCAACTTCAAGTTGATCAATGAATGACGCAAGCTCTCGAAAGAACGGGGTGTATTGGTTGTACTGTTGGCCGGCTAATTCCTTTAACTGTTTTTCTGATTGCTCGTTGAGATCTTTCAAGGCCTCTTGGATCACACTCTCCAGCCGAGTCAACTTGCTAAATGTGTCGACAAGCTTCTTATAGCCTTGGGTCTCAACGATATCTCGAATGGACCGCACCAACTCAGCATTCACGTACCCCTTGGAACTCTCCAGTAGATTTAATCCAACTGAGAACTGTTTGAATAAACGTTCTGAGTGGAAGTCCCGAAACGCCTCATACCAGCTAATAGGATCTTCAATTACCTGTTGGCTCAGCGTAGTTAGTTGATCTTTAAGAATGAACTTGCCTTGGCTGGTAGAGGACTGAAGAAGCCCCAAGTTTTCACGACTCAGTTTTCTGCGGTAGTTCTCCCAGGTCACGATCTCGTTGCTCGACACTGGAACGTCTTCACGAGCGAAGGCGTCCTTGAGATACATTCTCAGCAGCTCAGTGGGTGTGAACATAATCCAGCTTTTGCTGTGTTCTCGCCCTGATGAATCGGGCTGGGCGTACCGTTTTTCAGCAGGCTCCATGAGCTCTGAGTCTAGTTTTTGGCTAAGACGTTTGATCAGAGTTGTAGTTTTGCCTGTCCCGGGTGGCCCCATAATCATAAGTTTGCTATTCAGCGGAAGCCTGAAAATTTCATCCTGAAACTTGTCCAGGATCGGTTGGTCTCTTAATCCCATAGTGCGACGGATTTCATGAACCAAGCCTTTCTTGATCAAGTCCTCAGTTTCTTCTCCCGCCAGCATGGCATCGAAATCATCGGCAGCGGTACTGTCGACTTTTCGGAGTAGGGCTCGGAGGGAGCTGATACTCTGTTGACCAAGTTCTTCGTGGTCAAACTTTGAGTCTTTAGAGTCCCATCCACTCTCAAGAAGCGCGGGATAGAGTTTGCAGGCCTCAATCACCGTGTACTCAACGCCATTCACTTCTGCGGCATCACCAATTGGAAGCGAAGCTAAACGTCCCATAGGCGCGTTGTAGCTTGCCAGAAGGCCGTGATCGCCCAGGGGGACCTGATATTTTCGAGCAACGTACACGGTTTTCTGATTGGCGTTCTCGTCCTCTAAAATGAGGCGGGCAATGGCAGGCTCCCTTGTAAGCTGTGAGTAGCCCTCGCGCGCTTCACGGTTGATCCTGTCGAGTGTTTGGTTTGTTTCAGTGCCGGTGAAGGTGTTCGTGTGGGCGAAGGCTGTCGAATTAACATCCTTGGTGGATTCCATTTTTTCTTTGGCTACAGATTCAATCCTTGAAAAGGTTTCGAGTGTATCGCGTGCCAAATCAGTAATGTGCTGTTTTAGTTCCATCACACGGTGTCCTTCTTGTAGTTAGATGCTTCCATGGTCGGCGTGGAATACGACGATAAATAGGTTTACTCGCAAGCGTCCCCGATAAGATGATCGCGAATCAAGTCCGGCAACTTAATAATCCTGATGCGAATCTGTCTTTGATTGGGCTGCTGTGAATTCGTTAAACGGTTTCAGCCAGTCTTCGTATCGGAATTCTTGTTTCACCCTCTGCTGGAATTCGGGGTTTCGAAGCATTTCCAGAGTCACGTCCTTAAAGGTCAGGTGGAGCTTGGTTTTGTTCAGTAGGTCTGGCGCTGACGGCGCTACCTTCCAAAGGATATCGAGTAAATACTCTTTGCTAATCTCCTCTGTCACTGTTTCGCAGCGACTGGCCAGTTCCTGAGGTGGGCGCTCAGCAATAACTGGGGCGAGGTTGCTTGCAAGACCTTCTAGGGACCTTTCAATAGACGCCTGAAGCTGTTGCTGCTCTTCTTTGCAATACTTTTCAATGCGTTCTCGGAGATCCTCTACCTTGTACACGAATTCCTTCTTTTTGGTGCTTAAAAGCACCCGCCCAAGCCGCTTACCCAGGCTTGGCGCGTACCTATCCCGCAGGGTCTCGGCCTCTTTGCGCAAAGAGGATAGTTTTTCAGATGCCTTCCCATCAATGAGCTTGTAGCTGGCATTCAGTCGCTCTTCGATTTCCTGATCATTGTCGAAAATGGACTGTTTCAGTTGTTTGGGAAGGCGGATGGTGCGCTGCTGTATTTTACTGCCCTCCAGCTCCATCTCGACGAACTGGAGGCGCGACTGGTACACACGTACCTGGCGCTGGAGGTTGAAAGCCTGGGGCGGGTTGCGATTGAGTTTCGTGGTAGTTTCGCTGACTTCCTGATCCGGCAGTGTCTCTCGTCCGATCTCGGCCTGAGGATGGTGTGTTTCAGATTCTTTTCGATCTTCATCCTTATTGGCAATACCGATGGACTGGGTAAAACGTTCAATCTGCTCGGGGGTGAGCTCGAATCCATTAATGTGGTCATGGGAGGATTGAGATTCCACTGCCATAGGGGGGAGCGAGAACGCCCAGCCCTGATCATCAATGATCACGAAGCCGATTCGGAGTCCCGGTTCCTTGTGGACATTGATGCCAGCGTCACGTAACATGTTTACCGATTCAGCCAGACCATAGCCCAACCTAAACAGGTCTTCGTCGTAGTCCAGAATAACCTCAACCTGTAACCGTGGGTCTCTGCTCTGCTCAACAAGAGCGCCTGCGACGGAATCATTGATGGAAGGCGCCGCATAGATTGCGCGATGCTTCGCCATGCCGATCATCTGGCCGATGACATGAGCTGGAAGTTTCTGAAACAGGTTCATTGCAGTTCTCCTGTTTCCAATCTATCCCAAGCCTCAAGTACCAACCGCTGGGTTCGATACTCCCCAAACTCTCGAATCTCATTCTTTTTCAGCACGCGGAAGGTTTCAGATGGGTACTCCTCGCCCATGAGATCAGAAGGATCAAGGACATAGCGGAGCTCATCACGAGTTAGACCATAGAGTTTGGCGTAGTAGGCATCCAGCTCGCACTGGAGCTGGTGTCGACGGGGTGGGTGAAAAGGAAATGGGTCACCTGCGTAACCGAGGTCTTCGGCAAACGGTTTGAGATCATGGGCCGTATACACCAGTTCAAGAACTCGGTTTCTAATAAATTCAATGTTGTCTTGGCTGTAAGCTTCTGGAGGTAGCGTAACGATCTGACGCTTCATATTGTACTTAAGGTGGGTGCCCCCAATTTTCTGTCGAGCGACAAAGTCATGGGGCAGTGAGCATTGATCTGCCAGAAGGCATCCGACCAGTTCGGTTCTTTCGACCTTTGGGAACATCAATAAAAATGTGTCGCCGACGGCAGAGAGGGGAATCACCCCAGCAATAACTGTCCGCTCATCTGTGGAACGGCAAATATCCCGCCAGCCCAGCAAATACTTAGGTCGACGTTCCTTCAAAAGCGTCCAGACCAGTGGCCAAATTTCCTCTCCATCTGCTAAAGCAGACTTGAGCCAACGCTGCTCCTGATTATTCAGTGGATATTGTTGACTCGTTTCCAGCGCAGCTTGAGCCTTCTGGTTCAAACCGCTATCAAACATATCACCGCTAGTGCTCTGGGGCTCTTCATTAAGTAGCGCCAAAGCTGAATCGGTGTCTGATTGGCTCAAGAAGTATCCCGCCAACCAATACGTCAAGGCCTCATTGAGAGCTTGGATATCTTCTTTTTTGCAGGCATCCAGAACTGCTTTGGGAGCTTGGGCTGTTCTTAGCGTTACCTCGGTTTCTGGCACCCAGTACCGGGGCCGGGATTGGTAACCCGGATTTTTCTTTTCTTCCTGTGTGCAGTCACGGCTCGATTCGCCTTCCAGCTCGTAGGTGGCCCAGCGGTGGTCGTAGTGATGGACCATTTTTGCTTCGTATAGCCGCAGAAATGAGCACTGAGCCCCATCTATCTCCTTTGCACTTTTAAAAAGTCGGCTGTCGGTTGACATATCGAAGAGCCTAGAGAAACGAATTCCCCATGGATTTTCATCGGGCTTGTCATCCTCGGATTCACGAATTAGCACCGGTGCAGCGCGATACATTTTCTTAGTGATTTCGGCGTCTTTCTGAGCACGGAATACCGGGCAGGTTTTCGTATTCGGATTGATCAGTGCGAATTCTTCTGGCGTCAGCGTGAAGTGGCGCCGAGGATCCGGTAGTTGTGTTGTTTGGGTCAGGAAAAATGATAAGTCGGCTGCCGATAGACCTTTGCCCATTGTTAGGAGGCAAAACTTATATGATCGGTGAACACCGTCAAAAATGGCTTCCCTGTTTTCAAAATCAAAGAGGCTCGCCAAGCGCTTTTCATCTGCTAGCCATCCGAAAAAGAACTTGGTCGAATCGTCAGTGGCAATACCTGTGGGAACGATAACTCCCGATCGACCTCCGGGGTTTATTGATTTAGCGAAGTGCTCTGCAAAAAGGGCGTAAAGATTGACATCTCCTCGGCCTGTAAGGGGAAAGCGACCAGAAAGCCTTGCAAAGGCGCTGCTGCCCTCTGCGTTTTGTTTAGCAGCCAAGAATTTCCGGTGAAGATTGCGCATGTTCGGGCTATCGCTTTCAGCCAATCCGGCAATCATTTCCCCGCGCGCTGCGGAATTTTTAGCCGCTGCAATTTCGGGCGCCCGGGACGCGAAGAACTCTTGCTCCTGAAGTTTAATTCTCTCCCAAGGTGGATTGCCCAACACGACATCAAAACCGCCTGGGGAATCCTCACCAAAGATCTGAGGAAACGCTAGTGGCCAGTGTAAAAAACGGTGTGTTCTGGTTAGCTCTCGGGTTATCTCTAACACCGGTTCAGGCAAAGGCTGACCTTCGGCAATCAATCGCAGGTGGCTGTTGGTAGGTACCTGAGATGCTGTCTCCTCGGTTTTTGGGGCGAAGAAGGCCGCTGTGAACAGGTCTTCCTTTAAGCGGTCGTTTTGATAGGTCTGGCCGGCCTGGGCTTGAGTAAAGGCTTTGCGCTTGGCCTCCACCTGTTCCACGGTGTCTTCAGGCATAGATTCCATCTCGTTAAAGGTTTGAGGAACCATGCGCAGACTGATAGCCAATTTTTTACCGGCCTGGGTGTTTTGTTTCTTAAGACCAGCACAAACTTTCTTATCATCGCCTGACAATGCCTTGTAAGCATCGCCTGGAATTCCCTGTTCAAGCTGTTTTGACTCCAGAACTCCCACCAGTGCGTTGCCGCATTGGATATGTGCATCCAAAAAGCTCAGGGGCTTGCCGGGCTCGATGGATTCAAGCCACAGGCCTGTTTTGCACAACTCCACAGCCATTGGGTTGAGGTCGACCCCATATATGCAATGGCGGACCACATCCCGCAGGGCATGACGGAAGTGGCTTTCGGTGGCCTGATCTGAGCCGGCGTCGATCTGGGCAAGTTCCGTGGCCAGTCGTCGGGCGGCAGCAAGCAAAAAGTGACCGCTGCCGCACGCTGGGTCACATACGGTAATTCCGAGTAGGGCTTCCCGCGGGCTCTGTGGATTTGTCTGTAATCGATCTTTGATGACAGGCTCCAGAGCGGATTTAATAAGCTCCTGCACCAAAGAATCTGGGGTGTAATAAGAACCGGTCAGTTTTCGACTATGGCCGGAAGCGGCGGCCTCGTCTTCGGCATCACCGATGAAACTGAAGCGCCATTGGCCCTCCGTATGGAGTTGGGGAATCAGTTCCAGCAGAGACTCATAAACCGAGCCGAACTCTTCGGTATCCATATCCCGGTAATTGATTCGTGCGAGTATGCCCTTATGCTCGAAATAACAGAGGTTGAACAAGGCACTGTACAAGTACCGGTTCTCGATCTGGCTATTCGATAAATCTTCGCATTGATCGGGAGCAAACAGCCCACCAAGTGCAGGTTGAGCGAGGAGGGGCTGGCCGTTGGCGTATCCGTCAAAGGTGACTCCGAGCAAATCCCAGGCATCGGTATGATGATCGTAATGCCTGCGCTGACGGGCTTTATCCCGAAGTGTGGAGATGGAATAGCCAGTCTCGTAAAGTGCTCTTGCGGATCGATAATCCTGGCCCTCGTGATTGACGGGCAGCAATGCGATGCACCGGTCTTCGGCGGTAAGCAGGAACAGAAAACGGTAAACAAGACGCAACACCTGCTGAAAGTAGTCTTCAGTGCTCAATTCGTTGGCACTGAGTTTTTGTCGCAGGTCGGTATTAGCCGGATGCGCCAGAAAGCCGGTTCCCAGTTGGCGCAGGGCATCGGCTACTCCATATCGCAGCTTATCTAGAGCGCGCTCGCCCTCGTCGTGCCCCTTTTCCCGCCACTGTTCAAGCCAGCAATGTTCCGGCAGGTCTTTCTGCGGTGCGAGGCGGCTGGAATGAAGTAGCAGCCAGAGCGTGGCAAAGTCAGCGTAGTTGTCTTCTTCAAAAAGTCTCGCGAAGTCCACTTCCAAGTAGGCAGGGCGGGTCATCGCGGGGTTGTCGCGTAGTAGCCGTAACACTTGCCCGTTACTCACAATGGCCCACAGGCTATCATCCCGTGCGTTTAGGTATTCCTGTGCCAACCCCGTCGGAGAGCGTTTACGACCTTCCTGGCCGAACAGAGGGTGGCTCGTATCCAGGTCTATATCCGACCCACAGAGAACAATGGGAACGGCGCCGGAAAAGGACTCATGGCCGATCGGGAACTCCCGTTCACCAATCATTTTCTTCTGCTGGCAGGGGCTTATCTCATAGCCGAGAACACGAGTCAGAAGAGGGACTAGCCAATCGTTAACGGTGACACTTTTCCTGGTGACATCCTCACGCTGACTCTTTTGTTGAAATTCCCGCCAGCGGCCACGGGCAATGATCCAGTAGCGGCCTATCTCATCGTTAAAGGTAAGACCTGGCTCTAGGCCGTAAGCTTGACGGTCCTGACCAGGCAGGCTGAATTGCCGCAAATCATGCAGAATTTTGGTACCCAGAAGCCCACCTACAATACGAATAGACTCAAAGGCTTGTTGTGTTGCGCTTGCCATGGATCGTCTTCCTTACTTCTTTTCTTATGTGCCAAGTGAGTGCTGGGTTAGAGCAGGCCTGCGTCTGGTACCAATACGTATATGCCCATCACGTCCACCGGCAGCTGAGGTTGTACGCTGTAGCTACCTCGGGCATCGGCGGCTTCCCGGGTGCGGCGGTGGTCGGCCAGAACGGCCTCAGCGCGTTGGTGCGCAATGGCGTCGAATCGAGATGTCAGATGCTGCAGGGCATCAACGGCTCGACTAAGCTCGCGAGTGCGGGCCTCATCCGCCATGTTTTTGCTCACAGGCAGTTGCATCAGCCGGAGCATATCTGCCTTTTCAAGCAGCTCCGGCTCACCCTGCCGGTTTACCATAACGGCTAGTGCTTCTTCGGCCAGCATTTCTTGGGCTCGTGTCATATCGTTCTGGGTGCGGCGAATGGTCAGACGACTGCGCAATCGCAACAAATATATGGTGGTTCGGATTTCAACTTCGCTGGTGAAGATAGCTCCAGCCCGGGCGACGATTTGGGTTTCTTCGCCAGCCATGGCAAGTTCCGACAGGTAATCCGCCAGGTGGCTAACCAAGGGGTGAGTACGGTGAATAAACTCGGCCCGTCCCCGCGTGGGGTAAGTAAAGTCCATGGTGCGAAGATGCATCAGCCCGGCGGTGTCGAGCCGTTCTTTCAGAGTAAGGGGCAGGTGCGCCAGGGGTGCCTGCCATGTTCCATTGGACTGTGGGTGCAGGGGGGCACCGAGTCGCTCCATACCATTACGAACGAAACGCTCCACATCTTCGTTAGTGCCCAGTACGGCAAAAGCTTTTTGCCATTCTGGCATCACGGATTCCGGTTTAAGCCGGCTTTGAGCAAAGATGGTGCGGTTGCGCCGAGCTTTCTCCCGGGCGGATTCCCATTCGGTTTCCAGTTGCTGAAGCTCTTCATCATCGGCAAACAAGTCCCCGGTTGAAGTCATGCCTTGATTACGCAAAAGCACCGTGTTGAGGATGGCTTGCATATAGCGTTGTTCATTTTCAGGCGCCGGTACCGATACCCCTAGTGCTTTGCGAATGTTGTCAGCCTTACGGATGATGACCTGGAGAACTGCACCATCGATGGGATTGTCTTCCCCGTACAACATGAGGGTTTTGACCTTATCTGCCTGCTGCCCGAAGCGGTCTACTCGGCCTTCCCTCTGTTCGTGACGGGTGGGGTTCCAACTCAGGTCATAATGTACAACGGCCGTGAATTGTTCTTGCAGGTTGATCCCTTCTGAAAGACAGTCAGTGGCGACCATCAGTGGAGGTTTGTCGCTATCCTTGAGAGCCTCAACTTTTTCCTGACGCTCGGCAGGTGTCAGGTTGCCAGTTACGTAGATGACGTTGCGGTCTTTGAAGGCACTTTTCAGTTGGTCGGCAAGATATTCTGCTGTCGCAATGTATCGACAAAAAACGACCGGATTGTAGCCTTCTTCCAACATTGGTTTTAGTTGTTTGGTCAGTGCCTTAAGCTTCGGGTCGTTGTTCGATCTAAGAGCCCGGGCCCGATCTACAAGTGCCTCCAGCCTGGCCAAGTCTTCGGTAACTGCGGCGCCGGGTTCTACGTCGTCAGCGCTGTCCAGATCCTCACCGCCATCTAGGACAGTGGTAGTGCCCTGGGTTTCCAGTACTTCGGCCTGCTGTAATTCGGTCAATTCCGTTTCGTTACCACCAAAGGCGTTATCAATCCGTGTGTTGAGAGCTCTAATGGCTGCCTGGGGTGAAGACGATATGCACCGAAGCAAAGCAAGAGCAGCCCACCAGTTCATGCGGGCCTTTAAGGTACCTTCTTCCTCTCTCTCCACGAGTTCTCGGGCGTAATCCAATACCTCTTGGAATATATCTGCCCATTCACCTGAAAGCTTGTAGGTAATTTCTGCGGTGAAACGTTCAGGGAAGAGGCCGCCTTCTTGCCATTCTTTGATGTCCTCTCTCCGTCGCTGAACAAAGTGATCGGCCAGTTTCTGGCGCAAAGGGTGTTGCGCGTTGGTGATGTCTTTGAGTTTGGCAAAATCTTTGTTCAGCAAGGAAAGCAGGTTGTAGAACGCCTCTTCGTCGCCACTGTGGGGCGTGGCCGTAAGCATTAACAAGTGTCGTTCTGGGTTGTCCGCCAGATCACGCAGTAGCTCGTATCGTTGCTGGCGGCCCTGACCAGTGCGGGAGCATGTGTGGGCCTCATCTACGATAATGAATTCGGGACACTGTTCCGCAAACGCATCCCGGCGGTTTTTGCTTTTGATGTAATCCAGGGACACGATGGTGAAGGGGTATTCGGTAAAAATCGACGTACCTGCAGGTAGGCCACGTTCCAGTCGAGCAGCGGTGCTTGAGCGCACAATCTCGGCTTGAATATGGAACCGGTTGCTTAGCTCCTTCTGCCACTGCTCGCAAAGGTGGGGCGGACACAGAACCGCGAGTCGATGGATCTCACCGCGATCCATTAATTCGCGCGCTATTAGCCCGGCTTCGATGGTTTTACCAATCCCTACGTCATCGGCGATCAGCAGGCGAACAACCTGATGTTTGAGAGCTACCATAAGTGGCACGAGCTGATAGGCCCGTGGCTCGATGGCAATATTCCCGAAACTTCGGAAAGGACCAGCGCCCGCCCGGAGTTTCAACATAAGGGCATCACGCAGGAGCAATCCGGCGGATTGTATGCCAGCGTGCGTTGGGTCCGGGTATGGGAAAGTTGCTGGCTCTACCGGCTGCCTTTCCAGTTCAGGCAGCAGGACTGTTGGTTTTTCTTCACCCCCACCAAGCGGCCGAAGATGCAGAATCTTCCCTTCACTCTGGGGTAGCACAACCCATTCACGTCCCCTGGCTCGAACGATAGAACCAGGATTGAAATTTAGATTACTCATGCTTGGGCGGCTCCAAAGATATCCGGGTATTTGGCAATAATGGCTGGCCAGCTCGTTTGCTCCTTACTGAATCGAATTACGGTCAGGCCGTTATCTTCCAGCTCGGCGGTGAGTGTCGCGTCGATTTTTTGCTGACCAGGATTTTCATGATGAGGACCATCAATGTAGACGACGGCATTGTGGTCCCTGTAAACAAAATCCGGCCGGGTATTGAAGGTTTCGATTAGCTTCTGGGCTTCATCCGGTAAATGGTGCCGTTGTTTTTTCAAATGAGCTAGAAATGCTGTTTCCAGGGTGGAGCCGCTCAATTTCAGGAGCTCTTCATAGTGGTCCTCGTAGCTACGGCCGTCGGTTGAGGTAACAATGGTGGAATCGATTAGCGATTCCAAAAGCATTACCAACTCCGGGTTCTGACGGTCGATCTCTATGTGATCCATCTGGTTGTAGTAGCTGAGAAGGCAGCGGTAACAGCCGGCCTCACAGTCGTTATTGATGTTCTGGTACTGGCCGCTTTCGTTCTGTTCATAATGGCAAATGGACAAGGCGCGCCTGGCGACACGGGACAACGCCGTGCTGTCGCTCAGCAATCGGGTAAGAACCCCTGCACCGCCTTCGGCAGACTCATAGAAAAGCACAGCGCGCCTGTCTGCCCGATTTGGTAGTGGCTCTGCCATCAGTTCAGATTCTTCAATCTGAAACTCTTCTTCTATTCCGCGTTTGAGGGCGTACTGCAGGCTGGTAAGCAGACCGGTATCCATGAAGCCATCAGGGTGAACCATCAGGATGTTACGCCTGTCTTCGACGTAGGGTGTTATTCGTTCGATGTAACGCTCTTCTTTTGAGGCTTCATCGTTTTCGTCTTGTGGCGCTTGTTCGTCTTTACTCCACATGCCGGTGGTGGTGTCGATGTTGAAACCGTATATGGATTCTTCTTTCCGTCGTCTCCAACCCAGGTTGATTCGCCATATCGTAGCGGCAGGGGCATATTGGATGGCCAGCAGTTTATCGCCATGACTGTTTTGAACTTCGCCGTTTACAACGCGTGCTTTTCCTTCGCGAGTAGCGAATTGCATGGTGGTTTGCATTTCATAGCCTTGGCGCTGGCGTTCTTCTTCATCAGAGGTAATTCTCAGAACCCGCTGAGTACTAACGTTTTCGATCCGGTAGAGGTTGTCGATGCGCTTACCACCTTCGATGGGGGTGCCGCAGGCAACGCACAGTTCATTATGCAGCTGTTGCTTGAAATGGCCATAGCCGCACGCCGGGCAAAGTCTGGCTTCCTCTTTAACCAGACCGGGGCTGTCCATATCCTGTCCATCTCGCACGCCGAGCATTACTTTCTTTACTCGGTATTGCGATCCCTCATGATATATCAGGCTGAGAGGGCCGAATTCCGATATGGCCAGAAAGCGCGGGCGCGCAAGGAAGCTGTCTCTGCCGACGCTACCACGGCGGCCCTGTATATAAGCCAGTAACGGGAGACGAGGGAAGTTATAACCAGGCAGGAACCCCTGGCTGGCCAGGTAGCGATAGGTTGAGAAATCCGAGTTCTGGCCAGACTCAGCGTTTAACAGGAGACTGATTTGTGTACGAGCCTCGTTATAACGACGTTCAGCAGCTTTTCGGTCCCGTTCACCAGCGGCCGGATTGGCGATAACCGCGTGAGCCTTGTTTAGCTGTTCTTGAGTGGATGCATAGAGTTCCCGCCAACGATTCAGCGCATTGTTAAAGCTGTAGAAGGAACCTTTGATCTGGTTGTTTAGCCACTCCGAGGAAGCAGTTTGAATGTTGGCTTCGCTGCTCAGCCACACCCCTTGTGCAGCGATGAGTTCAGTTTCCAGCATTTTCATGAGGTTGAGGCCACGTTGCGCTGCGGAGACCCGAACTTCATCTGTATCCATCTGCTGGCGGAACTCATCCAGCAACGGCATGGTTTCCGGCTGCGACATGTTCAGCATGTCATTCACCGTTTTGGGAAGGGCTTTTTTCGTTTCGTTCAGCCACACGGCGTGGAGATGGCTGGCAACCAGTTCTTCATTTGCCAGGTCCAGTGTTGGTGCACTGACATGGCCGTGAACCATACGAACCGGGTCGGTGAAGAAATATTGGTCGTGTGGACTAAGCGCTGCGCAATAGGTGAGGACCAGCGCGGGTTGTCCAGATCGCCCAGCTCGCCCCGAACGTTGAGCATAGTTTGCAGGCGTGGGGGGGACGTTACGCATGTAAACTGTGTTCAGGGTTGCGATGTCTACGCCGAGCTCCATGGTCGGGGAGCAGAATAGGGTGCGTAGCTCAGCCGACCGGAAAGCTTTCTCTCGCTCTTCTCGCTGTTCCGGGTTCACCTGGGCAGTATGTTCCCGTGCTTCGAGGTCGAACAGTGTTCGGTTACCGGTTTTCAAAAGCTCACAGAGCGTGGTGTACAGGCTACGAAAATAGGCGTTGTCAGCACGGTAAGGGTCTGTCGGGTCGAGCTTGATGTCTTTATCGTGGGCGCGCCATTGCAGAAACTCACCCAGTAGCTGGTAACCAGTTTGATCCTTGTCGTATTCTTCCTTTTCGACCAGCCCATAGGATTCCAGCACTTTCATCAGGCTTTCTATGAGGTCCGGATAAGATTTGTCGTTGATTTTGGGCAACAGGACCAGGTCGTCGCCCCAGACAGCCGACTTTTTGAGTAGCTGTGCAAGTGCTGATCGGCTGGAGCCACTGACAAAGTTGGGATTGGTCTTCAGGTTTTTAGGTTTTCCGCCCAGCAGCAGGTACCCGCTGGATTGGAGCATCTCCTCCTCGCTGAAGCCCCAAGGCTCTTTCAAGTAGGTGAAGCTTTGAGAGCGAATCTGCTCCTGTTGGATGCTGTCGAGGAATCGGCTCTTTACGCACAGTCCGCGGCGCATAGTGTCGAGGACAGCACGCAGAGCTGCTTTTCGGTTCTCTGGTTTGACCTGTGCCAGCTCGGTGCATGGCAACCCTTCCCACTCTTCTTGATCCTCTGCGAGTTCATCGAGGCCTTCGTAGTCGATATCTAATAGGCCGAGCTGTTCAAGATTCGGGTTGTTAAATCGCCATCCACGACGCAAATCGAAGTAGAGTCTGTACGAAAGCGCGTTGCGCATGGCCTCTTCGGCTTTCTTTCGGCCAGGGCCTTTGGCTAGAGGGTTTTCCAGATAATCAGAGCCATCCTTGTCGAAGCCGAGGGCATTGAAAACGGCTTGCGAGAGGTTGCTGTCAGTGAGATAGCCTTCCGGGGCTTGCTGCGTGGCGGCGAGCAGGCTAGCCCGGAGTAACAGGATTTGTACGAAATCGTTGTAGTGGCCCGCCTGAAGCGATGCGTCTTGCCGATTATCAGTGAATCCGAGTAGCTTTTTCGCTTCTTCAGAAAGCTGGGTATCCCGTTCGAGCATGTATCTCAGTGAGGATATGGCCAAAACGGTAGTGGCTGAGGAACGCCCCTCACCGTTGAGCGAAGTCAGACGATTCGAGTCTTTGCCCTGCGCCTGGTGAGTGACACCACAGTTTAGGCAAAAGCGGAAGCTGCCCGGAATGAACCATCCGGGAGTTCCTTCGTGGTCCAATCTGCCGCTGGGCAAAACATACAGTTCCCTTGGACAGAATTTTTTGTAGTTTCCCTTAAGCCTGAGCTCGCCCTTTTTTTCTTCAAACCAATTTTCGGGAAAGCTTTCCGGATCTCCTTCATCCCAGCTACGCTGGGGATCAAACATAAAGAAGCCCCAGTTTTGGTTGTCATCTTCGTTGTCTTTTTCGTTAATCTGGCGAGGTGCGAGGTAGGGCTGACCCTCCTCATCGTTGTGCCATACCGGGTGGTATTCCTGGCCACATTGACGACAAAAGTGTAGCGAATAGAAGCGCTTTTCACGCTCATTCGGTTTGTAAATTTGCCCGCTTAAATCGAATTCTCGCTTGCCCATTGGGGCCAAGGTGGAAAAAACATTGTTTGCACCGGAAATAAACTGGTGAAGCCTAAAGGCGAAAAGAGGCTTACCTTGATGATCAGTGACTTTGTAGGCCAACAACAGGAAATCTCTTAAATACCTCTCGCAAAGATCCGCGGGCTGGCCTGAATCTTTTGATAGCTGTTGCGCAGCCCATTTGAGGTTTTGTGGTTTGGCGCGCACCCATTTCCCTTCTTCTTTTTGCAGCCCTAATGTTAGCTCTACCCAACCAGAAATCGGATGTTCCCGCAGTGCTTTAAAGTCCGGGTTTTTAGGAACGGGAGCCTTGAGTACTTCTGACAGGAGTTGCTGTGATGGCTTCTGATCAAAGGGCGTGATGTGCTGCAGCGTTTCCGTAATGATGTTTTCTGGTTTTACCTCCGCACCGAATAACTTGCTTGCCACTCGCGCAACGGTTTCGTTACGGGCTGCGAGGGTGCCTTCACTCGCCATGGTTGCAGAAGTGCCAATGCACAAGACGTCAGCGTTGAGCGCCTCACGGACCCGGCGCACAAGCATGGCAACATCCGCCCCCTGTCGTCCGCGGTAGGTGTGCAGTTCGTCCAGAACCAGAAAATTAAGCCCTTTTGCTGCCTTCATGACTGACCGATCGAGATCATCCTGCCGGGTCATGAGAAGCTCCAACATCATAAAGTTGGTCAGGATGATGTCAGGAGGGTTCTGCGCCATTGCCCGGCGCTCTTCATCCTTCTCTTGGCCGGTGTAACGCCCATAAGTAACGGGTTTTTCTTTGCCAAGGTGCTGGAAGTACTTGTCCAATTCTTCAAGTTGAGAATTCACAAGGGCGTTCATCGGGTAAATGATGATTGCCTTTATGGAGCCAGAGTCTCCGGGCTGCTTCTGTTTCAGAACGGCATCTACAATGGGAAGGATATAGGAGAGCGATTTACCGGAGCCCGTGCCAGTAGTCAGTACATAGCTCTGTTTTTTCTGAGCAATGGTAACGGCTTCTGCCTGATGTTTATGGAGCGGAGCGCTAAAACCGGGGTTGCCTTTGCCATCACGCCCAAAACGAAAAATATCTTCGCATTGGGGGTGAAGTATGCCCTCGTTGCATAGCTGATCGACCGTATTGCCTTTAACAAACGAGGGGTTCAGCTGGATTAGTGGAGCAGGCCAGTACTGGCCGTCATCGTAGTTCGATTGAACGAACTGCTTAATGTCTGGAGCCTTGATCTTGGTGAAGCTTGTTGTGAAGGCTTTGTAGTCAGAAATGACGGCGTCGCGGTACTCGAAAACATCCATCGAGGCAGAATCCCTTGTCTGTCGTTTTTATTGCCATTGCACTGTGTTAGAGCATACCTGATTTGGAAAGCAAGGTGACAATTTCTGAGATAAGTACAGGTGCCGTGCATGTGTTTGTAAACAATACTAATTCTAGGGCTCGACCGCATTCAGCGATAGACTAAAAGTGTATCTGAGGATTGCGACAGCTTTTGTCGTTGGTCTGTGCTTGAATGACCGGTGCGCCTTTTCGTTGCTAACCTATCTGATTGGATAGCCTTTGGAGTTGCTATGAGCAGTATTGGCTGGGTGGACTTCTCATCCACTGACAGAGAAAAAGTGTCGCAGGTTTTGGCATTGCTGCAGGAGCCCGGAACCTTGGACGAGTTGGGAATAGGGCAGATCCGAGATGCTTTTGCCGACCTCTTGTTTCCGGGGTTTTCAACTATCCAGACGCGCGCCAAATATTTCATCACAGTGCCCCGAATTATCCGCGACTACATGGAGCTGGATGCCAGGATACAACGCCGGACATCACTCAGGGATTACCTGGAGTCGCAGGAGAACGAGGTCGCCAGGCTTTTGGTAGAGAGGCATGGTTCAGCTGAGAGCGGTATTATCGGTTCGGAAATGGTCGGGAGCGAACAGGGAGTGGCCCGAAAGCCGTCATCGGTCTATTGGAACGGCCTTCGCCAGTTCGGGATTGTGAATACCGCAAAATCCCTTGCAGAGTTCTCCCGGGAGGTTGGGCAAGCCCAATCGGTTCCTCGTGCCACCGAGCATGAGGAAGATGACTCTGATGCCCTTTCGCATCGTTCTGTCGTGCACCTGGATGTTTTTGAGTCAGGCTGGATGAATGATGTTTCGATTCACCTTTCCGAGTCCGAAGCCCGATTTCTCATTGATAAGCTGACTCATACCACCGCCATCCGGAACAGCGTCGTATCCCAGTTTCTGATTCACGGTTTAGCCGAAGAGTTTGTAGGAAATAGTGGGGAGGCTCTGACATTTACTGAACTTGTTGCATGGGTTAAAGGGAGGCCGGATGTCTCTGCACCTTGCCGGCACGCCCTTGAGCTGGCGGAAGAGTTCAGTGATGCGATTAACGGAGCGCATATCCGGTTCAATATTTTGATTGCTCGAAACTCCGGGAACGCGGCGTTGGAGGCTGAACGCGAGGAACTCTTTTCGGAATGGCTTGAGCAAGCCAGGGAGCGGAATCTGTTTTCGGCTTCCAGTGTGGATGACTGGTTGCAGGCTGCCACCGCTGGCGGAGCCCGAATCAATTTGAATGCACGTGAGTTTCTGCGTCAATGGCATGAGGCTATTTTTCAGAATCAGACTAGTAGCAGCCTGGATAGACTGGTGGAAAACCGAGCTCAGAAAAACAAAGGCCGTCGGTCAGTTTTGCTGAAGAACCTGGGTGATGCGCCGCATTGGCAGGGGATGGACTCCTTGAGCTACCGCTGGCCGACAGCCAGGACCATTCTGAGGGATGTGGTACAGGGTGCTGAATGCTGAATCCGAAATCCGAACGAGTGGATTATGGCTGGGAGTTACGACCACCGGAGGGGTACGAGCTCGATTCAGCCATCGCCGCAACCTACACGCTTGACTTGGATGCACTTCTGTCTGTGCCGGTCGCTTTATGTTTCCATGACACCCTGGAAGGAGAAATCCAGGGTGAGCGCCTGGCACTGTTGGAAGCCCTTGGGCAGCTTAATGGCCGCCTGAAGGTTTTTTATCAGGCGGGAAAAATAAAGCTACCTGCTTCTTATAATCGCCTGTTTGCCTTGCTAGAGCCCTGGCTTCAGCCGGTAATGCCAGGGAATGTGGCTTATTCCTCTTTCCATCCAAAGTTTTGGCTGCTCCGGTACGCCGCCCCCAAACGTCCGATTCGCTATCGCTTGATCGTGCTTTCCCGAAACCTCACATTTGATCGAAGTTGGGACCTGGCCTTGTCTTTGGACGGGGAGGTTTCTCGCGAATCAATTGACAGTGCCCACCAGGGGTGGGATGAGCTGGTGAGGGATCTGCTGCTGCAGGATCCTTCCTTTGAGCCTGGCAAGCTTATCAGAAAGGAGCTTGGCCGGATCAACTGGCACCCACCTGAAAACTTTAGAGATCCCAGAATTCTTGCTGGTGGACCCGGGTATGGGCGGCCACTGGATATGCTCAGCCCGAATGACTCGATATTGGTCGTTTCCCCATTTCTGAAGGATTCTGTCGGTGGCGTAGGGGCTTTAGATGAGTTGGCTCAAAGAGCTCCGGAGGGTAATCGCTGGTTATTCAGTCGAGGTGAAGAGCTTGATGAGATAGGACCGGAGAAGCTTGAAGATTGGTCCTGTTTTTCTATTAACACCGATGTTGTTGATGGTGAAGAACGTCTGGAGATGGGGACTGACAGGCAGAATCTCCATGCAAAACTGATCGTTTTGGAGAGAGGGCAAACATGCCACTGGCATCTTGGGTCTGCCAATGCGACAGCTGCAGCCCTGGGTCGCGCAGGCACAGATCCACGCAATACCGAATTGATGGTCCGGCTGACGGGGAAGAGCACTTCGATTGGACCGGCCGCTTTGCTAGAACAGTGGATTGATGAAGACAATCCCGGAATTGGACTGTTTGTGAAGCACCAGTTCGAAGAGCGGCCAGAGAGTGACGGCGAAAGTGAGAGCGATCTGTTTCGCGTTCTCTCGTTTGATCTGATCAAAGCGAATTGGACATTATCTGCCAGGGAAGCAGAGAGCGATCCCACGCTTTTTGAGTTAGCGCTTTCGATCGACGAAATGCCGAAACTGCCAGAGGGGCTATCGGTGGAAGTGGGCCTTCTGCCGGTGAGAGGATCCCATCGGCCTCTGGGCAATCCCATCTGTTGGACCAATTTGAATATAAACCAGCTAAGCGCGTTCCTGGCGGTCAAAATCACCTCGCAGGCAAGCGCTGAAACCGAGCATTTGGTTATTCAGACTGACTTGAATTTACCAGCAGGCACGGACCGCGAGCGGCGTATTATCGAGCAGTTGGTGGATACGGAAGATAAATTTCTGAATTACATTCGTCTTCTCCTACAACGACATCCGGATAAAAATGAGTGGTTTGGCTTTGATAGCGACAATGGTCAGGCCGGTGCCTTGGCCACCTTGTTCGTTGACTCCCCGATTTTTGAACAGTTGATGCATGCCGCTGCTCGGGACACCGAGGTGCTTGAGAGAATTCAAAAAATGATCGATAGGCTTGAGGGGACTTCTGTGCCACTCCCAGCAAGGTTTGCTCAGTTGTGGCGGCACTTTTCACCCCAAAAGCGCTAAGGATAGTGTTGGTTTATGCATGAGGTTTTCGAGCAAATCGACAAAACACTGGCCGGTCTGAAGGATTTTCAGCGGGCCTCAGTGGAGCGGGTAATTGAAAATTTCTTTTCAAAGGGACACAGCGAGCGGATTCTTGTTGCTGATGAAGTTGGTTTGGGCAAAACCATTGTCGCTAAGGGCGTCATCGCACAAATGCTTCGCCGGCAGATCAATGAAGGCGTGGAATCCGCCGAGATCGAGCACCCTCGACCACCTTTTCGCGTCACCTACATTTGTTCCAACCTGGCCTTAGCAAACGAGAACCGTAAGAAGCTGGCGGTGTTCAGTGACGATCTTGCCAAGAAATATGTTCGTGAGCCCTCGTTCGGTCGTTTGGTGGAGTTGGCAGCCAGAGAGAAGCACGGTGCCAATGGCCAATTGCTTGAAGTGTGTTCACTGACGCCCTCCACGTCGTTTTCGCTCACGAATAGCGATGGCAACGTATGGGAACGGCATATCCTTTTCCAGTGTTTGATGAGGCACAACCTACTGAAGCCTTATCAACCGGTACTGGACCGGCTCATGCGCAGCGAAGTCAAACAGAGCACTTGGGATACCCGAGAACGATGGTTTCAGGGTTGGTATGAGCTGAATGACGATCTTGTCGACGAATTCTTAAGTGATCTTGAATCTGAGGTATCGCTTGCAGAGGACCTTGCGGATTGGCTTGAGGTTTCCGGTTGCTCGTACATCGATGCGCTGGAGGCAATTGGTCTTCGATTATGTGGATGCTTGCCGGACGACTCCGAAAAAACCTGGAATGAGCTTCTGGATAGCGTTGCCGGAGCAGCATCGGATGTCAGTTCAGCTTCCTTTTATCGACTGCGTTCGGAACTGCGGACCAGGCTGGCGAAAACCTGTGCTCGACACATTCGCGCAGATCTATTCATCCTGGATGAGTTTCAGCGTTTTGATACGCTTCTGGATATGTCGAGGGATTCTGAAAATGCCCTAATCGCACAGGAGGTGTTCAAGCGTGATAGCCCTGGAAAAATCCTGCTGTTATCGGCCACGCCTTTCAAGGCGCTGAGCCGCATAGAAGACGATGAAGTCGAAGCGTCTCACCAGGAAGAACTCCGCCATCTCCTGACGTTTCTGATGAATTCGGATCAGCAACGGCTGTCCGAGTATGAGGCCGCCAGGAAGGATCTTTTAGCGACGATACTGCGTCTGCGGGATGATTCGTTTTCAGTTGAGGATCTCTCGGATGCTGAGAAGCTAAGAGTAGAACGAGCCCTTTCGGATTTTATTGCCCGTACCGAGCGGGGGCAGATTGGTGACAACGTTGACTCGGTATTTAAATCAGAGCGCCTCGATTGCGCGAAGTACTTCAGTCAAAGCGATATTAAATCATTTGCAGCAATGACCGGGCTGGCGGACACCGTCGATGAGGTGTCCCAGGCACGACACGGTCATCAACTCATGGAGTTCTACAAGTCCGCTCCGTGGGCCCTGTCTTTTCTTGGTGGCTATTCGTTCAGAGATAGACTGGAGCGTAATTTAAGGAACTCCAAGGTCCGGTCCGCTCTCGGAAAGTCGGCATCGAGTTGGTTGCCTCGGGAGCGTATTGCCAATTTTCGACTAAACCTCTCAGAAGAGGCACCGAACGCAAAAGTTCGTGGGCTGGTAAAACGGATCTTGGATGACAGGGTCGAGGAATTGCTGTGGATTCCCCCCAGCGCTCCTCATTACCCTTTGCAGGGCGCATTTGCAGCCAACCAGAACTTCACCAAAACTCTGCTGTTCTCGGCTTGGGCAATGGTCCCAAGGGCTTTGAGTGGATTGTTGTCCTACGAAATCGAGAGACGTCTTCAAAAAAGAAAAGGCAGCCGCTCTAAATATTTTGTCGAGGATAAGAAGCGGAGTGTTCCGCTCATTCGCCTGGAGGGTAAGAACGCGCTAACAGGGTGGTCACTGATTTATCCCTCGCGGGTGTTGGCGGCAGAGACATTAGTCCGTGGTGATACGACGCTGGAAGAGGTTCTGGCCCAGATGAGAGCGCGATTTGGGGATAGGCTGAAGAGCCTCCGCCAATATGAGTCTGAGGGTCCTGAGGATCATAATTGGTATGCGTATGCCGGTATGTTGCTGGATCATGTCAGTGGTTTTAGCGGTGAATTGAAACACTGGCAGGAGTGGTTGGAGACAGAGCGGGAAAGTTCAAAGGATGTAGGGCGGCGGAAACATCTGGATGAGATTGCGGACAGCCTGGAGCAGCTTCTGGGTGGGCAGAAGATGCTGGGTAAAATGCCCAACGACCTGGCCGATTATCTTGCTTTGCTTTCGGTCTCAGGGCCTGGAGTATGCGCGATTCGCATGTTCTCAGGACTTTGGGATATAGGGCCATCGGAGCAATTAAGGGCGGCCGTTGGCGTTGCTTTCGGTGTGCTCACTCTCTTCAACAAGCCCGAGTCTATTGCCGTCCTCGAAAAGCAATCAGGAACACGACTAAAGAACGCCTCCCAGCTCAGCAGTATCTGGAAGTCTCGCAAAATCCTGCACTACTGTGCCCGAGGTGGCTTTCAGGCCATGATCGATGAATACGGGCACCTGTTGAAGGGCAGCGGTCTGTCCGCTGGCGAGGCAGCAGAACGGTTTGCAGGCGTCATGGGCTTTCAGACTTCATCCGTGACTTTTCAGTACTTGGGCCACGCCGATGGCCAGCGTCATTTAACCCCTCTGAACGCCTCGTTGCGATGCCATTTTGCTGTTCCGTTGGGCATACAGAGCGCTACTGATGACAAGCAGCAGGTTCGCGTTGAGCACATCCGAGACGGTTTTAATTCGCCATTCAAGCCGTTCATGCTGAATTCTACATCGATCGGCCAGGAAGGCCTGGATTTTCACTGGTATTGCAACCGAGTGGTTCATTGGAATCTACCATCGAATCCGATCGATATTGAGCAAAGGGAAGGGCGTGTAAACCGCTATAAGTCTCTAGTGGTGCGCCGCCGGGCGACTGAGTATGCGAATTCTCACGGATTGGACCTGGATCAGCCGGGTGACAGCGGAGATTATTGGGAAAACCTGTTTTCAGAAATTGACCGCGTCTCTAAGCACCGGACGAGTGATTTGACGCCGTATTGGCACATTCCGTCGGGGACTGCGCAAATTGAACGACTGGTTCCGATGATGCCCATGAGCCGTGAAGAGGCTCGTTTAGACGAGGCACTTAAGATTTTATCGCTGTACCGCCTGGCATTTGGTCAGCCCAGGCAGGAAGAGCTCTTGGATAATCTTGTTAGGAGGGAGTTTTCTGCGGATGACTGGACGAGAATTCGGAATGCTTTAGTGATTAATCTGGCGCCTCTGAAGCATCGGATGATGAAAGGAAATGGGGCGAGCGTCTCCGAAAAGGGTATTGAAAATGCGCTGGGTTAGGCTGGATTACTGAATGAGTCGTTTCACTTTAGAGCCAGGAAACTGGTACGCAATGGAAATTATCAGTCCGGAGTTTGGTCCTGATATTCGCCGCTACTCGCCCATCCGAATTGATAAGGTGGCGTTAGCGGGAAATGGCTCCCGACGTTTCGATTTGTCGTTTTTCCATGCGGCTTATCCAGAGGGCGTCCAAGATAAGGTGTATTCCATTCAGACAATTCAGCGCAGTGACCATTTTTTGATTGGGCAGGTTGTTGGTACCCAGCGGTTGGTGTTTTTTCTGGCGCTTTCGGATACTTGGCTCAACCAGCATTTTGATGATCATTCTTTGAACTACCTGCGAGGCCTCCAAAAAACGTCTGGGCCAGATCCGCAAGATCGTTATATCGCTTGCCTTTTGGGCGGAGCCATCGGTGATGCGCTTGGCGCTTCGGTGGAGTTTATGTCTCGGGACGAAATCATAGATCGATTCGGCCCGTCGGGCATCAGGGACTACGCCGAAGCCTACGGTGGCAAAGGGAAAATTACTGACGACACACAGATGACCCTATTCACCGCAGAAGGTTTGTTGCGGGGGCAGATGCGGGGTGTTAGTAAGGGTGTAACGGACTTTGGTCACACGGTTGCTAATGCCTATTTGCGCTGGCTGGCTACTCAAGGCTATGACAGCGGCGCAGTAAAAACTGATAGAGATGGTTGGCTGTTCCAGCAGCGGAGGCTGCACAACCAGCGCGCCCCGGGTATGACCTGCCTGAGTGCCTTGAGAGATTATTCTGGCCTCCCGGGCATTGCAGGTAACGACAGTAAAGGTTGTGGAGGGGTAATGCGCGTTGCCCCTGTGGGACTGTTCTGGTGGTCCTTCAAGCGGAATGTTGACGTCCAGAGAGTGTTCAAAGAAGGGTGTCTGTGTGCCGGGCTTACCCATGGCCATCCAAGTGGCTATCTAAGCGGTGGTGCGCTGTCGGTTATGATTTTCGAATTATTGAATGGACAGACGTTGCGAGAGGCTTTCGATACCGCGAAGGCGATTCTGGCGGCACATTTAGGGCATGAGGAAACGTTGACTGCCTTGGACAAAGCGATTGAGCTCAGCCAGTCTGATATTCCTCACGACATCGCAATTCGGGAGCTCGGCGAGGGCTGGGTTGCTGAAGAAGCGCTCGCCATCTCTGTCTATTGCGCGTTAGTTTCGGAAACTTTTGAACAAGGTATTGTGCTGGCGGTAAATCACGATGGTGATTCGGATTCAACGGGCACGATTACCGGCAGCATTCTTGGGGTGATGCTCGGAACTGGCGCAATTCCACAGCAATGGCTGGAGCCTCTAGAGCTCCGTGAGGTTATTGAAGCCGTGGCATCGGATCTGTGGACTTGTCAGAAGTGGCAGACCTTCATGGATGATGACCGACTTTGGGATCGTTACCCAGGGCACTGAGGGAGTGTTGCACGCCCCCGAGCGGAGGTCACTCGTGGCGTGCTGCCAGTGTTTTTATTCGGCACCGCTGGCTGACCATTGCTTGCTCATGTCGAAAGCACCAAGAATTCTGCTTTCTGTGAGCTAACCAAATGATCGTTACGATTCAGAATTGGACTTCGTCCGTTTGCGTTCCCTTTCTATTAGAACTACTGACGCCCGCTAAGTAACCCTTCCGATAGCCACGAGGACGCTTCCATTCATTCAGTCTGATTTTCTTCAAGGCCACATTCCTTTTGTGAGAAATGCTCTGGAAGCCTTCGCTGCGGCTGAATTGACCTTCGAAGACGCTCCAGGTTACCTCCCTAGCCAGGGATTCCAATTTCTCTTGTGTAGCGTCTACAGCGCCGGTCTGAACCAAATTGCTAAGACGATCGACCATGTCGTAGAAGAACTGGATTGGATCAGATTCTGTCGCTGTGCCATCCCGCTCGATTTTCTCCAAAAACTCAGACAAGCTCCAAATTTCTCCCGCCTCGTGGTGAATAAAGGGTTGTCGGACCGGCATTTTGTGAATTTCTTCCAGCAAAGCATCCGGAATCGCTGGTCGAGTCGTGGAAGAGATTCTCATTTTAGTACCCTGTCCTGTTGGTAGGGACCGACCATGACGGGTGATCAAGCCGGCGTTTACCAACTGGGAATTCGCACGATTTATCGTTGACGGAGTTGAATTCAAGGCAGAAGCCAATGCGTTGATCGACAAGCTGGTTTGGTAGTCATTGTTCCGCCAGAGAAAGTGGTAGTAAATGTACAGCTGGAGGGCAGTGGTGGAGATCTCCGACCTAATCTTGTTCAGGTAGAGGATGATCACTAGTGGAATGTTGACGTAAAGTCCGGTTTCGACGCTGAAATCCATAATACGTTGGTCTGAGTTCATTTGTTTTCCCCAAGAGATTGAATGTATTCGGGGCTAAGATTACTCACGATGCAGAAGTCAGTGTTCTGTGTAATTTCGGGATTTCAGTGATTAGAGGAGTTGACAGGCCAAGTACTTGCTTCGATGTTGGGCGCCCTATTAGTTCTTACTGGCGGGGAATGGTTGATCATGAGTACTTCTCAAATGGAGAGTTTTTATTCCTATATTACCTTCGCACTGAGCTTTTCCGACGTTCGGACAGGGTTATAGCAAGCTTGCGACGGGCCAGAGGGGCACCTATCGAAGTTGGCGCTGCGTTCCCGCTGGACTGCAGCAACGAGGTGTACACCGCCGAACAGCAGAACGGCACTCGAAGCCCAGGCTCAAGTGCGGCGAGGCTTGAAAGGAAAAGCGATGGCATTTGTATGGGAGTCCCTGAAGCGGGCCTTCAGCAAACTTCACAGAGAACAACAGCGAATGGACCGGGAGGTTCAGGCGTTCCTTGAGACCCTGCCGCCCTGCCACCAGTTCCTGCTTGTGGCATCTCCAGAACTCGGTGAAGGCGAGTATTCATGTGGCGTTGTTTTGCCTGCCCATGAGCTATTGGCGTGGTATCGCAAAGAGGCAGAACAGACCACCATTTATTCTTGGGATGCCAAGGTGAGACGCCGGGCCATGCCACTATGGCTTGAGCAAGCCCGAATCAAAGATGGGAAGGTAACAGACCTACCACGGAGTGTCTTCTGCGATGTTCGAGGCTCCATCGCTGATTGGGTCGAGGCAGGCCAAGCCCACGTATGGTGTTATCACTGTGAAAGCTGGGTTGATGAAGTCGCAATGTCTAAGACCGATGAGAGCCACTTGGGCAGGCTCAGCTCTTCCTGGACAGACGTTTGGTTCTGCCCCCAGGGTCACAAGATGCATGAAGAGAGACAGGAAATCCGTTGGATTTACGGTAAAAGGCGGAGCGTTTCTTGAGGATGAATCGGACACTTCAGTCTCCAAAACGTTCACCACTGAAGTGCTCACGATTTAAACCTGCGAACCTTTGACCCACCTGCGATATCGGTGCCAAATGGCACCGAATCCCTCTTCATGGATCGTCCCGGTTGCCATCCCACCGCCAGTGCTAAGGCGGGCACGGAAATACTTGAACTCAAGAGTTTCCTCAGATGGATCGAAGTACTCGATGGCCGCATCCAACAGCAGATCCCAGAAAATCACGATGTTCCCACATCGGTCTATCAATTCAGGGTTCATGTCGGTCGCGAGCGCAAGTACGATTGGGTGGTCGCTTTTTTCCGGAGGCTGAAATCCCGGATGGACACGCCTGTAATCCTCTATCAGAGCTTCCAGGGTCTCTCGCCCCATTGAATCACTCATTGTTTTCTCCACATCGGACCTTGGGATCTTGTCCCATGGCCTGCCCAAAACCAAGTCATCGTCAGATTTTGAGAGCGAATAGCGCGCCAGATTGATCGGCAGGTGGATTCTCAATGTCGGCTAGGTTGCCAATGCCATGGATACCCAAGATTCTCACTTTAGCCTCTGCTGGCTTGGGTGGCGCCTCTTCTTCGGGAAGATGAGCATCACCATCTGAGCTTTCAGGGGCCCTATTCGTGCTTCGCGGATGCTGTCAGCGCCCTACAAATAGCCTGTTTTACGAAGCCGTACATCCCCGGGTGATTGCTGGCTCGCGGGCCCGCTACGTTCAGGGTCTTTATCTGAAATTTATCACTGAACTCAATCAACAAAGCGGCCGCTTTTTCGGCATCGATCAAGGAACTATCAATTAGCTTGTAAGGTTTGTTGAGTCGGATACAGAATTGCAGGGTCAATTCGGTACCGCCCGAAAGATAGGCATCGTAGAAAATGACAGTGCCATCTGAATCTGCAACATTTTTCCGGGTGCGCTGCCGATACCCACCGCTTATTTCTTGAAGGCCATAAGAGTCAGGAATCTCGCCATCTTCGGCTTTTTTGCCAGCAGGGCAACTTCCGCCGATTGGAACTGAAACCTCAATAGCTGCATCGAGAGCAGCTCTGTCTGCTCCCGTCTGACCGCCGCTGATGACCTTTGTAATCATTGTTTGACCCGCATCAGGTATTTATTTCCTTTGCCTTGGTCTATGCTTTTGCTATCCGTCACTATTTTTCTTGAGTTCTTCCATCATTTTAGCCCGAACCTCTTTTGGATCTCGTCATTCAATTGTCGCCATCGAGAACAGAAAGTCTCCTCCGGATGCGTGCGCCCTTTGTTGTCTTAAAAGCTCTGGGTCGCGAAAACCTCGGATCTCAACCGGACAGAGAGCAATCCGGCTCTCTGAACTGTTGTGCATTTTCGGGGGATAGTGCGAGTCTTAGATAGCCAATACGCAGGAGTCAACGGGACAGGTTGAACTGGGAACGATGTTGAGGGGGCCGTGGCCCCATTGTTTCACACAGCTGCATATTGATCTCGCACTCCAAATCGTTAGCTATGACGCTTCAACCTGCGCCGGAAGCACATTGCATCAAGCGCACACTCTGAAACCTGCTCAAAGGTGATGGGCAATCGGCATTCTTGTCCGTGGCCATGGGCCCCTCTCTATTAACGATACCTGAAGCACGTCCGTCATTACGCAGCTCAAAATTTGGTTGGGGCTTTGCGTTTATGTCCCTTTTTTTGTTGATACCGCTCTAATTGCGATTTTCGGGCAATTTGACGACTTTCCGAGGGTTCCAAATCGGGTACCTTGAAATTGAATTGATTCAACACAGGACCGATTTTATGAGAATTCCACAGCATATCTATTGGCTCAACCTGCCACCCTTCAACGGTTATGAGGAGTATAAGGGGCGGCCTACTTGTTACCGATCAAATCCTCAACAGATTGACGCAACGGCCATTTTTCTTGGTGCGCTTATGGAACGCACGCCCGCATCAGTCTCTGTGATTTCGATGCTTCGGACTCACCACGAAGAAATGCTGCGCCAATTCCAAAACACAAATCGCTTTCAAGAGACAGCACCAACGTCGGATGTGAATTTCTGCTACGCCGGCGGGACCTGCCCCAGCACAGATACGCTGATCGTGTTGCCAGTCATGGCAACTGGGACGCAATATGAACCGTTGATTAACGAGATTCGTGACCGGTCGGCGGACCTGTTTGATGTGCTGGAACAACAGGAATTCGAGCGAGTAATTGTCTTGGGCGAGAAGGTAGCTTGGCTGTCTATCGGAGGTTTCTTTGCCAGAAGGCTGGCCGAGATCCCTTCCACCGATTATCCGGTTAGCGAATGGTATTTTAAGCATGACATTCTGAACGCCGTTGACGCATTGTTCGGTGACGGACGCTGACCCAGCCACTATTTCTGCGGGCCGGCAAAGTGAGAAAGATCGCTCGCAGGGGGCTCACTCTCCAAGGGTTGGGGGTAAGGGCGGTTTTCCCGTCCGGCCCATGAGCGTCCACAGCTTGCAAACGGCATAGTAATAATCGCGTGCTGTGGTCGGCGCGAACTGGTGAGCCTCGAAAAATTCATGAACCTGCCGTCGACCGATTTGCTCGGCCGGTCGATGGCACCACTCCACAAATATTTCAATTCGCTTGACCTGGCGCCGCCGCGATTTTTTGCCGCCTTTGCGCGCGTAGAGGTGAAGTTGATGTCGAAGCTCCCGACGAATAAAGGCCATCATCGGTGCCCTCCAAGATAAGCGTTGGTAATGTCGATACGACTGTGGCCGAGTTCGGCTGAAATCTTCTGACGGGCCTCCCGATCCAGGTCGCGGGGCGCGTTGCCGCCCAGGACCGGAGCACGGAAGCCGGTTAGCTGTTCGTATCGTTCACAGGCATAAGCACTTCGCAGGTCATGAATGCCTCGGATGCCAGATTGCTGAATGGTTTCACGGATGAAGCGAAGGCCATTCTCTCGCCAGGACTTCCAATCCTCTTCTGACGGTATTACAGCCCGTGCGGTCCCTTGAATATCGGCTGCTCGTCGCAATGCCGAAAGCTGCCAGTCCGAACTGACTGTGAGTCTTCGCGATTTCCCTCCTTTGGTACCGTACTCGATAGTGACTTCTCCCGTTTTAACTGCCTCATTCAATGCAGAAACAGCATCAAGCAAACTTGCTTCTTTGCTACGCAGGCCGAGTTCCCGGGCAAGGCATGTGATCGTACGCCCCCGCGCATCCAATCGCGCCATTGCTCGTTGCAGATGGTCGCGATTGAGACCGGTCGGTGGGACTATTCGAACGTGGGTACGTTTAGCAATACCGCATTCTGAGGAGGAGGTTGGGCTGATCGGAACCCACTGGCCCTTTGTGCCCAATGTCATGACGGTGTTCACCGCACTGATCCGGTTCTGAGCGGTTGACGCACGGATCAATGGCAGCTCTGTATCTGAATAGGTTTCTCCCGGTAAGCGGTTGAGATTTTCCCGGACCCGTGCGGCCAGTTGGTTGCCGTATTCGACGACGAGCGCGCCATCAACGTACTCCATTTGCCGAACTCCATGCTCACTTGCAAACTCGCAGAATTGACCCCACCGCTGGCCCAGATCCGCCGCGGTCTGAAACGAGATAGCACCAACCATCTCTGCATGCTTTAAGGCAAACATGCCGGCCTTTTTCATGCTCCTGCTGCCTAAGCCAAAGTTTTTACTCATGGTTTTCCCCGAACTGAATCCTGTAATGGTAAATTTTTCGCAAGTCTTGAGTTGTTAAGGGGCGCTCGCAGACCCATAGGGAAGCGGTTGTTTGATGTGGTTGAAGACATCCGGCAGGCCGCGCTGCCATGGGCATTTGTGAGTTATCGCTTGTGAGACGTTGGTGCTTTGGCGAGAGTCAGTCGCATGCCGTCAAGCAACGCTTTACATCGCGCTTGAAAGCTCCGGCCTAACGGGGTGTCCCCGTCACCGCTGCCCTTTGCGGTGCCTTTCACAAGAATCATTGGATGCCCTGTTGGGCATAAGTGGAGGTGCGACGAGCGGGTGAATCCGGCTTTCGTCGCATTTCGTCCTGTTTCTGTTTGGCTAAAACAGGCTTTAGATGGCTCAACCACGCCTTCTTTGAAACATTTCATACAAAACGTCTCTGTGGAGGCTCCTTGGATGAAACCAATTTCGTAGTCGCGGTGACACCGTGGTGGGGGAGAGCTCTCGATACTCAGCCTCGATCAGTGGGTGACGTGAGGCTGACAAAAGCTATTTTCGATCTCATAGAAATCGCGAACGCATAGGCGTTGCGGATGCAGATTGGCCCGCTGGGCCTTTGGTTAGGATGATTCCAGAAAGGAAGTGTACGGAAGTGTACGTTAGGTTTGCCCTGCCGGGCATTTTGATTTGACCGAGAAGCGATCAACTTTGGAGAAGCTGTTTGGTTTTACGGTGCCAGCTACACGCGGAGGCCGCTGCCTCAATCTTGTTTATAACTTTGCCTGCCGTAATAGTGATTGTCCAGCTGAGTTAACGCAATTTTTGCGTGTTTTCAGGGCTTTGGCTTAGAGCCAGAAGCTTTGAGGAGCGGAGTCGCCGATCGAGTGTCCTCCAAGTGGACTCCAAGTGGACTCCAAGTGGACTCAGAGAGTACGTTGAAATCTTTATCCGACTGCTGACTATAGGCCGCAGACTCGTAAGTGCATTTGGAGTCCACTACGGTGATAGTCCCGTCGATATCGGCTGTCGTGACCCTGTTTGCGGCCATTTTTCACTTTTGTCGAACCATGCCCAATTACTGTGTTTCGGGGTGATGCGCCAGTCGAGGGCCTCTCCGATCAAAGGCAGTCCGCCTCCAAGTTTAATAATAAGGACCCGGTGACTTAGGCTCTGGGCTATCGAGAATAATATCGGATACCGCGATCAATGGGTCGATGCAATCCGCTTTGACCCGAGCCCAGCTCAACCAGTCTGTGAGTTCTTCATTGAGCTGGCCCTCTCTCGCTGCAGAGTGTTCAACGGCCTCGATGTATTGCCGCAACCTTTGGGCCTCTTGCCATTGGGAAGCTTTGAGCTTCAATCTTTCGAGCTGAGCCTGTTCGTGTTTTTTTAGCGCCATTTGGCGGTCGTACCGATCTTTAGCTTCTTGCCAGGCCATGCGTCTGCATTTTCGTTTTTCTGCCTGGATGCGATATTCCTCAATCAGATCCAATGCTCCGGCAACAACCTGATGCAGACGCTTCTCTAACGACTTCTTGGGCGTGTCTCCCCAGTTTCTTGATGGGTAAGCCCCGATCGAAATCGTAAGTTTTCCAGTAGGGTAGTAATCGTAATCGGGTGGGCTAGGATAGCCACCGCCAATGCCCCAGCGATGCGGAGAACGGCGCCAGCGATCAATGGCTTTTTGCTCAGCCGCAGTGATCTCGTGTTTTGTTCGCGCAACATGCTCGCTGATTGTTAATGCGAGACCTGTTTCGCTCAAGCCAATGAGGGTGAGATTTTTTTCAGCGTCGATCCAAACCTTTATGCCTTGGCACTCAAAGGCTTTTATCAAGGCGTCGCCGATCAACAGGGCCCGATCAAGGGCACCGCGAGTCACCTCGAAATGAAAAACCTCTCCGGGGGCAGAACGTAGGCCCTTGTAGTTATCCCAACCCGTTTTGAGCCTCAGTCTCTTTGAGGCAGCCTGAATCAATGGGTGCGGTGATTGAAGTTCCTCAGCCACATCAATGAAGCCGACCCGTTCTTGGGCTGTAAGGGCTTTTTTCCGGGGTTGGTCTGAGCTATGGGGATCATGGGTGGGGGATCGGCTGAGAGGCAATGAGCAATTACCAAACTTCTTCGAAGCTGGTAGAGGGGGTTTTTTCGGAGAATGTCCGGCATTTACTTTGGCCCAGTATCCTCGTGGCGGGAGCGGTATTTTGTATTTTCGGCAAACCTTCCCGAGTGCGACTCCTGAGATTCCGTAGCGAGGCGAGATCCGGGAAACGGGCTCGGCCCAAACTTCTTCGTAAAGCGATTGCCGGGTGATTTTGTCAATGTGCTCCACGGAACCCCCTGGTATCAAAAGGCGATGTTCTTCAATATATAGCCCAATGAATGCGGGAAACGCCAGAGACCGGTAAGCGCTTGCGAGTCAGTCAGATGGATCCTGCGGTAGTAACCCATTTAACGGTAAACGGGGTGCTTTCCCTGCAAGACTGACAATCCAGGAACATATCGGTTTTCGATTTTCTTGTTTTAGTGGAGCCTGAACCACAAGCTGGGCAGGCGTGTTTCAGAGCAGTGTTCGTTGAACATCTAGCGCAATGCACGTAGTAACCAAAGCGGCCATATTGCGCCGATAGGGCTTCGGTCTCGCCACATTGTTTGCAAGTCATCGTTACAAGCCTTTGGGCCGGCAGTTCCGGCTCTCCAGCAGACTGCACTGTTGGCTTAGTCTCAGGTTTCAGTGCTGGTTCGCTGGACTGCTGGTAAGCCTTCAAGAAGGCGTAAATCCGATCCATCTCCTCAGTTGTGAATCGCGGCTCAGACTTGGCAAAGCTTTTAAGCCCGTTTTGGGCCGCCAGGGTGAGGTCTTTGACCTTATCGACGAGAAACTCAGTCTTGACAATATGTTGCGAGATATCCGCAGGGATATTGTCCCGGTCAAGCCTTGCAGAACTGGAAATGGCGATCACAGTTTTATACTGTCGCAGAGCAAAACCTTTCTGTATGCCCAGAAGCTTCCCGAGCAGCTGGGAGCTGTTTTCCCTGAGTAGAGCCTTGAGGTTATCAATCTGCACTGCGGCTTGCTGCACCGGGGAGGGGATTCCGAACCATTCATCTTTGTAGGATCTTTCCCACTCACCCAGGGAATTTACCCGGACTGAACCCTGAATGCTCTTGCTTTCAACGACGATGAATCCGGCTTTGTAAATGATCAGGTGATCGATTTGAGAGTTAAAACCATTCACCTCAATCGCTAGGTTGTTAAGGATTCTGTAACTGTTATCACTGCCAAAGTATCGATCCAGAAAGTACGCAACCTGAGTTTCCTGTTTTTCCCCTGCCATCCTTTTGTAATCGGCCACTACTGCGTTTCCTCTCTAATGACTCGTCAATCATCCATATTGCGCCAAGTTTACTGTGTATCTGACGGGGAGTGCAGTTTTTTAAGGCCTTTCCGGAAGTCCGCGCTTACACGTCTGGTGAGTAAAAGATGCCAAACAAAGTTAAATTTACTCTTTGTGACTTTGAATCAATAACATAGGTGGTATCTTCTGAGCCCTGTTTCAAAACTCAAATCCGCCGCTGTTAAGGATCACACTCCCGATGAGCCATCCCTTACGTCGTTGCAAAAAGCTTGCAATTCTCTCTCTCGTCACCCTTGTGACTGGTTGCGCCTCATCCCCCTGGCTTAAAGATGCACTGAACAACCCGGATTATATAGATGCGGAGATGACAGACGATCAGCTTACCCGTGTCGCTTTTTTCGGCCGCTATTTGGCGGAAGAAAACACACGAGCAGAAATAGAGTCGGCCATCCTCAAGACTGAGTATGTTCGTCAGTGGACCACTGCAGAAAAATCCACCAACGCCAGCATGGCGGGTGATGCGATTGCCGGTGAAATATCCTCTGATCTTGGCCTGACGCTTGGCGTAACAACAATGATGCTTGGCATTCTCTCCGGGGACGGGAGCCTCGATTACGTCAGCCAGGCCTTCTTGCCGGCCGAATGGAATGGAAAGACCATCACGAATGCCAAAGAGGCGAAAATTGCGACCAACGCACTGATTCGTGGAAGGTTACAGAAGGCATCAGATCTTTTGGGCGCCCAGCTGAACTGTGTTCAGGGTTGCGATCAGCGATCCGATTCGGTCTTCACGATGCAGTTGCCAGTACAAAATCCGAGTCCAGCGTTTATTTATTGGCCCTTGGACCTTGTCATTACAGTTGATGTGGGTGGCGCTTCTGAGGTCGATCCAGACAGCGTACTGCCACAGCTATTGGGCTTTCCGGTGGCCTGGAAAACATTACCGGGCAACAGTGCCGAGATTCGAATCTACTCTGAGGGTGAATACACCGCCGAAGGCGAGCTGAAATACGAGCCTAACCCCGGCAACCGAAAGATCGATCCGATGGTCAAATACAAGATGGAAGGGACAGCACTTGGGGCGGCGATCATGAGAACAATCTTCGAGGAAGAACGCTTAGTTTGGGGTACCCAAGAGGAGGCACCGGGCATGCTTTTTTTGAATGGAAAGGTTTATGGTTTTGTAGGCAACGGTCGCCCGGACTTCATCAGTTACGAGGTCAGCGTTCCAAGCCTAGAGAAACTCTTAAACTGAGCGGAGAAAAAACAGCCGGAGGATCCTATATAAGAACCTCTTCCGGCTTCGGCCACTAAATCGAGGCAATATTCTTCAAGGATGTTGAGCTTATCGAGCCATGGGGACGATAGAGAAGCTCCGTCTAACAGCCAACAAGAAGCCAATCTCATAGATTCCAGAAAAAGGATCCGAAAGATCCAACGGTTATTGGAGCGAGGATCTGCGAACATGCTTTAGTTTGAAGAGCGACTATCGCCGCATAAGGATCACGCAACGAAGGCTCGGGGGGCAATCGGCTTTGCCCTCTGAAGCAGAGCGGCTGTCCGTTATAGTGGAAGAGCAGATAGAGCCTCGACAAACCATTGGGAAATCCGGGGTCCAACTCAATGACGATTCGGAACTTGTAGCCGTAGATTCAGATATCGCGGATATTGGCAATTTCCTCGCTCTTGCCGATATCCACGAGAGTGGCGCCTCAGAATCCTAAGCCTCCAAGGCCACCCAGTGGCCTTGGTTTATTTCGCCATACTGACTTGGTTTAGATTGGTGCCCCTTGGGTTTTATCGGATCTGGGGTTTTATTGTCTTCCAGGAGCGCCCGAAAGTCTCTCTTGCTGTCCAGGGCAGGAATCGGGACTGCAGAAAGTAAGCGCTGTGTGTAAGGGTGCTGGGGATTGTGCAGGACTTGATCCCTCGAACCAATTTCAACGATTCTTCCACCAAACATAACTGCGACTCGATGGCATAAGCGCTCAATCACGGCCATATCGTGAGAAATGAACAAGTAGCTCAGATTGTACTGGCTCTGTAGATCTTCCATAAGGTCAAGGACCTGTGCCTGCACAGACACATCCAATGCCGAGACCGGCTCGTCCGCAACGATGATTTTCGGGTTCAGTGCCAAAGCCCTAGCTATGCAAATACGTTGGCGCTGGCCGCCGGAAAACTGATGTGGATAGCGTGTCATAGCATCTGCTTCCGGTAATCCAACCTGCGATAGCAATTGGGCTACGCGTTCCTTACGTTCTTCAGCATTGCCACGACCGTGGATGAGAAGGGGTTCTCCTACAAGCTCGGCAATGGTCTTTCTTGGATTGAGAGCGGCGAAGGGGTCTTGAAAGACCATCTGAATGTCTTGTCGAATCGCCTTCAGGGCGCTTCCTTTTAGGCCTCTGATATCTTTTCCCAGAACCTTAATCGAGCCTTCAAAGTTGAGCATGCTCATGAGCGCTCGCCCGGTTGTAGATTTTCCGCAACCGCTTTCCCCAACCAGACCAAGGGTTTCACCCTCGTGAAGTACAAAGTTAACGTGATCGACAGCGTGTACTTCCCTCGGTGGCTCGAACAAGGAATTCTTCCGCATTGGATAGCGGACACTCAGGTTTTCCACTTCAAGTACCGGCGGGCGTTCCGGCCTCTCTGATAGGGGCGGTGCTGTCCCCAGTCGAGGTACGGCGGCTAGAAGCTGCCTGGTATAGGCTGCAGCTGGATTAGAAAATAGGGTTCGGATTGGAGCTGTTTCTTCCACAACACCGCGATTCATCACGACGACGTTGTCCGCCATTTCAGCAACAACGCCCATGTCATGGGTAATCATCAGTACGCCTGTTTGATACTCTTTCTGAAGCTCTCGAATCAATTCCAGTATCTGGGCCTGGATGGTGACATCGAGGGCTGTGGTCGGTTCATCGGCGATTAGAATCTGTGGGCTGCAGAGCATCGCCATCGCTATCATAACTCTTTGACGTAACCCGCCGGAAAGTTCATGCGGGTATTGGCGCAGACGCTCGGAGACTTTGGGTATCCGAACGGCGTCGAGCATAGACCGGATGTGTTGCCATGCTGCATCACCTGATGCGATGCGATGGCGCTTGAGGGTTTCCATCATCTGATCTCCAATGCGCATGATTGGATTCAAAGATGTCATTGGCTCTTGAAAAATCATCCCAATTTGTTTGGCCCGGATGTTTTGCATTTCCGGCTCAGACTTGCTGAGTAACTCTTCATTATGAAAAAGAATGGCACCACTCGGAGTGCGGGCCATTTTGGGCAAAAGCCCCATGATCGCGAGCGCTGATAACGATTTACCGCTACCAGACTCTCCTGCAATACAAAGTGTTTCTGACCTGTTCAGATTAAAACTAAGGTCGTCAACGACTCGCTTACATGACTGACCCTGACCAAACTCAATGCTCAGGTTTTCAACCGATAAAAGCGATTTCCCGGCTTGTGCCGAATCAGGGACAGTCATACTCACGTCATCTCCTAGTTAAAAACGACTTTGGGAACATAGAAAGACACGACACAGTTAGGCATGTCGACAATTTCACTGATGCGTAGGTCTCCACACACGGAACACAGCATGTAAGCTTGCTCGACTGGCATGCCGTGCTCGCGAGCAACCCACTCAACGGCTCCGCTAACAGCATCTCGCGCCGCTTGCATAAGGTCTGGGCCCACACCCGTGAAGACTTCGTAGCCCGCTTGATCGAGGTGCCGAGTTACTGGACCTGCCGTAGTAAATCGTGGCATCGCAAGCGGCGTATCTTTGATCAGATCCAAAGTGACGGTAATGTCCATGGCACTCTCAATTGCAGTGCCACAAATCTCTCCGTCCCCTTGGGCCGCGTGAGTATCTCCGATCGATAGCAGAGCGCCCGCGACCTCAACTGGCAGGTACAGCGTCGCCCCGGCGTTTAGATCGCGGATATCCAGATTACCTCCGACCCGGCGGGGCGGAACCACGGAATGTAAGCCCGGTTCTGCCAATGCCAAACCGATCGTTCCGGCAAATGGTTTGAGGGGTACCCTGGCGTATTTGCCGAACATTGCTGGCGCCATGCTTGATGTATCGTAATTCCAGAGAGCCAGTGCTGGGTCTTTGAACTGGTCTGTGAGCAAGCCGAACCCGGGAATATTGGCTGTCCAGCCAAATCCTGAGGGCCGAAAGTTGTCGATGGTAATTTTCAGGATGTCACCAGGTTCCGCGCCCTCGACATAGACAGGCCCAGTGACAGGGTTGATTTTATCAAAGGGCATGTCACGAACCGATTCCACAGTCGAATCAGAAGTGAAATACCCATTGCCGGAGTCTTTGCACTCAAGTTCCAGGGTGGTTCCCGGCGCTACTCGTGCAACTGGTGCAATGCTGTTATCCCATCCATGGTGGTGGTGATGACCATGGATGGTTTTTACGAGGCTGTTCTCACACATCACTTCACCCAGATATAGTCGTAGTTGACAGGGACATGCACAGGATCGACGTAGAGCGCATCTTCACCGCCCATTCTCTTGGAGTGCACGGTGACCCGTTGCTCGTTAAAAATTGGAACCCAAGGAGCATCTGCCATTGCTTGAGTAAATACTTCACCCCACAGCTCAGTTCTAGCCTCTTGTTGCTCTGCAGCGGCCATAGCATCTGCCTTAGCACCTTTAGCATCGAGTTCTTCGTTGCAATACCAAGCCCAATTCCAGCCTCCTGGAACTGCGCCGTCACAGCCAAGGATCGGTCCCCAGAAGTTTGAAGGATCGGGAAAGTCAGCAATCCACGCCATGCCACCGGACCAAACCATTGGAGCCTGATCCTGAACGCCACCAGCTGCTATAACATTGGCTTGTGCTAGCGATTTGATATTCGCCGTAATGCCGATATTCGCCAGATCCTGCTGCATAGCTTGGGCAATTCGCGGCTGAGGATCGGTGTTCATGACGAACAATTCTGTTTCAAAACCGTCCGCGAAGCCTGCCTCTGCCAGCAAGGCCTTCGCGCCTTCAGGATCAAATTTATACCCTTCGTAATCCGAGTCGTAACCAGGCATCGCTGGCGGTAAGGGCTGATTCGCAGGTGTTGCCCGGCCGTTGATGATGCGTACGATGCGGTCTTTGTTAATCGCCATATTGATCGCTTTACGTACTTTAAGGTTGTCCAGCGGAGGCATCGTGACATTTAGCGTCAGGTATCCCGTGTGTAGCTGGTCACCTGTGACCATTAGATCCTGGAATCGCGGATCATTTTTAAACTGAAGGTATTTCGCCGGGGGAATCCCGTCGCCCGCGATGTCCACTTCGTCCCGTTCCAGGCGCTGCAATGCCACCAACGGTTCTTGGCCGACTTCGAAGGTGATGGTGTCGATGTAAGGAACGCCCGAGCGGAAATACTCTGGATTTTTCTCGAATACGAGCTTTTGTCCAAGAGTCCAGTCTGTGAGCTCGTAAGCTCCAGTGCCAACCGGATTCTTACCAAAATCTTCACCGTATTTTTCGACCTCTTCCTTGGGCACGATAGACGCAAAGTTCAGTCCCATTACGTGCAGGAAGGTCGCATTTGGAGCAGTCAGCTCAATCGATACGGTGTAGTCGTCAACGACTTTGACACCTTCCAATTCAGTGGTCTCCCCTTTGGAAACCGCGTCATAGCCAACGATTGGAGAAAAGAAACCGGCGCCAGGACTTTTTGTATTTGGGTTGGAGGTTCGCTCCAAAGAATACTTAACATCGGCCGCTTTCATTTCGCGGCCATTATGGAATTTAACCCCTGGGCGTAATTTGAAGGTATAGGTCTTTTCGTCGTCGGACAGCGTGTAGCTCTCGGCGAGGTCTAACCTGAGTTCGGTGGTTCCTGGATCGTAGTCCATCAGGCCGTCAAACAAGCTTTTTATCATGGACCAGTTTTGCCAATCGTAACCGATAGCTGGGTCAAGCGTTGCGACGTCATTTTGATAAGTCACAATGATATCGCCGCCGCTCTTCGGTTCAGCTGCCTGAACAGAGGCGGCAAACATGAGTGATGCGATAGTACTCGTGAAGAGGCTTTTACGAGTTTTCAAGGTCATAGTACGTGCTCCGTTGATTATCATTTTGCTTCTTTATGGTTAGTGCTCTTACGACTTCTCAAGGTTGATCCGAGGATCGACTAAGGGAACCAGTAGATCGGCAATAAGATTTGCAAGGACAATGACGACTGCAGACACCATGGTGACTCCAACAATGACGGGAATATCGACACGTTGAATGGCTTGCCAAGCGAGCTGTCCAAGTCCGGGCCAGCCGAATACAGACTCGACGACCACCAAGCCACCGATGAAGATGCCAATGTCGATACCGACCATCGGAATCACTGGGATAATTGCGTTGGGAAGGACATGGCGGAAAATGACGCGCATCCTTGTCAGACCCTTGGAGTGGGCCGTTCTAATGAAGTCTTGCTGTAAGACCTCAATCATCGACGAGCGAACCATCCGTGAGTACCAGCCACTGCCAAGCAGGCCGAGTGTGATGGCGGGCAAAAGAATATGGTGCGTCGTGCCATAACCGCCGAGTGGGAACCACTCCAGGTGGACGGCAAACAGGTAAAGAAACAGCATGGATGCGATGAAATGGGGTGACGAAACTCCCACGAACGAGAACGCCATTAAGCCTCTATCCAGAGCCGTATTCCGTTTCAACGCGGCTAAAACGCCAAGGCTGATACCAATCAGCAGTTCAAACCCAATACCCCAGACCAAGAGTTGCGAACTGGCAGAAAGTCGTGACCCGATCAATGCGGAGACTTCTGTCCTTTGAATGTAAGACCTGCCGAGGTCCCCCTGAACCAGGTTCATCAGGTATTGGAAATACTGCTGGTAGAAGGGTAGATCCAAACCTAATTGTGCTCGGATATTGGCTACCGTTTCTGGAGTGGCACTTCGTCCCGCCAACTGCCGCGCTGGATCCGCCGGGATCAGGTAAAGGAGCAGATAAGTAATGAACGATACGCCCAGCAAGATCAGAACGGCATAGGCCAGACGTCTGAGAATATAAATAGCCATTAGTCTCTCCCTTTCAGAGATGGATCAAGCTCATCTCGCAAGGCATCACCGACGAGGTTGAAACTGAGCGAAAGCAGGACAATCAGTGTTCCCGGGAAGAGCACCAGCCAAACAGCAGAGGTGAAATAGGTCTGACTTTCGAAAATGATGTTGCCCCAGCTTGGCGTGGGCGGCTGAACACCAACGCCAAGAAACGAGAGTGTGGCTTCCAACAATACGGTGGTAGAGATTCCTAACGTGGCCCAGACCATAATCGTGGGCAGCAAGTGGGGGAGCAGGTGAGAGAAGAGGATGCGACGAGTGCTGGCGCCCAGCGTCCTTTCCACTGCTATAAATTCTCGGGATGAGATCGCTATGGTTTCGGAATAGATGACCCTGGCAACTTGCACCCAGTTAACCATGGCGATGACCAAAGCTACTATCCATAGGCTAGGTTCAAGGATGGCTGCCAGAGCGATCGCCAGCAGAAGCGCGGGAAATGCCATCATAAGGTCGGTCATCCGCATTAAAACGTTCCCGACCCAGCCTCTAAGAAAACCGGCGGTAACCCCGACTAAGGTGCCAATGAGGATTGCGATGCCATTGGCGACAATGCCGATGATAAGCGAGGTCTGTGCTCCATAAATCAACCGGGATAAGAGGTCTCGCCCCAGCAGGTCTGTGCCTAGTAAAAAGGTACTGTTCGGAGCAAGGGGAGCACCCTCCATAGTGAGTCCTTCGAAGAACTGTTTGTTCGGATCGTAAGGCGCAATCCAGGATGCAAAGAGTGATGCAAAGACGACGGAGACAATGACAAAAAGCGAGAAGGCAACTGATTTATGCCGACAGAGCTTTTTGATTAATTGGAGAGCAGACATAATTAGTTCCTGATCTCAATGGTAGGTTCAATCTGCTCGATATCACTGCAGATCGCTTCGATACTGATGTTGAGTTCCATTGATAAAGAGCGAATGCGGTCGAAGGCATCGTGCTCATCAATTTTTAGATCTGTCATTAGCCTTGCGACCGCTTTGGCGATTTGAGGGCGAGCCTGTATTTGGAGGGATTGGCGCGAGTTTTCAGCCTTCAAAGCGTTTATCTGTTCTCTTAAATTACTGGCCATCATCAGCGTGGTGTACACGGAGCTCTGAGTTAGCGGCCGATTTAGCATGGCGGTTGCGCCCACCCGAATTGCGCTCTGGATTTGTGACAGTGTTTCGTGGCGCGAAAGTGCGATTATGGGTAACCCCTGGTTACGGGCCTGGTTCAAAATTTCTTGGCTTTGTAACTCATCAATTTCAACAATCACAGCAAGGATGCTCTCGTCGAGATTCTGAGCAGCTGAGTCTGCCGAGAGCGCTTCCATGCCAAGGCGCCGGATGCTTTTGGTGAGCATTTGCTGGGTACGGTCGTCACAATCAATTAGCAATAGCTTTCGGCGGCCGGGAAAAGACTGATTGTTTTCTGTCATTTGACTACCCTCAGAAAGTTGCCTTGGGTACTCCGCGCGGCAAGGTTCCGAAACACGTCGAAGTTGCTTTGAACCAGGTATGGATCTGCGGCTATCGATCCGCTTTCAATATGGACGAGCTCGAATTGGTTTCCCTTAGCCTCGGCGATGTAGCTGGGCAGGCTAAGGTGGTTGTTGTGCTCAGCAATTGTTATCTCGCCCAACAAAGATTGGTATTTCAGTTGATACAGAGCATTGGCAATGGCTTCAGGATCGTCATGTCCAACTTTCTGTCTTGCCGTGGCGAACAGATGCATTGAGATATAGGCGGCGGTGTAATAGTGCGAGAAGGGCTGTCTCCCATGTAATGCACTTTGTCTGGCGACAAACGAGGGAGCGACGCATTCGAAAAAAGCACCGCAAGACAGCAATCGAATGGAGTCTGTACCTTTGATGCGCGGCAGTTCGGACTCTGTAAAGTTGCAACTGAGTACAGGGATGCGAATGCCTTTCTTTGAGCAAGCTGCGCTTAACTGCCGGAGGAAGTGGTATGAGGACTCACCGACCAGGTTGTTCAAAACAAAGCCAGGGTTGAGGCTCATGATGTTTTCGATGAGGGCATCGAAATCCGTGTCACCGAAACGGTAGTATTTTTCTGAAGTAACCTCGCCTGCAGCCGTTTCTACTAGCTCTCGTGCAATCCGGTTACTTTCCCAACCCCAAACGTAATTCGAACCCACCAAGCATGCCCTAGCGCCAAAATTGGCAATTGCATACTGCATCAAAGGTAAAAGATTTTGATTGGGGCAGCCGCCGAGGTATAGAACACTCTCGCTGCACTCGTAGCCTTCATATGGACAGGAGTACCAGAGCAGGCGATTCGCACGTTCCAGGTCTGGAATGATTTCTTTGCGACTTGCAGACGTTGTTGTCCCGAATATGTGTTTGGCACCGCTTTCCATGAGGCGATCTAGGCCCACCGCATACCCATGAAGCTCGCCGTAGGGGTCGTGTTCGGTTGAGTCGATAGTGAAGTCGTAAGCCGGATCCTCGTTGATTTCTGTAATTGCGTCTCGAAGCCCCGCTAAAGTACTGCGCCCCAGATCTTGGTAGGTGCCGTGAGACGATACTAGTAATCCAACATTCACAATTGCAGACATCTTCTTATTCCATAAAAAAAGCCTGAGCACTCGCGAATTGCGAATGTTCAGGCTTCGATACCTTAGCGCCCATTCCAGCGCTGCTATTTTTGAAGACTTACGGTTTTAGCCAGCTTCTGTAACTTGCTAACTAGTTAAGGAAATTTTGTGCCAACAATCAAGGAGATTATTTAACCTTTTGTTTAACCAATGTTTTTTGGGGCGTATGGGCGCTTTCCTTATCACTCGCCAACGACAATTGATTCTCGAAGTGCCCCAAAACTAGGCCGGATGCATCAAGTTTGTGCGAAGTCGCGCTTAGGAAATTCTTCCTCTGGCTTTGCAGCACGGCCCGATTTCACCTTTAACGGCACTTCAGCCAATTCCTCATCGTGCCCCGCCCGGGACCTTATTCAGTACCAGGAAAACACCGATTGTCATCACGCCCAACCCAGTAAGCCTCTTTAGGCTCATGGTGAACTTCTGCACGCCCATCAAACCAAAATGGTCAATGAGACTCATTGCGATGAGCTGTCCCAGCAATACGAAAGCAATTGCATTGGATATGCCGAAGCGAGGCGCTACCCAAGTGATTGTCAGAATATAGAAGAGTACAAAGAAGCCCCCGAAGTAGAAGTAAACGGGAACATTGGCCGGAAAAATTCTCTCAGGAAAACCCTCTGTGGTGATCAAATAAGAAATTGCTAGAACCAGGGCAACAAAAAAGAGAATCGTTGCGGCGAGGGCAGGGCTCTGAAGTCTCGCGCCGAGTCCACCGTTAAGCGTTGCCATCACGGGTATTCCTATCCCTGCGACCAGCATGAGCAGGGCATAGGCGAATGAACTGTTCATTTTCTATCCTCGGGAGAGTTTCAAATTTCTTCTGCACTAACTTGGGCGGCCAAGATTTCATTAAGGCAGTGGCGAATTTGTGCAGGCATGGGTACAGAGCAGTTTTGGTCACGGTCCACGAAAACGTGCACCACTTGACCATGGGCTGCGGCTTCTTCTTCCGATTCTTTGAAGATACCTAACTCATAAGTAACGGAGCTGTTACCAAGCTTCGAGACCCTGAGACCGACTGAAATTGAATCTGGATATGCAACGGGGCGTCGGAATTGGCAGGATGAGCTAACGACATAGCCCACTATTTTGGCCGAGTGAATATCGAGGCCACCTTGCTCGATTAGGTATCGATTAATCGTTGAGTCGAAATAGGAGTAATAGGTAACGTTGTTCACGTGTCCGTATACATCGTTGTCCATCCAGCGGGTGTAGACGGGGTAGAAAACCGAGAAATCCTGTCGATTCACCTTGGCCCTCCAAGAGTATAACTTTGGGCGCCTCGATTCCTGACATCGGGGCGCCCTGGTTTATTTGGGATTTATTTCATTCCGCCCAGGCACAGGTATTTAAGCTCCATGTACTCATCCAGACCGTAGTGGGAGCCTTCCCG
>Ga0207899_1000087_pt1 | contig 45153 bp, 40 predicted proteins | sample MalvirmetaMSP134_FD_184235 | JGI IMG/M metagenome (GOLD analysis project Ga0207899, IMG submission 184235) | Marine viral communities from the Deep Pacific Ocean - MSP-134 (SPAdes) | ecosystem: Environmental > Aquatic > Marine > Oceanic | place: Pacific Ocean | collected 2011-06-28
TTTTGGTGGTGTACGGCGTTGTGATGTACGTGCTGTCGCCCAAGAGCAAGAATGCCAATTCGTTTTACAAGGGCGCCGATGATCAGGGTAATCCGGTTGGTCAGTGGTCACTGACGGCCAGTATCTTCATCAGCTGGATTTTCGCCAAGTCGGTAACCAATGCCGCCAACCTGGGTGCTGCCTACGGGGTGACCGGGGGTCTGGCTTATGCCAGTTACTGGCTGTCGATTCCGGTGGCCGGCTACATCATCTACCTGATCCGGACCCAGACCGGGGCCCGGTCGCTGCAGGATTTCCTGACCTCACGGTTCGGGCGGCTGGCGTCACTGGCGTTTGCCGCGGCGATTTTGATCCGGTTGTACAACGAGGTCTGGAGTAACACCGCCGTGGTAGGTGGTTACTTTGGCCTGCCGGGGCAGTGGGAGTACTACGTCTCGGCAATGCTGTTCACCCTCTTCACCCTGGCCTACAGCCTGAAGGGTGGGCTGCGGTCGTCGATCTTCACCGATGTGATTCAGGCGGTGGTGTTCGTGTTCTTTGTCGGGGCCGTGTTGTTCCTGATCATTCCTGCCAACGACACCAGTGCCCTGCTGAATAATGGCGAGTTCCGGCTGGATGCTGGTTTTGACCTGTTGCTGGTCGCGCTGCTGCAGATGTTCAGTTATCCGTTCCACGATCCGGTCCTGACCGACCGGGGCTTCGTGAACAAGGAAAAGACCATGCTGAAGAGTTTTGTGGTGGCGGGTCTGCTGGGTTTTGTCGCGGTCTTTATCTTCAGTCTGGTGGGTGTTCACGCCCGTCTCAATGGCATCGACGCCATGGGCAATGCCCCTGCTGCCGTGGGTCAGTCGCTGGGCCTGGCAGCATTGTTTTTCATGAGTGTGGTGATGATGACCTCGGCCGGCTCTACGCTGGATTCCACCTTTACCTCGCTGGCCAAGTCGCTGGCGGTGGATCTGCCGCGTTTGGCGCGGCGGGCCAAGGATCGGCTGCCCAGTATCCGGGTGGGCGCGGTGGTGATGGTGATCTTTGCCTTTGCCGGTAACCTGCCGATGTTTGCCGGTACCGATATCCTCAAGGCCACCACCATCTCCGGCACCATGGTGATGGGGTTGGGCCCGGTGTTCCTGTTCTACGGGTTTACCTGGTGGTCGCCGTGGAGTTTCCACCTCAGTTTCTGGACCGGGCTGACGCTGGGGGTGTTGCTGGCGGTAGGGCTGATTCCGGCGAGCTGGGCCATTGGTGAAGGCAAGTACGCCATGTTGCTGGGCGTGAACGCCTACGGCTTCCTGATCTGCACCGGTGGTTTCTTCCTGCCCCTGGTGCTGCGTCGCCTGGCCGGTCGCTCGCTCGCGGCTGGGGAGGCCTGAGGCCGCACTATGACCGAAGGTCGAAGTTGTCCGCTGGCGTACCGGTACCAGGCCGACCATTTGTGCGCTGAGCCAATACCGGTGTCGGAAGACGTGGTCTACGTTATCGGCGGTCTGTACGGCAATCCCCATGCCCTGACCGAGATCGAGCGCATGGCCCGGTCTGAGGAGCGGGTCGGACGTCGGGTGCGGTTGGTGTTCAATGGCGATTTCAACTGGTTCAACGCCAGTGATGAGCTGTTCCAGGACATCAACCGTCGGGTGCTCCGGCATACCGTCAGCCTGGGCAATGTCGAATTTGAGCTGGCCAACCCCAGCGCCGAGGCCGGGTGTGGTTGTGCCTACCCGGAATTTGTTGATCAGGGTGTGGTGGAGCGTTCAAACCGGATCATGACCCGGCTTCAGGCGATAGCCGCCCGCTACCCCGAGCTCCAGGATCAGCTTTCGCGCCAGCCCCGCCATCTGTGCCTGATGTTTGGAGGCCTAAAGATTCTGATTGTGCACGGTGACCCGGACTCTCTCGCTGGCTGGGGGTTGGCCCATGAGGCCTTCAGTGCCGGTAACGACTCTGCGGTGCAGGCCTGGCTCCAGGCCACGGATGCGGATGTCATTGCCTGCACCCATACCTGTCTGCCGGTACTCTGGTCGGGACGGGGTGGTGAGCGGGCGCGAACAGTGGTCAATAATGGGTCGGCCGGCATGGGCAATCTACGCGCCGATACCCGTGGTCTGATTACCCGCATCAGCACCGGAGCCCCCGCAGATAACGCTGTTGTAGGCCATGATCAGGGCAGTATCGAAGTCTCTCTGGTGCCCGTGGCCTTTGATGTCAAGGCCTGGCTGCCACAGTTTGATACGCTTTGGCCGGCTGGTTCAGATGCTGCTCAGTCGTACCGGTCCCGCATTGTTCAGGGCACGTCCCTGGCGCCGGAGCAGGTGGTTTTTCATTCGGTCGTTTAACCAATTTGTCACTGGCGAAAGCGACAATCCGGACTATTCTGAGAAGATGAATGCGGGGGGCCGCAGGTTGGTTCAGCAAAGTGCCGACTTGATATATATTTTGTGGTCTATATAATTCTGCACTAACTTTTTAAGACAAAAAGATCACGCTATGACATCTGAAGGATCGAATACCACCGCCATCACCCTCCGCGTACCGGTGAAGGATGATGGCTTCCGTCTACATCAGCTGGTGGCAGAATGCCCTCCGCTGGACTCCAATTCGATTTACTGCAACCTCTTGCAGTGCAGCCACTTTGCCGAAACCGGCGTGGCCGCGGAGAAGGAAGGCGATCTGGTCGGCTTTATCTCCGGATACATCCCTCCCCAACAGCCCGAGACCGTGTTTGTCTGGCAGGTGGCCGTTCACGAGAAAGGTCGTGGACAAGGCCTGGCCAAGCGGATGCTGAAAGAAATCGTTGGCCGTGATGCGTGTAAAGCTGTGACGCACATGGAAACGACGATCACCGCTGACAACGAGGCTTCCTGGGCGCTGTTCCGCTCATTCGCCCGTGATCTGGGAGCCGAGCTCACCTATCACGAGCACTTCGAGAAAGAGACCCACTTTGGTGGGCAGCATGATTCCGAATTCCTGCTGCGCATCGGGCCCTTCACGAAGCCTGTCTGAGAGCCCTGGTCCACCACGCCGGCCCCCGGCCGGTCGTGAGCGACTGTGAGACTGTGTTTGGACAAGCTGGCAGACCGCTGAGGTAGGTCTGTCATTTGGCTTTAACCAACGCACGGCGGGTTTTATTGCGATCAGCACTTTACTGTCTGATGCACTGCTTGATTGGCCCCCCGCGCATTTACCTCGAACCTTACATGCTAAGAGGCGAAAACAATGGAAATTTTCAAGTCCACTGAATCAGAAGTACGCGTATATAGCCGTGCCTTCCCGGTGATTTTTAATCGTGCGAAGAACGCGCACCTGTACACCGAGGATGGCAAGGAATACCTGGACTTTCTCGCGGGTGCCGGTTCCCTGAACTACGGGCACAACAACGATATCCTGAAGAAGGCGCTGCTTGAGTACATTGAGGCAGACGGCGTCAGCCAGGGCCTGGACATGTTCACCACGGCCAAGCACGACTTCATCGAATCGTATAAGACGCACATCCTCGACCCCCGTGGTCTGGACTACAAAATGCAGTTCACCGGCCCGACCGGCACCAACTGTGTTGAAGCCGCGCTCAAGCTGGCTCGCAAAGTAAAAGGCCGGAACGGCATCATCTCGTTCACTAACGGCTTCCACGGCGTGACCATGGGCGCGGTAGCGGCCACGGGTAACAAGCACCATCGCGGCGGTGTTGGCACCCCGCTGGGTAACGTCGATTTCATGTTCTACGACGGCTACCTGGGCGAAGACGTCGACAGCCTGGAGATCATGGACAAGCTGCTGTCTGACGGCTCGTCCGGTTTCGAACTGCCGGCGGCAGTGATTGTTGAAGCAGTGCAGGGCGAGGGCGGCCTGAACGCCTGTCGTGCCGAGTGGCTGAAAGGCCTGTCCGATCTTTGTAAGAAGCACGATATTTTGCTGATTCTCGATGACATCCAGGCGGGTAACGGTCGTACCGGTGAGTTCTTCAGCTTTGAATTTGCCGGCATCAAGCCGGACATCGTCACGGTTTCCAAGTCCCTGAGTGGCTACGGTCTGCCGATGGCGCTGGTGCTGTTCAAGCCGGAGCTGGATGTCTGGGATCCGGGCGAGCACAACGGTACCTTCCGTGGTAACAACATGGCGTTCATCACCGCCCGTACTGCGGTCGAGACCTACTGGAAAGACGATGAATTCGCCAATGAGGTGAAAGCCAAGACCAAAGTTCTCGGCGATGCCCTGCAGGCGATTTGCGACAAGTATCCCGGTCAGTTCAAAATGAAAGGCCGGGGTCTGATGCGCGGCATTGAGGCAAAGAACGCTGATCTGACCGGTGCGATCACCAAACGCGCGTTTGAGCGTGGCCTGATCATTGAGACCAGTGGTCCGAACGATGAGGTCATCAAGTGTCTGATGCCGTTGACGACCAGCGAAGACGATCTGAAAAAAGGCGCCGCACTGCTGGCGGAAAGTATTGACGAGATCGTGCAGGAGGGGGTCAGCGAGGCGTCGTAAGACGCCCCGCCCCGCCCCGGCCGGCCCAGATCTTTCAAACTGCAGGATAGCGAAGGCAAACCTATGACTACGCAACAGCACACCGTTGAGAAAATCGGCGGCACCTCGATGAGCAATTACGAGGCTGTCCGAGACAACATCATTATTGGTAATCGCAGCAAGGACGAGCTTTACCAGCGTATTTTCGTGGTATCCGCCTACGGCGGTGTTACCAACGAGTTGCTGGAGCACAAGAAAACGGGCGAGCCAGGGGTGTATGCCCTGTTTGCCGATGCCGAGTCAGACTGGGCTTGGGGCGATGATCTCACCAAGCTGGTGAAGTTCCTCACCGACCTGAACGGTGACCTGTTTGAAGATCCCATGCTCAAGCAACAGGCCGACCAGTTCATCACCGACCGGATCGAAGGCGTTCGGGGTTGCCTGATCGACCTGCAGCGGCTGTGTTCCTATGGTCAGTTTCAGCTTGAGGAACATCTGCTGACGGTACGCGAGATGCTCGCGGGTATCGGCGAGGCCCACAGTGCCTTTAACACCGCGCTGAAGCTGCAGCAGGAAGGCATCAACGCGCGGTTTGTGGACCTGACCGGTTGGCGTGACGCCGAGCTGCTGCCCCTGGATCAGAAGCTCAAGCAGGCGTTCGACGCCGTCGACCTGACCCGGGAATTGCCGATCGTTACCGGCTATGCCCAGTGTAAGGAAGGTCTGATGCGGACCTTTGACCGTGGCTACAGCGAGATGACGTTCAGCCGTGTGGCGGTGATCACCGAAGCCCGGGAAGCGATCATTCACAAGGAATATCACCTGAGTTCCGCCGATCCCAACATTGTCGGTGGGGACAAGGTGGTGCCGCTGGGTCGTACCAACTACGACGTTGCTGACCAACTTGCCAACCTGGGCATGGAAGCGATCCACCCGCGAGCCGGCAAGGGCATGCGCCAGAATGAAATTCCGCTGCGGGTGATGAACACCTTCGAGCCCGAGCACACCGGTACCCTGATCACCGGCGATTACGTCAGTGAGACGCCCCAGGTGGAAATCATTGCCGGCGCCAAGGGTGCGTTTGCCATCGAGGTGTTCGACCAGGACATGCAGGGTGAGCCCGGTTCCGATCGCCGGATTCTGGATGTGCTCAGCCGCCTGAAAGTGCGCTTCATGGCGAAGGACACCAACGCCAATACCATCACCCACTATGTGGGTAGCACGCTCAAGCACGTGAAGCGGGTGGTGCGCGCACTGAAGGAAGAGTTCCCGAACGCTGAAATCAGCACCCGCAAGGTGTCGCTGGTGTCTGCGATTGGCAGTGACATCAAGGTGCCGGGTATTTTGGCCCGGTCGGTGAAGTCGCTGGCGGACAACGAGATCAGTGTACTGGCGATTCACCAGTGCATGCGTCAGGTGGATATCCAGTTTGTGGTGGATGAGGATCACTACGAGAAGGCCATTGCGGCCCTCCATGAAGTTCTCATCGAGCCGCACAACCATGAATATGCCATCGTCGCGGCCTCGATCGAGTAACCGCCTTTGCATAAAAAAGCCCGGCCGCTATGCGGTCGGGCTTTTTTGTTTTCAGGCCCTTTATTCCTGCCGACAACGCCGGCTCCGGCGCTCCCTGTTGATAAATCCATCAGTGCCCTCTGGACGTATTCTCTTTAAATTTCTGACCGGTACCAAAGCTATGCGTAAGACCGATAAGCTGGGACCGTCTCCGACTACGGCCAACGATGGCGAAAGGGATTCCCTGGTTGGGTTGTACTTCAGGGATGCGTCCCGGTATGAACTCTTAACCGACGTGGCAGAGCGCCGCCTCTGTCGCAAACTGATCTTGTGCTACCGCATTCTCAGCACCGAACTGGCACTGCCGGAGGATACGCCCCAGACCTTCAGGGCGGTCGTCGGCAGTCTGGGCGACGCCTGCGCCTTCTCAACGCGCAGCCGTCGGGCCTTTCATCTGGCCACCGCCTGTCGCCGAAAGCTGATCCAGAGCAACCTGAGGCTGGCGGTACACATCGCCCGACGCTATTACCAGTACGGTATTCCGATGTCGGATCTGATCCAGGACGCCAATGTTGGTCTGATCAAGGGTGCCGAACGGTTTGATCCCACCAAGGGCTTCCGGTTTTCAACGTATGCTTACTGGTGGATCAGCGAGGAAGTGAAGCGCTGCCTGCAGCGGGGCAACCGCCTGGTGCATACTCCGGAGAACGTCATCGACGAGATCCGGCAGTTGCAGAAGGTTTCTCTGGGCATGCATCAGAATCTGGGCCGCACGCCGTCGCAATCGGAGCTGGCTCAGGAGATGGAAGCGTCACCGTCGCGAATCGGTGAACTCAGGGCCCTGGCGCTGCGTGAGATATCCACAGACGTGCCGTTGATTGAGGACGGTTCTATAACATTGGGTGACAGCCTGGAAAGTGGCGAGCAGACGGCGCCAGACCATCCGATGTCCGAGCGCGACAACACCCGCACTCTGGCGGCGATGTTGAGTAAACTTAATGATCGGGAAAAGGCGATCCTGTCGCGTCGCTATGGTTTGGGTCTGTCCGAACCGGATACGCTTCAGGTCATCTCGGACGATCTGGGTATCAGTCGGGAGCGGGTGCGTCAGATCGAAAAGACTGCGTTGAAAAAGTTGCAAGCCAGCTTCAATGGATTAGACGCTGTGTTGGGTGCCTGAGGGCTCAAGAAGCCGGTGAGGACGAGGCACCCTTGCTGCTCAAGCGGCTGCTGGTCAAGCGCTATGTAATAGCACATACCACGCCGCGACCGTCAGTTGGCAGGCCAAAACCACCAGGGTTAACACCAGCCTCATGCGCAAATACCATGATGGCCAGTACACTCTCATCCAGCGCACATCCACTGCATACAAGGCCAGATAGGCCAGGCTGTACACCAATACCTGGCCCAGTGTTGGCAGTAGTAGCCCCACCCCTGCAATAACGAAAAAGATCTGGCTCAGCACCATGGTGACTAAGGGCGATTGCGGGTAGGAGCAACTCTCCAGCTGCATCGCAATGGGCCAGTACACTCCCGCCATGAACGCGAGAATGCCGGCGCTGTAGACATAAAACCACGAGATTGCCGTGACGCTGAATTGCGGTACCAGAAACAGGCTGGCGACGGCGGCAATGAACGGAAGGAGCCCGGCGATGCCGACGACGATCGCCAGTCGTGCTACGGAGATCACGATTTTTCCCTTTGAACTCGAATACGCAACGGTTCGATCTCCGCCGGCTCTATACCGACCATCTCGTGGTAGGCAGAGGGATGAACGACCTGGGTTTCGCGCACCCGGAAGGCGGCGAGGGTATCCTGCAGTTGCCATGCGCTGCGGAACAGACTGGTGACACCCTGTTTGTCCGACAGTAACAACTCACGCCCGTCCAGGGTCAGGCGTGCCATGTAGTGCTGGCCTTCCAGGGAGATGATTTCCAGCAGTTCAATGACCAGGTCATTGCTGGCTCTCAGTTCTTCCAGGGTGATTCTCACAATGACGCTCCGGAATTGAAGATATAGGCAGTCTTACGACCCCGAAGCGTTATGAGATCAGTTGCTGAGCGACTGGCAGGCCTCATGCTGGGGGCAGTGCAGCAGGTGATCGTTCACCATCCCGGTGGCCTGCATGAAGGCATACACGATGGTTGGGCCGACAAACGTGAAGCCGGCGCGCTTGAGGGCCGCGGACATGGCTTCGGATTCCGGGGTGGTGACCGGCACCTGATCGATGCTGGACCAGCGGTTTTGAATCGGTTCGCCTCCCACAAACGACCACAGGAAATCGCTGAACCCGATACCCTGCTCGCGGAGCTTGAGAAACCCTCGGGCGTTCTTGATAATCGACCTTACTTTCAACCGGTTACGGATGATGCCTGGGTCGGTGAGCAGCTCTTCAACCCGGGCTTCATCGTAGTGCACAATTCGTTCGGGATCGAAGTGGTCGTAGGCTTCACGGTAGCTGTCCTGCTTGCGCAGGATGGTAATCCAGCTGAGCCCGGCCTGCTGGCCATCCAGGCACAGTTTTTCGAACAGCGCCAAGTCGTCGTACTCTGGCCGGCCCCATACTGTATCGTGGTAGTGCACGTAGATCGGGTCGGTGCCGCACCAGGGGCAGCGTTCCATGTCTGGCATCAGGCGTTGTACTCCTATTTCCGGTGAATGGCGGCTGCGGCGGGATCAGGGTTGGAGTCGCTGGATCAACCAGCCATCGCCATCCCGCAGGTATTCGAACCGGTCGTGTAGTCGGCTCGGGCGGCCCTGCCAGAATTCAATGCGTTCGGGCACGACCCGGTAGCCGCCCCAGAAGCTGGGTAGAGGGATCTCGCCTTCGCTGAATTTGTGCTTGAGCTCCGCCACTTTCTGCTCCAGCAACCCGCGGGAGGTGACGACCTTGCTTTGTTCCGAGACCCAAGCGCCAATCTGGCTGCCCCTCGGGCGGGAAGCAAAATAGCGCAGGGACTCGGCCTTGCTGACCTTTTCCACTTTGCCCTGAATGCAAACCTGGCGGTTCAGGCCGATCCAGGGGAACAGCAGGGCTGCCCTCGGGTTCTCATCCATTTCCCGGGCTTTTCGGCTGCCGTAATTGGTGTAGAACACAAACCCCTTGTCGTCGAAGTACTTCAACAGGACCGTGCGCAGGTCGGGCATGCCGTCGCTACCGGCGGTGGCCAGGGACATGGCGTTTGGCTCCAGGATGCCTGCTTGCCGCGCGTCCTCAAACCAGTGCTTGAACTGACGCACAGGGTTGTCGTCCAGGGCATCACGGTCGAGCCCTTCGCTTTCAAAATCACGACGCATGTCGCCGATGTCCATAGACCTTACCTCGTCATCTAGTAACGATGTCCTTTACGATCGCTGAGCATATCGGGTTCAGCAGCGGCTGACAAAACGGGCCTCGGCCGACTATCCTAGTGATCAGAGGGGGCGCACGCCCTGTATCCCGCTGTTGAGAAGGAGAAATCTGTGGCCGCGAGCCGTCGAGCAAACCGCCTGATTAGTTACTTGACGATGGGGTTGTTGGTGCTCATCGCGCTGTACGTATTGGCGGGTTTCCTGCTGGTGCCCTGGTGGCTGGAGCGGGCGTTGCCTGAACAGCTGGCGGAGCGACTGGGTTGGCAGGTCGAGGTCGACGATGTTTCGTTTAATCCGCTTACCTTCACTGTTGGTGCCGAGGGCCTGTCGGCTCAGGACGGCGACGACACCAAAGTGGTCAGTTTTGAACGCCTGGGGTTGGATCTGAACCTGGTGCAACTGGTCAGTGGCACGGTGGGATTTGAAGCCATTGAGCTTCAGGAGCCGTTCGTTCGCCTGGACCTCTTGGAGGATTACAGCGTTAACTTTGTCCGGGACTGGCAGCGAAACAACCCGGCTCCGGAACCACCGGCTGGACGCAGCCAGACTGATGACGAGTCGGCCATGCCCCGCCTGTATTTTGGCCAGATTAGTATTAATGGTGGTGAGCTGCTGTTTCGCGATTTCAGCAAGGCAGAGCCGGCGGAGTTCCGGATCAGCCCACTCGACCTGAGCCTGAATGATCTCGCCAGCTGGCCACGGGATGAACAGGACAGCAACGACAGTCTGCAAGCGGCCATTGGCGACGAGACCATCGACTGGCAGGGCGACCTCAGTCTGGCACCTCTGTACTCAAAGGGCACGATCAAGGTCAGTGGGATTGGTTTTCAGACCCTGGAGCATTTCCTGGCACCCTATCTGCCCTACGATCTGCGCGGTGGCAAGGTCAGCCTGAGTTCCGATTACGAATTACAGATAGGGCAACGGTTCCTGCTGGTGACCCGCAATGGCAACCTTTCACTGGATGAGTTGGCCATCGCCATTAATAAAGACAGCGAGGAAGCCGAATTGACCTCGGGCACTCTTGGTGTCGATGAGATCAGCTTTGATCTCAACGCCCTGGCGGCAGACATGGGCCAGGTCACCCTCGATGGGCTCGAAATCGCAGTGACCCGGGGCCAGTCCGGCGCCATTGACTGGCTGGCACCTTTCTCGGACACCGCCGCCAACTCGGCATCCGAAACTGAGGCTGCGGAGTCCGGGGCGTCGTCGTTCCGTTGGTCGGTGGCCGGTATCTCCCTGTCTGAGGGCCAGCTTCGGTGGCGGGATCAGCAACCGGAAACACCGGCGGATTTGGCTCTGGAGCAATTGTCGCTGTCGGTTGGGTCCCTGGATCACACGCTGGATGAGCCGGTGAACTACCAGGCCGAGGCAACACTGGCCAGAGGTGGTCGGCTCACGCTGAACGGCCAGTTGACCCCAAAACCCTTCACCCTGGAAGCCGCGGTTTCCGGCTCAGAGATCGCATTGGCCGCCTTCGAGCCCTATGTCCAGGAGGGCGCCAACCTGAGCATTGCCAGTGGCACCCTGGGACTGGACGGCAACCTGGACCTGGATGGCCAGCAGGAGCCTTTAACAGGAACCTTCAGCGGCACGGCGGAAGTGGCCGGGCTGGCGGTTCAACGCCGCGACCAGGACAGCCGGCTGCTGTCCTGGCAAACCCTGCGTCTGGCACCGATCGAGTACAACGTCGCCCCGGCTCGGCTTGAAATCGGCACGGTGACGCTGACCGGGCCCCAGGTCAATGTGGTGCGCAGCGTCAACGGTAGCCACAACCTGGCTCGGGTGTTCCGTTCCAGCCCTGAAGAAACCTCCGAGGATGACAGTGACAAAGACCCTGGTTTCATTTTCCGGATCAAGCAACTGATGCTGGAGCAGGGTGAAATCGCCTACACCGATCGCTCTATTGAGCCGGTGTTCACTACGCGCTTTGACCAGCTGTCCGGCAGCGTGACCGGCCTCAGTAACATTCCGCCGCAACAGGGCAAGGTCAAAATCAGTGGTCGTGTGGGCGAAGTGGCCAAGCTCGATTTTTCCGGCAATCTCGGCACCCTGGGCACCGACGACGTCAGCCAGATGGAACTGGCCATGACCGAACTGTCGCTGCCGGAGCTGGGGCCCTATTTCGGTCGCTACATTGGCTATCAGGTGGACAGTGGCAAGCTCAATCTGGATCTGAAGTATGAAATTACCGGCACCCGGCTGAATGGTACCAACCTGGTGGTGATGGACCGTCTTGAGCTTGGTGAGCCGGTTGTCAGCGACGAGGCTGTCGATGCCCCGGTGTCCCTGGGACTGGCGTTACTTCGGGACCGGGATGGGGTTATTGAAGTTAAGCTGCCGATCAGCGGCGATCTTTCGGACCCGCAGTTCAACATCAGTCGGGTGGTCATGGGTGCCTTTGTGAACCTACTGGCGAAAGCGGCATCGTCGCCATTTGGCATGCTGGGTTCGATTGCCGATTTGGCCGGTTTCAACAGCAATGAGTTGGGACAAGTCAGCTTCAAGCCCGGCAGTACCGAGTTAGCGGAGGGTGAGCCTGCCAAGTTATCGGCCCTGGCCGATGCTCTGTTGGACCGTCCGAAACTCCTGCTGAGTGTCCGTGGCGGCGTGGCGCCCGAAGCCGATGGCCTGGCGCTGCTGCGCAAGGAGTTGACCGCAAACGGCTCCAAGTCGCTGTCCGAGGGTGATTGGCAGGCTGCCCGCCAGGCCTTCTTGGCCGGTGAGCGCACTTTGCCGCCGGAGGCGCTGAACAATCTCGCCTCAGCCCGTGGCCGTGCGGTCAGGACCGTATTGCTGGATACCCATGAAGTACCTGCAGACCAACTGTTCATGCTCGATCCTTCGCGTCAGGCGTCGCTGGATGAGAGTGGCGCGGTGACCGTGCAATTCAGTCTGGATGTTCGCTAACGCCTCTTGAAGTTGGTCAGAAAGCCCGGGGGTAATTGCAGCCCCCATTTCTCGACCATCATCCGGTAGGAACCGTCGGCCACCAGGGGTGCTAACCGCTGCATCATGTCGCTGGCGCTTACCGGGCCGTTTCTGCGGGCAATAATCCGGAGTTCGTAGCGCTGATCGAGCCGGTCAGAGATCAGCAGTTGGCGCCAGTCTTCTGGTTGCTCCGACAGGTGCTGTTGCAGGTAGGCCCGGCTGATGATCGCCACTTCCGCCACCGACGGGCGGTCGGCCTTGATCAGTTTGAGGGCGCGGTTCTGGCTGTCGGAAAACTCGATACTGTAGTTTTTCTGCAGGGTTTTTGTGTTGTTTTCCAGGTCGGTAAAACCGTAGTAGTAGCCGGATATCACAACCAACTGGCGGTTGCCGATGTCGTTGAAGAAATCCAGGTCACGGCCAGGCTTTCTCAAGGCGACATAGAGGTCTTCATCGGTGAGGATCGGCCGGCTGAAGGTTATCTCCCGGTGCGCCCAGCCCCAATTGGAGCTCTCGAAGAAAATCACGTCGTACAGGCCGGCGTCGAAGTCGAGGTGCCGGCGTTTGGGCGAGGTGTGAAAGATCTGAATGTCGATATCGTTGTGGGTTGCTTCAAGTCCCTGCACCAGATCGGCCAGCAATCCATGAGGCTGGTGGTCTTCGCTCACCTCGGCAACCGGTGGAAAATGGTAGGCACCCACGGTTATCACGGTTTTTGCCTGCACAACGGAGGTTCCGCCCAGCAGGAGTGTGGTAATGACGACTGCCAGGGTTAGGTTTAGTCTGTGGAGGATTGGCACGCTCGACTCATGTTATGTAGCGGTTAGGTACACGTTTAGACTACCACCGGGTTTACCTGGGCTAAACCGTTCAATTATAAAGTTCTGCAAAATAGGAAAGCGCAACATGGTTCACCCGGCAAGCCACTTCTTTGCATACATTTCACGCCTGCGTTGGATCAGGCGTTGGGGTTTGATGCGCAATGCCATTGAGGAAAACGTAGCTACCCACTCCTGGGAGGTGGCCACCCTCGCCCACGCCCTCGCCCTGATCCGCAACCGCCATTTTGGCGGTCAGGTCAACGCCGACCGGATTGCCGCGGCAGCGCTTTACCACGATGCCACAGAAGTGATCACCGGTGACATGCCGACACCGGTCAAATATCACTCGAAAGTGATGCGTGAAGCTTTTGGCGACATAGAGCACAAAGCGGAAGGAGAGCTGTTGGCGTTGTTACCGGAGGATTTGCGTGCCGATTTTGCGCCCTACGTACAGGAATCGAAGCTGCCAGCGGAAGACAAGGAGTTGATCAAGGCGGCTGACCGGTTGTCAGCGTGGTTGAAATGCCAGGCGGAAATTCGCGCCGGCAACAGTGAGTTCGAGCCGGCGGCGAATCAGATCAAAGCCCGTCTTGATGAGGACGGGCTGCGGGAAGTGGTGTATTTCATGGACGTATTCGCGCCCAGTTATGACAAGCCCCTGGATAACCTGCTGGAGTAATCGCTCCAGCAGGCAGTCCCTGGTCTCAGGCGTCGGCGGCGGAGCCGACCAGGCCACCGCGCAGGCCGTCACGATGTAGGGACTGGCGCACTGTGTCCTCCGGGCTGCCGGCGAGCTCCCGAAACATGCCCATGGAGCCGAGCAGGGCTGAAGATTCGTAGGGCACGAATACCCGTTCACCATCCTTGGCCATGGTCGGCAGGGCCTTGATGTAGCTTTGGCCCAGCAGGTAGCCGATAACGGTTTGCTTGTTGTCTTCAGAGTCGCCCATGGCGCTGAGGACCAGTCGAATGGATTCCTGCTCACCCTGGGCGCGCAGAATGGCGGATTCCTTGTCGCCCTGGGCGTTGAGAATCGCCGATTCCCGCTGACCCTGGGCCATGGCGATGGCTGCGGCCTTCTCACCTTCGGCCTCGGTAACCGTGGCGCGGCGTTTGCGCTCCGCCGCCATCTGCAGACGCATGGCCTCTTCTACTTCCTCCGGCATGCTGATGTCCTGCACTTCCACCCGGGTCAGTTTCACGCCCCACTTGGAGGCCGGTTCTTCCATCTCGGCCTGGATGGCATTGTTCACTTCACTGCGGGATTCAAACAGCTTATCCAGTTCCATCTTGCCGACCACGGAACGCAGGGTGGTCTTGGCCAGAACCTCAACCGCCTGGCTCATGTTGGCCACCTCGTACACTGCGCGCCGGGGATCGATGATCTGGTAGTAGAGTGCGCCGTTGATCTTGACCGTGACGTTGTCGGTGGTGACCACCGGCTGGCCGGGGAAGTCCATCACGGTTTCCCGGCGATCAATACGGGTCTCGTCACTGGTGACCGGGTGATAGTCCTCGCCCATGCGCACGTAGCGGATCATGGTGATCGGTCGTGGCCGCTCGATGAACGGAATGATGATATTAACGCCACTCTCCAGAACCCGATTGAACGAACCCAGGCGTTCGATAACCATCACCTCCGACTGGCGAACGATCACCAGGCCTTTGGCGATGATAAAAATACCGATGACCACGAAAACCAGGCTGAGCACCAGCCCCGGTGAGATGAACGACTCCATGTTTACTGCTCCGTATGAGTGATAGGTTCGACGACGGCGGTGGTGCCGTCAAAGTGCTTGAAGAGGACTTCGGTGCCTTCAGAAAGCTCGGTGCCGCCGGTGCTTTCCACCCGTAGTCGATAGAAATCACCGTTTACCTTGATGCCGCTGGCTCTGTCGAAGTCCCGGATCAGGGTGCGGTAGCGCCGGCCGTGTTCAACTCCGGTGCCAGTGGTGCCATAGGCTACGCCTTTGGGCGAGAACCGTGGTCGAATCCAGCGGATGGCAACGGGCACCAGCACGCCGGAAAAAATACCCATGCCCACCAGCTGCCACTCGAACGGCAAACCGATGTAGGCCAGCACGGCGGTCAGGGCTGAGGCAATGCCCAGCGCCAGCAACAACAGAACGCCTGAGGTCAGCTCGGCCAGGCTGAGCACCAGCGCCAGTATCAGCCAGAAATGTGTAAGACTCCATTCCATATACAGCTACCATTAATCCAGAGGTGGTGGGCTGGCGATACGCGCCGGCCGACGAAAATCGATTGTACCCAATTCCGGCAATGGCGTCCCAAGGTGGCTGCAGCGCCTGGTGATGATGTTGACTGGAGCCATATTCAGCACCAGGGCGGCTGGTAAAGTAAAGCCTGTCTAAACGTTCACTAACCTGTCCGAACACCAACAAAAAGGGGTCGTGTGACCATGAAGGATCTGATGAACAAGGTTGCTGTTGTTACGGGCGCGGGCTCAGGTATTGGTCGTGCATTGGCCAAAGCCCTGGCAGCCCGGGGCTGCCGGCTGGCGCTGTCGGATGTCAATGGAATCGGGCTGGCGGAGACCGTGGCCGGTCTGAAAGAAGCGGACGTGAGAAGCTACCACCTGGACGTGTCCGACCGGGATGCCATATACGCCCACGCCGAGGCGGTGGCAGCGGATTTTGGTCAGATCAATCTGGTGATCAACAACGCCGGTGTGGCGCTTTCGGCTTCGATCCGGGAAATGACCGACGAGGACTTCAAGTGGGTCATGGACATTGATTTCTGGGGCGTTGCCCACGGCAGCCGCGCTTTCCTGCCGCACCTGATCGCCTCCGGCGACGGTCACGTGGTGAACGTATCCAGCGTGTTCGGTCTGATCGGAGTGCCCAAGCAGAGTGCCTACAACGCCGCCAAGTTCGCGGTGCGTGGTTTTACCGAGGCGCTGCGCCAGGAAATGAAGCTGGAAGAGCAGCCAGTCGCGGTCAGCTGCGTTCACCCTGGCGGTATCCGGACCAACATTGCCAATGCGGCCCGCATGGGCAGGTCCGAGAATGCCGCGGCCCAGCGCAAGGGCTTTGACAAGATGGCGATGACCACACCCGAAAAAGCCGCTGCCATCATCGTCAAGGGTATCCTCAAGGACGAATCCCGGATCCTGGTGGGACCGGACGCCTGGGGCATTGAGGCAATCAACCGGTTGCTGGGCGCAGCTTACCAACCCCTGGTGGAACGATTCTCCCGCAAGAATCTCTACCGATGATTGCTGCCGGCTAGGGACATCGGAGGTCTGTCTGGTAGCTGTACAGGCTGGAAGTACGGTCTATACTTGCTGATCAGCCAGGGAAGACACAGCATGAAAACGCCGAACCACATGGATCTGGGGGCGACCCTCGAACAGAGCCGTTCAGGTCTCAGGGACAGCCATCGCCGCTCTCTGATGCGGCTGCTTTTTGCTATCACCGGCGCGTCGCTGGTTGTGTTTGCCTGCCTGCAAATCCTGAATGGCTTCTGGTGGGTGGCGGCGGGCGAGCTGGTGGCCAGCGCGCTGCTGTTCTTCGGGGTTTGGCGCCTGCAGGTTACCGACTTCCTGCAGCGGTGGATCTGCGCCTATCTGGTGATGCTGTTTTCGTTTTTCCTGATCATTATGGTGCTGCCCGAGGCCTCGGTTTCGGCCTTCGTCTGGATTTTGATGATCCCGGTCCTGGCCTACCTTTTATTAGGCAAGCACGAGGGCATGATTCTGTCGTTGCCATTTATGCTGGCGGGTGTTGTCATCTACTACCTCCACCTTGGCGACGTGGGCAGCGCCCACGTATTGATCGATCTGCTGAATCTGGTGCTGTGCGCCGTTCTCATGCTGACCTTCATGCATGTCTATGAACAGTGCCGGGAAGAGTCGGAACAGCGCCTGGTGGATATGGCCCAGACCGACGCCCTCACCGGCCTCGCCAACCGAAGCAGTTTTCAGAGCACGCTCAACCGGACCATTGCCGAGTGCGAACGCAGCGGTAACGAGTTTGCGCTGGTGATCATGGATATCGATCACTTCAAGGTGGTAAACGATACCCTCGGCCATGACGCCGGCGACCGGGTGTTACAACACATCGGAAAGTGTCTGACAGAGCGGCTGCGGGCGACCGATGCTGTCGGCCGGCTGGGTGGCGAGGAGTTCGGTTTGATTCTGAAGGATGTGAAAGCCGCTGCCGCCTTCGAGCTGATGGATGAATTGCGTCAGCGCATTGCCGGTTGTCATCTCGCCTACGGACAGGCTCGCATCCGAGTGACCGCCTCATTCGGCCTCGCCCAATGGCCAGAGCATGGCCGAAGTGCCGAGGCGTTGTTCTGTATGGCAGACCGGGGTCTATACACCGGCAAGCGCGCCGGTCGCAACTGCGTGGCCCAGGCCGATGGTGCAAAACAGTCCTCCTCACAATGTATTTCGGCTGGCCAGGCGGGTTAAATCGGGTACCCTTGGGGCATAACCCACACTTTGGAGGGACCGCCCCGGTTATGTGCGAACTGCTGGCTATGAGTGCCAACACTCCCACCGATCTCTGTTTCAGTTTTACCGGCCTGACCCGACGTGGTGGTGATACTGGTCCACACAAGGATGGCTGGGGTGTGGCGTTCTACGAAGGCAAGGGCGTGCGTGCGTTCCACGATGCCGACGCCAGTGCCAATTCGCGCCTGGCCGAAGTGGTGCAGACTCACCCGATCAAGAGCGAAGTGGCCGTTTGTCATATCCGGCAGGCCAACGTCGGTGAAATCTGCCTGGCCAATACCCATCCCTTCATCCGGGAGCTGTGGGGTCGCTACTGGGTATTTGCCCACAATGGCCAGATCACCGGGTTCCGCCCGTCGTTAGGCTTCTACGAACAGGTAGGCGCCACCGACAGTGAGGCGTTGTTTTGTGACATCCTCAATCACCTGCGCCGGGACTGTGATCGCAATACCACGACTGAAGTCATTGTAGAGCACCTGGTGGCGTTGGCCCGGGACTACGCCCGCCGGGGTGTTTTCAATCTTCTGCTCAGCAACGGCGACTGGCTATTCACCTACTGCAGCACCAAGATGGCCAGCATCACCCGCAGAGCGCCATTTGGCCCGGCGCGTCTGAAAGATGCCGATGTGATTGTCGATTTCGAATCCGAGACCACTCCCAATGACATAGTCAGTGTGATCGTGACCGAACCACTCACCACCGACGAGGTCTGGGACATCTACCAGCCCGGGGAATGGCGCCTGTGGCGTAAGGGCGAGGTGGTGATGTCCGGAACGTAAGACCTCGCCCGGGATTAGTTCACTGCAGGGTGCGGCGGTTTCCGGTTTGGTATTCCGGAGCGACATAGGCTTGTATCTCGCTTTTGAACTTGGCCACCAGCTCACTGTTATCCTTGTCCCAGGGGTGAAAACCCGGCCTGAAATAGTCCAGCCAGGCCGGAATCAGGCTGGAAAAGTTGCCGTTACGTCCCCAGAGGCGCCAAAGGCCCTTCGCTGAGGATGTGAGCGAAAAGTTCCTGCGGTCGCTGAGCATCATTCGGCCGGTAAACCATGTCGTCACCACGCCCAGAATTGCCGTACTCACCAAGAGGTAGGCAGTGCGCTCGAGATAGGTGCCGCCGGCCTGCTGGAACACGTCGTAGGCCACCGCCTTGTGCTCGGTTTCTTCAATGGCATGCCAGACCCAAAGTGGGCGCATACCCTCGTCCATTTCTTCTCGGACGTCGTCCCGTTCCAGCAGCATATCTGCCATCATTGCGGTGATATGTTCGAGGGCGCAGGTTACCGCAAGTTGATGTCGCTTCGGCAGCATCCGGACAGCATCAAGAAGTACCTTGAGGTCCTCCTCCATGACCTCCACTGGCGCGCCCTGATCGCGCACGTGCTGGTTCATGGCCGTGTGCTCAAGGGAGTGCATGGCTTCCTGTCCGATAAAGCCCCGAACCTCCTCCTTCAGTTTCGGGTCTTGGAGCATTCCGCGGAAGGCCCGCACCGAATCCACGAAGAATTGCTCGCCCTGTGGAAAAAGCACCGACAGCGCATTCATGGTGTGACTCACCAGATAGTTCTGGCCGATCCAGTAGCGAGGCACTTGCTCCCCGAATTCGAAGCCCATGCGTTGAGGTTTGATACTGACATTGTCCGGCGTATTCGATGCCTGTGTGCTGGTGACGGGTGTTGTTTCGGGTGTTTTTGAGCTCAGCATGGATGACTCCTTACCTTGGCTGATGTCCTGTAGCCAGTCTGTGAGAGTCAATGATCCAAAGGAATGCGCGAACGGGACGGCTACCGTTCAGGTTGGGCCATAGCCTGGCCATGATTGACTGTGCTGACGCCTGCCGCCCTTTTCCCGCCCCACTGTGGTGCTGTTGGGCTTTTGCTAGAGTCCGGGGAGTGTCGTTGTAAACTTCCGTGAAGGACCCTTAGATGGCAACAACAGGCAAGGACAACGAGTGGCGAATGTTGGGGCTGTTCCTGGTGCCCGGTGTTTACATGCGGGTCCTGGCCGAGACCGTTCGTCAGCTGGGCTATAACGATCGCAGGCTCTATGAGGGGCTGGCGTTCGGCCCAGAGGATCTCAAATCGAACGACAGCCGGGTCTTCGTTACCGACGCCATGGTCATGGCCCAGCGGTCAGTGGAGATGGCGGGCAAGGATGGCCTGAGCTTCGCCTTGGCCCGGGAGCTGCGTCTCACCATCCACGGCACCCTGGGCTTTGCTGCGCTCACCAGCCCCACCTTTGAAGGCGCATTGAATTCGGTGCACCGGTACCTGCAATTGCGAGCACCGTTCCTCAGCATGAAGCAGTCCCTGAATGACGACCGGGTGCTGGTGCAGCTGTGCAGCGAGTTCGAAGTACCCGAGCTCTACCCCTTTTTGTCTGAAACGGTCAGTGCCACACTGATTTTTCTCACTGAACAATTGCTGGACCGGGATGACGCCGAACGCCGGGGCTTTGCCCTGGAGGCCGGCAAACTGCCGGGTGTCAGCGTGCGCCTCAGTAGCCCGGAGCCTGCCTATTACAGCCGGTTTGCAGGTCAGCTGCCGGTGCAGTTCCATTACGGCCAGCCGGAAGTCATGCTGGTGTTCCCCAAAGGCCTGCTGGATGTGCGCATGCGACTGGCTGATGCAGAAGCCTCGGAGATGGCGCGGGACCAGTGTGAATTCGAGCTGCAAAAGGCGCTGAAAGAACAAGGCGACATCACCCTCGCCATCCGCAACATGTTGCGCATGATGCCTGGCCCACTGCCGTCTCTGGAGGATATGGCAGAACGCTTCTGCGTGTCTTCCCGAACCCTGAAACGGCGCCTGGCCGAGAAAGACACCCACTATCGGGAGATTGTTGAATCGGTGTTGAAAGACCGCGCAATTCAGTTGCTGCGCTACACCAGCCAGTCAGTCAGCGAGATTGCCTACGAGTTGGGGTACGCGGATCTGTCGAATTTCAGCCGGGCGTTTCGCAAGTGGACGGGGAAGTCGGCCAGTGAGTTTCGTGAGGGTGGGCCGGATCCGGCGCCTGAATTGGGGCCCTGAGTTGGGTTCTTGGGGTCTCTTTTTTGGGAGTGGGGTCGCAGGGGGGGTGACCTCGCGAAGGGCCGTCCTATAGATTCTTGTCCATTAGTTCTTTGAATTCAGTAACTATGCCCCTATTGTCTGTCGGACGGGGGTCAGCCACCAAGCTCTGCAGGCTAGGTAGCTGCTCAAACCAGTCGATGAGCTAAAAGGAGAAGGAATGGAAGCTCGAACGGACACCCACAGTAAACTCTTTGGCTATCTGCTCTGGATCTTCGGATTCCTGGGTTCCCACCGCTTTTACTACGGTAAGCCGATTACCGGCACCATCTGGTTCTTCACACTGGGACTACTGTTCATTGGCTGGATCATTGACCTGTTCCTGATTCCGGCCATGGACCGGGAGGCGGACTTGCGGTTCCGGGACGGCGAGGTCAGCTACAACATCGGCTGGCTTTTGCTGACCTTCACCGGGGTCTTTGGTTTGCACCGGATGTACCAGGGCAAGTGGATCACCGGCATTCTCTACCTGCTCACCGGCGGCCTGTTCCTGCTGGGTGTGTTGTACGATTTCTGGACCCTGAACGACCAGCTCTCCGAACGCAACAAGGAACGGCGGTTCGGCTGATCACCGGGCTGCCGCCTTTTTGTCAGACCCGGTTCAGGCGGCCTCGGTTTCCGACTGATTGACGGCAACCTCAAGCCGAATCTCGTCACCGTCCAATAACACGGGGTAGGTTTTAACAGACACCGCCTCGTCCTCCAGGCACTGGCCCGTCACCAGGTTGAAATGCTGTTTGTATAACGGCGACGCCACTACCGGCTGCCCCTTCAAGTCGCCGGTAAGCCCCCGGGCCAGCACATTGGCGCCGCTGAACGGGTCGGTGTGACTGATGGCAAACAAAGCCGGCAGCCGATGCGGCAGATAAAACACCGCCACCGGCCCATCTTCGGTCCACACCGCGATGCCCGATTCCGGCACCAGATCGTCAACAGTACAAACCGCATCCCAATAAGTACGAGCTTTCATAGTTTTGCTCCTTTAATCCTTAGCTGTCGATATTCGAAAGTTCTGTGAGTGAGGGGTATGGGGGTACTTTTCTGTCAGGGAAAAGATGTCTGAGCGAAGCGAGTTATTTTCCCAGAAGAAAAATACCCCCATGCCCCTCGCTCCACCCACAAAATCAAAAGGCTAGGCCGACTCAAGCACCGGCCGCCGCTGATCCCGCTCCGTCGTCCACTGCTGCACCGGATCCTTCTGCGCCGGTGCATTCACAAACTCCCGGAACCGCTTCCGTTTCTCCGGATCCTCCACCGCGGTCTTCCACTCACACTGGTAAGTTCCAACAATGCCGTCCATGTGCTCTTCCAGTTCCGCACAGATCCCCAGGCTGTCCTCCAGTACCACCTGCTTCAGGTAATCCAGGCCGCCCTCCAGGTTCTCCATCCAGACACTGGTGCGCTGCAGCCGGTCGGCGGTGCGCACATAGAGCATCACCACCCGGTCGATGGTGCGGATCAGTTCCTCGTCCGACAGGTCGGTGGCAAACAGATCGGCGTGGCGCGGACGCATGCCGCCATTGCCGCAGACATACAGGTTCCAGCCGTTTTCGGTGGCGATCACTCCGAAGTCCTTGCTCTGGGCCTCGGCGCACTCGCGGGTGCAGCCGGATACCGCCATCTTGACCTTGTGCGGTGCCCGCAGGCCCTTGTAGCGGTCCTCCAGGCGGATCGCCATACCTACACTGTCTTGAACACCATAGCGGCACCAAGTGCTGCCGACGCAGGATTTCACTGTCCGCAGGGACTTGCCGTAGGCGTGGCCGGTCTCGAAGCCGGCGGCGATCAGCTTTTCCCAGATCTCCGGCAACTCACTCAGAGTGGCGCCAAACAGGTCGACCCGTTGGCCGCCGGTGATCTTGGTGTAAAGGTTGTACTGCTTGGCCACCTCGCCCAGCACAATCAGCTTGTCCGGAGTGATCTCACCACCGGGAATACGCGGCACGATGGAATAGGTGCCGTTCTTCTGCATGTTGGCCATGAAGGTGTCGTTGGTGTCCTGAAGCGGCACATGGTCAGTGGCCAGAATGTGTTCGTTCCAGCAGCTGGCCAGGATTGAGCCCACCGCCGGTTTGCAGATGTCGCAGCCGTGGCCACGGCCGTGCTGCCGAATCAGGGTGGCAAAAGTGCGAATGCCATTCACCTTGACCAGGTGGAACAGCTCCTGGCGGCTGTACGGGAAGTGTTCGCACAGGTCCTTGCTGACCTCCACACCGCGTTTTTCCAGTTCGCTGTCGACCACGTTTTTCAGCAGTGCGGTACAGCCGCCGCAGCCGGTACTGGCCTTGGTTTCGGATTTGACGCTGCCAAGGTCGCCGCAGCCGGCATCAATGGCGCCGCAGATGTCGCCCTTGGTGACGTTGTGGCAGGAACAGATCGACGCGGTTTCCGGCAAGGCATCCGGGCCCAGGGCCGGGGCGCCGCCCTGGCTCTCTGGCAGGATCAGGGTTTCCGGATTGTCCGGCAGGGCAATGCCATTGAGGGCGTACTGCAGCAGGGTGTCGTAGTGACTGTTGTCGCCCACCAGGATGGCACCGAGCAGTTTCTTGCCATCCTCGCTGACCACCATGCGGCGGTAATGGCCAACCTGTTCGTCGTTGAAACGGATGTTGCGGGCGCCCGGGGTCTGGCCGTGGGCATCGCCGATGGAGCCGACATCCACGCCCAGCAGTTTCAGCTTGGTACTCATGTCGGCGCCGGTGAAGGCGGCGTCCTGATCCCCATTCAACACCGACGCCAGGGTACGGGCCATGGTGTAGCCGGGGGCGACCAGGCCGAAAATACGCTGGTCCCAGAGTGCGCACTCGCCAATGGCGTGGATGTGCGGGTCCGAGGTGGTGCATTGATCATTCACCACGATGCCGCCGCGTTCGCCGACCTCAAGGCCGCTGCTGCGGGCCAGGGCATCCTGGGGCCGGATACCGGCGGAGAACACGATTAGGTCGGTTTCCAGGTGGCTGTCATCGTTGAAGTTCATGCGCAGGCGAGCTTCTTCACCGGCTACGATAGCGGTGGTGGCCTTTTCAGTGTGTACCTGCACACCCAGCTCTTCGATCTTGTGGCGCAGCAGCGCACCGCCGTCGGTGTCCAGCTGCACCGGCATCAGCCGGGGCGCAAACTCCACCACGTGGGCCTGCAGGCCCAGGCTCTTCAGGGCGTTGGCGGCTTCCAGACCGAGTAGGCCGCCGCCCACCACGACACCGGATTTGCCAGCCTGAGCGCTGGCACGGATAGCGTCCAGATCCTCCAGGGTGCGATAGACAAAGCAGTGCGGGTGCTCCCTACCCTCAATGGGTGGCACGAACGGGTAGGAACCGGTGGCCAGCACCAGCTCATCGTAGTTGTAATCGCCCTTGGGGGTGGTCACTGTGCGCTGGTCGCGATCCAGACCAGTTACCGGCTCGTTCAGCAGCAACTGGATGCCCTGTTCGGTGTACCAGTCTGAAGTGCCCATGGCGAGATCGGCGTGGGTGGACCCGGCAAAGTATTCCGACAGGTGCACCCGGTCATAGGCGAGCTGTTTTTCTTCGCCAAAGACCAGAATGTCATACTCTGCAGCGGCGGGGCTGGCGACCAGCTGTTCAAGGAAGTGGTGGCCAACCATGCCATTGCCAACGACGATCAGGGTTTTCTTGCTCATGGTGATGTCCTCTCTCCTGGCAGCGGCTTAGGCCGCTGCCTCACAAAATGGTTTGCCAAAGGGCAGTTGGGCTCGAATCTCGGCGATATCGGTGCGGTCTGTGATCAGTTCCTGGTACCAGGGACCCTGGCTGGTGCTGCCAATCAGCACCACACCGACCAGGCGGTTCTCGCGGACCAGCAGGTGGCTGTAACTGCCGGTATCAAAATCCCGGAAGATCAGTGATTCTGTGGCCTCGTCCGGAGCCTGCTGGCCGCAGGAAAACACCGGCACGTCGCTGATCTTGAGCCGGGTGGCGATCACCGAGGGTGCCCAGCGGGCAGCATCGGTGTTTTCCGCAAGCACCCGGGCCAGTATCCGGGCCTGCTGGTAGCCGGGCTCCACCAGACCGAAGGTTTCGTTGTCCAGTTCGCAGCACTCGCCCAGGGCGTAGATGTCGGGGTCGCTGGTGCGCAGCTGCGGATTCACCCGAATGCCCCGGCCACAGTCCAGGCCGGCCGCCTCGGCCAGTTCCCGGTTCGGCACTATGCCGGTGGCAATCACCACCAGATCGGTGCTGATCAGGGTCTGGTCGCTCAGTTGCACAGCCCGGACCCGGTTTCGGCCCAGCAGTTGAAGCGGTGCGGTGGCGGTGAGAATGTTCAGACCCTTGCGGTCCAGGGCCTCGGCCAACAGTTGGCCGCCCACTGCGTCCAGCTGCCGGTTCAACAGGTAGTTGCTGCGGTGGAGCACGGTGACGGCAACGCCGCGACGATGCAGGCCGGCCGCCGCCTCCAGGCCCAGAAATCCGCCGCCAACCACGACCGCGCGCTGCCGGGTTTCGCTCTGCTTGATCAATGTCCGGGTGTCGTTGATATCCCGGAAGTAGCGGACACCATCCAGGTCCTCACCCGGGAGCCCAAGTTGCCCCGGCCGGGAGCCGGTAGCCAGTACCAGCGTGTCGTAACGCTGGCTGCGACCGGTCATGGTGGTCACGGTGCGCTCTCGACGGTTGATGGAGCGCACCGGTTCGCCGTGATGAACCTGGATGCCGTGGCTGGCAAACCAGTCATCGGGCTTCAGCGTCAGGCTGTCCTCATCGGCATCACCGCTCAAAAGCGCCGATAACTGAATGCGGTTATAAGCCGGCCGGCTCTCGCCGTTGAACACAATGATGCTCTGGTAGGGCACCGGCGCCTGGGCCATCAGTTCCTCAAGGAAGCGTTGGGCCACCATACCGTGACCACAGACCACCAATGTGCGTTGCCTGTTTCCACTCATAGTCGTGCCCCCATTTCCTGAACCGTTTTCTGGACCCATAAAAAAACCGGAGCATCTCATCCCCAAGGGGAGTCGATGGTCCGGCGCCAATGCCAACAACAATGATCTGATGATCCGGCCGAATCCTTGGCCGGGACGTTCATCCTTGTAAAAGACTTTGCGATCTTCGTGCCAGTTTTTTAAGTCTAATTAAATCATGGAGATACTGTTTTTCGAAGGTTGTGGTCGCGTTCCCTGGGCGCGTTATCTGCCCCGTGCTGGGGCGTTTTGCACGACTTTGAGGCTTCCTCTGGCGTGGTTATTGCTCTGATATTTGCTAACGAGACAGCACAGCCAGTGCCGGGAGTATTTCCATGAACACCAAACAACAGCAGCAAAACCCCAAGTCGCCGACCGCCGCGAACTTCCTGATTGCATCGCGACAATGCGAACTGATGAACCTTCAGTACTTCCTGCAGATGGGCAAGGTGGTTCAAAGCATCAGCAACCTGGTGCACGGCCTGCAGCGGGAGCGGGGCGCCTCCAACGTGTTCCTGGGGTCGAGTGGCGAAAAATTCGCTGGCGAGCGGGAGGCGATGATTCTGGAATCCGACCGGCTGGCGGAGTTGTTCGAGCAGGCTCTGGCCGAGGTGCAGGAGGCACTGACGGCTCACCCGGTCAGCAGCCACCTGCTGAACCATCTTGCTACTGCGCTGCACGGTTTGCAGCAGCTGTCTGCATTGCGTGCTCAGGTGGCCGGGCAGGCGATGTCCACGGCGGAAGCCACCGAGGCCTATGGCAACCTGATCCACGCCTTGATCACGGTGGTATTTGAAGCCGCCGACACCGCAGTCGATCCGTCCCTGGCCGGTTTGCTGGTGGCCATGGTGCACCTGATGAATGGCAAGGAATTCTGTGGTCAGGAGCGTGCCGTGGGTTCCGCCGGCTTCTCCAGCGGTGGCTTCGACAGTGCACTATCCAAGCGCATGACGCACCTTGTTGAAGCACAGGAACGCTGTTTCGAAGTGTTTGTCAGCTTCGCCGACGACGACAGTCGTGCGCTTTGGCAGACCCTGCGGTCTCATGATCGGGAGACGGAGATTGAGCGCCTGCGTCAGCTCGGTTGCTCGGTGGGGCGCTACAAAACCCTGGACTCCGGGCTGGCGGATCGCTGGTTTTCCCTGATGTCGGAACGCATGGATGAACTTAAAAAGGTGGAAGACGCGGTCGAGGGCAGTTTCCACACCCGCTGTGTCGAACGCTTCGCCGAGGCTCGAAACTCCCTGGCCCACCAGGAAACCCTGATCGCGTCACTGGACGAGCAGAACCCGCCGGCGCAGCCCCTGCTGGTGCTGTGTGATTCCGGTGACGATGTCCGGTCCGGGGAAGCCTGGAAAAGTGAGGGTGTGGGGCAGCAGTTTGGTCGCTCCATCTTCGATCTGGTGCAGGAACAGACCCGTCGGTTGCAGCAGATGACCGACGAACTGCAGAGTGCCAAGGAGGCGCTGGAAGACCGGAGAACCCAGGAAAAAGCAGTGCTGCTGCTGATGGAACACCGCAAGATCGACAACAATGAGGCTCATCGGGTGCTCAGGAAACTGGCCATGGACCAGGGTAAGAAGCTGCCCGAGGTGGCTCGGGCCCTGGTCTCCATGGCCGATGTTCTGAAGTAAACCGGTAACAGAGCAGCCGGGCTCAGGCGCCTGCGGCCTGGGCGGTGCTCTCCTGCTGGTCAGTGCTGGAGGCTTTGCGGGTCTTGATGTTTTCCAGTTTGCGCTGTTTCTCGTACAGGAATTTCAGTACTTCCTGGCGGTAGTGCACGTAGGTGGGGTCGTCTGCCAGGGTCACCCGGTTTCGTGGCCGCGGCAGCTCGATGCGCAGATCCTCACCCACGGTGGCGGCCGGGCCATTGGTCATCATGATGATGCGGTCGGACAGCAGCACTGCTTCGTCGACGTCGTGGGTAATCATGATCACCGTGTTGTTCAGCTCCTGTTGAATCTCCATCAGCGAATCCTGCAGGTGAGCCCGGGTCAGTGCGTCCAGCGCGCCGAATGGCTCATCCATCAACAATACGCTGGGCTTCATCGCCAGCGCCCGGGCAATGCCGACCCGCTGCGCCATGCCCCCGGAAATTTCCCCCGGACGCTTGTTGGCAGCGTGGGCCATGTTCACCAGTTCCAGGTTGTGATGGATCCAGTCCTTGCGTTCCTGTCTCGCCATGGACTTGCGAAATACCTGCTGCACGGCCAGTTCCACATTCTCGTAAACGGTCAGCCAGGGCATCAGGGCGTGGTTCTGAAACACCACCGCCCGCTCTGGTCCCGGCGAGTTGACCTCATGGCCGTCCAGAACACAGCCGCCCTTGGAGGCTTGCAGCAGTCCGGCCACAATGTTCAGCACGGTGGATTTGCCGCAACCTGAGTGACCGATCAGGGACACAAACTCGCCCTTCTTGATTTTCAGGTTAAGGTTGTCGAGTGCGACGAAGGCACCTTTGGGTGTCTCAAAGGCCATTTCAACGCCGGTCAATTCCAGATGTGCTTTAGTCATGATGCTCTCCGTTATTCATTCCAGGCGACTTTCTTCTGGATCATCAACATCAGCCGATCCAGCAGGAAACCGATAAAACCGATGGCCAGTACCGCCACCATGATCCGGCTCAGGGACTGGCTGCTGCCATTCTGAAATTCATCCCACACGAACTTGCCCAGGCCCGGGCTCTGGGCCAGCATTTCTGCGGCAATCAGCACCATCCAGGCGATACCCAGAGAGACCCGCAGGCCGGTAAAGATCATGGGTACCGACGAGGGCAGTACCACCTTGCGCACGTGGGTCCAGAACGACAGGCGCAGGACCCGGGACACATTCAGCAGATCCGGATTTACCGCCGCCACGCCGACACTGGTGTTAATCAGCGTGGGCCAGAGGCTGCACAGGGTGACGGTGATCATTGAGGTCAGGAACGACTTCTCGAACATCGGGTCGTCGCTGACGTAGGTGGCCGAGACCACCATGGTCACCAGGGGCAGCCAGGCCAGTGGCGAAACCGGTTTAAAGATCTGGATCAGCGGATTGACCGCCGCCTGAAAGTAGTGATTCAGACCGAAGACAATGCCCAGTGGCACCGCAATCACCGTCGCCAGAAAAAAGCCTGCAAGCACGGTGATCAGGCTGGTAACCACCTGGTCCAGAAAGGTGGGTGCGGCCGGGTAGTCGCGGATTTTGACTTCAGCATCCGGATTGTCGGCCAGGATGCGCGCATTACGCTCTTCCTGCATGGTCACGAACTTGTCGGCCCGCTCCCGTTGGTTGGTGTGTTCCTGCCAGAGCTGACCGCCTTGCTCCCAGACCTGTGCCGGGCCCGGAAAGGCGCCCAGGGATGTGTTGACCTGAGGCGCGGCCAGATGCCAGAACCCGAGGAAGATCAGGATGCCGATGGTGGGCAGCAGCAGCTGCTTGCCCGACTGGGCCAGCTCGGCGCCGGTAAACCGGCTTGCCAGTGCTTTCAGCCAGCCGGGTGTGCCGGCTCTGGAAGTGGGGTTGGTTAAGGTGGTCATGTCGTTCTCCTGGCTAAGCCCGGTTACGGTGTCTCGGCGCCTTTCAGGCCGATATCAAAACTGTCGATGTAGGCGTTCGGCTGGCGTGGCGTAAAGGCAACGCCGTCGATCAGCTCACCCTGGTACGGGCGGGCGAAGTTTTCCTGGCTGAAATCCGGGAAGTCCTCAGCCTGCATCAGGCCGTCGTCGATCAGCGACTGGGCCGCCTGGGCGTAAATGTCACCGCGATATACCTGGGCTGCGGTCTTCATGTACCAGTCATCGGATTTGGCCTCGGGAATCTGGCCCCAGCGGCGCATCTGCGACAGGTACCAGATGGCATCGGACGGGTAAGGGTAAGTGGCGTGATGACGGAAGAAGACGTTGAAGTCGGGCACGTCCCGGACATCGCCTTTCTCGTATTCGAAGGTGCCGGTCATGGAATTGGCGATGACCTCGGCGTCAGCTCCGACATAGCTGGGCCGGGCCAGGATTTCCACGGCTTCGGCACGATTGGCGTTGTTGTTCTCATCCAGCCAGTGCGCGGCACGGATCATGGCCCGCAGCAGGTGCAGGTGAGTGTTGGGGTTCTGCTCGGCCCAGGACTGGGTCACACCGAACACCTTTTCCGGGTTGTTGGGCCAGATCTCGTAGTCGGTGATCACCGGCACGCCAATGCCCTTGAACACGGCCTGCTGGTTCCAGGGCTCGCCCACGCAGTAGCCTTGAATAGTGCCGGCCTCCATGGTGGCGGGCATTTGTGGTGGTGGCGTCACTGACAGGTGCACGTCGGCTTCCAGGGTGCCGCTGGTGTCACCGCGCTGGGGCGCGTAGAAGCCCGGGTTCAGGCCGCCGGCGGCCAGCCAGTAACGCAGCTCGTAGTTGTGGGTCGAAACCGGGAACACCATGCCCATACGAAAACGTTCGCCTTCCGCCCGGGACTGCTCTACTGCCGGTTTAAGGGCGCTGGCGCTGATCGGATGCACCGGTTTGCCGTCTTCCTCAGGAATGTACTGACTCATGGTCTCCCAAACCTGATTGGAGACAGTGATGCCGTTGCCGTTCAGGTCCATGCTGAAGGCGGTAATGATGTCAGCCTGGGTTCCGTAGCCGATGGAGGCGCCCAGGGGTTGGCCGGCGAGCATGTGCGCGCCATCCAGTTCACCGGTGATGACCCGGTCTAGCAGCACTTTCCAGTTGGCCTGGGCTTCCAGCTCGACAAACAGGCCTTCGTCCATAAAGAAGCCCTGTTCCCAGGCTACGGCCAAGGGTGCCATATCGGTCAGCTTGATGAAGCCGATCTTCAGGTCCGGTTTCTCCGGGACACCGATTTCGGCCTGGGCCAGACCGGTGCCGGCCATCAGGGAGACGGCTGCGGCCAGTCCGGCCAGTTGTCTCAGTGTGCCGGAGACGGTTGTCAGGGATGTCTTCATGGATGCTTTCCTCGCAATGTTCTTGCAGGCAAAAAAAAGCGCCAGCCCTCCGCTGTCGGAAGGCAGGCGCCCATGCCTGTTGAATCAGTAATGATCTCGAAGGTTCGTGAATGTTGATTGCACAGCCTGTGCCAGTGATAAAAAAGAGCGTTAAAACATGCAAGTACAAGCTGGGTTCAGTTTTAACGCCATAATCTGGAGTCTCATCGCCGGTGTGTTTTAGTGCGCTTTTTCGATTCTTGCACCAATCTGGGCCGTCAAATGTGGCGCTCCTGCCCGTCGGGGTCCGTTATAGCCTCAATGCCAGGATGGCCCTTTTATTGCAGCGTTTCTGGCAGGAAAAGACAGCAGATAAATGACATCAGGCAATAGCGCCCGCCCCGTGCGCCGGATATCCCGGTTTCCATGGGCGGGCGTTTTTGTTTCAGAGCCGAGAGGATACGACGTGAACAGTGAGCATCAGACAGCGACCAGCGTGCGGACCACCTGCCCATACTGTGGCGTCGGCTGTGGCGTTTCCGCGGGGCCTGGGCAAGTCGCCGGTGACCAGCAACACCCGGCCAATCAGGGGCGGTTGTGTGTCAAAGGCTCAGCTCTGCACGAGACCCTGGTGCCTGCTGGCCGGCTATTGCAGCCACGGCTCGCCGGTGTGGACAGTGACTGGTCCGAGGCATTGAAAGCGGCGTCTGGTGCTATCCGCGAGGCGGTGGCCACACACGGCCCTGGTTCGGTAGCTTTCTATCTGTCGGGCCAGTTGTTAACCGAGGACTATTACGTCGCCAACAAATTGGCCAAGGGGTTTGTTGGCACACCACACGTGGATACCAACTCCCGCCTGTGCATGTCCTCGGCGGTCGCAGCCCACAAACGGGCATTCGGGGAAGACTGTGTACCCGGTTGCTATGAGGATGTGGAACGGGCAGATCTGCTGGTGCTCGCTGGCAGCAATGCCGCCTGGGCTCATCCGGTGCTGTATCAGCGCATGAAAGCCGCCAGCCGGCAGGGGCGTCGGGTGGTGGTGATTGACCCGCGTCGGACTGCTACTGCAGAACTGGCGGACCTGCACCTGAAATTGAAACCAGGCACAGACACCATTCTGTTTAACGGCCTGCTGGTGTGGCTGGCGGATAACAGTGGCCTGGACCAGGGTTATATCGCCCGTCATTGTCATGGTTTTGAGGAAACCCTGGAGGCCGCGACCCAAGCGGCTCCCTCAGCCCGTTCTGTGGCTGAGCAGTGCGATCTCCCGGTCGCCGATGTGGAAACCTTTTACCAATGGTTCGCACAGACCCCGCGCACGGTGACCGGTTTTTCCCAGGGTATCAATCAGGCGTCAGCGGGGACGGACAAGTGCAACAGCATCATCAACTGCCATCTTGCCACCGGCCGGGTCGGTTTGCCGGGTGCCGGGCCCTTTTCCCTGACCGGTCAGCCCAACGCCATGGGCGGGCGGGAAGTGGGCGGACTGGCCAATACCCTGGCGGCCCATATGGATTACGACAGTCCCGGTGCCCGGACCAGTGTGGCCCGGTTCTGGGGCACTGACCGGATCCCCGAGGTCCCGGGTCTGAAAGCGGTTGAGCTGTTTGAAGCGGTGCACCGGGGCGAGATCAAGGTGCTATGGATCATGGGCACCAACCCGGCAGTCAGCCTGCCGGAGTCGGCCCACGTGCGCGAGGCGCTGGCGCGTTGCCCCACGGTGATTGTCTCCGACTGCATGGCCGAGACCGACACCACCGCCTACGCCGACATCCTGCTGCCCGCCGCCGGTTGGGGCGAGAAAGACGGCACGGTGACCAATTCTGAGCGCTGTATATCCCGGCAAAGGGCGTTCCTGCCTCTGCCCGGTGAGGTGAAACCGGACTGGTGGATCATGGCGAACGTGGCCCGGGAGCTGGGCTATGGCAAGGCGTTCGACTACCGGAAGCCAGCGGATATCTTTCGCGAGCACGCTGCGCTTTCAGGAATCGCCGTCCAGGCTAGCGGCAGTCGGCGCCAATTTGATATCGATTGTCTGAAAACCCTGTCAGATTTCGATTACGAACAACTGCAGCCGGTGCAGTGGCCAGTGTCTTTGGCGCCGGATGGTCGGATCACGGGGACCAGCCGGCTCTTCGATCAGGGTGGCTTTGCCACCCCCGACGGCCGCGCCCGTCTGGTGCCGATCCATACTGTAAATGCCGGTCAACAACCCTCATCGGCCCAGCCGCTGGTGGTGAACGCCGGCCGGATCCGCGATCAGTGGCACACCATGACCCGGACCGCCCTGGCGCCCCGGCTGCTCGCCCATCGGCAGGAGCCGTTTATTGAGGTGCATCCCAACGATGCCGAAGCACTGACCCTGGCTGAAGGTGAACTGGGCCGGCTGACCGGTCGCAACGGTGGCGAATACGTGGGCCGGATTCGGGTGACATCGGATCAGCGCCCAGGCGAGGTGTTTGTGCCCATCCACTGGAACAGTCAGTTCGCCTCCAAGGGCACGGCGACCGACCTGATGATGGCGGTCACTGATCCGGTGTCCGGGCAGCCGGAGGGCAAGCACGGAGTCGCCCGCCTGCAGCCGGTGCCCAGTCGTTGGCACGCTCGGGTGATGCGACGGCCGGCCAGCGGGTGGCAGCCAGAGCTGGCCAGTCCGGCAGGATACTGGGCCCGGCAGCCACTGAGTCACAGCGAGAGTTGGTGGCTGGCAGGCAATCAGCCGGTGGATTGGGAACTGGAGGCGGATGCCTGGCTGGGCGGAGCGGCACAGGTAGTAATGGGCGATGTCGCCTGCGGCCGATTTCGGGCCGCCCGAATTGTTGACGGGCAGCTGCAAGCGGTTCTGCTGGTGGCGCCGAGCGCTTCCGAGTTGCCGGATCTGGCCTGGCTGGATCAATGCTTTGAGGCTGAGTGCCTGAGCCCAGAGCAACGCCAGTGTCTGCTGGCGGCGCGTGCGGTAGACGGGGAAAACACCGGGGCACTGGTGTGCAGCTGTTTCCAGGTGGGTGAAAACCAGATTGCCAAGGCGATTCAGGCCGGTGACGATAGCGTGGAGGCGCTCGGTCAGGCCCTGAAGTGCGGCACCAACTGCGGCTCCTGCATCCCGGAACTGCGGGATTTGTTGAGTAACTGCTCCGCGCCGGAAGCGGCCGAGGTTTCCTGAGCTTTGGTCAGCCCGCTTTGCGCAGCAGTGGTAAGGGTACCCGGTAGCGCAAGCCTACAGACCGGCCGGTGCCCTCGACGGTACAGGTCTTCCGGTTGACCCGGCGAATCTGACCCTGGATTTCCCGGGCTCCCGCACCGAAGGTCACGACCTCACCCACCTGCCAGTATTGCCGGGCCGCGCTCGAATCCGGCAGCTCGAACGGATCGGTGGACAGCGCCATGCCGCGGTCGGCGGCACGAATAGCCAGAGACCGCCGGACCGCCGCAGCCCCACCACTGGCGTGCAGTTCATCCAGGATCTCGTAGAAGTGCCGGTTGTGCACCGAGCCCCGGAAGCGTTTGCCGGCGTTCTGTTGTAACAGGTGCGCGAATTCATGGCAGCAGGTGTGCGCCAACAGGTTGAGCGGGCTCAGCTGGCCGTCAAAATAACCCCGCCTCCTGATCTCCCGGCTGGACAGCCAGCCATGGGCGGTGTCTGGCTGTTGCTTGGCCTCCACCATAAGCACGCCATAGGTGATCAGGTGCTGTTTTTGCTGGGGATCAAAACGGTGGTAGGTGGCCTGGCCGGCACCGACACGACACTGCAGCGAACTGCCTGGGAGGCGCTCTGTCAGCCAGCCGGTAGCGGGTTGCCAGAGTATGTCGTAGGTGGTGTCGCACATCAGTTGGCCGAGTTGCCGGGCCTGGGTACTGGTCATCAAAGTGCCATCTAGCAAATGCTTTTCGGGAGTATCGACGCTGATGATACCCGCTCCCGGGGCCTGCGCAAAACCACATCGGCCAGCACTGAGGCTGGCCGATGTCGAGATGGCAACGCGGGTGCGTCAGGCTTCGAACGGCGAGCGCCAGTCGTCAGCGCCGGAGGTGCCGGCAACTGCGTGTTCCCAGGTGACCTTGCGGTATGACAGGGCGGTGGTGACCAGCTGGGTAAAGTCCGCGCTGGCGGCATCCTGGCAGTGGGGCATGTTGCACTGGATGTCGATGATGGTGGCGTCTTCCAGGATGGTCGAGAAGAAGTGCTCCTGCTTGCCCTCAACCGAGGTGCGGTACCACTTCAGCTCTACTTTGGGCAGCATTTCGCCGGAGGCCAGGGCGTTGTACATCAGCGGAGTGGCCTTGTTCAGGGCCGAGGTGAACTTGAACGGCTTGTGCACGCGCTGGCCGGAGGGCTGGCCTGACTGGGGATCGGTCGGGACGGTGACTACATGGCTGAATTCCTGAACCAGCACTTCGTCTTCGTGACCTTCCACGTAGATGTTACCGACCGAGTCGGAGGTGAATGCGCCGGCGGTGATCTTGCCCTGTGTCTGGCCTTCGATACTGATATAACAAGGAGTTGGCATTGTCTGCTCCATGACGTGTGATTGAATGAGTGTCCCTGTGGGTCTTCCCTGGACACTCAGACAAGTACAAACTCCGTGCCAGTGGGTTTAACCTCATATAAAACAATAAGTAAGATCAATTCTGTGTCGGCTTTAACAGATGGCAGGCAAGACGGTGCCCGAATGTTGAGCGAGGATTTGCTGGCTGGGCCAAACCTTGCCCGGCCAGCCTCAGTCAAACGCCAGGGTGGCCAGCAGGGCCAGCAGAAGCAGCGCTGACACACTTTGCCAGAAGGCGACAGGATGTCGCTCCATCAGCGGTGGCCGGTGCCGGCTTTGCCAATCGGCGCCAGGCTGGCGGAGGTCGTGAAGAAATTCCGACAGCGCCGGATAGCGGCGGTGCGGCTCGGGATGGAGCGCCCGGGCCAGGGCGTCATCGACCCACATTGGGACATCTTCCCGATAGGGCCGGGCCGATTGATAGGTCAGCCGGCGCTGCTGGCTGCGGTTGCGTATTTTTGGCACTTCTGCGCCAAAGGGCAGCCGACCGGTCAACAACTGGTAGGTGATGACACCGAGGGAGAACTGGTCGGCCAGCCAGCTGCCGGGTTCGCCCAGCATGGTTTCCGGAGCACTGTACAGAGCCGCGCCGCGGGGGGCGCATGGATAGTGCTCGGCATCGGTGTTAGTCATTTCCTGCAGGCCGGCGACCCGGGTGGCGCCAAAGTCGATGAGGGTGACGGTGCCGGTAGCATCCACCAGGATGTTTTCGGGTTTCAGGTCTTGATGCACCATTTCCAGTCGGTGAAAGGCGCGTAAGCCGCGCCCGATCTGCTCCACCAGATTGCGAACGGTCTCCAGGGCAGGCGCCGGGTGGTCCAGCATCCACTGTTTCAGGGTTCGGCCTTCTACGAATTCCGTCACCAGATAGACCCAACGTCGGGGCCGGTCCGGGGCGAACGGTCGCACCACGTGTGGGTTGCAGATGCGACGGGCAATCCACTCCTCGGTGGCGAACTGCTCCAGGTATTCCGAGTCGTCACGCAGGTCGGTGGACGGGATCTTGATGACTACCGGCGTATGGCTCTCCTCATCCACCGCCTGGAACACATGGCTGCGGCCACTGGCGTGGAGCTGGCGCTGAATCCGGTAGCCGTCGAACGTTCGTCCCGGGGCCAGTTCCGGGGCGAAGGGTAGCTGGCGTAGTTCTCGGCTCAGCTCGCCCGCTTGCTGGGCCTTTGGCAGGTTGTCGATGCGGATGATCTGCACCGTCACATTGTCGTCACTGCCCGCCGCCAGTGCCGCCACTGCCAGGGCTTTTGCTGCTGAGTTCAGGTCATTCGGGTGTTGTTTCAGTTGTTCCAGGATGTCGGCATCGGTCAGGTGCTCATAAACCCCGTCGGTGGTCAGCAAGAACCTATCGCCGACCTGCAGTGAAGCCTGCTGATAGTCGATGTCCAACTGGTGGTCCATGCCCATGGCGCGAGTGAGACAGCTTTCGGTTCGGGACAACCAAAGACGATGATCTGTGGTCAGTTGCTCCAGGACCTGATCATGAACTTTGTACACCCGGGAGTCGCCCACGTTGAACACGTGTGCGGTGGTGGATTTCAGCACCAGAACACTCAGGGTGCAGATGTAGCCCCGGTCGAGGTCATACCGGAATTGGCTGCGGCGAGTCTGGGCGTGGAGCCAGGCGTTGGTGGCGAGCAGCACGCGCTGAACTGACTTCTTGACGGACCATGTTTCCGGGGTGGAGAAGTAGTCGCTGAGAAAGCCGGCCACCGCCGACTCACTCGCCACCTGGCTGACATTGCTGGAGCTGATGCCATCGGCAATGGCGACGGCAATGCCCTTGGTTGCCCGCTGCAGCGGGTCTGGAATCAGCAGGCCGTGAAAATCCTGGTTGGTGGTTTTCAGTCCGCGGTCCGAATACTGGCCAACCGTGATTTCCAGTTGTGCTGAAACGGGTTTGCCCCCGTCCGGTGGCGACACCGGCGGGGGCATTCCGGCCTGTGCGGTGGCCGGATTGGGACAGGGTTCAGGCACGGTTGGCCAATGCTGAGTCGTCAAAGGCCGCCGGCGCAGGGCGCTTGGGCGCGGTGCGAACGTGGGTGCTGTAAAGCGTGAGTCCGGTAAACGCCAGACCACCTACAAGGTTGCCCAGGACGGTTGGGATCTCGTTCCACCACAGGTAATCCATGACCGAGAATTCACCACCCATGATGATGGCAGACGGGAACAGGAACATGTTCACGATGGAATGCTCAAAGCCCATGAAGAAGAACAGCATGATCGGCATCCACATGGCCAGCACCTTGCCGCTGACGTTGGTGGAGATCATCGCACCAACCACGCCCATGGAAACCATCCAGTTGCACAGCATGCCGCGGATAAAAATGGTGGCCCAGCCGGCAGCGCCGTACTCGGCGTAACCCAGGGTGCGGGCTTCGCCGACACTGGCGATCTTGGCGCCGACAGCGCCGGGATCGGTGTTGAAACCGTAGGTGAAGACGAACGCCATCATGAAGGCGACGGTCAAGGCTCCGCCCAGGTTGCCCAGAAACACCCAGCCCCAGTTGCGCAGGATGGCCTTGGGGGTAACGCCAGGGCGTTTATCCAGTAATGCCAGCGGGGTCAGCATGAACACGCCGGTCAATAGGTCAAAGCCCATCAGGTACAGCATGCAAAACCCGATGGGGAACAGGATGGCGCCAATCAGGAAAACCCCGGTCTGAACCGCGACGGTAATCGCAAACGCCGCCGCCAGGGCCAGGATTGCCCCGGCCATGAAGGCACGAATCAGGGTGTCACGAGTGGACATGTAGATCTTGGATTCACCCGCGTCCACCATCTTGGTGGCGAACTCGGAAGGTAAAATATAAGACATAGCTGGTTCCTCTGGCCCACAAAAAAAACGGCGCTGCCCACCACCTGTAACGCCGAATGAGCAGGGTGAAGAGCAGACGCCGTTGTCTGAAATAGTGTTGTCGCTGTGAGCAGAGCCCACGTTGGCTCTACTAATCTGATTGTTGCAGGGACCGTGCCAGAGTCGTCGGGTGTGGTTTAAAGCGTATTTTTCAGTGGCTTACGGAGAGTGCTTTGTTTTCCGTCGGGCACCCTTGGCCTGTTGGTTCGGTGGCGCGCACTTGTTCAGTGCGTATTTTTCGGTCAATGCTGCAGTCTGGTTCAGATCGGGTTCAGCGCAGGCGGAATCGGACTGGCAGAGCGTAGCTGAAACGCTGGCCACTCATATTGGCGGGCACAGCCGGCAGGGGCTCGGCGCCTCTGAGCATGTCCAGGGCGGCGTCATCGAGGAGCTCGTGGCCTGAGCCGGTTTGCAGTCGCAGTTCCAGCAAGTCCCCATCCCGGTCGAAACTGAAGACCACCAATGGTGTGCCCTCCTGTCCCAGTCGACGCGCCCGTCGAGGGTATTCGTAATACCGGCTCAGATGCCGGCTGAGCCGGTTCAGGTATTCGTCGATTCTGGCGGAGCTGCCAGCCTCAAGCTGTACTTGTTTGTTTTGGGGTTCGGTGCTCCCGGCAACGTCAGTGGCTGCGGCCGCTGATGGTTCCCGCGGGCTGGTTTCAGCTGGCGGTTCAGGTGCCGGTTCGGTCTTTGGCTCGGGTTCGGGTTCCGGTGCGGGTTCCGGTGCGGGCTCCGGTTCAGGCTCGGGTTCAGGTTCAGGTTCAGGTTCAGGTTCAGGTTCAGGTTCAGGCTCTGGCTCTGGCTCTGGCTCTGGTTCTGCTGAGGGCTCGGGGTTTGGCTCAGGCTCTGAAGGCGGTTCGGGTGCCGTCTCAGGTTCCGGTTCCTGCTGTAGGGCCAGGCTAATGCGGACGGCCGGGGCGGTGTTGCTGGGCGCCTCACCCAATGCCAGTTGGGTGATCGGTTGCTTGGGGATCGCGAACAACAGGACCAGCCCAACCGTTACGACCGCAACCAGTAACAGTCCAGCCTTGATCAATCCCTGCGGTCCTCTCATGAGGCTGGTTCCGTCAATAGCAGGATTTCCGTGTAGCCGGCGTCTTCCAGGGTTCTGAACAGGCTCTCCAGTTTCGCCATGGCCAGGTTTTCGGCTGCGGCAATGGTCAGCGGTTGTTGTGGATCCGCCGGTGGTAGTGCTGCGATCAGACTTTCCGGGGTCAGGATCTGGCCGGCGATTTTCCAGTCGCCGTTGCGGGTCACCGACAGGTCGGCCCGGGGCTCTTGCTGCTGCGCCGCGGTCTCGGCCCCCGGCAGTTCGGGCAGCGGTTCATCGGCAATCTGGCCGGCCACGATGAAGAACATCAGCAGCAGGAATACCAGATTGATCAATGGCAACAGCGCATCTTCCACGCGCTCCATCAAGGTCTTGCCAGAGCTGAAGGGTGGCGGAACCAGGTCGGTCATGGGGTCTGTTGTGATTGTCGTTGCCAATGGGTTTCGATACCGGCGGCGTCCAGGCGGGTCAGGGCCTGGGTGAACTGCTCCAGTCTGGTTTGCGGGCGGGTGCCCAGAGTGACTTCGTTCACCCCCTTCGCGGCAAGGGCGGGGATCAGTTCATTCGATGTAAACGCCCTTCCCTGTCCATGCCAGAACACCCGGCCATCGTTGCCAACGGTCAGCTCAGGTATCGACTCACCAGCCTCGGTGCGGTGGTCCGGTGTGGCATTGGCCAGTTCCAGTGAGCCGACGGGCAGTAACCGGCTGGTGAGCATGAAAAACACCAGCAGGATGAACACCACATCAATCAGCGGTGTCATGCGAATGGGAATGGGTCGGCTGGGCCGTGGTTCAACCAGTTGCATGGGTCAGGCGCTGTCGACTGCGTGGTGTAAACTGCTGTGGCGCGCTGCTGTCCTCTGGTGTAGCCTCCGGGGCGGTCTTTGAACCCGCTGTCGCGAACTCAATACCGTCAGCGCCATTCAGAACAGTAACCAGGGTGCTGTTGATGGTGGCGTGCAGTCGGCGCAACCGGAACTCGATCCAGGCGGCCAGGGCAGCAAACGGAATGGCAATCACCAGGCCGGCCGCCGTGGTGGTCAGTGCTTCGTAGATGCCGCCACTCAATTGCGTGGCGTTGGCACGGCCCTCAGATGCCGCCATGGCGCCAAAGGCGTCGATCATGCCCATTACTGTACCCAGCAGGCCCAACAGCGGCGCAAGCGCGGCAATGACCTCAATGATCTTCAGCGGGGCCTCGAAGGGTTGTAGTGCATCCTGGGCATCCCGGGCCGCCGTCGCCCTGATACGGGTCTGGTCGCGCTGCTCCTGGCAGGCCCTGGCGGTATCGAGCACCAACTGCAGTAACGGGTTTAGTCGGCCGATAGCTCCGGCCTGCTGTCGGAGGGCCTCTGGTTGGGCGTCAGCGGGTGTTTGTTGCCATTCCGTCATGAAGTGTTTCAGTTGACGGGTAAGGCGCGGTGCGTAAAAGGCACCGACCAGCATCAAATAGAGGAAGGTTATGAACCCGATCACTGCGAGGGCGGCAAGCACCACCATCACCGGCCCACCCATCTCGAACAGCTGGGCTAGCGGGCCGTCGAGCGACTCGGCTGATGAGAGCAAGGCAGAATCTGGCATGGAGAGCCTTTGAATTAAAAATGTCAGTGTAAATGATAAAGATTATCAATACGTTTGCAAGGTGTAATCTGACAATCTGAGCGGCTCTGGTAAAATGCGCGGCGTCAGCCCTCAATTCATCAAACCTAGCGGCAATGTCGTTAGCTGCGGAGACGATCTGATTAGCTCAGCCCCCAAACACTCAACGCCAGAAAGCAATGATGATTAGACGCTGGCTCGGGAGTCTAGTGAACCGCGCAGTGGTGCTGGTGATTTGCTTCACCCTGCTGTCGGCGCTGGTGGTTACTGTGGTGGGTGCCGTGCTTAGTCAGAGTGAGCTGGAGCAGCAGGCAAAAAACCAGGTGTCTACCATTGCTCAACTACTGGCAGGTGACATTGACGACAAGCTGGCGCGTCGGTTGGACACCCTCAGCCACGTGGCGGCCAGCTTCACCATGGACGAGACCGCACTGATCGGTCGTGCCAGCGTGCTTGTCCGTCAGCAAACCGCCCTTCAACACCTGTTCGACGGTCTGTACCTGATTGATGAGGATGGAAATATCCTGGCAGAACATCCCGAATCCTACGCCCTGACCGGATTCAACGTCAGTCACCGTGACTATTTTCAGAATGCGTCCCAACGTTTGACGCCAGTCATCAGCGAACCTTACGTTTCTATTTACCAGGATCAGCCGGCGGTGATGATTGCCGCACCCATTTTCGATCATCGCCAGAAATTCATCGGCGTAATTGGTGGTGCCCTGCTGCTGAGCGGCGAGAACTTTATGGAGGCGGTTGCCAACCTTCGTATTGGCGAAACCGGCTACCTGGGCGTTGCCACCCGCAGCGGTATCACCCTTGCTCATGGACGGACCGGCCAGGTGATGGTGCCTGTGCGCGTTGAAAATCCGGTGCTCAAGGACGCTATGGAAGGCTTTGAGGGCACCCGGAAAACCCGCAATGGAGATGGCCTCCGCACCATCATGTCGGTGCAGCAAATGGATCAGGTGCCCTGGTTTGTGGCGGCGGTATGGCCGGCTCGGGAAGCCTTTGCGCCGATCACCCGGATGACCGATGCCTTTCTGTGGACACTGCTGGGGGTTGTCGGCGTTGTGACACCCATAGCGCTGTGGCGCTTCCGGCGTCTGATGGCGCCCTTGCAGGTGCTGGGTCAGCAAATCAACGAACGGCATCTGGGGGTTCGTACCGTACCGGTCGACGTCACCGGTGGTCGGGAAATTCAGCAGGTGGCAGAGATCTTTAATACCGTCATGGACGAGCGTGATGAGGTGCTGGTGTCGTTGGCGGAACGGGAGGCGTTTTTCCGCTCACTAACCCAGAGCGCGCCGATAGGCATCGTCCAGACCGATGTCCTCGGGCGCATCGATTTCGTGAACCCGGCGTTCGAGAACATCATCGGGCGGCCAACTTCCGATCTCCAGCACACCTATCTGATCAACGGCGTTTTCGAAGCGGACCGGGACGCGGTGCTCAGTGGTTGGAAGCAGTCACTCAGGAACAAGGAGGTTTTCCGAGGCCGATTCCGCATTCCAAGCCAAGGTGAGCGGGATTTGATCTGGGGCGATGTGATGACCTCGGTGATCGAAACGCCGGACAAGACCCTGGGCAGCATCACTGTTATTCGGGACGTGTCCCGGGAGCTGGAGGTGGAAGAGGCTCTGCGGGAGGAGCAGCAGCGCGCTGAAAACATCCTTGGGGTGCTGCAGGAGGGCGTGTTGATGGTGGATATTGAGGGCCGGATTCGATTCGCCAACCAGACAGCCTGCCAATTCCTGGGGACGGAGGGCGACTGTGCCCAGCAGAATTTCTTTGATCTGGTGGAGATCTGGAGCGACGACAAGCTTTTGACCCATAATGATTTTCTGACCGGCGGCGATATCGACAGCCTTTACGCCACCCTGAAGAACCGGAACGATGGCCGGTATGATATCGATCTGACGGTGCTCCATGTTCGCCAGGGCCGGTACAACGAACGCATGGTGTTCGTGATCCGGGATGATAGTGAACGTCGTCGCCAGGAAGAACGCCTGTCCTGGGAAGCTACCCACGACAGCCTGACCCACCTGCTCAATCGCCGGGCGTTCAGTGCGTCCCTGCTCAAATGCCAGGGCGAGATCACGGAACCAGCGGCGCGCTCGGTGCTGATGCTGATTGATCTGGACCATTTCAAACCGGTCAATGACGAAGGTGGCCATCTGCTCGGGGACGACCTGCTGAAGCGCCTGGCAGACCTGTTCAAGGATACGGTTCGACAGTCTGACACCGTGGCCCGGCTGGGTGGCGACGAGTTCGGGATCATTCTCCCCATGTGTGGGCTGGAGCGGGCGGAGGCCCTGGCGGAACGGATCCGGGAACGGGTTGAGGAATTGCGGATTGAACAGGACGGTCGGAGTTTTGGTGTGACCGCAAGTATCGGTCTGACCGAGCTAGTCCCTGGTGACAGAGGGCCGCGAGAGGTCATTTCCCGGGCCGATGAAGGTTCCTACACGGCCAAATCCCGTGGTCGCAACGCCGTGGTGGTGGTGCCAGCCCCGTCCTGAGGCTTACCACCAACCCGCGGACTGACCGGCCTGCCACAGCAATCGGGCGGCCAGGGCGGTGAGAATCAGGTTGAAGGCCTGGTGGAACCACCGGTTACTGAGCGACCTGAGGACATGTAGGCCCAGCCAGGTCCCGGCAAAGCCACTGGAGATCATCGCCAGGATGAAGGGCAGCCAATCCGGGAACACAAACCCCGCTACCGTGAAAACCAGCGCCTTGGGCGCGTGCTGCAGGGTCATGGCGGTGGCGAAGGTGGCCACGGTGGTAAGCCGGTCCCGGTGAATCTGTTTGATAAAAGCTGCAACCAGTGGTCCGGTGGCACCTACAAACAGACTGATGAAGCTGGTCAGGCCCGAAGCGAGAAATATCCCGGTGTTACCAAACGAGGCCCTGGGCAGGGCCGGTCCCCAGCAAAGAAACAGTACGAACAGGGCAATAGTCAGCTGCCAGGCGGAGGCCGGTAGATCGACCAGCAGCCAGGCACCCAGACCCGTACCCACCAGCACACCCGGCGCAAAGGCGCCAATGACCTTCCAGTCGACCTGATGCCGGGTCAGCAGCGCCCGGCCGCCATTGGATCCGAGCTGGATCATGCCATGAACCGGAATGATTGCCGCTGCCGGCATCCAGTTGGCCATCAACACCAGCAAAAGTACTCCGCCGCCCGCGCCCAGGGTGGCGGTGATCATGGAGGTCAGAACCGAACAGGCCAACAGGAACGCGGCAACAGGAAGGCTCAGGCTGTCGGGTAACAGGACTACTTCCATGCACAAAAGTCCGTGGTGTTCAGTCGGGGCGAGCGGCACAGGGCCTCGGTAGCCAGCTGCACGTCGGCCACATAATAGAGGGATGCGAGCCCGAGACGATCACGGCCCAGGTTATGAAACACCATGCCGAAGGCAATGTCGCCGGCGGTGAAACGGTCATGGTGTTCGGCGAAGTAGGCCGCCGGCCGGGAGAGGATGTCGTCGGTCAGCAGGGCCTGAACCCGGCCGGCGCCACCATGGTAGGCCTGGATCAGCAGTAGGGTGAACAGGCGCTGCCGCTTGGCCTCAGGCAGGTGGCCAAAGCGCTTGGCAAATGCGGGTTCCAGATTGCGGGCATTCTGATTCATAAGGCGCAAGGCGCAATCTATCTGCGCCAGGCGGTGCCAGTAGTTGCGAGGTTTGATCCGGCAATCGGACAGCGCCGAGGGTGACAGCTGCAGAATACCCCGGGCATTGGCAACCGAATGTGCGCGCGCCTGTCCGCCACTTTCGATCAGGATCTGGCCTGCAAGGTACAGGGGCAGTTCCTCCGGCAGATCCAGCCGATTCTGGCGGGCTTTGACGACATATGTCAGGGCATCGTGCAGTGCTTTTGGTTGGTCACTGGACGCGAAGCTAAGATCGTCCCAGGCACCCCAGATGCGTTCCGACGGCAGGGTGCCAAGGTAACGGGCCACCGCCTCATCCAGGTTTACGTGGGGCTGGTCGCAGGCCAGGGCAAAGGGATAGCCGGTCTGGCCTGTTTTGCCGGGCAACCAGGTATCGGTGCGGTTATCATTGAACAGCGCTTGCCGGGTGTCGTTGAGCCTTGTCTGGGTCTCGTCTCGATCGGAGCCATCGCTGATCCAGGCCAGAAACTGGCCTCGCATATCAAACAGGACGTGGCGATCAGTGTCCGCGCAATAACCGGATTCCCTGAGCACCCATCCGCGAATGGCCAACACATTGCTGTAGACCCCCTGGCTGACCCAGTAGGGCGAGTTCCGAACCACCTGGGTCCAGTCGTCACTGGCCGCGGTTTGTTCCGTGGCGGCGCTGGCGCTACCAAGCGCCATCCAGGCCAGGGTGAAAAACACGCAGAGCTGTCGTAAGCTCATGACTCTCCAATTCATACACGATAAATCCGTGACCGTCCGGACAACACAATAACAAACGGAACCGATCATGAAGCAATCAGAATATCTGAGGTATGACGCCACCGCACTGGCGGATTTGATTCAGCGCGGCGAAGTGACCTCCAGGGAAGTCTGTGAGGCCGCAATAGACCGGGCTACTCGGGTCAACGGCTCGCTGAATGCCATCTGCCACCCCCAGTTCACGGAAGCCCTGGCGCAGGAATTT
>Ga0207899_1000088_pt1 | contig 44887 bp, 42 predicted proteins | sample MalvirmetaMSP134_FD_184235 | JGI IMG/M metagenome (GOLD analysis project Ga0207899, IMG submission 184235) | Marine viral communities from the Deep Pacific Ocean - MSP-134 (SPAdes) | ecosystem: Environmental > Aquatic > Marine > Oceanic | place: Pacific Ocean | collected 2011-06-28
CCCAGAACACCTGAAAAGGTGGTAGCGGCGGGCGGACTCGAACCGCCACGGGTTTTACCCCAACGGATTTTGAATCCGTCGTGTCTACCAATTTCACCACGCCGCCAGCGAAGAGAGAGGGCGATTATACTGAGCTTGCCCATGAAATCAATAACTCATGCGGACAGATCACGCCCGACCGGGCCAATATTTAAAGCCGGTCGAACAACGACAGCTGCGACACCTGTGCAAAGGACTGCTGTGCCGCCTGCAGAACGAAGCTTTGGAAACTCAAATTGCTGATGGCCTCGGCGTAATCCAGGTCCTGCAATTCCGAACGGATTTCGTTGGTGTACACCGAGGAATCTTCCAAAAACTTCTTGGTGGATTCTACGGAATTCATCCGGCCACCCAATTCGGTCTGCTTACCCAACAAGCTGTCCTGGGCATTGTCCAGGTTGCTGAGCGAATCGGCAATCAGGGTATCGAACTGGGCACTGCTCTTGGCGTTATCTTTGCCCAGCGAATCCAGCCCGGCTATCAGGTTTTCGATGGTGTTGAACACCGACTGCCGGTCATTGATGGCCAGGGTAAATTCATCCCCCGCAGCGGCGTCACTCACTGTTGCACGAATACCGGCAACCTCGAACTCTTCACCCACCAGCGCGGGTGACGGGTTGGTCGCCAGCGCTGTCGCCGGAATTGTGTTGGGGTTTTCGGCCACCACCTCTCCGGCTCCATTAACGGTTAGCCGAATGTCGTTGGGAACCGCGCCACCGAAGGCGCTCTGCAGAGCGTCGGTATCAGTCAGCTCTACCCCGGAGATGTAGGAGCCGGCACTGTTCGTTGCAGCCTCAACGCCGGTGATCGCTTTAGGGATACTGACAAAAATGCCCTTGCCATGATCACTGATCGGCACCGTTACCCCGTCATCAATCTCCAACACGCGCTGACCTTCATCGCCCTGGTACTGCCAGCTTCCGGCCGCATCCTGGACAAAGGCCTGCCGAGATCCCTGGAAACCGCTGAAGATATACTCTCCGGAGGCATCACGGGTGTTGGCAACATCGGCCAACTGCCCCAGGCGCTCAGTCAGTTCCGAAGATATGGAGCGGCGATCGTTTGCCGACAGCGCACCATTACCGGCCTGTACCGTCAGCTCCCGGACCCTCTGGAGAATGTCGATCGAATTTTCCAGCGCGCTTTCTTCCTGGCTCAGACGGTTGTCCGCCAGATTCACATTCCGCTGATAAGTCTCAACCCGAGACAACTCCTGATCGAGTTTCAGGATACGGGCCGCAGCCACCGGATCGTCCGATGGCGTGTTGACGCGTTTACCGGAAGAGATCTGTTGCTGGGTGTTGTTCAGGTTGCTGTTCAGCTCCTGTAGGCGATTAATACCGCCCGAAAAAACCTGTTGTGATGAAATTCGAATCATCGCAGATTACCTCACGCTGCCATTCCAACCGTTACCCGTTCCATTACCGGAAACTCTGTAACAGCGTATTGAACAAATCCTGGGCAACTGACATCACCTGTGCCGAGGCGTTATAGGCCGCCTGGTACTGGATCAGTTTGCCGGCCTCTTCATCGAGATTTACCCCTGACACGGACTCGCGCTGGGCGGTCGATTGCTCGAGAAGAGTCTGACCGGCATCCAGATCAAGCTGGCTTTGACGGGTTTTCACGCCGATATCCTCGACCAGCCCGGCATACCCTTCGGCGAAGCTCTGACTGCCGTTATTCAGACTGTTAGCCGTACCGAGTGCAGCCAGGCGCTCGACGTTGCGGTTATCGGATACACCATTGCTGTTGTACTCGATGACAAAACTGTCGCCCGGCGCGGGATTACCCTTCACCTGGAACTGAAAACCGCGATAGTTCGGGTCAGAGGGTTCTTCTGGAAACAGCTTGTTCGACACCCCCGGCGTAAAGGTATTGACCGGTGGCACAGCACTGGCATCGCCTGACTGCACCAGGGCACCGCTGGACGCATCGTAGAGGTCATAAACCAGTGTCCCGGCATCGTCACGGAACCGTACTTCCAGTGGCGGTGACAACTGCCCCTGCTGGGAAAATTCCGGCAACAGGGAATTGGTGAACGGGTTTCTGACATTGAGCATCACGCCCTGGTCAATTTCACCGGTGCCGATATTCTGGTCACCCGCCGATGCCCGAATCGGACTGGCAAAAGCGAGGTCCTCTTCGCGGTTTGCCACAAGACCAATACTTTCAGCGGCGTTTCTGCTGGGCTGGATCAAGTACTTGTCACCAGCATTGAAGGCGCCACCTTCAATGCGAATATTGAAGCCCGGCATGGAAATCTCGGACTGAACCGGATCAGGCAACCGGCCTTGATTAACCGTTTCGCCGGTAGCCTTGTCGATCAGCTCGAAACTGCGCCCGTCACCACTGAACTGAAGCGAATAACTGCCAGCTGCCAGAGCCGAACTGTCAGTGATTTCAACCGCCAGCTGGCCAGTCTGTGGCTGCTGGTTTGACCCATTGGCAACGACGCGACTGCGTTGAGCCTCTTGCGAGTTGATATCTGTAAAGAACAGCCCGCCGAGATCACCTTCCAGGTCCATACCGATTTCATGCTGGTGGTTCATGGTGTCCGAGAGTGCGATGGCAATCCGGCCCAATTCATCAAAAGCCGGCTTCAGAGCTTCATTGTCGAAACGACGAAGACCGCCGAGTGTGCCGCCATTGATTTGCTGATCAACGTTAACCGTCCGCCCGCCATTGGACAGGGTGAACGACAAGCGCGTGGGATCCTCTTCACTCTCCTGAGTGCCGAACTGAGCGGCATTGCTGCCCACGACAAGGGACAAGCCGTTGCTCAAGGAGACATTGACCTGACTGCCTTCGCTTTCGGACACCTTAATACCAACGAGTTCCGATAGCTGCCGAAGCTTTTCGTCACGCTTATCCATCAGTTCATTTGGTATTTGCCCCTGGGCGAGGCCCGGTGACTCTGAAATCGCCAGATTTAGTTGGGCGATACTCTTGAGCAGCGTGTTGGCGTCCTTCACGCCCTGTTGCATCTGTGTCTTAACCGACTCCCGCTGCTGCACGAATTCCTGGTTAATCGCTTGGAATCGATTCACAACCTGTTGCGCTTCACTCAATACCAGCTGACGCTGTGGCAAAGAGGTTGGATCTTCGGCGGCATTCTGTAAGGAAGCGAAGAAATTGTTCAGCGCGTTACTCAAACCCGTGGATTCGCCACCCAGAAGATTGTCCAGCCGGGTCAATTCGGAATTGAGTGCCTCCTGCTCACCGGAAAGCGTGCTGTCCTCGCGAACCTGCTGAACAAGGTACTCGTCGGCCAGCCGGCGAATATTGGAAATGCTGACGCCGCTACCAATCGACCCGGCGCCGGTGCGCTGGCCGGTCTGGGTCTCGAACTGCACTTCCTGACGGCTGTAGCCCGGCGTGTTCGCATTGGTGATGTTGTTGCCCGTGGTATTCAGAGCCGACTGATGACTCAGAATCCCGGTAAGGCCAATACCCAGCAGTCCTGCCATAACCGTTACTCCTTAGTCTCACTGTCCATGGACAGTGTCATCAGTGAATCACGGCCCATGATCCTGCGGATCTTTTCACCGTAATTGGGGTCGGTCGCGTAGCCCGCTTCCTGGAGCTTGTCGGCAAAGATCTCCGGCTGATCGGCCACGGACAGCACCTCGCGATAACGTGGATTCGACTCCAGGAACGACACGTAATCGCGGAAGCTGGATTCGTAATCAGGATAGGCCCGGAACTTCGCCTGCTCTTTCAGAGGCAAACCTTCCCGGTATTCCGTGGTGGTGATGGTTACCGCTTCGCCCTGCCACCGACTGTCGGCCTTGATACCGAACAGATTGAAACTTGGCTGATTACCATCCCCCTTGATCATGTGGCGGCCCCAGCCGGTTTCCAGGGCCGCCTGGGCCACCATCAGCTTCGGATCGATTCCGGAATCACCTGCAATCCGTTCCGCCACCGGTAACAGTTCTTGAACAAAGTGCTCCGGCGAATCGAACTGTTCAGGCAGTGCTTTGGATGCCTGGGATGTCATCGAAGGTGCCATCGATTCTGCCCGCTGTGCCACTTTAGTGACCTGGTCCAACTGTTCCGGCAATTTCGTCGACAAAGCCGGCAGGCTGCGCTCGTAATCCGCCAGGTCGGCCTTGTGGGCCGCCAGCTTGCCGCCATCGCTAGCCAGCCCGGGAGTCTGCTCACCAAGCTGACGAACCAGGGCTTCTGCAAGCCCGGAGCCCTGCCCTTTGGCCATGGTCAGGCTTAACTGGCTGTCGAACATGTCCCGGTAGAATTCAGACTGACTGCTGTTCAGGTAGTTGCCTTCAGCGAACACATCGCCGGCCTTGCGCATGGATTTCAGCATTTCCGACAGGAACAGGCTCTCAAACTGACGCGCCACCTCTTCCAGGGCCGCCTGCTTGTCAGTACGAGCCTGGGATTTCAGCGCATTCAGCCCGTTGAAATCGGTGTAAACCTGAGCCTGTTGAACCTGATAGTCCTGCATCACGACACCTAGATCACAATCAGCTCGGCGCGCAGAGCACCTGCCTGTTTGAGGGCTTCAAGCACCGCCATGACATCCCCGGGCGCCGCACCCACCTGGTTCACAGCCTGAACAATGTCGTTCAGGGTGACCGCCGGCCCAAACTTGAACATCCGGGCGGGCTCTTCGGTAATGGCAATTTGGGAATCCTGCTCCAGAGCCGTTTCGCCCTGTGCCAGCGGGTTGGGCTGAACCACGTTCGGATTCTCCTGAATGGTGACGGTCAGGTTGCCGTGGGTCACCGCCGCAGGGCTGACCTGAACATTCTGTCCAACCACAATGGTGCCGGTGCGGCTGTTGATCACCACCTTGGCGGCATCCTGGGCCGGATCGACATTAATGTTTTCAAGGATCGACAAAAAACTGACCCGCTGGGAGGGATCCCTGGGCGCCCGCACCGAAATGGAAGTGGCATCGTGGGCATAGGCCATGTCTGGGCCAAGATGACCATTCACGGCCTCTACCACACGGCGAGCCGTAGTGAAGTCAGGACGCAGAAGATGGAATGTAATGGTATCGCCCTTGGTAAATGGCGATACCACCTCACGCTCGATGGTCGCGCCATTAGGAATCCGGCCCACACTGGGAACGTTGACAGTGATGCGGGAGCCGTCCTGGCCCTGGGCACCAAATCCGCCGACCACCAGGCTGCCCTGGGCCATGGCGTAGATGTTGTTATCGGCGCCCTTCAGCGGTGTCATCAGCAGCGTGCCGCCACGAAGGCTGTCGGCATTGCCGATGGATGACACCGTAATGTCCAGTTCCTGACCGGTCTTGGCAAAGGGCGGCAAAGTCGCACTGACGGTCACCGCTGCCACGTTTGCCAGGTTCGGGTTCACGCCCTCCGGAAGAGTGACACCGAATTGGTTCATCATGTTTCGGAAGGTCTGGTTGGTGAACGGAGCCTTGTCACCGGTACCATCAAGACCAACGACCAGACCATAACCCACCAACTGGTTGTTCCGTACACCCTTGATTCGCGCCAGATCCTTCAGGCGATCAGCCAGCACCGGCGCGGCGCAAACCGTCAGCATCAACGCCACGGACAGAAGTCTTTTCAGGCTCATAACGGCCACCACTCACTGTTGAAGAAGCGCGCAACCCACCCCATCTGGTTGGCCTGGTCAAAATCACCGGTGCCACCATAGGCAATACGGGCGTCGGCAATCCGGTTGGAAGCAACCGTATTGTCAGGCTGAATGTCCTGGGGCCGAACCAGCCCCGTGAGGCGGATATACTCGTCTCCGTTGGTCAGTGACAACCACTTCTCGCCTCGGATACGGAGCACGCCGTTGGGTAGCACTTCGGTCACCGTGACCGTGATGTTGCCGGCCAGACTATTGCTCTGGTCCGCCTCGGCCGAACCTTCAAAATCCCGCTCATGGTTAAGCGCGGTATTCAGGCCGATGTTGTTCTTACCGAGAACGGTCGGCTCAGGCAGGCTGATTTCGTTGTCTTTGGTAATGCTGGTTTCCGCGTTCTTACTCGCCCGCGTGGACTCTTCCAGCGTGATGGTCAGCACGTCACCCACGTTCAGCGCAGTAGTGTCGCCATAGAAGTTGTAGTTGCGGGAACTCTGAAAGATCGCCCCGGAGTTCGGGTCTTTCTGCATCATAGCCTGCGCACGCACCGGGGCGTACTGGGGGTCGTCCGGAACCGCCCTGGGACGGCTCATCGCGGTGCATCCCTGGAGCACGATCAAAGCACCGACCAGCGCCAAAGTAGGCACTCGTTCAAGCAGGTTGGTTCGGAGGACGTGTGTCATAACTTAACCAATATTGTTGGTGATGAACTGAAGCATCTGGTCGGTTGTAGAGACGACCTTGGAGTTCATTTCATAGGCGCGCTGAGTTGTGATCATATTGACCAATTCCTCAACTACCTCAACGTTGGATGCTTCCACAGTGCCCTGCTCAATGGTGCCCAGTCCGGCCAAACCGGCTTCCCCCTGAGCTGGATCACCGCTGGCGTTGGTGGCCTTGAACAGGTTGTTGCCAATCGCCTGTAGCCCCTGTGGGTTGATGAAATCCACCAACGTGATCTGGCCCAGGTTCACTGGGGCAGCCTGATCATCGGTTACCGCCGTCACGGTCCCATCCTTGCCAATGGTCACAGTCGTCGCGTTTTCCGGAATGGTAATGGCAGGCTCCAGGGCGTAGCCGTCCGGGTTCACCACATCGCCGTTGGCATTGAGCTGAAACTGGCCATCCCGGGTGTAAGCGACCTGACCGTCCGGCAGTTGCACCTGAAAGAACCCGCGACCATTGACGGCCATGTCCAGAGGCTGCTCGGTAATCTGCAGGTTACCCTGAGAAAACTGCTTAGCCGTACCCACGACCCGGACACCGGTGCCCAGCTGAAGGCCTGATGGCAGCTCCGAATTCTGGGTACTCAATCCGCCGGGCTGCCGGTTGATCTGATACAGCAGGTCCTGAAACACCGCCCGATCACGCTTGAAACCGGTGGTGTTCACGTTCGCCAGGTTGTTGGAAATGGTGGACATGTTGGTGTCCTGTGCGCTCAACCCGGTTTTACTGACCCAAAGTGCTGGATGCATGGTTTTTCTCCTTGCCTGGGGCAATATTGGCGGCGATGTTTTGCCGCTTTCGGCCCGTGAGGCCATGGTCTTCAATGGTTATCAGAGGTTCTGCAACAGCCGTGCCGCCGCTTCGGAATTTTCATTGGCCGTGGTCATCACCTTCACCTGCATCTCGTACTGACGTGACAGCTGAAGGTTGGAAATCATTTCCTCAACGGCATTAACGTTGGAGCTTTCCAGGAACCCGGTGGCCACTCGCAGGTTGGCATCCGGCGGCTCAACGCCGTCGATAGCCTGGTCCGGCTGGCGCCGCATAAAACCATCCGGCCCTTTCTCCAGTACGTCCAGCGGCGGATTCACCAGTTTGAGCCGATCCACTTCAACCAGCTCATCCGGAGCGCCGCCAACCGGCACAATCGAAACCGTGCCATCAGCACCAATCTGAACGTTTTCAAAGGGAGGAAGCGCGACCGGGCCGCCGTTGCCGAGCACCAGCTCGCCATTGGCCAACCGCATCAGGCCGTTTACATCAACCTGCAGGCTACCCGTTCGGGTGAAGACTTCTTCGCCGACGTTGTTCTGGATCGCCAGCCAGCCTTCGCCTTCCAGGGCAACGTCGAGTTTCCGACCAGTTTCCATGAGCGCGCCCGCCGACATGTCGGTGCCTGGCCGTTCGGTCATGGCGTAGGCACGGGTCGGGTAGGCTTCGCCGTACACTGGCATACTGCGGGCTTGCGCGAAGTCCTTCTTGAAGCCGGTGGTACTGACGTTGGCCAGGTTATTGGCATGGGCACGCTGGCCCAGCATATTTTGCTTGGCGCCAGACATGCCGAGATAGAGGGCTTTGTCCATGGGCAAACTCCTGCCGGAATTTTGACTGTTGTCAGTATTCCTGCAGGAGTCGTGCCAATCTAATCAAGGGGTATTTAGCGGAGGTTGATGATGGTCTGGGTGACCGCATCGGAGGTCTCGATGGTCTTGGCGTTGGCCTGGTAGTTGCGCTGGGCAATGATCAGGTTTACCAGCTCAGCGGAAAGATCAACGTTGGATTCTTCGACGGAACTAGCCTGAATGGAACCTAGAGTGCCGGTGTCGGGTGCGCCAAAAATCGGCTGCCCGGAATCGAAGGTCTCAACCCAGGATGTATCCCCTACCGGCGATAGGCCGTTGGTGTTGTTGAAAGACGCCAGAGCCACCTGCCCCAACGACTGTGACTGGCCATTGGTGTACCGGGCAAAGATAACACCAGTACCCGAGACATCCAGCCCAGACAATCGACCTGTGGTATAGCCATTCTGCTGCTGGTCATTGACCCCAAACGCAGCGCCGTATTGGGTGGTACCCGAAAGATTAACCACAAACGCGGACGACGCTGGGGGCTCGGGAATGGGTGTCACAACCGCAGTGCCAGCGGCGGGAGGGCCATCGGCGCCATTAGGCTGACCGTTGCTGTCTTTCGGAACCCAGTCGTCCACCACAAACTCGCCGGCGGGATCACCGTTGATGGATTGCAGGTTACCATTCTGGTCGAACCGCGCAGTGAACGGCGTGGTATCGGTTCCAGCAACCAATTCACCGTCGATTTCAACGTAAACCGACCACTCACTGGTACCAATGCCGGCGCCCGGTGACGGCTCTTTTACATAGAACTGGGTCAATTCGTGGGAGTTGCCCAAGCTGTCATAGATGGTGGTGGAAGTTGCATGGTTGTACGTGCGCTGATCCTGGGGATTGAACTCGTTGGTAATCCGGATCGGCGAGGTATTAAAGGCAGTCTCGAAATCACCATCAGCGGGATCAACAATGCCGGCTACCACCCGATCAGCAGTCGCGTTGATGTCGCCCTGAACGGTGACATCGGCATCGGAACTGGTACTCAGTTCGCCGTCGTCGTCATATCGGTAGGTCAGCGTGTCACCTTGGTTATGAATGATCCGCAGTACGTTGGTGCCCGAACCGTCATCTACCGCCGAGGCAGAAATAGAGGTTTCACTGGAGTTGTTGATGGAATCCACCAGATCCTGCAGCGATGTTATGTTGCTGGTATCCAGCGCCAGCGGAGCGCCGTTGACACTGAGACTGAAGGCAAAGTTGCTGGCACCGGCCGAGGTGATGTAGCCGTCATCCAAAGCCGTTGTTGCCGTGGTGGTAGCCGACGCGCTCAAACCCGGAGCATTATTCAGAGTAGCAGCGGCTTCTCGCGCGGTGGTTGCCGCCGTCAGATCAACTGAATAGTCAGGCGTACCGTCGGTGTACTGAACATTGAAGGTTTCACCCGAGACGTCGGTAAACGCCAGGGGTCCTATATCCCGCACCCGGGTTTCAAGTACCGGTTCACGGGAGTCCAGGTTCAGGTCTGATGACAGGCTGGTGGTGCGGCGTGGCGCGAGGTTGTCCGTTGAAACCTGCAAATCCCCACGGATGCCGGACAGGTTGCCATCGCCATCGGCGGTGAAGCCCTGAACGCGCATATTCTGGTTGTTGGTGACAAAGCCTTCCTTATCGATGCCGAACTGCCCTGCCCGTGAATAGCGAGTCTCGCCACCGTTATTCAGGATGAAGAAGCCCTCGCCACTGATCGCCATGTCCAGACCACTATCAGTGAAGCTGACATTACCCTGACTGAAAGACTGCTTAACATCCTGGACCCGTACGCCATCGCCCACGGTGCCGTTGCCAGCGCCCAGAAAGCCGCTGGCATAAAGGTCGCCAAACTGCGCCTTGCTGCCTTTGAAACCGACGGTACTCGCGTTGGCAATATTGTTACCGGTGACATCCAGATCCACCGATGCTGCCCGGAGGCCACTGAGCCCTGTATTAAACGCCATGATTCACCCCTTGGTCTGACACCGGTATTAGTTGATTTGTTTGACGTCGGACAGGGCGATCGAACCCATACCGGCAAGATTCAATGTCACTGAGCCGCCCTGGCCCAGAGAGACGCTATCGACGTTAGCGCTAACCATGGTCGCCAGTTGCTGTTGGCCTTCCGGGTAGGATGCTTCAGCAACAATCCGGTAGGGCCCCGGCGGCAATTGATTGCCGTTGCCGTCCTGGCCGTCCCAACTGAAGGACTGCACGCCCGCAGGACTACTGCCCAGGTCAATCTGACGCACCAGTTCGCCCTGCTGGTTCTGAACCGAAAGCCGCAGGCCACCGGTGGATGCCGGAACCTCAATGGTTCCATCGACCACGCCCTCGGCGCCCAGCACCCCAATCTGAGACGGTGCCAGCACGCTCTTGCCAACCATGGCCGAGGCCTGTAGTGCCTGGGTTGAGCGGAACTGACCAACCACGTCATCGACATTGCTGGACAGCTTCTGCATTTCTTCCAATGAACTGAACTGAGCCAACTGGGAGATAAACTCGCCGTTGTCCTGGGGCTCCAGCGGGTTCTGGTTTTTCAACTGGGCCAGCATCAGTTCCATGAACTCGTTTCTGCCGAGCTCACTGTTACCTTCGGCGCCGCTCTGTTGCTTGAGCTGGTATTGGCTCAGAACATCTGAAGCGTCTGTTGCGTTAATTGCGCTCATTGCGTGCTCCTCACCAGATTACTGCTGACCCAGCGTCAGAATGCGCTGCATCATGGATTTGGCGGTGTTCATGATATCCACGTTCATTTGGTAGCTGCGTGACGAGGACATCATGTCGGCCATCTCTTCCACCACGTTGACGTTCGGGTAGAACACATAGCCCTCCTCATTGGCTGCAGGGTGCTGCGGCTCATAGCGCATCTGCAGATCGGCCTGGCTCTCAACCACACCCTCAACACGAACACCGGCACCGGGGCCCTGCTGCCCATGCATCCCAAGGCTGTGCTGATCCGGATTGAGCATGGACTGTTGGATGGCGGCAAAAACCGGCTTGCGTGCCCGGTAGGTGGTATCGGTGCTGGAACTGGCCGTTTCAGCGTTGGCAATGTTGGAAGCGGTGGTATTCAGCCGCAGTGACTGCGCGGTCATGCCGGACCCGGCGATGTCAAAAATGCTGCCTAATGACATGATGTCTCTCCTTCGCTAATCGCGTCGCTGCGGCTTATTCGCCCTTGATGGCTTTGGTCAGCCCGGAAAATTTGCTGCTCAGAAACTGGAAACTGGCCTGGTAGTCCATGGCGTTGCGCATGAACCGGGTCTGCTCCTGCTGGGCGTCGACGGTGTTGCCGTCCAGTGATGGCTGGTGCGGGGTGCGGTAAAGCAAATCGCCGCCGGCAGAATCTGCGGACGTGTCCATGTGGCCATCGTCCGTCCTGGCCATTTCAAATCCGGAAACGCTCTGCTGTGCCTTCTGCATCATCGCCTGGAAATCGACGTCCCGCGCCTTGAAACCAGGGGTGTCGGCATTGGCAAGGTTGTTCGCCAACACTTCAGCCCGCTTTACCCGGGCTTCCAGCGCCTGAGCGTGAACTCCCAGTGCGTTATCAAATGAAATTGCCATACTGCCTCCCAAAATCTGCACTCGTCTGCCGGCCGGAATTGCCGGTTGTGCTCTTTGACAGGGTTAAAGCAAAGCAGATGCCAGAATTGTGAAAGCTAGCCAGGGAGCGGTGAAACAGGGGGCTGAGGCAGGGAGCACGTTAAAAATATAGGCTGAGGCGGGAGGCAACACCCGGAAAGCGGCAAACTGTTTCCCCCGACCGGCGGGCCGAGGGATTGGGCAGGTATCAGCTGCCCAATTCAGCCGTTCCAGTGCTGAACGAAATCGGGAGTTTCCGGCCTCGGCACCGGGGGTTTTGCCGATGACACGGTCCCCGTGTACAGAAAGCCTACGATCGACTCCTTCTCACTTAGCCCCAGGCCCTGGTGTACCTGGGTGTGATAGGCCGGACTCCCGGTGCGCCACATCACACCGAAGCCTGCTTCCTGCAGGGCCAGCTCCAGAAAACTCATGCCGGCTGCTGCGGACATGATCTGTTCAATTTCCGGCACCTTGGGATGGGGTTTCGGGGAAGCAATTCCCACGATGATCATCGGTGCTCTTAGCGGTGCCTTACGCAGCTTTTCAATTGCCTGTTCGTCACTGTTATTGGCGCAGGTCGAGGCAAACAGGTCGCCCAGGGCCTTTAAACCTTCACCTTCAATGACCAGGTAGCGCCACGGACGCAGGAGTGCATGGTCAGGCGCTCGGGCGGCACAGGCGAAGGCGCGCTCCAGAGTTGCAGAATCGGGTGCCGGCGCCTCCAGCCTGGGCTCAGACGCCCGGTTGAGCAGAAATTCGCTAACTGCGGTCATATCGTCTCACTGTCGGATAATGGAAACCGAAATCTTGGCCAGAGTTCGGCGCTCAGGTGAATTGTGGGTTACACCTAATACTGTTAACCTTTAGTCGTAGTCTGGCCTACCTAAAAATTAAAAAACAACTTAGTAGCAGCACCATGAGTGAGCAACAATCGTTTAGCAACTTTTCCGAATTCTATCCTTACTATCTCGAAGAGCACAGCGACATCATGTGTCGGCGACTGCACTTCGTGGGCAGCCTGCTGGTTCTGATCGTCACAGCCTGGGCACTGCTGTCAGGGAAGCTGGCATGGCTGCTTCTGGTGCCGGTCATTGGCTACGGCTTTGCCTGGGTTGGCCATTTCAAATTTGAAAAAAACCGGCCCGCCACGTTCAAGCATCCGCTATACAGCCTGATGGGCGATTGGGTCATGTTCAGGGATATGCTCATTGGCCGGATTCGCTTCTAGCATGGTCAACGCACCGCCGGAGCTGCGCAGCGCCAGCAACAGCGCATTGGCCTTGGATCACCACAATCACCCGGTGGTGATTCCCCCTATGCCGGACTACAACGGCCGGATTCTTGCCTATACCGCGACCGCTATCATTATAGTCACCGGTGTGCTCCAGGGCGCCTTCGAGCAATGGTTGCTGTGGCTGGTGGCTGGCGCCCTGACCTGGCCGCACGCGGCTCATGCACTGACCCACCGCACCTTCCTCCAGCACTCCCCCCGTATACGGCATAAAATGCTGATCTTTGATTGCATGGTTGGCGGTGCCTTTATCGGTTGTATCGGACTGGTGGCCATTCCATCAGTGTCGGTAGTGCTGATGCTGATGTTCAGTTGCCTGATTGTAGGCGGCATCCGGCAATGGTTTCTCGGCAGCATCTTCATGGCCGCCACCATCGCGGCATCTGTCGCCATCGTTGGGCCTTCTGAGTCGCTAGAGTCACCGCTACTGACCAGCATCCTGGCGATTTGCGCCACTGGCCTTTATATCTGCCTCACTGCCTACTATTCGCACCAGCAGGCACAGGCGCTGATGCTGGCCAAGACTCAAATCCAGAATCAGCGCGAACAATCCATCACACTCTCCCACAAACTGTCCAAGTATCTGTCCCCCCAGGTCTGGCAGTCGATTTTCACGGGTGAGCGCGACGTTCGACTTGAGACCCAGCGCAAGAAACTGGCCGTGTTCTTTTCCGACATCAAGGGCTTTACGGAGCTGTCGGAGGAAATGGAACCAGAGGCGCTGACTGAACTCCTGAACCACTACTTCAACGAAATGTCAGAAGTGGCACTGAAGTACGGCGGCACCATCGACAAGTTCGTTGGCGATTCCATCATGGTTTTCTTTGGCGACCCCACCAGCCGCGGACAGCGAGAAGATGCCTTTGCCTGCGTTTCCATGGCGGTCGAGATGCGCAAGCACATGAAGATCATGCGTCAAAAATGGCGCAGCCAGGGTATCAAGACGCCGTTGCAAATCCGGATGGGAATCAGCACCGGTTATACCACCGTGGGTAACTTTGGAGCTGAAAACCGGATGGACTACACCATCATTGGTAAGGAAGTGAATCTCGCCAGCCGGCTGGAGTCCCTGGCCGACCCCGGTGAAATCCTGATTTCCTACGAGACCTTCTCGCTCATCAAAGACAAGATCATGTGCCGGGATAAAGGAGAAATTACGGTAAAGGGCTTTGGCAAACCCGTGCCCATCTACGAAGTTGTCGATTTCCGGCGGGACATGGGCCCCCACCGCAGCTTTCTCGAACACGAGCACAGTGGCTTTGCCATGTACCTCGATTCCGACAAAGTGACCGAGAGAGAACGGGAGGCCATCCTGGCGGCTCTCGAGGATGCCGCCGAACGCCTGCGTCAGGAAGAAGACGCGCCCTGAAACCTTCCCAATCGCACCCTCTTCCGCTCTCTTCTTTCTCTTTAGCCCGCAGCTACTGACGAACCAGCCTGCCGCCGCTGTCCTGGGCAGGCTCGGTGGCGCGCCAGGGGTTGATATCCAACCCGCCTCTTCGGGTGTAGCGGGCACACACCATGAGCTTTTCCGGCTTGCACCGCGCCATCAGATCCGTAAATATTGTTTCCACGCAGTGTTCGTGAAAGTCCTGCTTCTGCCGGAAACTGACGACGTATTTCAGCAATCCCGCCCGATCAAGTTTTGGCCCGGTATAGCTGACCATGAGCGTGGCCCAGTCGGGCTGCCCCGTCACCGGACAATTACTTTTCAGCAGATGCGAACACAGTTTCTCGTTGACCACCTCACCGCCGGCGCTCAGCGACTCCGGGGAATACTCATAAACCACGTCACTGACCGGCTCGTCGTCAATGAGTTCGTAGCCTTGAGGCCGACCAAAGGCATCACCCGGCTCATCCACGCTCTTCATATCAACCTGCACGGCGGCACCGCAGGCGCTGGACAGGTCGTCTGTGATTGTTTTTGCGACCTGCTCAGGCGATGAGAAGGCGCTCTGGTTGAACGAATTCAGGTACAGCTTGAGGGACTTGGATTCAATGATGGACGGCGATGCGGCAGGAAACCGGATTTCCGCCCAAGCCACTGCCGGCAAGCCACTCAAACGAAGCCAGGACACCTCCCAAGCCTGCCAGAGATCTTCCCCAAACCACGGCCACCGGCCATCGTTCAACCCAATCCGGCGGCGGTTCTCGTCCCGGGCAACCGGGAACAGCAGAGACGGATCGTACCGGTCCGGGTATTCGCTGGTTTTTCCCAGCGGTGCGTTGTGAAGCGCCATAAAATTTCCTGAAATCAGTGACGGATGCCTTTCCCTCGGGCCAGCATTTTCAGGGCAATGAACGCCAGCAGGGAAATAAAGACCAGAATCATACCAAGAGATACGAACGGATTAACGTCCGAGACCCCCAGAATGCCAAACCGGAAGCCATTGACCATGTACAGAATCGGGTTGGCCATGGACACGCCCTGCCAGAACTCCGGCAGCATATCGATACTGTAGAAAACGCCGCCCAGATAGGTCAGCGGTGTCAGCACAAAGGTCGGTACGATGGAGATGTCGTCAAATTTGGTGGCCAGCATAGCGTTGATAAAACCGCCGAGGGAAAACAGCGCCGACGTCAGAAACACCGTTACCACCATCATCGGCAGGCTGTGGATAGTCAGACTGGTGAATGCCAGGGACAGCAGGGTGACGATCAGGCCGATACCAAGTCCGCGGGCCATTCCGCCGCATACATAACCGGCCAGGATGACCCAGTTCGGCACCGGTGACACCAGCAGCTCTTCGATGCTGCGCTGGAACTTCATTGAGAAAAACGACGACACCACATTGGCGTAGGAGTTAGTGATCACCGCCATCATGATCAGCCCGGGCACAATGAATGCCATGTAGTCAAACCCGCCCATCTGACCGATGCGCGAGCCAATGAGATTGCCGAAAATGATGAAATACAGGGTCATGGTGACCGCGGGCGGCAGCAGAGTCTGGGCCCAGATTCGGGTAAAGCGCCGGATTTCCCGGGTCACAATGGTGTTGAATGCGGTAGCTAACGCCTGGGTCCTCATGCGACACCCTCCAGGCTATTTTTCGATTCCTCGGCATTTTCCTCCACCATGCGAACGAACAATTCCTCGAGGCGGTTGGCCTTGGTTCTCATACTGACTACCTTGATATCCAACTTGTCCAGCTGAACGAATACCTGATTCAGACCCTGGCCCTTCAGCACGTCCACTTCCAGCGCCCCTTCACCGTCGATGCGAGTTGCAAATCCCGCCAGCTCCGGTGCTGATGCCAGCGGCGAGGCGGTATCCAGCACGAAGGTCTCAACACTCAGCTCCTGCAACAGGTCTTTCTTGCTGGTGTTCTTCAGAATCCGACCATGATCGATAATGGCGATGTTGCGGCACAGCGCTTCCGCCTCCTCCAGATAGTGAGTGGTCAGGATTATGGTGGTGCCCTGGCGGTTCATTTCCTCAAGGAAGACCCACATAGAGCGACGAAGTTCGATATCCACCCCTGCGGTGGGCTCATCCAGAATCAGCAGCTTGGGTTCATGGACCAGGGCCCGGGCGATCATCAGCCGACGCTTCATACCGCCGGACAACATGCGTGCGGGTGTATCCCGCTTCTCCCAAAGCCCAAGCTTCTTAAGGTATTTCTCGGCCGACACCGACGCCTGTTTGAGCGGAATGCCGTAATAGCCGGCCTGGGTGGTGACAATGTCGAAGACTTTCTCAAACTGATTGAAATTAAATTCCTGGGGCACCACGCCAAGGTTCAGCTTGGCATCGGACAAGTGGGTATCTATGTCCTTACCAAACACCCTTACCTTGCCTGCGGACTTATTGACCAATGAGCAGACAATACCCAGCGTGGTGGATTTGCCGGCACCGTTGGGACCGAGCAATGCAAAGAAATCACCTTCGGCGACGTGCAGGTCGATGCCCTTCAGGGCTTCGAAACCATCACCGTAGGTCTTGATGAGACCTTCAATCTCAAGAGCGTGAGTCATAAACCATCCTGAATTCCGCGGCACTCACCCCCAGCAAGAACATCCACCGGGGCCAACATTTAGAGTGCTATTGATTGTGGCAGCTCTGGCTATTTCAAGGTACATAACCGGCCATCGGGATCACGGGCAAAAACGGAAACTGCGACGAGTATCCCGATATCCGCGGCATCCCATCCCTATAATTCGGTTACAACAACTTACAAACGACGAGCTCACTCTTCAATTGGAGCGTGACGCCCACCCACCGGGAACCGACGCCAACCATGAGATCTGCCCATCTGATCAGACTGTCCGCGACCCTGGTAACCACCTTTGCCCTCACAGGATGTCTGGATGACGGCGGTTCCGACAGTAACGACACCAGTGTCGGCCAGCTAAACTACAACGGCTTCAGCGGACTGACCTATCAGACCCAGAGCCAGCGTGGCAGCACCAATGCCAAAGGCGAATTCCGCTATTACCCTGGCGAGACCCTCAGTCTATGGGTCGGTGACCTGGCCCTCGTGCAAGGTGTTCCCGCCCAGACGTACGTTACGCCCCTCGAGTTTGTGCCCGATGTTCGAGCCGCCCTGACCAATCCCGTGATCGACGATGAAGGTTTGAGCACTCACACAATCAGAGAGCAGTTGCTGCTGGATAACCCGGAACTAAGAAATATCACCCGATTGCTGATGAGCCTCAACTGGACGGGAGACGTGCCCAAGGACCAGGGCATCGACATCCGGCAAAGAGTCATCAGCCAGCTGAATGCCGCCCTGCCCAACCTGTCTGAACCGATCGACTTCAGCGTCAGCGAAGCGGTGTTCACAGCATCCGATGAAGAAGTCTCACCCGCCAACCAGCTACTCGCAGAAATCTGTTTCTACCCGGAAGGTCATCCTTTATGTGAAGAACCGCCAACACTGAAGGAAATAGAACTGGCGCCCCCCCGGCCGGAAAACGAAGACGTTCGAGACCCGCAGGTTACCTACAGAGAAGACCTGCAAAGCACCCGTGATCGCATCCTCGACTCCATCCGGACCTTAGACAACGCAACGCCGAACGACTTGGAGTTCTACCTTTCCCGAGAACTCACAGCCATAACAACAGCCGTGTCGAACCGCTATTACCTGGATGAAGATGTCGCCAGCCACCCGGCCAGCGATACCGGAGTACAGTCGGTGCGCATTCGGCAAATTGCCGGAGCCCCGGAAATAGGCAATATCGAAGCCATCAGCACGCGAAGGGATCAGGTGGCCATTCATGCCACCAACTGGCAGGAAGCCGAAATCGACTACTTTGTTGCAGGAGACGCGGGCGGAGAATCTGAGCTGGTCGTCAGTTTCCGCCCGGAAGATACTTACCGATGGATTCGCAAACAGTTGCGGGTGATCATCCGCTGATCAAACGATTCAAACTCCATCGGGAGTCCGCGCCGGTCACGTCATAACTTGACGGATCCAGATCCTCTGTGCCGTGGGGTAGGCACTCCCGAATGGTAACTGCTTCGCCAGCAGTCCTGGCCTCATTGTACCGGGCAAGGTCGATGATCTTTGCCGACTTCAAAGGATTGCAGTCGCTATCCGTCATCAACATGATGCGCGGCCATAGGCGGCGCTCAGGAGAGTGCGACATCACCATGCCACGCTGGCCGTCCGAAAGCTCCACCAGGCTGCCAGTTGGATAGATGCCAATTGACTGAATGAAGTTCTCCACCAGGTCGTCCTGGAACTCAATGTTCCTCATTTCATACAAAAGGGCGACAGCCTTGTCCGGCGTTACCGGTACAGCGGCTTCTCTGGGGCCAATCAGTGATTCGAAAAATTCGGCAATACCCGCGACCTTGGCCAACAGAGGAATACGATCGCCACGGATGCCTTCCGGGAAACCGGAGCCGTTATGCCGTTCACGATGCCCTTGGACAACACTCAGGACCGCCCTGGACAGCCCGCTGTCCGACAGCATCTCCACACCCTTGTTCACGTATTCACGATACTGGGTGTACTCGCTGGCATCCAACTTGCCCTCCCTGCTCAGAAGCTCTTTGGGCAGCGCACTCTTACCTACCTGCGACAGCAGGCAGCCCAGTCCCAGGTGGTTCAACAGTCCCTCGTTCAGACCAAGATGTCGGCCGCAAACCAGTGCCCATATCGATGTGTTCAGGGCATGCCGGTAAACGTAATCATCGTGCTGGCGTGTTCGGCTCAACAACAGTAAGGCATCAGGCTGACGCACCACACTGCTCACTATCTTGCTGGTGACCTCAGCAATGGGCTTGAGGTCTACCACTCCATCGACCCTCATCGTCTCAAACAATCGGTGAAGCGCAATATCCATGTCGTCCAGAAGGTGTTTTGAGGCCTTGATTTCCTTTTTCAGGGTTGTCACTTCTTCGTAGCGAACCGGTTCACGGATAGAAAGAGGTGGCAACTGCAGGACATCGCGGCCCTGGCCACGCCGGCCAGACTTACGGCCAAAACGGGGAGCGCTGCTTTCAGTCAACTCAGGGGCACCGCGCATTTCAGCAACGTCGACCATCACCCACTTGCAGTGTGAAGCCAATGCCCGAACGTCATCCTGAGATCGCACATGAAACCCCTGAACAGGAAAAGGAGTCTGATGCCAGGGCCTGTCCAGATCAGACACAAACATGCCCACTTCCAGATCATGTACCGCAATTTTCTTTTGCTGGACGCCCACAGGTCACCTCAATACGGAAACTTTTCGATGGTTACCATTCTGGCCAAGTGAAGGCCAGAGTCCATAACAGTTTGGTAGCACGAAGTAACCAGAGAGCGACGAAAGGTAACGTTTAGGTTCAGAAGGAAACAAAATGTAGGAGTGTGATGGCCATCACACCGCAACGTCAGAATGTGTCACTGTGCGTCACATGCGGATTCATCAAATTCCGGCATTTTCGCGCGAAGTGAGCCACGCGGGGCTTTGCGAACGAACACGGTGTAAGGAACCGGTGAGGCTCGCAGGTAATCAACGTTACGTTCTTCGTCACCTGCTTGCACGGTAGTGGTCGCCGGCACACAGGAAACAAGAAGGTCCAAGCTGCCACTAACCGCCGCAACGCTGGCTTGAGGATTGTCGGGTTCAGCGATCATGCAGCGAACGCCAGCTGTTGCCAATTCGCCACTCGGCGCGTGCAGGTCCCGGCCAGCCTGACCGCAGGCGCGAATGCCGGCCCCACACTCTCCGGCTTGCGGATCGGCAATGTCTCGCAAACGCCAGATACGCTCACTACACTGGGTTTCAACCCGTATAGCAGTGGCCTTGTCACTGGCAAACCACCAGTCCGGATAATCAGCGCTTTGCCACGACAGCCGGATTTGGCGGGGCTCACCGGCAGAGTTTTGGGCAGGGAACATCGCATAATGGGAATAATAGGAAGCGCAACCAGAGGTAACAGAGGCAACAAGCATCAGGCACAGCCGTTTCATATCAGGCGCCCCTGAGTTCAAACTGCAGTCCCAGGCCATCGTTGGTTCTTCGCACCACTACCATCTCTAGAACGGGCGCCGGAACCGGAAGGCCCTGCACCTGGACGGTCACCGTATCGCCAATGTTCGGCTCGAATGGCTGAGCGTCAACGATAATAAACACGCCACCATCCGAAATGTCTCGGGTGGAAAACATGAATTCACCCAATTCCGGATGCACGACCTTCACCTTGGCGCTCATCGCGGTGCGAATGTACTCTCTTCTATCTATCCCTGCCATCTGCTCGCCCACTACTTTTTACATAGTTTTTATAGTCTTCCGAAGGATAGCACCATTTTCAGTTAATTAGACCACCGATGATATTGACTACGTGACTAATACAAATGAGAATGGTTGACGTTTTAATTCCATATGCATTTACACTTAGCACAGACCCACCATCTTGTAACAAGGATACGACCATGCACATGAAGCTCGCAGCTGCCGCAGCCATGACCTTGGCTGCACTTCCCCTCAGCGCTTCCGCCGAGGGCGACGTCAACATTTACTCATATCGGCAAGCCTATTTGCTGGAACCGCTCCTGAATGCCTTTGAGCAGGAAACGGGTATCGACTCTAATGTTGTCTTTGCAAAAAAAGGCCTGGCCGAGCGGCTTGAGCGTGAAGGCCGCAACAGTCCGGCAGACGTGGTGATGACGGTTGATATTTCTCGCATCAACGAGCTGGTGGAACGTGATCTGGTTCAAGGTGTCGACAACGATGTGCTCAACCAGAACATTCCAGAAAACCTTCGCCACCCCGAGGGTAAATGGTTTGCGCTAACCACTCGTGGTCGTCTGATCTTCACCTCAAAGGACCGTGTTGAGGAAGGCGAAATCACTACCTATGAACAGTTGGCCGATGACAAGTGGAACGACCGCATCTGTACGCGGAGTGGCAAGCACCCATACAACATCGCCCTGTTTTCCTCAATGCTGGCCCACCATGGCGAAGCGGATACCAAGGCCTGGCTCGAAGGCCTCAAGAATAATCTGGCCCGCAAGCCCCAGGGCGGCGACCGTGACCAAATCAAAGCGATTGCCGAGGGCGTCTGCGACGTTTCCATTGGCAACAGCTACTACTACGGCAACATGCTGCAAGATGAAAACCAGCGTGCCATTGCAGAACAGGTTCGCCTGGTGTTCCCGAACGCCGAGGGTCGTGGCACCCATGTGAACATCAGCGGTATTGCGCTAACCAAGAGCGCGCCGAATCGTGACAATGCCATCAAGCTGATGGAATTCCTGTCGTCGCCAGAAGCCCAACGCATTTACGCGGAAGCCAACACCGAATACCCCGCCAATCCTGAGGTTCAGCCGTCCGGTCTGGTCGCCGAGTGGGGCGAGATCAACCCGGACCAACTGTCCCTGCAGGAAATCGCAAATAACCGCAATGCAGCGGTGAAGCTGGTTGACCGCGTCGATTACGACGGCGAGTAACCGGAGCTGGGCCGGCAGTGGTCATGTTCGACGCCGGCCCTAGTGATCCCCTGTTAATCGTGGTGAGCGCCGCCTGTCGTTGCAGGCGGCACCTCAGCTGTCTACAATCGGCAGCCATTCTCACTTCGAACCAATCACAGGAAAGCTATGACCGAGGCCGTTAGCAGAGTTGACCCAGGGTTAACGGAACCCCTGCTGGCGAAACGTACCTCTCGGCACTGGCTCATTGCCGCCTTCCTTACGACAACGATCGTGGCGTTACCGGTACTCTCAGTTATCTTCCTCGCCTTTTTCCCGGAAGAGAACATCTGGCCTCACCTGCTAGACACGACTCTACCCCGCTACCTTTCCACGACCCTGCAACTGATGCTTGGAGTGGGCGCACTGACTCTGGTCATTGGATTGTCGTCTGCCTGGGCGGTCACCATGTGCGAATTTCCCGGTCGGCGCTTTTTCGAGTGGGCGATGCTGCTGCCCTTCGCCGTGCCGGCCTATGTCATCGCCTATGTCTACACCAGCTTGCTGGACTATGCGGGACCCGTCCAAAGAAACCTGCGTGACTGGTTCGGCTGGGAAAATGCCAGCGACTACTGGTTCCCGGAAATCCGCAGTCTTGAAGGCGCCATCCTGATGATCGGCCTGGTACTCTATCCCTACGTGTACCTGCTGGCTCGGGCAGCTTTTCTGGAACAGTCTCCGTCGCTGTTTGCGGTCAGCCGCAGCCTTGGGCATTCCGCTCTGAGCACGTTTTTCCGAGTGGTTCTGCCGATAGCCCGACCTGCCGTGGCGGTGGGTCTGTCGCTGGTACTGATGGAAACTCTGAACGACTTCGGGACCGTGGATTTCTTTGCCGTCCAAACCCTGACTGCCGGCCTGTTCGACACCTGGATGAACCTGGGCAATCTGGGCGGCGCCGCCCAGATCGCGACCACCATGCTCATTTTTGTGGTTATTCTGGTAACTCTGGAGCGCTATTCACGACGCCGACAGCAGCAGTTCGCCGCGCGTGACAACCGCGATCCCATCCAACGCTTTACCATGTCGACCCCGAGACAATTTGCATGTCTGGCGGTTTGTGCCGTTCCGGTGTTGTTCGGATTCCTCATTCCCGGCTTCACCCTTGGCCTGTACGCCTGGGAATACTTTGGCGAAAGCTGGAATACGGATTTCATCCAGAACACTCTTAACAGCCTGTTCCTCTCTGGCACGGCCGCACTCACTACATTGCTGATCGGCATCACCCTGGCGTACAGCCGCCGCCTGCATGACACCAAAGGCATGCAGGTGCTCATGCGCCTATCGAGTCTTGGCTATGCCATGCCCGGCGCTGTTCTTGCGGTGGGAGTCATTGTACCCTTGGCGGGCTTCGACAATTGGCTGGACAGCCTGGCCAGAGACGTATTCGGCGTCAGTACGGGACTACTCCTGAGTGGCTCCACCTTTGCCCTTGTGTTCGCCTACACTGTGCGTTTTCTCGCTGTGTCAGCGGGCAGCGTCGAGAGCGCTTTGCAGAAAATCACCCCCAGCATGGACATGGCCTCGCGCTCACTCGGCCATACTCCGGGCAAAACGCTGGTGCGCGTGCACCTACCGATGCTTCGCGGGACGCTCATGACGGCAGCGTTGGTGGTATTCGTGGATTGCATGAAGGAGTTGCCGGCCACGCTGATTCTGCGGCCTTTCAACTTCGAAACGCTGGCAACGTACGTTTACCAATTCGCATCCGACGAGCGGCTGTACCACAGCGCCCTACCGGCACTGATTATCGTGTTGGCGGGCATTATTCCCATCATCCTGATGAGCCGCTCCATCTCCAATACCAGAACGATGGGTTAAGCCTCACTGTCCCACGTCTCAGGAATGGACACGAGAGCGAACGTCCTTGACCACAAAACGTCCCTGAAATACCGCTACGGGCTCACGCTCGGGCTGCGTGGTTGGCTCACCGCAGAACACTTCCGCTGTCAGGTCCAGGCGCCCCTTGCCATGACGGGCAAGACTTTTCCGGAACCGGGGCGGAATCTCGCCCGCCGGCAACCGGCAAATTACATAGAAGTCCTGATCAACGGGTTCCAGGTAATCAATATTGCCACTTTGCACGACTACCGCACCGGTAAGTCCCAGGTCCGCTAGCGCCAGCTCTGTCAGGCCCCAGGCGGCGGTAACCGCAGCGGAATAGACGCTACCGCCGAATCCGGTACCCTGGTGGTTACGGTTTGGCTGCAGGGGTGCCGCCAGTAACAGTGCGTGGCCATCCCAGGAAATCAACCGAATGCCCAATGCCTCTGACAACGGGATTTCGTTATTGATGCGTTTCTGGAAAAGACTCAGTCGACTCATATCATCCTCCTGATCCAAATCCAGTTTAGGCCCACGCCCTGCGTTTCCCTATGCGACTTACGTCGGTTTCAGACCGCAAAAAGCCCGGCTATGCCGGGCTTTTTGAAGCACTCCAGATGTTACCGTAGCATCACTGCCAGATCACCGCCTGACGCTGCGCGTACCAGTTATCAACCTTTTCCTGATAGGCGTCCTCGACCACATTCCGCTTGAGCTTCAGTGTCGGGGTCAGGAAGCTGTTTTCAATGGACCACTCATCACTAACCACGGTGATGAAGGCGAGCTGCTCATGAGGGTCCACAGTTTTGTTGACCTCCTGAATCAGGGTCTTGAAGCTGGCCTCCAGCTCTCTCCGGAAGTTTTCATCCGCGGTTTTCGGACGAACCTCTTCACCAAGCATCACCAGTGCATGGGGCTGGGTCTGGTTAGCACCGGACACGCACACCATTTCAATGGCATCGTGGGACATCAGGCGATTTTCAATGGGCGCAGGCGCGATGTACTTGCCCTTGCTGGTCTTGAAGATTTCCTTGATGCGCCCTGTCAGCTTCAGGCGGCCCATCTCGTCAATCTCGCCTTTGTCTCCCGTCTTGAGGAAGCCATCGTCGGTAAAGGCTTCGCGAGTTTTCTCTTCGTCCTTGTAGTAACCCATCATGGTGGCGGGACTCTTGACCAGCACTTCACCCTGCTCGCTGATCTTGACCTCCACGCCCGGCAGCGCCTCACCCACATAGCCGGTGCGTGAACGACCAGGCTTGTTCATGTGAGAGTAGGCAAAGTTCTCGGACATGCCGTAGCCTTCGAGCAACTCCAGGCCGAGGTTACGATACCAATCCAGCACATCGCTGGACAAAGGCGCTGAGCCACTACCCGCCAGCTTGACCTTGCTCAGACCCAGCCCCTTGAGGACCTTCTTCTTGATCAGTTTGTTGACCACCGGGATCTTTATCAACCGCTCCAGCTTTTGCTTCGGCAGCTTTTGCAGAACACCGTGCTGGAACTTCACCCACAACCGAGGAACCGAGAGGAAAAGTGTCGGCTGAGCGCGCTGAAGATCCTGAACAAAGGTATCCAGGGATTCGGCAAAGTACAGCTGAAAACCGATGTAAAGGGAACCAAGCTCAACAAACGTTCGTTCAAACACGTGGGCCAGCGGCAGGTAGGAAAGCATCCGCTCCGCAGAACCGACACCCAATACTTGTGTTCCTCCTTCAGCCGCAAAGGCCATGTTGCGGAAGCTCAACATGACACCTTTCGGACGACCGGTGCTGCCTGAGGTGTAAACAATAGTGGCCAGCTCATCCGGATCGCGATAGGTGTTCTCTTCCAGCGGCGGGTACTTGGCGACAATGTCGTCCCAGGATTCGAAATCGTTGGGTGGACTCAGCGGGAAGGAAATGCAGCGCACCGATTCCGGTACGCCCGGCTTCATCATATCCCAGTCGTCGAGCTTGCCGACGAACAGAACATCGCATTCAGCGTGATTCAGGATGTAGTTGACGGTGTCGGCATTCAGGGTTGGGTAAAGCGGTACGGAGATGTGGCCAGCCATCCAGATGGCCCAATCGGTCATCACCCATTGGGCGCAGTTCTTGGAAATCAGTCCAATCCGGCTTTTTTCCGGGAGGTTGAGCGACTTCAGATAAGCCGCAACACGCCGAGCCTCATCAACGGCCCTGCCCCAGGTATACTCCACCACTTTTCCATCACCAATGGGCTGGGTCATGTACAGGGAGTTCGCCTTCGTGTTCTCCCAGTGATAAACCATATCCAGGGGGAGCTTGCTTGTTGTGTCCATGAACCTTCCTTGCATTCGTTGTTCGAATTGTTAGGGACTATTATTAGACTTTCGTAGGGTATTTCAACACACAATCGCCCTTCAAAGTGTGACGCACGCAAAACTATTCCAGTTCGCAACTACCCAGTACGCTGACCTGCGCCGCTCCTGCCGAACCCAACAATCCCTACCCAGAATACCGTTCGCCTGTGATAAACTTGCGCACCTTTACACGACTGAACATCAAAACCCTACCATAACCAGACACTGACTCGGAGACACAGGCATATGGCCAAGAGAACTCTGCGCACCCTGATTGGTGCAACACTGCTGGCAGCAGCAGGCCTGGTGCAGGCTCAGGACGTTCGTACCGTAGCCATCACCCAGATCGTCGAGCATCCGGCACTGGATGCTGTTTATCAGGGCGTTAAAGATGAACTCGCAGCGCAGGGCTTCAAGGAAGGCGAAAACCTGAAGGTGATGCACGAAAGTGCGCAAGGCAACTCGGCCATTGCCTCCCAGATTGCCCGTAAATTTGTGGGTGACAGCCCAGACGTGATCGTGGCAATTGCAACCCCATCCGCTCAGACCGTTGCTGCTGCAGCACGCAACGTCCCTGTCATCTTCTCTGCGGTCACCGATCCGGTTGGTGCCAAGTTGGTGCCGGCGCTCGAAGCCTCAGGCACCAACATTTCCGGCGTTAGCGACATGCTTCCGATCGACAAGCACCTGGATATGCTCCTGCGCGTCATGCCAGAAGCCAAGCGTATCGGCACGGTCTACAACCCAGGCGAAGCCAATGCGGTTTCCCTGGTGAACCTGCTGGAAGAGCGTCTTGCCGCCCGTGACCTAAAACTGGTCAAAGCTGCAGCCACCAAGACGTCAGAGGTACTTGGTGCATCCCGCTCTCTGGTCGGTGAAGTCGATGCCATCTATCTGACCACCGACAACACGGTGATCAGCGCTGTGGAAGCCGTCATTTCTGTCGGCGAACGCGCCAGCATCCCGGTATTTGCTGCCGATACCGCCACGGTTTCCCGTGGAGCGGTAGCAGCCCTTGGCTTCAACTATTACAATCACGGCCGCCAGACCGGCGCCATGGTTGCCCGGGTTTTGAATGGCAACAAACCCGGCGATATGCCGGTTGAAACCATGGACACCCTGGACCTGTTCGTAAATCCCGCTGCCGCCGAGCGCATGGGAATTACCCTGTCGGATGACCTGATCCAGGACGCCAAAGAAGTCGTCAAGAACGACAAGTAACGCTCGACCAAAACGGGCGGACCCCAAAAGGGCCCGCCCGTTTTCTTTCACAGTGAATATTACCCATGCTCAGTGAAATCGCACTATACGGCGCCATTGAGACCGGTCTCATCTATGGCCTGGTCGCCTTTGGCATCTACATCTCGTTCCGGGTTCTCGACTTCCCCGACCTCACCGTGGATGGCAGCTTCCCACTCGGTGCGGCTGTTGCAGCCATGCTGATCATCGCAGGCTGGAACCCGTGGATTGCTACCGGGGCTGCCATTCTTGCCGGTATGGCGGCGGGCGCGGTTACCGCCCTGCTTAACGTCAAACTGAAAATCCTGAATCTGCTTGCCTCGATCCTGACCATGATCGCGCTCTATTCGGTGAACCTGCGCATCATGGGCCGGCCCAACGTAGCCCTGCTGACCGAAGAAACAGTTCTTACCCCCTGGTATAACCTGGACCTGGCTTACCACCATGTCCCTGTGCTGCTGTTCGTGATCGTGGTAGCCGTATCCCTGATCCTGTTGTGGCGCTTCATGAAATCAGAAACCGGCCTGGCCATGCGCGCCACCGGCGCAAATCCGCGGATGGCCCGCGCCCAGGGTATTGCCACCGGCGCCATGATTGTACTGGGTGTGGCCCTGTCCAATGGCCTTGTGGGTCTGGCCGGTGCGCTGTTTGCCCAGAGCCAGGGCGCAGCCGATGTCACCATGGGGGTTGGCGTTATCGTCATTGGCCTGGCCTCCCTGATTGGCGGTGAAGCAGTAATTACCCCTTCAACCGTCGTGCGTGCTCTGCTCGCCTGCGTTGTTGGCGCCATCATATACCGCCTGGCGATAGCATTTGCTCTGAACGCCGATTTTCTTGGCCTCCAGGCCCAGGATCTGAACCTGATCACTGCGGTACTGGTTACCCTCGCCATCGTGCTGCCCGGGGTGCGTACCTCGGTGATTGGCAAACTGACCCGCAACAAGGCCTGAGGAGGCGACATGATCAGTGCAAGCGATCTCCGACTTACCTTCGGCAAGGGAACTCCGCTGGAGAACCCCGCACTCCGGGGCATGAGCCTGACAGTCAATCAGGGTGAGTTCGTCACCGTCATTGGCAGTAACGGAGCCGGCAAGTCCACCTTTCTTAACGCCCTCTCCGGCGAGGTGCTGGTGGACAGTGGCGAAATCATCGTCGATAACACCGATGTCACCAAACTGCCTACTCACAAACGCGCAGGCCAGGTTGCCCGGGTATTCCAGGACCCTCTAGCGGGAACCTGCGAGGCTCTGTCCATTGAAGAAAACCTGGCACTGGCCATTAAGCGCGGTCAACGCCGTGGCCTGACAGCTGCGGTCAAGAAACAGTATCTGGAGCAGTTCCGGGACAGCCTGTCGTCACTCAACCTCGGCCTCGAAAACCGCCTGGGCGACAAGATGGGTCTGCTCTCCGGCGGCCAACGCCAGGCCGTGAGCCTGCTGATGGCAAGCCTTACCCCGTCCAGCATTCTGCTGCTGGATGAGCACACGGCAGCGCTGGATCCCAAGACGGCGGCATTCGTGCTGGAACTCACCACTCAGATCATCGAAGAGCAGCAACTGACTGCCCTTATGGTCACACACAGCATGAAGCAGGCTCTGGAAGTTGGCAGCCGCACGGTGATGCTGCACCAGGGCCAGGTTGTGTTCGACATAGCCGGCAAGGAACGGGAAGGACTGGAAGTAAAGGATCTGCTTGGGCTGTTCGAGAAACAGCGCGGGCTATCAGTGGATGATGACAGTTTGCTGCTCGGCTAAAAGACTGGATACGGGCTGGCTGGCGACAGTAAGGGCTGCTCAACGCCTTTGAATCGCCACCGGCCCGGCACCGGTTCTTCCTGATCGCCCCTTCCTGAAATGATAAGTGCTTACCCGCCTATTTTTTAAACACAAGATATAGTGTTTATGAATAATTACCCGCAAGCCGTGGTTTTACGGTGATTTTCGCAGTTGCAACCGCAGGGCGATTGATTTTCTTTGCGCCTCCACGCTATTCAATAGTTCCGATCTTCTTCACAGAACACAATATCCTGTTATACTTTTTGAAATTAAGCCTATATATAGGGCTCAGATTCGATACGACTGACCGCCGCCAGGCGGGCTTATAAACGGCCCCCACCGGGCCAACAACAACGATCAGAGATAGATACCGGCACATCCAGGCGCGTTTTTGTTCAAGAAACAACCACCATATATAGTGGTCACTAACGCACCAGGGTCAGAGCCGGTTTGTGAGAAATTCAAGGGGTGCAGTGCTGTCACAAGGACGGCGCTGTCAAAAGAAGACATACTGGAAATTCCGAGGGTGGCAATGAACGCTAAGGCACAGGCAGTGGTAACTACGATTCCGATGCAGGAAGCTTCACTCGACATCTGGAACAGCAAATATCAGCTGAAAACCAAGACTGGCGAGCCTGTCGACAAGGACATTAAAGCGACGTACGAACGCGTAGCGAAAGCCCTGTCCGAAGTAGAAAACAAGTCCGTGCGCGAAAAGCACAAGAAAGACTTTGTCTGGGCCCTTCAGCACGGTGCCATTCCGGCCGGACGTATTACCTCCAACGCCGGCGCCGAAGCCCACAAGCCTGCCACCTCCACCATCAACTGCACCGTGTCCGGTTCTGTTCAGGATTCCATGAACGATATCCTGGAGAAGAACCACGAAGCAGGCCTGACCCTGAAAGCGGGTTGCGGCATTGGTTATGAGTTCTCCACGCTGCGCCCGAAAGGTGCCTACGTTGCTGGTGCCGGCGCGACCACATCCGGCCCGCTGTCGTTCATGGATATCTTCGACCGCATGTGCTTCACCGTGTCATCTGCCGGTGGCCGCCGCGGCGCCCAGATGGCCACTTTTGACGTGCATCACCCGGACGTGATCGATTTCATCCAGGCCAAGCGTGAAGACGGCCGCCTGCGCCAGTTCAACCTGTCGCTGCTGATCACCGAAGACTTCATTGAAGCCGTTCGTAACGGCGATGACTGGCACCTGTCATTCCCGGTCACCCAGAAAGAAGTTGAGGACGAAGGTCTGGATCTGACCGATGCCAGCCAGTTCGTGTACCGCGACTTCCCGATCCTCAAGGGTTACGTGGTCAATGATGAAGGCAAAGTGGCGTGCCGGATCTACCGCACCCTGAAAGCCCAGTTCATCTGGGACACCATCATGACCTCCACCTATGATTACGCCGAGCCTGGCTTCATCCTGATCGACAAGGTCAATCAGATGAACAACAACTGGTTCTGCGAGGACATCCGCGCTACCAACCCTTGTGGCGAGCAGCCCCTGCCTCCTTACGGCAGCTGCCTGCTGGGCTCGGTGAACCTGACTATGTTCGTGGACTACCCGTTCACCGACAAAGCCAGCTTCAACTACGAGAAGTACCGCAAGGTTGTCGGCATCTTCACCCGCATGCTGGATAACGTGGTTGAGATCAACGGCCTGCCGTTGGAAGAACAGCGTCACGAGATCACCTACAAGCGTCGTCACGGCATGGGCATCCTTGGTCTGGGCTCCACGCTGGCGATGCTGCGTATGCCTTACGGTTCTGCAGAGTCCGTTCAGTTCACTGAAGAAGTGGTACGTGAGATGGCCGTAGAAGGCTGGCGTCAGTCGCTGGCCCTGGCCGAAGAAAAGGGTGTCGCTCCGATCATGGACGACGAGTTCGAAATCACACCCAAGATGCTGGGCAAATGCCCGCAGCTGTTGGAAGACGGCTACAAGTTGGGCGACAAGCTCAAGGGTCGAGTACTGCACGCCAAGTACAGCAAGTACATGCAACAGATCGCCAGCGTCGAGCCGAAGCTGGTGGAAGAGCTGGCCGAGAAAGGCGGTCGCTTCACCCATCACACCTCGATCGCGCCGACCGGCACCATCAGCCTGTCACTGGCCAACAACGCCAGTAACGGTATCGAGCCGAGCTTCTCGCATCACTACGCCCGGAACATCATCCGTGAAGGCCGTAAGACCAAAGAGAAAGTGGACGTGTTCTCCTTCGAGCTGCTGGCGTACCGCCACATGGTCAATCCGGGCGCAATGCCGTTCTCTGACGACGAAGACAAGAAACTGCCGAGCTACTTCACTACGTCTGACGATGTGACGCCGTCTCAGCACGTAGATATCCAGTCTGCGGCCCAGAGATGGGTAGATTCCTCGATTTCCAAGACAGCCAATGTTCCGACAGACTTTGCCTATCAGGACTTCAAGGACATTTACCTATACGCCTACGACATGGGTCTGAAAGGTTGCACCACTTTCCGATTCAATCCGGAAGCATTCCAGGGCGTATTGGTTAAAGAGAAAGATCTCGAAAACACCGAATACGAATTCACTCTGGATGATGGCAGCAAGGTGACTCTGAAAGGCAACGAGCAGGTCGAGTATGATGGCGAGATCCACAACGCCGCCAACCTGTTTGACGCATTGAAAGAAGGCACTTACGGCAAGTATTGATTCGGGAACCCGACACAGGACAACGAACATGACAGTTAAAATCAGCAACAAAATCGTCGGCTACCGCGTTAAGAAAGCCGACACAGACAGCAACGCTGAAGCTAAGGCAGCAGCGAGCCAGGAAGCCAAGCCCGTTCAGATGAACGAACACATCGAACGGCCGGATTTCTTGCTCGGCACCACCTACAAGATCAAGCCGCCGATTGGCGAGCATGCGATGTACATCACCATCAATGACATCCTGCTCAACGAGGACACGGACCACGAGAGCCGTCAGCCCTACGAAGTGTTCATCAACTCCAAATCGATGGAGCACTTCCAGTGGGTGATCGCCCTCACCCGCGTTATCTCTGCGGTGTTCCGTAAAGGCGGCGACGTGACCTTCCTGGTGGAAGAGCTGCGTTCGGTGTATGACCCGAACGGTGGTTACTTCAAGAAAGGCGGTGTCTTCATGCCGTCTCTGGTTGCTGAAATCGGCGCCGTAATCGAGAAGCACCTGAAGGCCATCGGTCTGCTCGAAAGCGAAGAAATGAGCGAAACGACCAAGCGCATTCTCGCTGAAAAGCGCGCCGAGTTCGAAGCCAGCCACACCACGGCAACGAACGATGACAAGGCCAGCGACTACCCGGCCAACGCCACCATGTGCGGCAAGTGCAGCACCAAGGCGGTAATCGTCATGGACGGTTGTGCTACCTGCCTGTCCTGCGGCGACAGCAAGTGCGGCTGAGCCACACACCATGAAGTTGTAACCGAAAGGCCCGAAAGTACTCACTTTCGGGCCTTTTTCGTTATAAAAACAGAAGGTACCCGGATGAAAACGATTGGCCTGCTGGGTGGTATGAGCTGGGAATCCAGTCAGAGTTACTACCGTCTGCTCAACGAGGGAATCAAGAGCCGCCTGGGTGGCCTGCACTCAGCTCGCGTGATTCTCTACAGCGTCGACTTTGCCGAGATTGAGGCACTGCAACACCAGGGCGACTGGGAGGCTACCGCCAATATCCTCGCCAAAGCTGCCCGCTCTACCGAGGCCGCAGGGGCTGATTTTCTGATGATCGGCACCAACACCATGCACAAGGTGGCACCTGAGATCGCCGAGGCTATCAACATCCCGCTACTCCATATTGCGGATGCAACCGTCCGGGTGTTGAAAAACGATGGCATTAGCCGTGTCGGCCTGCTTGGCACGCGATTCACCATGGAACAGGCGTTCTATCGCTGCCGCCTGGAGCAGGCGGGGATTGAAGTGCTGGTACCGCACGAGGCAGAACGTAATGACATTCATCGCATCATTTACGAGGAACTGTGCCAAGGTCAGATTTTGCCCAGTTCCCGGGATAACTATCTAGCGACAGTTGATTCCCTGGCCCAGCGCGGCGCCCAGGCGGTCATTCTTGGCTGCACCGAAATCGGATTACTGGTTCGGCCACCGGACACCTCCGTGCCGCTTTACGACACCACTGAAATCCATGCCGACGCCGCGGTCAGGCTCGCTTTGGGTGAGGTTTGACGAAAGAGGGTTCGCCGGCGAGCGCCCTAGCCCGCGCCCTTACTCGTTCATAGTCTTCGTCGCTGAACACCCCGTTCACTCCCGAAACCGAAGCCAGCTTCATGCCGTGCCTGAGCCCCAGTTTGTAGATCTCACGGACTTTCTCCCACTCAATGTTCCGGCCCAGGGTGAAATTCTCGAACCGCCCCTCAAGGGCCAGCACGATGGTTTCCGCCAGACAGGCATAGGCAATGCCCCGGGGCAGGCCGATATCTTTCATGATAACGTCTCCGGGTAGCTGGATTTCACCGGACTCGATCACCAGCACATCCGGCCGCTTGGCCACGTCCTCCGCAGGGATATCCAATGGCCGGGCAACGTCGGTAATCACACAGCCCGGCTTCACCTTCATAATGTCCAGAATCCGCTTACCGGCGCCTGACGTGGCGGTAACGATCATGTCCATGTCCACCACATCCCGGTCGGCGGTACCCGCCACGTGGACCTGGGCCCCCGGCGTTTCCTGCTCAATGCTCTCCTTCAGTGCCAGGAGCTTGGCCGGCTCTGGTGCGACCAGGTAGATTTCATCCACCGCCTTGGCCAGCAATCGGGCACACACCGAGCCAATGGCGCCCGTGGCACCCACGACCATCGCTTTCCCGGCCATTTTCCCACTGGCGCCGACGTGCACACGCCCAATACGCCTCACGGCATCGTGGGCAGCCCAGAGGGCACCAGAGGCGCTGTAGCTATTGCCTGTGGTGATTGGCAGTGGCGCCCGCTTGGCAACCGTAATACCGGCATCCCCCACCACCTTGGTGAATGCCCCCAACCCCATGATCTGGGCCCCCAGTTTTTTTGCCAGCTTCGCTGCTGCCAGTAACCGGGAATAGGTGAACTCCGGTCCATGGGCCATGATCTCCCGGGGTGTGCCTCCCACGGTAATCAACCAACCTTCCACCTCATCGCCGGTTGGCGATCGAATACCGGAGACCCTGGAATAGATGAAAGGCGGGGTATAGGCCACTGCCTTTTCAACCAGATTCATCACCACGGGCGGTGAAACACTCGCGATCCAGTCCAGCGGAGGCGTTTTGGTCAGGTACTGCTGGGACAGGGGGTGAATCACGAACGCAAACCGGTTAACCCGACGATAGCCCAGGGGATAAAGGATCCGGGGTTTGATGCCCAGGGTCTCAATCACCCCGAGGTAATCGTCCGGTTTCAGTTGTCCGGGGCTGCGCGACAACACCGTACTGATCATCGCTTCCATCACGTTCATGCCCACCGGCCGATCATCCAGCCAGGGACTGTAATCCACCACCATTGCTACCCGCCGGGAGCGCATCCAGTCCAATGCGGCTTCGGTCACCCGTGAGGTAATAATGGTTTTTCCATCCAGCAACTTCTGACTGAAATCGGCCAGGTCAGGCATGCTGCCCACAATCACATGGGAATTTTCGACAGCATGATTCAGTGAGCCTTTGACCAACCCCTCACCAAGCCGGTACAGAGGGCTGCGTCGCAAGTTAGTCAGGGTCGCAACGGCGGCTGGCTGGAACAACAGTGGCGCAGTCAAACGCGTATAGGTCTCCAGCTGGCCAAGGCTACTCAGTAACCGGGGCACACCAAGATCGATGTAGGGATCGGCAAACATCAGGTTCTCAGTATGTTCCGAGACCGCTTGGGCAATCCGATAACCGGCCTGGCCATTCAGGAACAGCACTCGTGCATTATCAAAAAAATGTCCCAGCTCTGACTGAGTATGACGAATGGCCCACTCCTGAAGAATGCCACGCAGCCCGGCCCCGGTGGTAACTGGCTTGTCGGGCACGCAGGCCTCCAGGCGTTCGGTATCCGGGTGTCGCAACTTTTCTTTTCCGACCTGATAGTGATCGTGCACCATGCTTAGGCCGATAGCATCAGCCTGATCCCGGACCGATTCGAGCAACGACTCGGCACGGCTAAGATCGCCATCAGCGCCGAGCCGAATGATACGAAAGCGCTGCCCCAAAAATTGGGCCTCCATCTCATAGTCAAAATCCGACGTGCCTTGGCTGACACTCACCACCGTTTTCATGGTCTGGACCAATTTTAGTTTCCAGTGTTATTGATTTCAGGATAGGTCAGGCAACGTCTATATTCTTTAGCACAGATCAAATTTCAGTCATCCGCTAACCGTCTACACTAGTCAAGAGCACGCACGGAATCCTTAAGCCCTGAACCCGCTACGGAGGCATTACCCATGAGTATTCAGGATGAACTCTCGTCCACTACCCAAAAGCTCATTCAGCCCGGACAGGGAATTCTGGCCGCCGACGAAAGTCACCCGACCATTGCCAAACGGTTTGCCGCTGTCGGCGTCGATTCCACCGAGGAGAAGCGCCGGGAGTACCGAAGCCTGATCCTGTCGGCGCCAGGCCTGGGCGAATTCATCAGTGGCGTAATCCTGTTCGAAGAAACACTCAATCAGCAAAGCCTGGACAACGTGCCAATCCCGAAGATGCTGGAAGCTCAGGGTATCGTGCCGGGGATCAAGGTCGACAAAGGCAAACAGCCGTTGATCAATGCTCCGGGTGATGAAATCACTGTGGGTCTGGATGGTCTTGAAGACCGGCTGGAGATCTATAAGAACGTCGGCGCCCGGTTTGCCAAGTGGCGCAACGTGTTTCACATATCGGATACCCTGCCCTCCCGTCAGGCCGTGGAAGCCAACGCCGAGGTCCTGGCCCGCTACGCCGCGATCTGTCAGTCCATCGGCATCGTGCCTATTGTTGAACCCGAAGTGCTGATTGATGGCGACCATAGCCTGGCGCGGTGCGCGGAGGTCAGCGAGGTGGTTCTGCGGGAAGTGTTTAATGCGCTGGCCCGGCATCGGGTGCAGCTTGAACACATGATCCTGAAGCCAAGCATGGTCACACCCGGCAAGGACAGCCCCAAGGCCAGCCCGGAAGAAGTGGCGGAAGCGACCGTCTCAGTATTCCGACGGGTGGTACCCGCAGCGGTCCCCGGCATCAATTTTCTATCTGGCGGCCAAACACCCGAGGAAGCAACCCTGAATCTGAATGCCATCAACAGCCTGGGTACCCAGCCGTGGGAACTGAGTTTTTCCTACGGCCGAGCCTTGCAGGAACCTGCCCAGAAGGCCTGGGCAGGTGATCTGGAGAATGGCCCCGCAGCCCAGGAGGCCATCCTGAAGCGGGCACGGCTCAACGGGGCAGCCCGCTCAGGCATGTACAGCGCCAACATGGAGCATTAAACTCAGTCGCAGCCCTGAGTGCAGCTCGCGTCCCCATTGAAGGCCATGGTACGTCCACTCAGAGGGACGTACATTGGCACCTGCACCAGGTCCCGAAACTGGGCGGTACGGGTGCCCTGTCTGAGCTTGCCACCGTCAGTGGCCGGTTCGTTGGCATGGGAGGCAATGACGGCCTTGGGCTCAATCAGCTCGTTGATGACATAGGCCGCTTCTTTCGGACCGGTGGTGTAGGTGTCGCCAATATTCATCACCACCAGTTCCGCACCGTAGTGATCTTTAACCACCAGCTCCTGCTCGGCAGTAATGCCAGTATCGCCGGAGAGATACACCACCAGCCCGTTGGAAAAGGTCAGGACATAGCCGGTGGGCGGCCCGACGCTTGCGCCAACGCCGGCGGCCTTCAGGTATTCCGCCAGCGGTCCGGTCAGGAAGCTGGGCGATACACCATTGCTGTGCACGGCCGGCACGGTGGTCATCGCCACACCACCCAACTCCTGCTCGGCACCGAAACGCACCAGCATGGAATTGCCTGAATCACCGCCCGCTGCACTGAGTTTGGCGGCGAAAAACGCCGGCATTTCACTGCCAGTGAGAATCTTGGCCTGCTTTTTTACCGCAATATCTACGGTATTGGATTGCGGCAGGGTCGACACCGAGGTATCCGGAGAGCCACAGGTGCCTGTGTTAGTCTTGCTGATACGGGCATCGCCAACGTGATCGCCATGCATGTGCGACACCAGGACCACATCTATGTCCCCAAGCCTGGGATCGTCCGGCCCGGCCACGGTGCGACCGGCATCGTAAAGAATCCGGGTGCCGTTGGGATCCTCGAACACCAGAGCCCGGTCGCGACTGCAAAACTCACCGTCGTGGCTACCCAACGGCGTAACCTTTACATCGCCGTCGGCCGCGCCTGCCCCGGCGACCAGTCCCAGTGTCAGGCAAACGCCGCCAGCCATAGTCGCCAGCGTCCGCCGTGATAATCGATCAAACATGGTTCATTCCTCCCTGGTGGATTGTTCTTCTACAACCACGACAGTTACGAGCCGCAGCCCGCTTCGTACCAGTGTAGTTGGCAACCACGGAGGAAAAATGATTTGGGAGAGATTAAAGGGTAATCAGGCGGCCCGGATACCGGAGCTGACTGACACAGCGCCCTGCTCCAGGCACGCCAACATCGGAGCAACTTCCCGAATCTTTCGGGCCTGGGGCCAGATCGACTCGGCTTCGGCGAAGCCTTGCCGAAGAAAGTTCATCCATTGTTTGATGCGCCCGGTCACGTAGCGGTCTTCCAACCAGCCTTGCAGCACTTCGGCGTACTCCCGAACCAGAGCGACCGCCTCTGGCCAGGTCATGTCAGGAATCTCGTCACCTCGCTGGCTGGCTTTGATCTTGCGCGCCAGGTCCGGCCGGGCAATCAGCCCTCGACCGATCATGACATCGTCACAGCCCGACACCTCACGGCAACGCCAATAATCGTCGACGGTCCAGATTTCGCCATTGGCAATCACCGGAGTTGCCACCGCATTGCGTACTTTCGCGATTTCTTCCCAATAGGCCGGCGGCTTGTAGCCATCAACCTTGCTTCGGGCATGAATCACGATTTCGGCGGCACCGGCCGCTTCCAGCGCCTGGCCACAGGCAACGCCCATGGAGCGATCATCGTAGCCCAGCCGCATCTTGGCGGTGACCGGAATCGCATCTGGCACGGCCCGGCGTACGGCCGCGGCAATTTCGTGCATCAGCTCCGGTTCCCGCATCAGTACGCAGCCGCCCTTGTGCTTGTTGACGGTTTTGGCGGGACAACCGAAGTTGATGTCGACTTGGGTTGCGCCCAGTTCCACAGCCCGGGCGCCGTGCAACCCCATCTGCTTGGGGTCAGAACCCAGCAACTGCAACGCCACCGGCGTACCGACACGGGTCAGCGACTGGTTGTACAGTTCGGGGGCGTACTTGTAGAAAACACGGGGGGGCAGCATGCCGTGGGTCACGCGAACAAATTCGGTAACACACCGGTCTATACCGCCAACTTTGGTCAGCGTTTCACGGATTGGTGCATCTACCAGCCCCTCCATAGGGGCGAGGATTACTCGCATGTCGGCTCCGGACGTGGTTAAAGATTGAGCGGGCCGGCATTGTAGTCAGTTTTGGGAACAGAATGAAGCGTGGCAAGCCATGCCAGGGGCCTACTGGGACATCGCGTAATTAACGCAGTAATCCGCCAGCACCTTGCTTTGTTGCTGCCATTGCTTGGACCAGGACGCCATCCAACGAACCATCACACAACTCCCTTTCCGGTGTGGGTACTCGAAGAATAGTCAATGCTCAGCCACTGTGGGAAATAAAGGAAAGAAAAACTAACGGTAGGTTCTAGCTATCAAAGCCGCTCGATGCCGGCAAACTTACCCTGACTATCGAACAGGATACGGAAGGATCCGCGCACACCATCGCGCAGGTAAAAACGGGAGAGAATACGGGCCGGGAATCGGACTGAGCGTCCGTCCCGGGCCGTGGTGTGAACGTCGGTGGCAACGCCCTGATAGAGTTTGATCCACTCATCAGGGCTGATGCTGATGTCCACAATGATCTGCTGCATGCGGCTTAGTTAGCCAGTTCCAGCAACAGACGGTTCAGGCGGGTGACATAAGCGCCCGGATCTTCCAGCTGCTCACCACTGGCCAGGGTCGCCTGATCCAGCAGAACCGCAGACAGTTCACCAAATCGCTCCTCGCCCTTTTCGTTTTCCAGGCGCTGAACCAGCGGATGATCCACGTTGATTTCAAAGATCGGCTTGCTGTCCGGCACTTTCTGGCCAGCGGCTTCCATGATCTTCTTCATCTGGGCACCCATGTCGAAGTCGCCCACGACCAGGCACGCCGGGGAGTCAGTCAGGCGGTTGGTCACACGAACTTCCTGCACTCGGTCGCTCAGTGCGGTCTTTATGCGCTCAAGCAGATCCTTGTGTTCCTCGGCAGCCTCTTCCTTGTGCTTCTTGTCCTCTTCGGTCTCTACTTCGCCAAGATCGAGGTCACCACGAGCGACGTCCTGGAACTGCTTGCCGTCGTATTCGTTCAGGTAACCCATCATCCACTCGTCGATGCGATCCGACAGAATCAGCACCTCGATGCCCTTCTTGCGGAAGACTTCCAGATGCGGGCTGCTCTTGGCGGCCATGAAGTTATCAGCAGTGATGTAGTAGATCTTCTTCTGACCCTCTTTCATCCGGCCGATGTAATCGTCCAGCGATACTGACTGGGCACTTTCGCCGGTATGGGTGGTGGCAAAACGCAGCAGGCCGGCGATCTTCTCACGGTTGCTGAAGTCTTCTGCCGGGCCTTCCTTAAGCACGGTACCAAACTCACCCCAGAACTTCTGATACTGCTCCGGGTCCTTCTTGGCCAGCTTGGACAGCATGTCCAATACCCGCTTGGTCAGCGCGGTGCGGATGCTCTCCACGGTGCTGTCGTTCTGAAGAATCTCACGGGATACGTTCAGGGACAGATCGTTGGAATCAATCACGCCCTTGGCAAAGCGCAGGTACAGCGGCAGGAACTGCTCGGCGTCGTCCATGATGAACACGCGCTGAACGTACAGCTTCAGGCCACGCGGGGCTTCGCGGTTGTACAGATCAAACGGTGCGCGCGCTGGGATGTACAGCAGGCTGGTGTAGTCCAGCTTGCCTTCCACCTTGTTGTGGGACCAGGTCAGTGGGTCCTCGAAATCGTGCGCGATGTGCTTGTAGAACTCTTTGTACTCTTCGTCTTTGATCTCGGTACGCGGCAGCGTCCACAGAGCGGTAGCATCGTTGACGGTTTCGTCTTTGCCCTTCTCTTCCTCATCTTCAGACTCGGACTTCATGACGACCGGGAACGAGATGTGGTCAGAGTATTTCTTGACCAGGTTGCGCAGACGGAAGCCATCGGCAAATTCGCTGGCGTCTTTCTTCAGGTGGATAACGATCTCGGTACCCCGGTTCTCGCGGCTCACCTGTTCAATGGAGAACTCGCCGTCGCCCTGGGATTCCCAATGCACGCCCTCTTCGGCTGGTGCACCGGCACGACGGGTAAAGACGTCTACCTTGTCGGCGACGATAAAGGCCGAATAGAAACCGACACCAAACTGACCAATCAGCTTGCTGTCTTTCTTCTCATCACCGGACAACTGCTTCAGGAACTCTGCGGTGCCGGAACGGGCAATGGTACCCAGGTTCTCGATCACGTCGTCACGGCTCATGCCGATACCGTTGTCGGCCAGCGTGATGGTGTTCGCCTCTTTGTCGTAGTCGAGACGGATCTTCAGTTCCGGATCGTTTTCGTACAGACCATCGTCTTTCAGTGCCGCGAAACGCAGCTTGTCTTCGGCATCTGAAGCGTTTGAAATCAGCTCACGAAGGAAGATTTCCTTGTTGGAATAGAGGGAGTGGATCATCAGGTGAAGCAGCTGCTTCACTTCGGTCTGAAAACCCAGGGTCTCTTTTTGCGACTCAACCGTCATGGCGTCTATATCTCCTGAATTAACTCACAGTTCAAAGAAGCGGGTGCGGAGGTTTTGCCGAAACCGTGCGGAGCCATGGATGGCGGAGCCGAGCGTACATGGATGTATTCACAGCGTGTTTCGGCAAAGCCTCCGCGCCTGCGTCAGCTCGGATTCTTTGTCTTGCAGCAGAAGTGGGGGCATGCCGGGGCATTTCAAGCCCCGGCATCGGATGGAGATTAGTCTTCGAGGAGAAAGTGCGCCCGAGCCGTGGCAATGGGCTGGGCCCGGGATTTCTGCCAGGCCGTGACCATCACATTGGCAACCCGGTTACCCTGCCGGGTGAGCCGGCATTCGGCGTAGGTTTCGCGGTTAAGGCCTGCCCGCAGGTAATCCAGAGAGAAGTCGACAATGCGCGGCATCCGCATGCTGTCCTGGGACATCATCAGGTAGATCGCAGCCGAGAGCTCCATGAAGCCACCAATGACGCCGCCGTGAATGGCGGGCAGGATGGGATTACCAAGATTTTCCTCTTTCTTCGGCAGGCGGAAAATCAGGTCGTCACCAAACTGATCGCACTCCAGGCCGATAAAAGTGGCGTAAGGAATACTCTCCAATAAACGGGTGAAGTCCCCGGTTTCCCGGGTGTGGCGATAGATCTCCGGATCCGTCATTGGACACCTCCGGTAATCAGGTCACGGTAATGCTTCGGCGTTGCTTCCTGGCCAATACGCATGAAGGTGCCCACGCAGTTGGCGATGGTTTCAATACCGTCCAGCTCAACACCTTCCTGCTCGTCACACTTCTGGTAGGCCTCACACCGGGTAAAGATGATGTTGCGGGTAACCTTGTAGGTTTCGGCACGGGCGTAGACTGGCTTGTGGGGTGCCGCCGGACGCATGTAATCCACCCGCAAATCCAGTGTTGGGCACAGTTCAAACTCGTCCAGTGCACACAGAATCACCGAACCGGAAGTCGTGTCCATAAGGGTTGTGATGGCACCGCCGTGGATGACACCGGTATCCGGATTACCAATAATACGATCGCTGTATGGTAGGCACAGCGTCAGGCTCCCTTCCCTGGCTTCGATTACCGACAAGCCCAATTCCTTGGCCTGTTTGAGGGTGTCGATAAACCGGGTAACCCGATTTAGCCGTATTTCGTCATTCATTCAGAGCAAACCTGTGGGTCAAGAATTTATTTGGGTGTTTTCTCGGCTTTGACTGGTGCTTCTTCGTCGAACACCTTCCCAGAGCGCAGGGCGCTGAGTGCGTTCGAGCAGAACTCCCGCCGATACAGAACCACCACCACGAGTGTGGACCCGGCAATAAAGACCAGCGGGTGGATAAACCAACCAACAACCGCCATGGCGTAATAGTAGGATCTCAAACCAAGGTTGAAAGCGTCGCCCGCCAGATTGCAGACATTTCCGGCACTGCGTGCGAAGGCCTCGCGCCCGGCAGGGCTGATCTTGGTGTCGTCCGGTGGCGGCGCGCTGCCCACCATTACCGACACGAAGTTGTACATCCGCATGGACCAGGTGAATTTGAAGAAGGCGTAGATAAACACCACCAGAAGCAGCACCATCCGCAACTCCCAGATTTCGCGACTGGGCAGGGTGCCAAATGGCAGGGTGCTGAATACCTCCATCACTTCCTGGGTGTAACCGAGGGCGGTGATGATACCGGCCAGGATCAGAAGGCAACTGGATGCGAAAAAGGCCCCGTTGCGTTCCAGGTTGCCGACCACCGAGGCATCGGCAATCCGGTTTTCCCGCTTGAGCATGACCCGCATCCAATCTTCCCGATACATGTCCAGCGTATTAGACAAACAGGGCCTGTCCCCTGCCCGTCGACGCGAGTACACGGTATAGCCGAGCCAGCAGGTCAGAAACCAGAGCAAAGCTATCACTTCCAGAATATTACTCATCGGCGGCCTTTGGTGATGAATACGGAATCAAATGTTGCTGGAACAGGCACTTATAATACGCTAAGGGTCTCTACGTCACCAGAACGACGGGGGATTTTCAGGCGCCCAAAGCCGTGCAATCATGTAAGTTGAAGTGTAGGACAGAATGGGCCGGCAATGCCCCGCTCTGTTCGCCTGAGAGCCATTCAAAAAGGGAGTTTCATGTGAACCAGTACCTCTTGCAACGCTGCATCGCCCCGGTGGTCGTGGCTCTGACGCTGGCCGGCTGTTCGGTCAATCCGGTTACCGGTGAAAGTCAGCTGTCGCTGATTCCCGAAAATCAGGAACTGTCCATGGGCGCGGAGCAATACACCCCTACGCAGCAAACCCAGGGTGGCCAGTTCTACATGGACCCAGAGCTCACCCTCTATGTTCGCGAGGTTGGCCAGAAGCTCGCCGAGGTCAGCGACCGGCCGGATTTGCCGTACGAGTTTGTCGTGCTCAACAGCAGCACGCCCAATGCCTGGGCCCTGCCCGGTGGCAAGATCGCCATCAACCGTGGCCTGCTCACCAAACTGGACGACGAAGCGCAGCTGGCGTCGGTTCTCGGTCACGAGATTGTGCATGCCGCCGCCCGCCACAGTGTGCAGCGCATGCAGCAAGGCATGTTGATCAGCGCCGGTGTCGCCGGCCTGGGCTTTGCCCTGTCAGATAACGAGTGGGCTGGTGTACTGATGGGCGGCGCGGCGCTGGGCGCCCAACTGGCGCTGGCGCAGTACAGCCAATCGGATGAACTGGAGTCCGACTACTACGGCATCCTGTATATGAAAAAGGCAGGCTACGACCCGACCGCCGCGGTTGAACTGCAGCAGCTCTTCCTGGAGCTATCAGAAGACCGTGACAGCAGCTTCATTCAAGGCATGTTTGCCACCCACCCACCGTCTGCAAAACGAGTTCAGCGAAATAGGGAACTGGTCGACGAGGTTGGAGCCGGCGGCTATCGGGGTGAGGACATCTATGAACGCAAGTTGGCAACCCTCCGCAAGCTCCAGCCTGCCTATGACGCCCACGATGAGGCCCGCAAACTGGCCTCGGAAGGTGATATGGACGCCGCCCTGAAGAAGGTCAACGAAGCCATTCGCCTGGCACCAGATGAGGCCATGTTCTATACCCTGCGCGGCCGGATCTACAAGGAGCAGGAGAAGTTGCAAGAAGCCTCAGACGATTTCGACAAGGCCGTATCCCTGTATCCGGAAATGTTCGTGTATCGGCTTTACAACGGTCTGAATGCCCTGAAGTTGAACAATCTCGATAAGGCGCGCAACAACCTTGAGCGTGCCAATCAGGTGGTGCCCACCTCCATTGCCTACCTGCGCCTGGGTGACATTGCCGCACGGCAGAACCGTCGGGACGATGCCGTTGCCTACTACTCCAAGGCAGCCGAGGCAGGCGGTGACGTCGCCAAGGAAGCCCAGCAAAAACTGGAGGCACTCAGAAACTGAGCGCGCTGAATGAGTGAAAAAAGAGCCGACGGAGCACCCTCCGCCGGCTCTTTTTTGTGGCTCCTACACTCGTTGGCCGCGCTGACGCGTAATACCCGTCATCGCTACATTGACATTTAGAGCAATAACTCTAAAAATCAGATGACACAAACAACGAGTGGATGGCAGCAATGCTGGCGAAACGTATCCAACCCATGGTATCCCAGGCTCGAAGCCTGTATGTCGAGCTGATGTTCCAGGTAATGGGACGGGCCCTTCAGGCAGTGAGTGAAGTCGATGACGCGGTCAAAAAAGAGACCCAGGCCTTGCCCGCCGGTTTCCTTTTCGAAATGATGGTGATGCCGGACGGACCGCGCCTGATTGTGGAACATACCGGTCTCGGACGCCTTCATTACCACGGCGACTCTGCGCCCCGCCCGGTCGATCTGTCGATCCAGTTCAAGCACATCGCCCACGCCTTCCTGGTTCTGTCGTTTCAGGAGAAGACGGCGGTGGCCTTTGCCAATGACCGAATGCTGGTAGACGGCGACATCAGTTACGCGGTGCGCATGACCCGGATACTGAACCGGCTGGAATCGTTCATTCTGCCCAAGTTGATTGCCGAGCGCGCGGTCAAGGAATACCCCAGCGATCTGCACCTACCACAAAAGCTGATCAGCGCAGTGCGGATTTACCTGAAAGTTGCCACTAATTTTGTTG
>Ga0207899_1000090_pt1 | contig 42865 bp, 33 predicted proteins | sample MalvirmetaMSP134_FD_184235 | JGI IMG/M metagenome (GOLD analysis project Ga0207899, IMG submission 184235) | Marine viral communities from the Deep Pacific Ocean - MSP-134 (SPAdes) | ecosystem: Environmental > Aquatic > Marine > Oceanic | place: Pacific Ocean | collected 2011-06-28
AAGTGGGCGGTTAGCTCAGCTGGGAGAGCATCGCCCTTACAAGGCGAGGGTCACTGGTTCGATCCCAGTACCGCCCACCACTTTTCAGCATCGCCGGGCTACCCCGTCCGGTTGTGATTGTGGCAGTTACTCTGCCGCGATCGATGCGGAGCGGTAGTTCAGCTGGTTAGAATACCGGCCTGTCACGCCGGGGGTCGCGGGTTCGAGTCCCGTCCGCTCCGCCATTTTTTCTTCTCTTGCGATATCTTCCCTTTTTTCGTCATCCCCCTGACACATTTGCCGTGAATACTGTCCTGAATATCAGGAGCAGGAGTTTGGTATGTCTGATTATCAGGAAGATCTGATTGCCAGCCAGATGGAAGAATATGACGATGACATCGAGCAGGATGATGCGACAGAGCTCTGACTTCGCTACTGACCGTCGCTCTGCCGTTTAGAATTACCTTTCACAGAATGCCCTTGTCTTTCTGCTCGCGGACGTATCGTTTTCGATGTTCTGCGGGGCTCGTGTTGAACCACCGCTTCCACGCTTTGTGAAACGCCGCCGGGTTGGCAAAGCCCAATAACCATGCGATTTCAGATATCGATGTCCGCGTCTCGCGAACGTATTCACTGGCCAGTTCCTGACGGGTCTCGTCAAGGAGTTCCCGAAACCCCGTGCCTTCCTCCCGTAGCTGGCGTTGCAGTGTCCAGGGTGCAAGGCCCAGTTGGTCCGCGACGGTTGCCAGATCCGGCGTGTCGCCCTGGAGCAGGGGAGTCAGGCGGTCTTTGACGCGGTCTCCCATGGTCCAGTGAGAGCGGGTTTTCAGAAGCTGGCGCTCACATTGCCTCGCCAGAAGATCAAACATTCCCGGCTGGGACTGCAGCGAAGCTGCATCACGCGTTGACGCTGAAAGCTGAATGGCATTGCCCTGGGCGCCAAACTCCACGGGGCACCCGAACCAGGCTTCGAATTCCTCTTCCAGTCCCCGGGAGGGGTATTCAATACTGACGTTTTCCAGCACCTGCTGTTCCCCCGAAACGATGCGGAGAAACTCGGTCCAGGCGGCCAGCACCGAATCCACCACAAAGTAGTTGAAGACATTATATGGTCGGATCGAATAGAAGTTGGCGGTCAGGCCCTTGCCGGACATCCAGGGTGTGCCACGGCTGTTGTGGCTGGTCAGCACGCCGAACTTGATCAGGGTATTCAGCCCTTCGCCAGCAGTTGGTGCACACTGCGCCGCAAGCCCTGCCATACCTGCATCAACAGGGCGGGAAAGCCGGCCCATGGTCAGGCCCAGGGCAGGATTGCCCGTTAGCCGGATGGCGGCCTCGCCCAGACGCATGAAGCGGGGGATGCTGATTCTGGCATCGGGTGTCGCCAGGGACTGTGGGCTTAGCCCGAACCGTTCCATCAAAGGGGCGGGATCCTGACCTTCTGCGGCCACAGCGCGCGCCAGTACCGAGGCGTAAAGTACGCTCAGTTCGCCGAGGGAGTTGGTGCGTCGGGAGGGCATTCTCATCCTCCAGATACTGTCAGACAAGTTGCCTTAAGACAATATATTGTCACTTCAGGATATTGTCGGCGGGCATCGGTGCGGATAACTTAACGGTCATTCACCAATAATCAGAACTCATTAGAAGAATCCAGGAGAGACCATGACCGCATCGACAACAGGCGTTGCCCGCTATCCAAACCTGCTTGAGCCTCTGGATCTGGGGTTCGTCAAACTCCGTAATCGTGCGCTGATGGGGTCCATGCATACGGGCCTGGAAGAGGCTAAAAACGGCTTTGATCGGCTCGCCAGATTCTACGCGGATCGCGCCCGTGGCGGAGTGGGGCTCATTGTGACCGGCGGCATCGCGCCCAACGAGGAGGGCGCGGTGTTCCAGCATGCTGCCAAGATGAGTACCCCTGAAGAAGCGGAAAAGCACAAGGTCATTACCCGGGCGGTGCATGACGCGGACGGGCTGATCTGCATGCAGATCCTGCACTCCGGCCGCTACGCCTACCATCCCGGGCTGGTTGCCCCTTCGGCCATCCAGGCGCCGATCAACCCGCTCAAGCCCAGGGCGCTGGATGAAAAAGGCATCGAGAAGCAGATCCAGGATTATGTGAACTGCGCCGAGCTGGCCCGAGAGGCGGGCTATGATGGCGTCGAGATCATGGGGTCTGAAGGCTACTTCATCAATCAGTTTATTGTTCAGCACACCAATGACCGGACGGACCGCTGGGGTGGCAGCTATGAAAATCGCATTCGCCTGCCCATCGAGATTGTTCGCCGTGTCCGCGAGCAGGTGGGTGAAAAGTTCATTCTGATCTACCGTCTGTCGATGCTGGACCTGATTGAAAACGGCAGCACCTGGGAGGAAGTGGTGCAGCTGGCGAAAGAGATTGAAAAGGCCGGCGCTACCATTATCAATACCGGCATCGGTTGGCACGAGGCGCGGGTTCCCACCATCGCCACCTCCGTTCCCCGTGGCGCCTTCACCGGCGTGACCCGCCGGCTCAAGGACGAAGTGCGGATTCCGCTGGTGACCACCAACCGGATCAACATGCCCGACGTGGCGGAGAAGATTCTGGCCCAGGGCGATGCCGATATGGTGTCCATGGCGCGCCCCTTCCTGGCGGATGCAGACCTGGTCAAAAAAGCCATTGAAGACCGGGCGCAGGAGATTAACACCTGCATCGGCTGCAACCAGGCATGCCTGGACCATACCTTCAGCGGCAAGTTGACCTCCTGTCTGGTGAATCCGCGGGCCTGCCATGAAACCGAGCTTGCCTACGTGAAAACCTCCTCGCCCCGGAAGATCGCCGTGGTCGGCGGCGGACCGGCGGGGCTTGCATTTGCCACCGTTGCCGCCGAGCGTGGCCATGCCGTCACCCTGTTTGATGACGGCAAGGAAATTGGCGGGCAGTTCAATGTGGCCAAGCTGATTCCCGGTAAGGAAGAGTTCTACGAGACCCTGCGCTACTTCAAGGTGATGCTTGATAAGCACGGCGTGGACGTTCGCCTGAACAACCGGGTAAGCGCGGAAGACCTGAAAGCCGGCGGCTTCGATCATGTCATCCTGGCTAGCGGCGTGAAGCCCAGGACACCGGAGATTGAGGGCATCGACCATCCCAAGGTAATCGGTTACCTGGACGCGTTGCTCGAGCGCAAGCCCGTGGGCCAGAAGGTGGCGGTGATCGGCGCCGGTGGTATCGGCTTTGATGTGTCCGAATTTATCGTCCACAAAGGTACGTCAGCGGCACTGGACCCGGCGCATTTCATGCGGGAATGGGGCGTGGATCTCACCGTGGAGCACCGCGGTGGCATCAAGGGCATGGAGCCTGAGCTGCCGGAGCCGGCCCGCGAGGTCTACCTGCTTCAGCGCAAGACGTCGAAAGTGGGCAAGAACCTGGGTAAAACCACCGGCTGGATTCATAGAACCTCCCTCAAGCACCGTCAGGTTCAGATGGTGCCAGGCGTGACCTATCGCAAAATTGACGATGAAGGCCTGCACGTGACCATCACACCCAAGGGCGCAGAGCAGGGCGAAGACCGTGTACTGCCAGTGGATACCATCATTGTCTGCGCAGGCCAGGATCCGCTGCGGGAGTTGCAGCTGGACCTTGAAAGCGCGGGCCTGAGCGTTCATCTGATCGGCGGTGCTGACGTGGCGGCGGAGCTGGATGCCAAGCGCGCGATTGATCAGGGTAGCCGTCTGGCGGCGGAGCTCTGATACGGCAGAGCTTTGACGAAAAATCGCGGCGATCACAAATTGTTGCAGATTTTGTTACATACACACCGTGTTAGCCGGTCGTTGACCGGCTAGACTGTTATCCGCATATTGAAATTTGAAATTCCGGATATCAGGAGTGTGCAATGGCGTCTGCCGAAAAGGTGGGTGACGAACATTCGGCAGTCTTCTTTATGGACGGCAGTGAAGTATCGAGGCAGATGCGCGCCTCGGAGTTCGGTGCGTTTCTGGACGGCTATGTCGGGCTTTCCGATCTGGCGGATACCGATGTAAAGGCGGTGTTCGTGCTTTTGAGCCCGGGACTCGAAGTGCGCTCACTGGTGTTCTTCCGCATCTATTTTGATGAGGAAGGCCGCGCGGACGCCAGCTGGAACCTGCCTGTGGAGCAACTGGCTCGAAAGGGCGCCAAGGGCCCGGATCTGGGTGGCGGGCCGATCCGGCTGGTATGCCGCAGCCAGTGCCCTGCGTCTGTCAGTGCCGATGACCTTTGGGACCCGGACATGACGCCGGGCAGCAACCACTTCCAATCCATCCGTCGTGCCGTAGAGGCCAACAGCCTCAAGTTCCGCAAGGCCGAACCGCCGGCGGAGGAGAACATTCCGGTACTGGGTGACGAATCCCGCGAGCAGGATTCCTCCGGCGACCGCGCCCGCCTGGCCCAGCTGATCCGCGAACAGCGCCTGCGGATCAAGACCCTCCAGAGCGTCCATCGGGATGCTTTGTCCGAGCTCCAGCGGGAAAACCGCCATGAAATCCAGGCCCTTCGTAATGAGCTGGCGGACCTGCAGCAGCGCTATGAGCGCCAGAAACTGAGTAATGAACAGCTCAAGAAGCGTCTTGCCGAGCGGAACGAGCAGTACCTGGATATGCAGGAGCAGATCGCCAACGAAGCCGCCAGCAAGAACCGGGAAGGGGCTGCGGCGAACGCCGAGGTGGTGCTGTTGAAAGAGCAGCTCGATCGCCGGCAGCGGGAACTCGAGCTGCGGGACGAGAAAATCGTTGCCCTGGAGCAGGAGAATTACGACCTTCAGCATCAAGCACCGGCAGAAGATTCGTTGATGGACCACCTGAAGAACCAGTCGGTTTTTCTGGTGGCCTATCACCCTGGCGTGGGCCACGTGACCCTGCCGTACAGTGATATCGAGACCTATTTCCGCAATCCCGTCTCCTATGCAGCGGCGCGATGCGGCCTGAACGAGCCTGCCTATCGGGAATGGCTGGAGCATTATGAGAACCCGGTCTGCCACCACAAGAGCAACAAAGGGGTGCAGTGCAATGAACCGGTGATGCGGGTGAGCCAGCCTTCGGAATTCCGCCCCGGCGTCGATGACCGCTGCGAGCACCACCAGCTGGTTGAGGCCCATTCCTGAATCGGCGATCACGCCAATTAACACGAACTTTTTCAGAATCCCGCCGTATTTCGTTAGTATGGGGCCTTCGAACGACCCCATACAGACACCCACAGGAAGTTTCATGGACCAATTCAGGAACATCGGCGTCATTGGCCGCATGGGCAGCGTGCAGGTTGTCGAGTCGCTGCGGCAGCTCAAGCAGTACCTGATCCGCAACAACTACCATGTGATCATTGAGGAAGACACCTCCACCATGCTGCCGGGCCATGGCCTTCAGGTTGCCAGCAAAAAGCTGCTGGGCGAGATCTGTGACCTGGTGATAGTGGTTGGCGGTGATGGCAGCCTTCTTGGTGCAGCACGGGAGCTGGCCAAATCCAAGATCCCGCTGTTGGGCGTGAACCGTGGGCGGCTCGGGTTTCTGACCGATATCTCCCCGTCCGATCTGGAAGAGCGTCTGGAAAAGGTCTTGCAGGGGGAGTACATCGAAGAAACCCGATTCCTGCTGGACGGCCATGTGGAGCGAAACGGCCAGCCCCTGGGTTTCGGCACGGCGCTGAATGATGTCGTGCTGCATCCGGGCAAGTCCACGCGGATGATTGGCTTCGACCTCTATATCGACGGGCACTTTGTCTACAGCCAGCGTTCGGACGGGCTGATCGTATCAACGCCTACCGGCTCTACCGCCTATTCGCTCTCAGCGGGCGGGCCCATCATGCATCCGAAGCTGGATGCGGTGGTGCTGGTGCCCATGTTCCCTCATACCCTGAGCAGCCGACCCATCGTGGTTGATGGCAAAAGCGAGATCAAACTGGTGATCGGGGAGACCAACGAAACCTATCCCCAGATCAGTTTTGACGGCCAGATGAACATTGCCTGCGCTCCCGGTGACATCATCCGCATCACCAAGAAACCGTTTAAAATCCGCCTGATCCATCCGACGGACCACAATTTTTACGCCACCTGCCGGGACAAGCTAGGTTGGGCCAGCGAAATCGCAGCGAGTTAAACATGGCATTTCAGAAACGAAGCGCGAGCCGCGGCTACGACATCATTGGTGATATTCATGGCTGTGCCCACACCCTGAAGCGGTTGCTGGATCAGATGGGATACCGCAGGCGCAACGGTGTGTATCAGCACGATTCACGGCAGGCCATTTTTATCGGCGATATTATCGACCGCGGCCCGCGCATACGCGAGTCCCTGCACCTGGTGCGGGACATGGTGGAGCATGGTTCGGCGCGGATCGTGATGGGTAACCACGAATACAACGCCCTGGGCTATTGCACACGCGCACGGCCGGGCAGTGGCAAGAAGTGGCTACGGGAGCACAACGCTCGCCACGACCGGTTGATCCGGGAAACCCTGCAACAATTCGAGCACCATCCCCACGAGTGGAACGAATTTCTGGAATGGTTCTATACCATTCCTCTGTTCATCGACGAGCCGGATTTCCGCGCGGTTCACGCCTGCTGGGATAACAATTTGATCGAGAAGTTCAAGGCCCATCAGGGTGGCGCCTGCATTGATGATGATTTTCTCCATGCGTCTGCGGCGATTGAGTCTTTTGCCGGCCAGGTCATGGATACCCTGCTGCGGGGCACCGACCTGCGCCTGCCTCCTGGCGTTAAAATCACCGGGCGCGACGGCTACACGCGTGAATTCTTCCGCACCAAGTTCTGGGCCGATAACCCGAAAACCTATGCTGATGTAGTGTTCCAGCCGGACCCTCTGCCTGAAGACGTCGCCCGCCGGGAACTGACCGACCATGAGCGCAGTCAACTGGTGACCTATCCGGCATCTGCGCCACCCGTGTTTGTGGGGCATTACTGGATGGAAGGAGAGCCCGAGCCGCTCAAGCCCAATGTGGCCTGTATCGATTTCAGCGCCGTCAAGTACGGCAAGCTGGTGGCTTATCGGTTGGACGGAGAGCGGCATCTGTCTAAAGACAAGTTCGTGTGGGTAGACGTGGAGCGCCCGGAAGAGGCGGATTATCCCACCAGTGAAGACAGCATAGCGAGGTGATGATTGTACCGGGTTAAACAGATTGAGGCCGAAGCGGACCTGGCGGGATTCAGCCAGTGGCTGAAAGAGCAGGGCGTCGAACACCGGATAACGGAAGAAGGCGACTCTCAGGTGCTGTGGCTGGAGAACCCGGATCATGCAGACCCGGTTCTGCACGCACTGGAGCGGTTCCTGAGCGAGCCGGAGCTGCGGGAACGGGTCAACGAGGTGGTCAGTTCACCGGTCTTTGTCGGCGGTCGTTGGCAGCCCTCCCCGCGACACGCGCCGCTGGTGCTGGCGATGATTGTCATCGGCGTGGTTGTCTCCTTCTTTACTGAACTGGGCCAGAACCGGCTGGCGACCTATCTGATGATCATCGACCCCACGGTGTATAACTGGGGGAGCATGGCAGAGCGCATTCAGGCATTGAGCGCGACCCTGTCGAACGGGGAGATCTGGCGGCTGCTGACACCGGATTTCCTGCACTTCAGCTGGGCCCATATCGTGTTCAACGCGGTGATGCTCTGGTTTCTGGGTAGCCAGATTGAGTGGTTTGACGGTCGTCAGCGATTGCTGCTTCTGTTTGTGGTGGTCAGCGTGTTGTCCAATGGACTCCAGTACCTGGTATCCGGCCCTCTTTTCGGCGGATTGTCCGGGGTGGTTTACGGTATCCTCGGCTACTGCTGGCTGAGCCAGCGTCGGCGCCCCAGGTTCCAGTTTCCACCGGCTCTGGTGACGTTTGCCGTCGCCTGGATGGTCGTGGGTTTTACGCCTTTCACGGAAATGCTGGGTCTGGGCAGAATGGCCAATGAGGCACACCTTGGCGGCTTCCTGTCTGGCCTGGCGCTTGCGGTGATTTTGCCGGTGCCAAAAAAAGCCCCACATCAAGGTGGGGCATGAAGAGAGCGTGTAAGCTCTGATGAGAGAGACCAAATGAACACAACCTCCGTCATTTGGTGAATCAATGATAATTATTATCATTTATATCTGTCAACAGTTTGCAGTAACTTTATCCCAAACCATCCACGGGAGATCGGAATGACCTATGAAGAGCTGATCAAGCGGCTTGATCCGACGGTTTACCGGAACCTCAAGCAGTCTCTGGAGCTGGGCAAGTGGCCGGACGGCCGCGCGCTGACCAAAGAGCAGCGCACCATCTGTATGGAAGCGATCATCTATTACGAGGAGCACCACCAGGTGCCGAAAGAGGAGCGGGTCGGTTACCTGGATCGTGGCAAGAAGGCCGGAACGGCCTGCGACCCGAGTGTATCCAGAACCACCAACGGCGCCACCGGTGATTCGGATAATTTCTTCGAGGTGAAGTCTTGAGCGCAGTGGTGGACATCACCGGGCGACTCCGGAAAATGCCCGCCGAGGCTGACAGCCCGGTGAGCTACAGCCTGCTTGTGGGTGACACCCGGATTCCGCTGAATGACCTTATAGGCTATCCGCTGAGGCTGGACTTCGACGGGGTGATTCGTTGCATCAACTGCGACCGCAAAACCAACAAGAGCTTCAGCCAGGGTTTCTGTTACCCCTGTTTCAAAAAGCTGGCAGCCTGTGATACCTGTATTATGAGTCCAGAGAAGTGCCACTATTACCAGGGCACCTGCCGGGAGCCGGAGTGGGGCGAAACCCATTGCATGGTGGAGCATGTGGTCTACCTGGCGAATTCATCCGGACTGAAGGTAGGCATTACCCGTGGCAGCCAGGTACCAACGCGGTGGATTGATCAGGGCGCGGTGGACGCCATCCCAATGATTCGCGTGGCCACCCGGCAGCTTGCCGGTTTCGTGGAAGTAGCCTGCAAAAAGCATGTGGCGGATCGCACCAACTGGCGCACCATGCTCAAGGGTGAAATCCCGGACATGGACCTGGCCCAGGAGCGGGACCGCCTTCTGGCGCTGATAGAAGATGACCTTAAAGCGCTGCAGGACCAGTACGGTGAAGATGCGCTTCGCCCGGTTGGCGAAGCGGGCCTGGCGCTCAGCTACCCGGTAGAGGTCTGGCCGGAGAAGGTGAAAACCCACAATCTTGACAAGGCATCCAGTGCCGAGGGCGTGCTCCAGGGTATCAAGGGGCAGTATCTGATCCTCGACACAGGCGTGATCAACATTCGAAAATACACCGGTTATGAAATCCGCTTTCAGGCATTTCCCGATCAGGGCGATAAACCCGATCAGGCCGCCAAGTAGGTGCCGGTAACCCATTCTGGAGACAAACCATGCGTACCAGTCAGCCACAAACCATTTATCTGAAAGACTATAAAGTGCCGGCGTTTGTCGTGGATCACGTGGATCTGCGTTTTGAACTGTTTGAGGACGGCGCCCGGGTTCACAGTCTGTTATCCATCCGGCGCAACCCCGACAGCGACGGAGCCGAACGCGATCTGGAGCTTGATGGTGACAGCCTGAAGCTAGAGTCCATTCAGTTGAACGGCGAAAGCCTGTCTGAGAACGATTATGACAATCGTGGCGAAAAGCTGGTTGTGCAGGGCGTGCCCGAGCAGTTCGAGCTGGCGGTAGTGACCTGGCTTGAGCCCCAGAACAACACCCGGCTGGAGGGGTTGTACAAGTCGTCCGGTATGTTCTGCACCCAGTGCGAGGCCCAGGGCTTCCGCTGTATCACCTATTTCCCGGACCGGCCGGATGTGATGGCGCGTTTCCGTACCCGTATCGAGGCCGACAAAACCGCCTATCCGGTGTTGCTGTCCAACGGCAACGATGTTGAGAAAGGCGAACTGTCCGACGGCCGTCATTTTGTGACCTGGGAAGACCCGTTCCCGAAGCCCAGCTATCTTTTCGCGCTGGTGGCCGGTGACCTGGTGGAAAAGCGGGATTCGTTTCGCACCATGTCCGGCCGGGATATCGATCTGAGAATGTACATCGAGCCCCGCAACGCCGAGAAGTGCGACCACGCACTGGATTCCCTCAAGCGCGCCATGCGCTGGGATGAGGAGGTTTACGGCCGCGAGTACGATCTGGATATTTTCATGATTGTGGCGGTGGACGACTTCAATATGGGTGCGATGGAGAACAAGGGCCTGAACATCTTCAACTCGTCCTGCGTTCTTGCGAGCCAGGAAACCGCCACCGATATGGCGTTCCAGCGCATTGAATCCATTGTGGCCCACGAGTATTTCCACAACTGGTCCGGCAACCGGGTGACCTGCCGCGACTGGTTCCAGCTGAGTCTGAAAGAAGGTTTCACTGTATTCCGGGACTCGCAGTTTTCCTCGGATATGGGGTCGCCCACGGTCAAGCGTATTGAAGACGCCTCCATGTTGCGCACCGCGCAGTTTGCGGAAGACGCCGGCCCCATGGCTCACCCGGTGCGCCCGGACTCCTACATGGAGATCACCAACTTCTATACCCTGACCATCTATGAGAAAGGCTGTGAAGTCGTCGGCATGATCCGGACCCTGCTGGGCGACGACATGTTCCGCAAAGGCAGTGACCTCTATTTCGAGCGCCACGACGGCCAGGCGGTGACCACCGATGATTTCGTGCGGGCGATGGAAGATGCCAGTGGTCGTGATCTGACCCAGTTCCGGCTCTGGTACGAGCAGGCAGGAACCCCCGAGCTGACCATCTCCGACGAGTTTGACCAGGGCAGGGGTGTTTACCGGCTGTCCATTAAACAGACCATTCCGGACACGCCCGGCCAGACCAACAAGAAGCCGCAGCACATTCCCTTTGCCCTGGGCCTGCTGGGTGCCGATGGTGAACCGCTGCCGCTGAAACTGTCTGCCGACGATGCCGATGCGCCGACCGAGCGGGTGTTGGAGCTGACCGAGGCCCAACATACGTTCGAGTTCCACGGCATTGCCGAGCGGCCTGTGCCCTCACTGTTGCGCCATTTCTCCGCCCCGGTGCGTGCCCAGTACCCCTGGACGCGGGAACAGCTGACTTTCCTGATGAGCCACGACAACGATGGCTTTAACCGCTGGGACGCCGGCCAGAAACTGGCGATTGATGTCATAAGCTCTTTGATCGGCAAGGACGATTCCGCCCAGGTTGATCCCGGGCTGATCGCCGCCTATCGCGGCCTGCTGGCTGACGATACGCTGGACCAGGCCCTGGTGGCCAAGATGCTTCAGTTGCCGACCGAAGCCTACCTGATCGAGCTGTCTGACAAGCCCGAAGTGCAGGCCATTCATCAGGCCAGGGAGCGGGTGCTGGCCAGCCTGGCACGGGAGCTTCGGGACGATCTGCTGGCCTGCTACCATCGCAACACCCTCAGTGGCGTGTATGAAGTGACGCCGGAAGCCGTTGCCCGTCGCAGCCTGCGCAACACCGCGCTGGCCTGGTTGCTGCACCTCGATGACGATGAGGCCCGCTCGCTGGCGCTGGCTCAATACGCCGACGCGGACAACATGACGGATCGTCTGGGAGCGTTGCGGGCGTTGGTTGGTTCCGGTTTCGAAGCCGATCGGGAAGCCACGCTGTCGGACTTCTACGAGCGTTTCCGGCAGGATCCGCAGGTTGTCGAGCAGTGGTTCTCTGTTCAGGCCGCCAGTGCCCGGACCGGAAGCTTGCCCCAGATCAAGGAATTGATGCAGCATCCGGCTTTCGACTGGAAGAACCCCAACAAGATCCGGTCGGTCATAGGCGCCTTCGCGGGGCAGAATCTGCCGGCCTTCCATGCGGAGGATGGTTCGGGCTACCGTTTCCTGGCGGAGCAGGTCCGTCGGCTGGATGACAGCAACCCGCAGATCGCCGCGAGGCTGGTGTCACCGCTGACCCGCTGGCGGAAGTTTGCGCCGGTGCACGGTGACCAGATGAAGGCTGCGCTGGAAACGGTTCGCGATAAAGACGGGCTGTCGCGGGACGTGTACGAGGTGGTGCACAAGAGCCTTGCCGACTAGCAAGAATGTGACAGGGCGTGAATCGCTCTGTCACACGTCGATACAAAATCGCACTTTTGAACGATAGACAACACTGGCCAATAGTCTAATCTGGCAACAGACAAGCGTCCGTGGTTATAAAACAAGATCTCACAATAAGAAAAGCCTTCCTGAAGGCTTTCAGACAGCGTTAAGGTTTACCAATGAACGACAAAAAGAACGTTTTTCTGGGTGGTTTGCTTGCCGCATCGGTTCTTGCATCACCCGTGATGGCCGGCGTGTCTCCGAGTGAGGCCGCCAAGCTTGGTCAGTCTCTTACACCCTTCGGCTCCGAGAAGGCCGGTAACGCTGCTGGCACTATTCCGCCCTGGACCGGGGGGCTGAAAGCGGAAGACGCCCCTGCCGCCTATGAGGGCAGCGGCCAGCACCATATCAATCCTTTCCCGGAAGACGAGGTGCTGTTCACCATCAGTGCCAGTAACGCCGAGCAATACGATCAACACCTGACAGACGGCCTGCGGGACATGTTTGAAACCTATCCCACCACCTTCAACATGCCCGTCTACCGCAGTCGTCGTACCCACGCGGTGCCGGACTGGGTGGCTGAAAATACTCAGGATAATGCGGTCAGTGCCGAAGTTGTTGGACAGGGTGCCGGTATTGACGGTGCTTTTGGTGGCTACCCTTTCCCGATTCTGCACGGCAATAACGAACAGAAAGCCTGGCAGGTAATGTGGAACCATCTGACCCGCTGGCGCGGTGTATCGATTACTCGTCGTTCGAGCGAGGTGGCTGTTCAGACAGACGGTGACTACGGCCTCGTAACCTCCCAGCAGGAAGCCTTCTTCAATTACTACAACCCGGAAGGCAGTGAAGAGACGCTGGATAACGTGATTTTTTATTATCTGTCGTTTACCCAGTCCCCGCCCCGTCTGGCCGGCGGCGCCATCCTGATTCACGAGACCCTGAACCAGATTATCAATCCGCGAAACGGCTGGGGCTACAATGCCGGTCAGCGCCGTGTTCGCCGTGCGCCCAACCTGGGCTATGATTCACCGATTGCAGCGGCGGACAACCTGAGAACAGCCGACGATACCGATATCTTCAACGGCGCTCTGGACCGGTATAACTGGGATTATAAAGGCATGCGGGAAATCTATGTGCCTTACAACAACTATCGTCTCAGTGAAGCAGGCACGCCCTATGCCGAAATTCTTGGTATTTCCCATATCAACCCGGACCTGACGCGGTGGGAGCTTCATCGCGTTCATGTTGTAGAGGCCAACCTGAAAGAGGGCGAGCGTCACATCTATGCAAAGCGTCGCTTCTACGTGGATGCCGACAGCTGGAACACCCTGCTGGTTGATCAGTATGACGGTCGTGGCGAGCTGTGGCGCGTAACCATGGGATTCGCGAAGAATTATTACGAGCTTCCGGGTGTGTGGACTACACTGGATGTGTATCACGACCTGCAGGCCCGCCGTTACCATGTACTCGGGCTTGACACTGAGCAGCCGTCAACCCGGGAATTCACCAATGACGTTCCCAACCTTCGTTACTACTCACCGGCGTCACTTCGTCGCAGGAGTGTCCGTTAACGGCGATGCAGTGAATTGAAAGGCTTCAATCGCCGTGAACTGAGGCGAGCACAGGTACCGGTGGTCGAGAGGCCACCGGTACATTCACGCTTGGAACCAGTACACTGGCGGCCCGGGAATAATCCAGTTCAACACAACATATAGGCAATCTGAATGGCTAAAAGGTTGATGTGCAACACTCTTGGAGCGGCCTGCTTTGGCTTTTCCATGGCGATAGCCGCCCCTTCAGTGTTAGCAATCGCAGACGTTATCGAAACTCCAGCCAGGCCCACGGATCTTGCGCCGGAGCGCCTGCTCACCGACGCGGATCGTGCTGGTGACAGAATCGTTGCAGCCGGAGAGCGCGGTCATATCATCTATTCTGATAATGGCGGTGATTCCTGGAGTCAGGCCGAGGTGCCTGTTTCAGTGACTCTGACCGGCGTCGATTTTGCCACCGAGACTCACGGCTGGGCCGTTGGTCACAGTGGTGTTGTGTTGCATTCCGATGATGCGGCTGAAACCTGGACGCTCCAGTTGACTGGCGTCAGGGCAGCAGAACTGGCCATCGCCACCCTCGAGGAGCAGATCGCGGCCATGGAGGAGCGGATTGCCGAGGCACCTGAAGACGAGGTGCCAGATCTTGAGTGGGCCCTGGGTGATCTGGAGTTCGCACTGGAGAACCTTCAGGCGGACCAGGAGGTGGGCCCGGTAAACCCGCTGCTGGATGTCTGGTTCCAGAACGAGGATTACGGTTTTGTTGTGGGCGCCTACGGCATGTTCCTGCGCACAACCGATGGCGGCGAGACCTGGGAAGACATGTCGCCGCAGCTCGATAACCCCAGGAACTTCCACCTGAACAGCATTACCAGTATCACCGGTGGCGCTCTGGTGGTTGTGGGTGAGGCCGGTCAGATTTTCGTATCTGTTGACGGCGGAGATACCTGGGAAAGACGTGAAAGCCCCTATGAAGGTTCGCTTTTCGGCGCCATCGGCACCGGGAACGTGAACGAGATTCTGGCGTTCGGCCTCCGTGGCAATACCTTTATGTCTACGGACCTGGGTAAGACCTGGAAAGTGGTGCCCAATGAAGGCGGCGCAACTCTTAATGATGGTGCAGTTTCTGACGATGGCCGAATCACACTGGTTGGCAACTCGGGTGCGGTGCTGATGAGCACCAATGGTGGCGAGAGTTTTCGCCCCTATTTCAGGGATGACCGGGAAGGCGTAATGGACGTTGTTCCGCTTTCGGGTACGGATCTCCTCCTCGTTGGCGAGGGCGGAGTGAAGCACACCGACGCTCGCGGCCAGGATTTACAATAACGCCCTGATGCGGCACCAACAGAACGAATTTTAGAGGGGCTTTTGAATGTCTAACCCGAAGCACGACAAGGGCGAGCATTACATCACGACGCCAAACGCAGAACCGTTCCTGGAACGACTGATTTTCAACAATCGGGCGATTATCCTGGTTGCGTTTTTCTTCCTGACGCTGTTTCTCGGCTATAACGCCGTCAAGATTCAGCCGGATGCCAGTTTTGAGCGCATGATTCCGCTCGAGCATCCTTACATCGTCAATATGCTTGAGCACCGTGACAGTCTTGCCAACCTCGGCAACTTTGTCCGCATCGCGGTAGAGGTCGAGGAAGGTGATATTTTCACCCAGGAATACATGGAAACGCTCAAGCAGATCACCGACGAGGTGTTCTACCTTAATGGTGTTGACCGCTCCGGCCTCAAATCCCTGTGGACTTCAAACGTTCGCTGGGTCGAGGTAACCGAGCAGGGCTTCCAGGGCGGCACGGTTATTCCGGACAACTATGATGGTTCCCGTGAGAGCCTCGAACAGCTTCGCCAGAACGTGCTGCGTTCCAACGAAGTTGGTCGCCTGGTGGCCGATAATTTCAAATCCACCATTGTTTACGCCCCCCTTTACGAGAAAAACCCGGAAACGGGCGAGGCCCTGAACTATGGTGAATTCTCGAGGCAGCTGGAAGAAAAGATCCGCGAGAAGTATGAGGGTCAGAACCCCAATATCGATATCCATATTGTCGGCTTTGCCAAAAAAGTCGGCGACCTGATTGAGGGCATTGGCTCAATTGCCTACTTTGCGGGCATTACCATTCTGCTGACCACGCTGCTGCTGTTTGGTTACTCCCGTTCCGTGACGGGAACCGTGGTGCCAGTGTTCACGTCTATCATAGCCGTCTTTCTTCAGCTTGGAACGCTGCGTTTGTTGGGCTACGGGCTTGATCCGTATTCAGTGCTGGTTCCCTTCCTGGTGTTCGCGATCGGCATCAGTCACGGGGTGCAGATTGTCAACGCCATGGCCGTGGAAGCGTCAAAGGGCTTTGATAAGGTCACATCGGCAAGACTCGCGTTTCGTGCGCTCTACATTCCCGGCATGCTGGCGCTGGTGTCAGACGCCTTCGGTTTCCTGACGCTGATTTTCATTGAAATTGATGTCATTCGTGATCTGGCTGTCGCTGCAGGTATCGGTGTAGCGTTTGTTATCCTGACCAACCTCGTGCTGCATGTACTCATCATGTCTTATGTTGGTATCTCCAAAGGCGGTATCAAGCATGTACAGAATCATGACGAGAAGCATGATCGCAAATGGCGCGTCATGTCCTACTTTGCGCATCCGGGCGTTGCGCCGATTTCCCTGCTGATTGCGGTGATCGGTCTCGGCCTCGGGTTGTATTACAAGCAGGACCTGAAGGTTGGCGACCTGGATCAGGGCGCGCCAGAACTGCGGGCAGATTCCCGCTATAACAAGGACAACGCTTTCATCATCGATAACTATTCGACCAGTGCGGATGTACTGGTGGTGATGGTGGAGACCGAGGAAGAGCAGTGTACCCAGTACAATGTTCTGCGGGCGATGGACTCGCTGCAGTGGGAGCTTGAGAACACCCCGGGCGTTCAGTCGTCTGCATCCCTCGCCGATGTGTCCAAGATTGTTACCAAGGCGCTGAACGAGGGTAACTGGAAGTGGTATGAGATATCCCGCAACCAGACCATCATCAACGCCTCGATCCGGGAGGCGCCGGCAGGTCTGATCAATACCAACTGTGATCTGACGCCGGTACTGGTGTTCCTCGAAGACCACAAGGCCGAGACCCTTGAGACCGTCACCGAGCGTGTGGAAGAATTCGCCAGCAACAATAACACGGATGAATTCACCTTCCTGCTCGCCGCCGGTAACGCCGGTGTTGAGGCGGCCACTAACGAGGTCATTTCCAACGCCAAGAACGTGATGCTTGCGTTTGTCTATGGCGTGGTGGCTTTGCTCTGCCTGGCGACCTTCAGGTCTGTACGGGCCGTGCTGTGTATTCTGATCCCGCTTGGGCTGACGTCGATTCTGGCCGAGGCGATCATGGCGGTGTCGGGTATCGGTATCAAGGTTGCCACTCTGCCGGTTATTGCCCTGGGCGTGGGTATTGGTGTCGACTACGGCATTTATATCTACAGCAAGCTTGAGCAGTTCCTGCTTGAGGGCAGAACGCTTCAGGACGCGTATTTCGAGACCCTGAGATCAACAGGTAAAGCCGTTATCTTTACCGGTATCACACTGGGTATTGGTGTCGTGACCTGGATATTCTCGCCGATTAAATTCCAGGCGGATATGGGGCTGCTGTTGTTCTTCATGTTCATCTGGAACATGGTTGGCTCGATCTGGCTGTTGCCGGCACTGGCGCGGTTCCTGCTGCGTCCGGACCGGATGGTGGCCAAGGCCCGCGGCAACAAATAGCCGACTAAAGTCTGAGTAAGAAAAGCCCGCTTTGCGGGCTTTTCTTTTTTATATCAGGTGGTTGGCAGTTCTTTGCTGGCTTTATTTCTGGCGGGAAGTGGGCTATGTTTTAAGACGGATGTTGATACCTTTGAGGTATTCTTTTCAGCAGAGAATAAAATAACCAGGAAAAGGGAAGAGTCATGGCACTTAAACAGAAATTTTCCGCCATTGCGGTAGCCGCCGCCGTCAGTTTCGGGGCAACGACTGCCTCGGTAAATGCTCAGGAACAGCAGTTTGTCACCATCGGTACCGGTGGCGTGACGGGCGTGTACTATCCCGCCGGTGGTGCGATCTGCCGACTGGTCAACATGGACCGCAAAGAGCATGGGATTCGTTGCTCGGTCGAGAGTACCGGCGGTTCCGTCTACAACCTGAACGCCATTCGCCAGGGTGAGCTTGATCTGGCCGTGGCCCAGTCCGACTGGCAGTTCCATGCCTACAACGGCACCAGTCAGTTCAAGGAAGATGGTCCGAACAAGGATTTGCGTGCGGTGTTCTCGCTGCATCCTGAGCCTTTCACCGTGGTTGCAAGCAAGGGGTCCGGCATCAAGACTTTCGAGGACCTGGCTGGCAAGCGCGTTTCCGTGGGCAACCCGGGTTCTGGTCAGCGGGCTACAGCCGAGGTTCTGATGGAGGAAATGGGCTGGACCATGGACAAATTTGCCTTGCCTGCCGAGCTGAAAGCAGCTGAGCAGTCCCAGGCACTGTGTGATGGCAATATCGACGCGTTCTTCTACACGGTCGGCCACCCGTCCGGTGCCATCAAGGAGGCCACCACTTCCTGCGACAGTGTGCTGGTGAACGTCGACAATGCGGCGACCGAAAAACTGATCAACGAGAACCCATACTATCGTGAAGCCACTATTCCGGGCGGCATGTATCGTGGAAGCGACGAGGATGTAACCACCTTCGGTGTGGCAGCAACCCTGGTGTCCTCGACCGATGTGTCCGAGGAGGTTGTGTATCAGGTGGTCAAGGCTGTGTTTGAAAACTTCGATAGCTTCAAGCGCCTGCATCCTGCCTTTGCCAACCTGGAAAAAGAGGAAATGGTCAGCAACGCGCTCAGCGCGCCGCTCCACCCCGGAGCTAAGAAGTACTACAAAGAAGTGGGTCTGATCGACTGATAGTTTGAGATCCGTTGAAATGCGGGGTGGGCCATGCGCCCATCCCGCTGTTTTCCCTCCGTTACATCCCAGGAATAAGCTATGACCAGTAGCGAACCCAATGAAGGGGCTGGCGTGGGCCGCGATGTGGACCGCGACAAGATCAAACAAGTGCTTCAGACAGAAACCGGGGGGAGGGCTGCTACGGGGCCAGCTGCGGCTGTACTGTTCATCGTGCCTTTGTGCTGGTCACTGTTCCAGCTTTGGATTGCATCACCGCTCCCGTATATTCTCGAGATCGGGATTTTCAATTCCACGGAAACCCGTTCAATTCATCTCGCATTTGCCTCTTTTCTAGCGTTTTCAGCCTATCCCATGATCCGGGGCAGGCACGTTGACCATGTTCCCATATACGACTGGTTACTGGCACTTGCGGCGGCTTTTACCGCCTCGTATCTTTTCTTTTTCTACGAGGAGCTGGCCGAGCGGCCAGGCGCGCCCATTACCCAGGATATTGTGGTGGCGCTCTGTGGTCTGGTGCTGTTGCTGGAAGCCACCCGGCGGGCGCTGGGTTTGCCACTGACCATTGTGGCCGGTGTTTTTATTATCTATGCAGTGGCTGGCCCTTACATGCCGGACGTTATCTCCCACGGCGGTGCCAGTCTGAACAAACTGGCGTCCCACATGTGGCTGGGTACCGAAGGGGTTTTCGGTGTGGCCCTGGGGGTTTCCACCAGCTTTGTGTTTCTCTTTGTCCTGTTCGGTGCGCTTCTGGAACGCGCCGGTGCGGGCAACTACTTCATTCAGGTGGCTTACGCCATGCTTGGACACATGCGTGGGGGGCCGGCCAAGGCCGCCGTGGTGTCCAGCGGGCTGAGCGGGGTTACCTCCGGTTCGTCCATTGCCAATGTGGTGACAACCGGTACCTTTACCATCCCGCTCATGAAGCGGGTGGGCTTTCCGGCAACCAAAGCCGGTGCCGTTGAAGTGGCGGCTTCCACCAACGGGCAGCTGACTCCGCCCATCATGGGCGCCGCCGCTTTTCTGATGGTGGAATATGTCGGCATTTCCTACCTTGAGGTGATCAAGCACGCCATTCTGCCTGCGATGATCTCCTATGTAGGCCTGATCTATATCGTGCACCTTGAAGCCTGCAAGTTGAAGATGAAGGGCATTGAACGGCTCAATCGTCCGACTCTGGCGATGCGAATGCTCAACTGGGTGGTGATCCTGCTTGGGCTGAGCGTCCTGACCCTGGCGGTCTACTACGGCATTGGCTGGACCAAGGGCGTCCTTGGCGAAGCCGCCGTATGGGTGCTGGGCCCTCTGCTTCTGTTGATGTATATAGGGCTGGTTGGCTATGCGACCCGCTTTCCGGACCTCGAGGAAGACGATCCTGATTCCTCCATGGATAAGTTGCCGGAAGTGGGGCCGACGGTAAAAACCGGCCTCTATTTCCTGCTGCCGGTGGTGGTGCTGGTCTGGTGTCTTACGGTGGAGCGATTTTCACCGCAGCTGTCCGCTTTCTGGGCAACCATATTCATGATTTTCATTGTGGTGACCCAAAGGCCGCTGAAAGCCGCTTTTCGCCAGCACGGCAATCTGCTGCAGCGCACAGTGCAGGGCTTTAATGACCTGGTGCATTCACTGGTCACCGGCGCCCGGAATATGGTCGGTATCGGTGTGGCAACTGCGACCGCCGGTATTGTGGTAGGCACGGTGACTCTGACCGGTATCGGGCTGGTGATGACCCAGTTTGTGGAGTTTATCTCCGGTGGCAACCTGCTGCTGATGCTTATATTCACGGCACTCATCAGTCTGATTCTGGGCATGGGGCTGCCGACCACGGCAAACTATATAGTGGTGTCCACTCTGATGGCGCCGGTCATCGTCACCCTGGGGGCCCAGAACGGGCTGCTGGTTCCGCTGATAGCGGTGCACCTGTTTGTCTTCTATTTCGGGATACTGGCGGATGATACGCCGCCCGTGGGGCTGGCGGCTTATGCCGCCGCTGCCATATCAGGAGCAGACCCGATAAAGACCGGTGTCCAGGGCTTCACGTACGACATCCGCACGGCGATTCTCCCGTTCATGTTTATTTTCAATACCCAGTTATTGCTGATTGATCTGACGGGGTGGTGGGATCTGATAGTCACCATTGTCAGTGCGGTCACCGCCATGCTGGTGTTCGCCGCCGCAACCCAGGGCTACTGGTTTACCAAGAGCTATAAGTGGGAATCGGCCCTGCTGTTGTTGATTACCTTTACGCTCTTCCGCCCGGGCTACTGGTGGGACATGGTGTACCCGGAGACAGAAGATCTTCCCGGCACCGTTATTGAGGAACACGTGAAATCGGTACCGCCAGGTTCCCCAATTATCATCAAGGCGTCCGGTATATCCCTGGCCGGCGATGAGGTGTCCACCTATCTGAAATTGCCGCTACCCGCCGCCGACACCCCGGAAGCCAGGCTGGCCGAAGCGGGTCTGGAGCTGTCTGAGAGCGATGGCGAAATGGTTGTGGACTTTGTGGGGTATGGCAGCCCGGCGGAAGAAGCCGGTGTAAGCTTTGGCTGGACCATTGATGCCGTTCGCGTGGAAAAAGAACGGCCGCCGAAAGAGCTGATGGTTATACCGGCGCTGCTGTTACTTGGGCTGGTTGCTTTTGGCCAGCTTCGGCGACGAACGCCGGAAGAGGCCAGCGTAACCTGAGTTCATCAAACCTTCTCCGAAACCTTCCCCAAAACCCCGCCCGGCGTTAACCCGCCGGGCTTTTTTCTGGTAGACTCCTCCGCAAATCGGCCCGTGGTCTGTATCACGGAGAGCCGACCACACGTGGTCTTTGGTAGGGATCACCTCTGAGTCAAACAGGAGACAATCATGCCAGTTGTTACTCTGCCTGATGGCAGCCATCGCAGTTTTTCCGAATCCGTAACCGTTCATGACGTTGCCGCCGACATCGGTGCAGGCCTTGCGAAAGCCGCACTGGCGGGCCGGGTGAATGGCACGCTGGTGGATACCAGCTTTCCCATTGAAGAAGATGCGGATCTCGCCATTATTACCGAGCGTGATGAAGAGGGCGTGGATATTATTCGCCACTCAACCGCCCACCTGATGGCCATGGCCGTTCAGGAGCTGTTTCCCGGTGCCCAGGTAACCATCGGCCCGGTGATCGATAACGGCTTCTACTACGATTTCAAATACGACCGCCCGTTTACCAACGAAGACCTGGGTCGGATCGAGAAGCGCATGGAAGAGCTGGCAAAGCAGGATCTCCCGGTATCCCGTTCCGTGATGTCCCGTGACGAAGCCATCAAACTGTTCGATGACATGGGCGAAGAATATAAAGTCCGCATCATTGAGGATATCCCCGGTGATGAAGATTTGTCGTTCTACCGGCAGGGCGATTTTATCGACCTGTGCCGTGGCCCTCACGTGCCCAGCACCGGCAAGCTCAAGGCCTTCAAGCTGACCAAGGTGGCCGGAGCCTACTGGCGAGGCGATACCAGTAATGAGCAGCTACAGCGGGTGTACGGCACCGCCTGGGGCAACAAGAAAGACCTGAAGGCCTATCTGCATCGTCTGGAAGAGGCGGAAAAGCGCGACCACCGCAAGATCGGCAAGAAGCTGAACCTGTTCCATATGCAGGAAGAGGCGCCGGGGATGGTGTTCTGGCATCCGGATGGCTGGTCGCTGTACCAGGAAGTCGAGCAGTACATGCGCCAGAAGCAGCATGAATACGGCTACAAGGAAATCAAGACGCCCCAGGTGGTGTCCCGTGCACTCTGGGAAAAGTCCGGACACTGGGACAAGTTCAAGGACGACATGTTCACCACCGAGTCCGAGAAGCATGATTACGCCATCAAGCCCATGAACTGCCCCTGCCACGTGCAGGTGTTCAACCAGGGTCTGAAAAGCTACAAGGATCTGCCCCTGCGGCTGGCGGAGTTCGGTTCCTGTCACCGCAATGAGGCATCCGGCGCGCTCCACGGGCTGATGCGGGTTCGCGGGTTTACCCAGGACGATGCTCATATCTTCTGCGAGGAAAACGCGATCCAGAAAGAAGTGTCGGCGTTTATCGGCATGCTTCACGAGATTTACACTGACTTCGGCTTTGACCAGATCCTTTACAAGCTGTCCACCCGCCCGGAAAAGCGGGTCGGTTCCGATGAAGTCTGGGACAAATCCGAGGCTGCACTGGAGCAGGCGCTGAATCGCGAAGGCGTGGACTGGGAGCTGCTGCCGGGAGAGGGAGCCTTCTACGGTCCCAAGATCGAATTTTCCCTGAAGGACTGCATCGGCCGGGTATGGCAGTGTGGTACCATTCAGGTCGACTTTTCGATGCCCGGACGTCTTGGCGCCCAGTACGTTGCCGATAATTCCGAGCGCAGAACACCGGTTATGCTTCATCGCGCCGTACTGGGCTCCTTTGAGCGCTTTATCGGTATTCTGATTGAAGAATACGAAGGGGCATTCCCCACCTGGCTGGCGCCCACCCAGATTGCGGTGATGAATATTACCGACAATCAGCGGGATTATTGCCAGAATCTCGCAAAAAAGTGGGATTCTCTGGGGTATAGGGTTAATGCTGACTTGAGAAACGAGAAGATCGGCTTTAAAATCCGCGAGCACACTATTAACAAAGTGCCATTTCTTGTTGTTGTCGGTGACAAAGAGGTCGAGAACAACGCCGTTGCGGTGAGAACCCGGAAGGGCGAGGACATGGGCACTTTATCGCTGGACGCGTTCGAGCAGCTTATGGCTGCGGAAATCGAGCGTAAAGGCAGAACCAAAACGGAGATCTGATTATTAAACAGCGAGCGAATCGGGGGCGTACACCAAAGGCGCCAATCAACGAGAATATTGACGCAACTGAAGTCCGTCTTATTGACGCAGAGGGCAACCAAGTCGGCGTAGTGTCGATTGAAGATGCAATCAAGCAGGCAGAAGAAGCGTCTCTTGACCTGGTTCAGGTTACGGATTCCGATCCGATCGTCTGTAAGATAATGGACTACGGTAAGAAAATCTTCGATGAGAAGAAGGCCAAAGCGGCTGCCAAGAAAAAGCAGAAGCAGACGCAGGTCAAAGAGCTTAAGTTCCGTCCAGGAACTGAAGAAGGGGATTATCAGGTCAAACTACGCAACCTGGTACGTTTCCTTGAAAACGGGGACCGCGGCAAAATTACTATCCGCTTCCGTGGACGTGAGATGGCACACCAGGAAATCGGTATGAAGCTCATGAACCGGATCGAAACGGATATTGAAGAGCTTGCCCAGGTAGAACAGCGGCCGAAAATGGAAGGCCGCCAGATGACCATGGTAGTGGCGCCCCGCAAGAAGAAGTAAGACTGATTTCACCAAAAACAGAATGCGGAGTTTTAAAAAATGTCGAAGATGAAAACCAAAAGCGGGGCCACCAAGCGGTTCAAGAAAACCGCCAACGGCTTCAAGCACAAGCAGTCCTTCACCAGTCATATCTTGACCAAGAAGAGCCCCAAGCGTAAGCGTCAGCTCCGCGGTACCAAGCTGATCGCCAAGTCTGACGTGGCTTCCATCAAGCGTATGACAGCGTGCTGATTCAGCCGCTAACCATTCCTGTCAAGGTATAAAGGTAGAAGGATTACAGTATGGCTCGTGTAAAACGTGGCGTGGTAGCACGTCGTCGTCACAAAAAGATCATGAATCAGGCCAAAGGTTACTACGGAGCGCGCAGCCGCGTTTATCGTGTAGCCAAACAGGCGGTTATCAAAGCCGGTCAGTATGCGTATCGCGACCGTCGTAACCGTAAGCGCGCTTTCCGCGCCCTGTGGATTGCCCGTATCAACGCGGGTGCCCGCGCCAACGGCCTGTCTTACAGCCGTCTGATTGCCGGTCTGAAGAAGGCTAACGTAGAAATCGATCGCAAGGTTCTGGCCGATCTGGCCATGAACGAGCAGCAGGCGTTTTCCGCTGTTGTTGAAACGGCGAAAGCATCCCTGTGATTGCTTAGCTCTTTCATCGATCTGTGATCGATTCAGGCGCCTCCTGTTTATGAAGGCGCTTTCTGATAGGGGAAGGGCACGCTCTTCCCCTATTTTTGTTTGGAGCATTCCATTTCTGGATTGGAGCAGGGGCAATGGAAAACCTGGATCAACTCGTTCAGGACGGCCTGAAATCGGTTGAGCAAGCGGACGATCTGAAGGCGCTGGACCAGATCCGCGTTGAGTACCTGGGCAAAAAGGGCGTGATTACCCAGCAGGCCAAAACCCTGGGCAAGCTTTCCGCCGAGGAGCGTCCCGCCGCTGGCCAGAAAATCAACGAAGCCAAGGGGCAGGTAGAGCAGGCGATCAATGCCCGTCGGGACGACCTCGAGCGCAGGGCCATTGAACAGAAGCTGGCCGGGGAATCCATTGACGTAACGCTGCCGGGTCGCGGTCAGGATCTGGGCGGACTGCACCCTGTCACCCGCACCCTGCAACGTATTGAGCAGTTTTTCGGTAAGGCTGGCTATACCGTGGAACAGGGCCCGGAAATCGAAGACGATTATCATAACTTTGAAGCCCTCAATATTCCCGGCCACCACCCGGCCCGTGCCATGCACGACACCTTCTATTTCAACCCGGGTACTCTGCTTCGCACCCATACTTCGCCGGTTCAGATCCGCACCATGGAAGCGAGCAAGCCGCCTTTCCGCATGATCTGCCCGGGCCGGGTCTACCGCTGTGATTCCGATATGACCCATACGCCCATGTTCCATCAGGTTGAGGGCTTGCTGGTGGAGAAAAACGTGAGCTTTGCTGATTTGAAGAGCACCGTGGAAGAATTCCTGCGGGTGTTTTTCGAGCGGGATCTGGCCGTTCGTTTCCGCCCGTCCTATTTCCCGTTCACCGAGCCTTCTGCTGAGGTAGACATCGAATGGGGCCGTGAAGAAGACGGCAGCATCAAGTGGCTGGAAGTCATGGGGTGCGGCATGGTCCACCCGAAAGTGTTTGAACACTGCGGAATCGACGCCGAAGAATACCGTGGATTTGCATTCGGCCTGGGCGTTGAGCGTCTTGCGATGCTCCGCTACGGCGTGAACGACCTGCGCATGTTCTTCGAGAATGATCTCCGGTTTCTGCGCCAGTTCCGATAAAGCGGGTCGCAGAACAAGAATTCAATAGCAAAAGCTTCAGTACAAGGCAGACACCATGAAATTCAGTGAACAGTGGCTCCGCGAGTGGGTCAATCCGGCAATCGACACCCAGGCATTGATGGACCAGATCACCATGGCCGGTCTGGAAGTGGACGGCTTTGAGCCTGTGGCCGGAAAGTTCAGTGGCATTGTCGTGGGCGAGGTACTCTCCGTGGCACCCCATCCGGACGCCGACAAGCTCCGGGTCTGCCAGGTGAGCGACGGCACCAACGAGGTTCAGGTGGTCTGCGGTGCCCCCAACGTCCGGGACGGTATGAAAGTGCCCTTTGCGGTTGTCGGCGCGGTTCTGCCCGGCGATTTCAGGATCAAAAAGGCCAAACTTCGTGGTCAGCCGTCGGAAGGCATGCTGTGTTCCGAGTCCGAACTGGGGCTGTCGGAGAATCACGAGGGCTTGATGGAACTGCCGGATAGCGCACCGGTGGGTGAGCCTTTGGACAAGTTTCTGGGTCTGAACGATGTCACCATCGACGTGGACCTGACCCCTAATCGCAGTGATTGCTTGTCGATCAAGGGTATTGCCCGGGAAGTGGGTGTTCTCAACAGCCTGGTCGTCGAAGGGCCGGAAATCAAAGAAATTAAAGCGGTGCACTCGGAAGTGCCGGATATTGCCGTAAGGGCACCAGAGGGTTGTCCCAGGTATCTGGGGCGCATCCTCAGGAACGTCGACCTGAGCGTGCCCGCCCCGCTCTGGATGCAGGAAAAGTTGCGCCGTTGTGGTGTCCGTTCCATTGACGCCGCCGTGGATGTAACCAACTACGTGATGCTCGAACTGGGCCAGCCCATGCACGCCTTCGACCGGGCAGAGATCAGCGGCGGTATTGTGGTCAGAATGGCTGACGCCAATGAAAAACTGATTTTGCTCGATGGTCAGGAAGTGGCGCTGACTTCCGACACCCTGATCATCGCGGACCATGCCAAGCCGATCGCTATTGCTGGCGTCATGGGCGGCGAGCATTCCGGTGTGAGCCAGAAAACCCGAGATCTGGTGCTGGAAGCGGCCTATTTCGATCCCATCACTCTGGCCGGCAAGGCCCGAGAGTACAGCCTGCACACAGACGCCTCTCATCGCTTCGAGCGGGGAGTGGACTACAAGCTTGCCCGTGACGCCATGGAGCGGGCGACATCGTTGCTAATGGAGATTGTCGGCGGCGAACCCGGCGAAGTGGTGGAAGTGGTCAGCAAGAATGATCTGCCGGACGATCGCACCGTTGACCTTCGGGAGTCGCGGGTTGCGGATGTGCTTGGGCTCGAAATTGACCGGACGACGGTCGAGGAAATCCTGACCCGCCTGGGTTTTCATATCGACAAGCTTCTGAAAAATGGCTGGCGGGTTCACGTGCCCAGTTTCCGGCCGGATGTCAGCATCGAGGAAGACCTGATTGAGGAAATCGGGCGCATCTACGGTTACAACAATCTGCCGGTGACCGAACCAACGGGCTCGCTTGGCCTTCGGCCTCAGGCGGAAGCCGTCCGGCCGGTGTCGGCCATCCAGAACTATTTTGTTGATTGCGGTTACCACGAAGCGATTACCTACAGCTTTGTCGACCCCAAAGTGCAATCACTGGTGAATCCTGATGACCAGGGAATTGCCTTGGCCAACCCGATCTCCTCGGACCTCTCCGTGATGCGGACCAGCCTCTGGAGTGGTCTGCTGAAAACGGTCAGCTATAACCAGAACCGTCAGCAGCCGCGTATCCGGCTTTTCGAGACCGGGCTGAAGTTTCGCAAGGATGGCGACAGGATTGATCAGCAACCAATGCTGGCCGGCGTTGTGGTTGGCAACCAGTTGCCGGAGAACTGGGCGAACGGTCGCAGAATGGCCGACTTCTTTGATGTAAAAGGAGAGTTGGAAGGCCTGTTCCGGTTGCTGGGCATTGAGGTGCAGTTTGCCGCCGGCCAACACCCGGCGCTTCATCCCGGGCAGACCGCGGAACTGATGAGAGACGGCGAACATGTGGGCTGGTTGGGAACCCTGCACCCGCAAGTTCAGAAAAAGCTTGAACTTAATGGCACGATCCTGATGTTTGAGCTATTCTTGAATTCGATCGTTTCGGGTTATGTGCCTAATTTCAAAGATATTTCGAAATTCCCGGAAGTTCGGCGGGATTTGGCTATCATTATTGGAAGCGACACCGGGTTTGCGGACGTCGAGCGTGTGGCCAAAAAGCACGCCGGCGAGCACCTGACAGCATTGCGTGCGTTTGATGTCTATGAAGGCGAGAGCCTTGGGGAAGGCAATCGTAGCCTCGCCCTCAGCCTGTTCTGGCAGCATCCTGAGCGCACCTTAAATGAGGAAGAAGTGCACACGCTCTTCAGTGGTGTTATCGATGCACTGAAAGAGGAGCTTGGGGCAACACTGAGGAGTTGATCAATGGCGGCCTTGACGAAAGCGGAAATGGCAGAGCGTTTGTACGAGGAATTGGGTCTTAATAAACGCGAGGCCAAGGAAATGGTCGAAGCTTTTTTCGATGAGATCAGGGGTGCCCTGAGTCACAACGAGCAGGTGAAACTGTCGGGTTTCGGTAACTTTGATCTGCGTGACAAGAAACAGCGGCCGGGCAGAAATCCCAAAACCGGCGAAGAAATTCCCATCAGTGCACGGCGCGTGGTTACGTTTCGTCCAGGTCAGAAACTGAAACAAAAAGTAGAAGCGTATGCTGGAACCCAGTCATAACAACGAACTGCCCACAATACCGGGCAAGCGGTATTTCACCATCGGCGAGGTCGCTGACCTCTGTGCGGTGAAAGCCCATGTTTTGCGGTATTGGGAGCAGGAATTCCCGCAGCTGTCGCCGGTCAAGCGCCGGGGTAACCGTCGTTACTATCAGCGTGCGGATGTCATTACCATTCGTCAGATCCGTAGCCTGCTTTACGATCAGGGTTACACTATTGGTGGCGCCAAGCAGAAACTGAGCAGCCATGAGGTCAAAGACGATACCTCGCAGTACAAGCAACTGATACGTCAGATGATTACCGAACTTGAGGAAGTGCTGGATGTGCTGAATACACCGGTGAAATAAATGCCCGGCGCTATTATTTCCGCGGGCGTTTCGACTCGGAATCTGTTTCTTCCCTGGATTCCGAAGGCACATGTCCGGTCTGTATCATAATGTCTTTCGGCGAAATGCCCGCACGCTCCTGAAGCAGCCTTGCGAAGGCAACCAGCAAATCCCTGTCTTTTTCCAACAGCGATATAAATATCGTGTTCAGTGCAATCTGATCCGGATTCTGCGCCCTGCTGTCCGGTTCGGAAATTGAAAAAACTTCTGCAAGACTGAAATTAAGAGACTCCGAAATCCGATAGAGAAGGTCAAGACTCGGACGCGATATGTCTCTCTCGATACGACTCAGGTTGCCGACATAGGAGTCAGTCTTTTGAGCAAGTTCCGCAAGCGTGAAGCCCTTCTGTTTTCTCAACTGCCTTAACGCCTGACCTAAGCTCATACCTGCACTTGATCAAAAAAGCTAAATGGTACTTGGAAAATAGCGCTTTAACAAAGCTGCAACCTACGCATAAAAAGTCCCTTTAATAATGCTTAAAGTGCACTTATTATGGGTAGTATTCATGTATTAAGCGGAATAAAGCCCGCTTAGTACAATATTTCCATTTATATGGGAGCCAGTATTGGACATATATAATAATAAAGATAGCCGCGAGAGAAAGTTCCTGTTTCAGCCGATTTGTTCTGCCCAGTCAGGGGACCTGGTTGAATTGCTGGCGCTCGACGCGCAGGCGATCGAGTTTTTTTACCAGTGGTCTGCGACTTATCTGAAAAACGACGTCGGCTTTCGAATCGGGTTGCCCCTGAGCCTTGAAACGGGCCTCAGCGAATTCTTTGTCGAGTGGGTGTTGGAACTGGCCAGCGACCATCAAATCCGTCCAGAGCGCATCGTCTTCCATCTGCATGAAACGGATTACCTCTATAACAGCGACGTTCCCGCTCTGATACAGAATCTCTCGAATGCCGGCTTCGGAATCTCGGTGGACTGCTTTCTGGCAGACGGGCCGCATTTCGAAATCCTTTCATGCCCCCATATCGGATTCATCGGCTGTAACCGGCTGGTTGCCAATAACGCGCTGGAGTCAGATGTTAGATGGCGATATCTCGTGGGACTTGTTGCGCTCGCGGAAAAGCTGAAAAAGCAGATTGTTCTGAATGGTGTGGACACCGAACAGCAGCTGGCACTGATCAGAAAGCTGGAAGGCGTCTATTTTCAAGGTGCCATGGCAGGGAGTTGTCTGTCCCCGTCGGAGCTGGTTTCCTATCTTTCAGGCTCAAGCGGCTCCGAGCGAGGCTGAGCGCTCAGTGCAGACACAACAAAGCCCGGGTCTTTCGACGCCGGGCTTTGTGTTTTTAATCTGGTCGGGACGGTAGGATTTGAACCTACGACCCCTTGCACCCCATGCAAGTGCGCTACCAAGCTGCGCCACGCCCCGAATTGCTTTGCCAGTGAGAAACTTGAGAGAAATCTCAGTGGTTTAGCGGAAGCGAAGTCTACACCAGCCTTTCTTAAAAATAAACATCATCGGGTCATTTCCATCGTGATTTCTAGCGCAGTTTGGTTTCTCTCAGTTCCCGGATAAATCGGGGCGGGTCAAAGCTGTCACTTCGGGCTTCTGGCCAGTAGGTGTCATAGACACGGGTGCCGGTTTCGCCCTCGAGCAGAGCGCCGGGCTCCAGAAATGGAAACAGTTCCAGGTAAGAGTGGATCTCGGTTGTTGAGCTTCTACGGAGGATATGCTCGGGCCCCAGCTCGGACGGATGCCGCAGGCCGGAGGCGGACAGCAGATTGCTGAGCGCGTCCAGGGTGTTCTTGTGGAAATTATAGACCCGCTGGCTCTTGTCCTGAACGTCCAGCTTGTTGCTGCGCCTGGGATCCTGGGTGGCAACCCCGCTGGGGCACTTGCCGGTGTGACAGCTCAACGACTGTATGCACCCCAGGGCGAACATATAGCCCCTTGCCGCATTGCACCAGTCGGCTCCCAGAGCAAGGGTACGGGCGATATTGAATGCCGAGGTGATCTTGCCAGCGGCGCCGATGGCGATGTCCTCCCGCAGATTGGTGCCCACCAGGGTGTTATGCACCAGTAGCAGCGCTTCGGTCATGGGTACGCCGATACGGTTGATGAACTCCAGTGGCGCGGCCCCGGTTCCGCCCTCGCCACCATCTACCACGATGAAGTCGGGCTTTCTGCCGGTTTCCAGCATGGCTTTGACGATGGCAAACCACTCCCAGGGATGGCCAATTGCCAGTTTGAAGCCTACAGGCTTGCCGCCGGACAGCTTCCGCAGCCGGTCAATAAACTCCAGCATTTCCACAGGTGTTGAGAAGGCTGAGTGGCTGGCGGGCGAGACCACATCCTTGCCCATTTCCACTCCCCGGGCCTCGGCAATTTCCGGCGTGACCTTTTCGCCGGGAAGTATGCCTCCGTGGCCTGGTTTCGCCCCCTGGGACAGTTTGAGCTCTATCATTTTTACCTGGTCGAGCTCGGCATTTTTGCGGAACATCTCTTCGCTGAACGTGCCGTCTTTGTTGCGGCAGCCGAAGTAACCAGAGCCAATTTCCCAGACCAGATCGCCCCCGGGCTCGCGGTGGTAGCGGGAAATCGAACCCTCACCGGTGTCATGGTAGAAATTGCCCAGCTTTGCGCCGTGATTCAGGCTGAGAATGGCGTTGGCAGACAGGGAGCCAAAGCTCATGGCTGAAATGTTGAAAACGCTGGCGCTATAGGGCTTTGCACAGTGCTTGCCGATCTCGATTCGAAAATCGCTGTCTTTGATGTCAGTGGGGCGCATGGAGTGGTTAATCCACTCGAAGCCTTCGTCATACATGCCCAGTTGGGAGCCAAAGGGACGCTTGTCCAGAACGTTTTTGGCGCGCTGGTAGACAATCGCGCGCTGTTCCCGTGAGAACGGCCGCTCTTCAGTGTCGGACTCAATGAAGTACTGGCGTATTTCCGGCCCGATCGACTCAAAAAAGTAGCGAAAGTGGGCCAGGATCGGATAAAGCCGGCTGACTGTGCGTTTCCTCTGAAGCACATCCCAGGTGCCTAAAACCGTCAGTGCCGCAAAAATGACCGGTAGCAAATACCAGTCTCTGAGATAAAGGCTCAGGGGCAGGGTGATCAGTAGCCCGGCGATACTCAGCGCGAACGTGGTGTAGCGGAAAGGGATGGTTGTCGTCTTCGCCATGAATACCTCGGCCGAGTGTAGCGGTGTCATCCTTGGCGACGACTTCTGCCGCCCGGGAGAAATTGGACTATTCTTAAAAAGTAGCTGCGGAAGCGATACGCAGTATAGCGTCGTTTTGATGTTTTGAACTCAAACCAATAAGATGTCGCGTTCGTAATGTGCAAAGCTAAATAATGATACGAATTTCCTTACATCAGAGAGGAGGCTCCCAACGTGGGTAACGCCGTCAAAGATGAATATCATACCGATTACGTGGTGGGGCAGGACAATGTCGCCAAGTTCGGCTTTGATATGCACAACATTGTCTTCCCGTTCACTGCGCTGCTAATCATAGCGTTTGTCATCGGAACGCTGATTTTCCCGGAAGGCGCAGGAGAACTGCTGGCCGGGGCAAAGAATGGCGCGATCGCTATTTTTGACTGGGGCTTCTTGCTCAGTGCAAACCTGTTCGTGCTTTTCAGCCTTGCGCTGATCTTCATGCCTGTGGGCAAGATCCGGATTGGTGGCGTAGACGCCACGCCTGATTTCTCCCTGCTTTCCTGGTTTGCCATGCTGTTCGCAGCGGGCATGGGCATTGGTCTGATGTTCTGGTCTGTGGCCGAACCAGCCGCCTATTACACCGACTGGTATGGCACACCGCTGGGCGTTGCACCCAACACCCCCGAAGGCGCCAAGCTTGCCATGGGTGCCACCATGTACCACTGGGGTCTTCATCCCTGGGCGATCTACGCGATTGTGGGTCTTTCACTGGCATTCTTCACCTATAACAAAGGCCTGCCGCTGACCATACGTTCGGCCTTTTTCCCGATTCTGGGTGACAAGGTGTGGGGCTGGCCCGGCAACGTGATCGACATTGTGGCGGTACTGGCTACGATTTTCGGTCTTGCCACATCTCTTGGCTTCGGTGCGCAGCAGGCCGCTTCAGGGTTCAGTTACCTGTTCGATGTCGAGCCGAGCCTGAACATTCAGATTGCAGTCATCGTCGGCGTCACAGCTGTTGCCACCATTTCCGTTATCCGCGGAATTGATGGCGGTGTGAAACTGCTGAGTAATATCAACATGTGTCTGGCCGCCCTGTTGCTGTTGTTTGTTCTGGTCGTCGGCTCAACCACTACGATCTTTTCCTGGATCTGGGAAACCTCGGCGTCCTACGTAAGCAACATGTTTGCTCTCAGCAACCCGTTTGGCCGGGAAGAGGATACTACCTGGTTCCACGGCTGGACTGTGTTCTACTGGGCCTGGTGGATTTCCTGGTCACCGTTTGTCGGCATGTTCATCGCCCGCGTCTCCAAGGGCCGTACTGTGCGTGAATTTGTGACTGCAGTGTTGATCATCCCGACTCTGATCACCGTTGTCTGGATGAGCACGTTCGGTGGTAGTGCCCTCGAGCAGATCCAGAATGATGTCGGTGCACTGGCCTCGCAGGGCATTACCGACACGTCCCTGGCCATGTTCCAGATGCTGGAAAACCTGCCGCTGGCCTCCATCACCTCATTCATCGCGATTGTACTGGTGCTGGTGTTCTTCGTGACCTCATCGGACTCGGGTTCGCTGGTGATCGACAGCATCACCTCCGGTGGCAAGATTGACGCGCCGAAAACACAGCGTGTTTTCTGGGCGGTCAGTGAAGGTGCCATTGCCGGTGTGCTGCTGTTCGTCGGTGGTGACAATGCGCTGAACGCCTTGCAGGCCGGTTCGGTCAGTGTGGGGCTGCCCTTTACGTTTGTACTGCTGGCCATGTGTTACAGCCTGTTCAAAGGGCTTCACCATGAGCGCAGACTGTTGATTGCCGAAGGCAAGATGTAACGGCAACGCAGTTTGAAGTTCAGAAACCAAGAAGGGTCCCTCCAGCAGGGACCCTTCTTGGTTTAGGGGTATAAGAGAATCTGGTCTACTCTTTAAGTACCTGCGTAATAACGCACGACTTTGATGTTTTTAACTCAAAGCAATAAGATGTATATATTGTAACGATCAAACCTGAAATTTTGTGAATTTCCTTACAACACAAAGGAGACTCCCAACGTGGGTAACGTCGTCAAAGATGAATATCATACCGATTACGTGGTGGGACAGGACAATGTCGCCAAGTTCGGTTTTGATATGCACAACATTGTCTTTCCCTTCACTGCGCTATTAATCATTGCCTTCGTCATTGGAACCCTCATCTTCCCGGAGAGCGCTGGAGAATGGCTAACCGGGGCGAAAAATGGCGCGATCGCAGTGTTTGACTGGGGCTTTCTGCTCAGCGCAAACCTGTTCGTGCTTTTCTGCCTGGCGCTGATTTTTATGCCGGTCAGCAAGATCCGGATTGGCGGCGTGGACGCCAAGCCCGAGTTTTCTCTTCTTTCCTGGTTTGCCATGCTGTTTGCGGCCGGTATGGGTATTGGCCTGTTGTTCTGGTCCGTGGCTGAACCGGCGGCTTACTACACCGACTGGTACGGCACACCGCTGGGCGTTGAACCCAATACCCCTGAAGGCGCGAAGCTTGCCATGGGCGCCACCATGTACCACTGGGGCCTTCACCCCTGGGCGATCTATGCGATTGTGGGTCTTTCCCTGGCATTCTTTACCTACAACAAGGGCCTGCCGCTGACCATACGTTCGGCCTTTTTCCCCATTCTGGGTGACAGGGTGTGGGGCTGGCCCGGCAACGTGATCGACATTGTCGCAGTACTGGCGACCATCTTTGGTCTCGCCACGTCGTTGGGCTTCGGTGCCCAGCAGGCGGCATCCGGTCTTAGCTACCTGTTCGATATTGAAGGCGGTCTCAACGTGCAGATTGCGGTGATCACGGGCGTGACGGCGGTGGCAACCATCTCGGTTATTCGTGGTATTGAAGGCGGTGTAAAGCTGCTGAGTAACATCAATATGTGTCTGGCGGCCCTGTTGCTGCTGTTTGTTCTGGTCGTCGGCTCTACATCCTCGATCTTTTCCTGGATCTGGGAGACCACTGCGTCCTATGCCAGCAACATGTTTGCACTGAGTAATCCGTTCGGTCGGGAAGAGGATACCACCTGGTTCCACGGCTGGACCGTGTTCTACTGGGCCTGGTGGATTTCCTGGTCACCGTTTGTTGGCATGTTTATCGCTCGTGTGTCCAAAGGCCGCACTGTGCGTGAATTTGTGACGGCGGTACTGATCATCCCGACGCTGATCACCGTCCTCTGGATGAGTGCCTTTGGTGGAAGTGGGATTGATCAGATTCAGAATGACATTGGTGCACTGGCCTCCGAGGGCATTACAGACACCTCCCTGGCCATGTTCCAGATGCTCGAGAACCTGCCACTGGCCGCTATTACGTCCTTCATCGCGATTGTTCTGGTGTTGGTGTTCTTCATCACGTCATCGGACTCCGGTTCTCTGGTGATCGACAGCATTACCTCCGGGGGCAAGATTGATGCGCCCAAGGGACAGCGGGTTTTCTGGGCTGTAACCGAGGGGGCGATTGCCGGTGTGCTGCTTTACGTTGGCGGTGACCAGGCGTTGAATGCCTTGCAGGCTGGCGCGGTGAGTGTCGGGCTGCCCTTCACCTTCGTGCTGTTGGCCATGTGCTACAGCCTGTTCAAGGGCCTTCATCACGAACGCGGACTGCTGATTGCCGAAGGCAAGATGTAACGGCAGCCAGCACGAAAGCGTTCAGGCCAACGCAAAGGGCCCCTCAGTGAGGGGCCCTTTGCGTTGGGAGGATCAAAAAATCGGCAGGACTACTTCTTGCCCGACGAGTGCCTGGAGATGAAATGATTGCCGTCCAGAACCTGTTCTGAACGAAGATACTCCTGAATAAAAGGGGAACAGTTCAGGTAAAACAGCAGCAGCTCACGCTGGATGTCCTGATCCTGTATTCGAGACGCAAAATTGATCAACTCTCGAACGGATTCATCGCCGCGCTCGGTAAAGGTTTTGCCGTAGCGTGATTCCACCAGTGCTGTCAGGCGCTCAAGATGAAACTCACCCGTGTGCGTCATGTGAGGCAGGATGCGCGGGGATTCCTCCAGCGAAAATTCCGATCCCAGTTTTTTCCAGAGCTCTTTCAGCATCTTTCCTGTCTCGTGCCCGGTTGGCGGTCCGATATGTTCTGTAAGCATGTTTTAGTTGATATTACGAACAGAGTCCATAGGCGGATGTTTGCCGGGCAGGATTTTGCCAAACAGTCCCGTTTAATTTGCGATAAACTGTTGATGCAGGCCAACATTCACATCTTTTTACAAGGAGTTCCCGGTGCCGGAGCCGTTACGCGATTTTCTCCAGCATGAGCCGTCCGTGTTAGCTGTTCTTGCTTTGCTTCTTCTGTCTGTCGTTATTCTGGCTTTTGCTCACGTGAGCGCGCGCCGGGCCCAACAGGCATTGTCAGCGCAAATCACCGAGCTTGAACATGCCCGTGCCATGGATCGGCAGCGCAACGATCAGGCCGAGGCCGCTATGGCCGAGCAGAGGTCCAATCGGGAGCAGGCAGAGACCGACAGGGAGCACTGGCGGGGCCGGGCTACCAGCTTCGAAAACCGGATTGCCAGCCTGGAATCGGAAAACCGGGGCCTGCAGCAGAAGGTCCAGGAGCTTGAAGAGGAGAGGACGTCCCAGCAGCAAAGAGCCGACGGCGTAGCGCGGGAGCTGTCCGACGCCAGAATGACCCTGCGGGAGCAAGAGGTGACGCTGGATAAAGAACGCCGCGCGACCACTGAAAAGCTCGAGCTTCTCGAGCGCAACCGCGATGCCCTCAAACAGGAATTCGAGAACCTCGCCAACAAAATCTTTGAGCAGAAGAGCGAACGCTTCAGCCAGCAGACCCGAACCAGCCTGGATACCCTGCTGAATCCCTTCCGCGATCAGCTTCAGGACTTCCGCAAGCGGGTTGAGGACGTCTACACCACGGAAACCCGTGATCGCCAGGCGCTGAGAAGTGAAATCAAATCCCTTCAGGAGCTGAACAAACAGATCACGGAAGAGGCCTCCAATCTGACCCGGGCCCTGAAGGGTGACAAGAAGATTCAGGGCAATTGGGGTGAGGTGATTCTTGAACGCGTGCTGGAACGCTCTGGCCTGCGCAAGGGTATCGAATACGACACCCAGGGCAGCTATCGCGACGAGAACAATAACCTGCTTCGCCCGGATGTGGTGGTGCACCTGCCGGACAGTCGCAACCTGGTGATCGATTCCAAGGTGTCACTGGTCGCCTACCAGCAGTTTGCCAATGAGGAAGACGACACAGCGCGGGCGGAAGCACTGAAACAACACATCGAAGCGGTTCGCAGCCATATCCGCGGGCTCAGTGAAAAGGATTACAGCCAGTTGCACGGGCTGCACTCCCCGGACTTCGTTTTCCTGTTTATGCCCATTGAGCCGGCATTTGTGGCAGCATTTCAGCAAGACGAGAACCTGTTTGCGGAAGCGTTTGAGAGAAAGATTATTGTAGTAACACCGTCCACGCTGCTGGCCACCCTCAGAACCGTTGAGAACATCTGGCGTTATGAGCGGCAGAGTCAGAATGCGCGGCGGATTGCAGACCGGGCAGGCGCGGTTTATGACAAATTGCGGGTGTTTGTGGAGGCAATGGAAAAGCTGGGTGGCCAGTTACAGACCGCCCAGGGCTCATACGATAACGCCATGAACACCCTCACAAGGGGCCGTGGCAATCTTATATCCCAGGCCAACCGCTTTGTTGAGCTGGGGGTTCGTGTTAAAAAAGAACTGCCCAAGGGCATTCAGGATCAGGCCGAAGTCGATGCGGAAGGCGGGGATGACGTTGGCTCATCCCGTACTGATGACGCTGTCGGTGATAACCAGCAGGAGTGAAATATGCTGAGAACAGTCCGAGTAGTCTGCAATGTCGTTGCAAGTTGTGTCATCGCCGCCATGCTGTTTTCCGGTAGCGCATCGGCCCTGGAACCCGAACATGAAATGCAGCGGCTGATGCTGGCGACCGAGGCCGCCGTTGAGGCGAAGAACTGGGGCGAAGCCAGCGAGTATCTGAACCGACTGCAACAGATGGAAGCGGAGAAACCTGCAAACTATCTGTATTACCGTGGCCGCGTCATGCTTGAATCCGGCTTCCTGAACGAGGCCAAATCAGCGCTGGAGGGGTATGTGTCCAAAGCCGGTGCCGAAGGCGAGCATTACACCGACGCACTGACCATGATCACCCAGGTGGAAAAGGCCCGTCAGAACAATCAGGCCGGTAGCCAGGGGAGTGGTAACAGTAACTCTGAGCAGGTCGCAATCATTGAGCCGGCAGGGGAGGAATCTCTGCAAAAACTGCGCGAGCTTTACCTGGCTGATTCCGACGCCGAGGCCCTTGTGATGCACCTGAACGCGCTGCTTGATAACGCTGGCTGGCGACCTGATGAGCGCATCCGGCGCCTGGACCGCCCGGCAGATGTGGTCTATGAGGTAAACCGCATGAACGGTTCCCTGAATATTCAGGAGGCCCGTCGGGAGGGCGATGGCCGCATTCTTCGTACCACCGAATCCCTGAATGTTTTCGGGGTTAACCCGAGCGTCGACTGGGACTGCGAGCCCGCCGCCTCCGCCTGCTGGATCTATGATCCAAGGGATGGCTCGCGGATGATGCGCCTGGCGGAAAACCAGGGCGTGGTCAGCGAGATCGCCCGCACGCTGGGGCAGTTGATCCGCACCATGCAAAACCAGAACTAGACCGCACGCCAGCTATCCCGGCCCACCGCGTTCACCCTCGCGGTAGGCGCCGGGCGTCACCCCCGTCCACTTCTTGAAGGCCCGGTGAAAAGTGGACGGCTCGGTAAAGCCCACCTTGAAGGCAATATCATTGATGGCCAGATCCGGACGCGCCAGGTAATAGATGGCCATATCCCGGCGGAGCAGATCCTTGATCTCCTGGAAGGACGTATTTTCCTGTTTGAGCCGCCGTCTGAGCGTTTGCGGGCTGGTGTTCAGCTCTGCTGCGATCCATTCGAAGTCCGGCAGCGACCGAGAGAAATCCCGCCCTATCAGCGCCCGTATGCGCCCGGTGTAGGTATTGCTCTCATCCGGCCGGGATAACAGGTCCGCGGGCGATGTTTTCAGGAACTGGCGCATTTCCGGTTTGTCCCGGATGACCGGCGCATCCAGGAACCGCTTGCTAAAGGTGAGGGCGGTTTTGCTGCAGTTGAATGCCAGGGGGCAGTGGAAAATGTGCCGGTATTCGTCGCCGTGGGCCGGCTCCGGATAGCTGAACTCGGCGCGGATCAGTTCCACCGGCTGGCCAACCAGCCAGCTTCCCAGGCGGTGCCAGATCACCAGGATGCTCTCCTGGAAAAAATGCAGAGGATCGTCGATTTCACCTTCGATCACCGTCACCAGCTTTACCTCGTCGCCATGCTGCTCCAACTGCATGCCTACCATGGGCTCGAACAGCCGGCAGAAGTCAAAAGCCTGGCGGTACACCGCTTCCAGATTCGGGCAATCAATGATCAGCGCGCACATGGTGGCGAAGGTGCCGGTGCGGCAGCGACGCGGGCCCAGACCCATGAACTCGTCTTCCATCACGTTCCAGATGTTCTGCAGCAACCGGCTGTACTGGCTGCTGCTGACCCGCGCCATCTCGATTTTCAGAAGGTCCGGTGAGATGCCGGCGCTCAGCAGAAGGGCGTCGATATCGAAGCCCTTTTTCTGCGCGCCGGTCAGGGCGGCTTCAACAAAGTGCCTGGAGACCGTAAGTTCCGACATAGTGTCCTTCAGGGTGGTGAAACGAACTCCATCATAAAAGGCCTTGGCGTCATTGCAACTGTTCGGCCGGGACTTCTTATTGGGCAAGCTCCACCCGGTTACGGCCGGCGTCTTTGGCGCGATAAAGTGCCTTGTCGGCTCTTTGCAGAGTGTCGTCGGTGGATTCGTCGTTGTGGTATTCGGCAACACCAATGGAGACAGTCACCTTGAAATCGTCCCCGATCTTGGGAAACTTCAGGGAAGCCACTTTCTGCCGCACCCGCTCGGCCTTGATATTGGCGCCTTCCAGGGGCGTCTGTGGCAGCACCATCAGAAATTCCTCTCCGCCGTAACGGCCAAAACAGTCGATGGTTCGCAGATCGGCCGCCACACACTTGGCCACTGCCTGCAGAATGGCATCGCCGGCCTGATGCCCATGGGTGTCGTTTACCAGTTTGAAATGGTCGATATCCATCAGGCAGATGGAAAAGGATCCGGGGGATCGGCTGTAGCGATTGGACTCTTCATGGATAACTTCAAACAGCCGCCTCCGGTTATAGACCCCGGTCAATGAATCCACGTTGACCAGCTCCCGGATCTGCTCCATGGCTTCGCCTAGCTCCCGGTTGCGTTGACGCAGCTTGCCCCGCAGACCGCTGATAAACCCGCCGATGACGGTGATTTCCGCCATCACCAGCAGGAAGGCTACCGCCTGCAGAATCTCCAGCTCGCCATCAAGAACCGTCGGGCGGTATGCCCAGAGCCCCAGTATCAGCAGAGCGTAAAGCCCGCAGAACCAGAGTCCCACCAACAGAAACTGGCGGGTTGTCAGGGCCAGAATGCCAAACAGCATGGGCACGATGGCGATCAGCAGGAAAATGGCCCGGGCCTGACCGGCCTCCAGAAAGGCCATCACCCAGAGCGCTGGAATCAAAGACACAATCATCTGTGCCGAGGTCATGCTCGGGTCCCGGAACCTGAGGTTGCGTCCGGTGTGGATGAGATACCAGAAGGTACCGTTGATCAGCAGACTGGCCGCCAGAAACTCCGTCACCACCTGGAAGGGAATCATGTTTTGCAACCAGCAGTAGATAACAATACTGAAGGTCACCATGTAGGACGCGAAGGACATGCCAAGGCGGCGTTTGCGCAGCCCCTGATCTCTCAGGGCTTCCTGTTCCGGGTTTTCGGGTTTCCCCGCTTGTTCGCCGGGTTTCTCAAGTTTCAGTGCAGTCATTGGCAGCAATTATTGTGGTGGTCAAAATCCATCTTAGTGATCAATCATGCCATTGTAGATGAAATGAACCTAGCCTCATTTGTTAATTTTTGGGCGAAAACAGCAATATTGGAAGAAAAAGCCAGTGGGTTTGACGGATGCGGCGGTTGGTCTTTGTTGCAGAAGCGGGCAGCATCAGGGTAATAGCCGAATACACCACAGGAGAACGCTATGTCGGGCCCATTGAGCCACCTGAAAGTACTGGATTTCAGCACACTGTTGCCCGGCCCCTACGCCACCATGATGCTGGCGGACATGGGCGCGGAAGTGTTGAGAGTAGAAGCGCCGGACAGGGTAGACCTGGCCAAGGTAATGCCCCCGTTCGACGGCAAGTTCAGCACTACCTATTCCTATCTCTCCCGCGGTAAGCAAACTCTGAAGCTGAACCTGAAGGCCGAGGGCAGCGTTGAAAAAGTCAAAGCGCTGGTCCGCGACTACGATATCGTGATCGAACAGTTCCGCCCCGGTGTGATGGATCGACTGGGAATTGGATACGACGTTCTGAAAGCCGAAAACCCATCACTTATCTACTGCGCCATCACCGGCTACGGCCAGACCGGCCCCTACCGGGACCGGGCAGGGCACGACATCAATTACCTGGCCCTGTCGGGCGTGGCCAGCCACAGCGGCCGTCAGGACAGCGGTCCACCGCCCATGGGAATCCAGATAGCCGATGTCGCCGGCGGCTCCCACCACGCCGTTATGGGCGTTCTTGCGGCCGTCATCAAGCGCCAGCAGACCGGTGAAGGGAGTTTCGTGGACATCAGTATGACCGACGCCGCCTTCGCCCTGAACACCATGGCCGGCGCCGCCTGCCTGGCCGGAGGGCAGGAACAGACCCCGGAGGGCAGCATGCTCAACGGCGGCTCTTTCTACGATTACTACCAGACCAGCGACGGCCGCTGGCTTTCGATCGGCAGCCTGGAGCCACAGTTCTCCGCACGATTGCTTGAGGCTCTGGAACTGAGCGAACTAAAGAAGCTGACCATGAGCCAGAAGCCGGAGCATCAGCAGGAGCTGAAGGCGGCGATCAAGCAGAAGGTTGCCGAGAAGCCCTTGAGCCATTGGCAGGAGGTGTTCGCGGAGACAGATGCCTGTGTGGAGCCGGTGCTGACTATTGCGGAGGCTGCGGAGCATCCGCAGTTGAAGGCCAGGGGGATGGTGGTTGAGGTTGATCGGGGGGATGGGGTTGGGCAGAGGCAGTTGAACTCTCCAATCAAATTTAGATAGTCGGCACAAAAAAGCCCCAGCCATTAGCTGGGGCTTTTTTTATTACTCCTCGGTTTGTTATTGCTGTGCTGGCAGGTTTGCGTCAAAGAACGCTGCAGCTTCTGCCGACATCGTGGTGAATGCTGTTGGAGATGTAACAGGATCCACTGGTGAGCCATGATTCACGCCCGGATAAGTAGCGCTATCGTAATCCGTGCGAGAGATGTTTCCACTGGCCTCAGCCGGCTTGAATGGGGACGCGCCTGCATCAAGTGGAAAGCTGCCTGCCAGCGGAGCGGGGAAGCTCTCGATGACGAGGTTACCGGCCATAGTGGATAAAGCTCCATTGCCTTCGCCCCATACTAATTCATCTGCGGCGTTCGGAATGACTGTATCGCCAATCACGATGGAAAGCAGGGTCGGCCTTGTAGAGCCGGCAAGCTCGTTCGCAAAGTTGATAGGGTCTGCCGAATCAACAGCGGCCTGATTCACATTGAGAAATAGCTCATAGTTTGATGTGTTTTGTGGCAGCTTCGCAACCTGCAGCAGACCACCAACGATTTCAGGCGCAAAAGAAGGTGAGTTTTCGAGAAGACGAACGACACCACCACCGGGTGTTAGCAGGTTGGCAGCAAGGATGTCATTCGAGGTTGACAGGACTGGGCCGCCTAACTGTTCTGGAAGCAATGCTGTTATCGGATTACCCCCGAAGGTCACGCGGTTCTGATTAACCGCAGCGACATATGGCGCTCCTGTGATTGTGCCTAGCGAGTGCCCAGCGAAAAAGACCGGTGTGTCAGAATTGATCGGAATATCGACCGGTCCCGGGATCGTTACGCCTCCTGCGGTTAGACTGGCGCGAAGGTTCATCTGATCTACCACGCTCTGGCGGTTGTTGTCGCGGGTGTTCAGGAAGTTCTGCAGATTGATAAAGAAGCTGCCTGAACCAGAGGTACCAG